>Ga0310695_10000039_pt1 | contig 313197 bp, 287 predicted proteins | sample RumenRJG_04DNA_FD_203882 | JGI IMG/M metagenome (GOLD analysis project Ga0310695, IMG submission 203882) | Bovine rumen microbial communities from Lethbridge, Alberta, Canada - RJG_04 (v2) (version 2) | ecosystem: Host-associated > Mammals > Digestive system > Stomach > Rumen | place: Canada...
CGAGCATTGCTGCTCGCCTCTTCCGGAATCTCGTGTTTGACATCACGAGCACTGAACAAAATTAGAGTTTCTTCCACCTCGTATCGGAGAGTTTTTCGATCTTGCCGTTACCACGCCAGCGGTTGAGGACCATGCAGATAGCATTGTTCTTGACCGATTGACCTTTGCGGGCACGAAGCTTGATAAGGTCGGCAGTACTAAACTCAGCGGGCAGTAGTGCCAGGAGAGAAGCGGCTGAACCTCTTTCGCCTGAGAGCACTTCGAGTGCGCCGGAAAGTTCTTGCTCCATCTGTTCGCCCCAGAGTTCCATCTGATTGCGGAACACATACTCTGCCACCCATTCAGCAAACGCGCCAACGGTCTTGGTGAACTTGCGGTTTTCGAGCAAGTAACAGAGCATACCGGCACGGAATCCCATCACACCGGCACGACGACGGAGCGTGTCCATGGCGTGAGAGTCGGCTTCCATCGCTTGCTGCCGTTTCTGTTCGAGCCAGTTGGCAATGACTGTGTTCAGTTGCGGACAAACGAGTGTGCCTTGTTCGGCATCGAGCCGACGCGCCCAACGGATGATCTCCTCTTTCTCCGCTTCCGTATAGGGTGCGAAAACGGGAATTTCGGTGAAACTGGTGTCCGGCAATTGTGCGAAACAAACACGTGTTGCAAGACCGTTTTCGAGGTCTTTGAAGAAGCGACGGAGCGAGTTCGGTGTGCCGGTTAGAAGCAAGTTGTAATACACATGGATGTGTGCGTTGAAACTCGAATCGGACATGTAGGCTTGACCGTATTCCGCGTTGTCGAAAGCGAGACGGTAGATGTCACTTTTCTGCGACCAAACTCCAGCTCGTTCACTCTTTACTAATGTGTCCATTTCTTCGCCGATACCGATGAGGTGTTTGCCTTCGGCATAAGTGAGCAACTGGAGCAGTTTGGCAATCGAAATGGCTACGCCATTGTTACGCGGACAAGCGTGCGGATCTTCGGGTTGGTTCTTGCTGTTCTTGGACGCCCGGAGTTTGTCCTTGTACGCCTGTTCTTTCTCGCGCTCTATGGCATCTTGCTCGTTGATAGGCGTGAGCAGCAAATCGAGCGGTTTACGGATGAAACTCTTACCGGATGCAGCCGGAGCGGTGATACACGAGAAGAACGAGAACGATTGCTCCTGACGGTCGAGATACTCGAAGCGGATGCGTGTGGCGAGTGTTCCGAGGACAGGAAGCGAAGCAATAATCATCGCAGCACGATAGTCTTCGGGCAAACGGCGGCATACCAGTTTGAGCAGACGCGGCAGTTCAGGCAGAGGTAATGCCGTGGATTTCTCCAGCGGCGATTGTTCGTCCAGATGTGCCTCTTTCTCGCAGATAGCGATAGCCGATTGGAGCACCATAGGTTTCTGCGACTTACGCGGGCGACCGATAGCGGAACTGATGGCTTGGCGTCGTTCGGCTTCGGAGAGACCAAAGTCAGGAAGGATGCGGAGCAGCAGCGCCGGGTCGAAATCACAGATGTAGCGCATGTAGTTGGCAAGGCTGAAATAGACGGTGTTGCGTTCGCCTTGCTCGGCTCCGTCTGCTGCTCCAATGGAGAGCATGAGTTGTTGCACGATGTCGGCATACGGAATGCCGCGATAGGTCAACACTTCTATGTCCGAATCCGATTCGGACGCAATAGAAGAAAGCGGCTCGATATGCGGCGGTAATGCTTTCTCCGGATACAATCCGGAATCAATAGACGAAACTTCTCGCTCGGCAAATAGACCCGCCTCGTATATCCAAAGGATATAGGAACGAGGGACAACATAACTGGCGCGTGCCAAATCCTTTGTCACCGCGTCGTATTCCTTGATGCCAAGTGCAGTGGCGATACGAAGCTGAGCAGCTTCGATGGACTCGCGTTCGAGACGTTCACCAATGAGACGCAATCCTTTGCCGCTCGCCGTGATAGCTACGAGATAAATCTTGTTGTCCGACAAAACTTGTTTGTCAACAGCCTCAAACCACTCGCGGGGATTATCCACATGATCCACATCGAGCATGGCGAGACCGGACGGGATGGCATCTGCGCTGATGCGCTTTCCGTTACGGAATGACGCTGCGTGCGGAATAATGATAGGCAGACGACGTTTGAGCGCTTGTTTGCGGTCGTTGTAGTCGGGTGCTTCCGGATCGAGTGCTGCGATAGCGGCACAGGTGTTAGCTACTACGGGAGAGTCGATGAGGCTATCCCAGATTTCGGGTGTACATACTTGCGGTACACCGGCGTTTACTTTGTCTTGATATTGGAACATAACTTTAGTTTTTAACATTAGACGACTTGAGAGAATTCCATTTGCCTTTGCCTCGTGTCCATTCACAGCCTACGGCGTGAATTTCCTCGTGGTTCGGGTCGTACGGTTTTCGCTCTTTCTTAGCTCTCTTTCCGATGGCTTTCAGCATGGCTTTCCATTCTGCGTCGGTGACTTCGATTTTCTCGATCGTCCGTGTGTTGTACACGTCACAGTCAACAGAGATAGCTTCCATGGTTGCCCGGCAGTGGGTTTTCAATGGTACGCCTAAAACGCCCTTGACCCAGCCTGTTTCGGAGTAGTAGGGGCAGTCCGTTCTGCACGGACCGCCACCTTTTTCTACAGATACTACTTGCCGCATTGCGCAACCTCCTCCTTGAGGTCCATGTCGCAGAGCGATTCGCCCATCTGCTCAATCTCACGTGCCAGCATGTCGGCGAGTTGCTGTTCGGAAACGTACTCACCATGCTTAATGTAGAACTCTACTTTAATATGGTTCACGTTCGTGTGCATGCGTCCGTGCTTGGTGCGTTCGAGGAGCCGCCAGTGGAGTTCCGGATGGATGACGTGCTCCTTCTTCTGTCTTTCGACGAAGCGAACATGGTCGTCATCTACGTAGGTGAACTTACCGTCATAGGTTTTGCCCTGTTGAACTACTTGATTGTTGGTTGTTACGTGTGCGTCTACGCAAGGTAGTGTTGTTTTAAAAGTTTCCATACCTGTTGGGGTTATGGCCAATCGTAATCCCTTTCTCAATGGTCGGCTCTGAGGATACCGCGAGTCGAGCCTTCCATCGATTATTATACTCGCTTTGGATTTGCCGATTGTTACTTTGTTCGTGTGTTTGCTCTTAAATCAGACGCTTCCGATTTCAAACACGGTGCAAAAGTACTGCTTTTCTCTAATATAGCCAAGTAATATAATGCCCGTTACGAGAACTAATGAAAAGTAATGAAAAGTAATGATTTTTGATGAAAAGAAAATTTGCAGACACAAAAAAATAGCACCAAAATTGATGCTATTTTATGTGGTTTAGTTTGGCTTGTTTTGTCAGCCAACGATATGCTTATAGGCACTAAAGAAGTTATTGTCAGAGAAGCCGGTTGTTGAGCCATCGGGCAATCCTAATCTTCTCAACTCCGCAAGCATCGCGTCTTGTTTGATTGTGCGCATGATGCGTTTGTTGTCCATGAGTTCCTTTAATGCATCTATGACATGCTGCATCTTTGGCAATTTCACGATATGACAAATGGCTTTGTGTACACGCACGCGTTCTTTATCGTCATCTATATCATAGTGGATGTACTTGAATAGATCCGCTTCCGGGATGGAAGTCGGTGCTTGTTGTTCTATTTGTTGCGGTGTTTCCGTTTTTGCAGTTGTGGATCCAATAGATTCCGCATTCATTACTTGGATATTGCCGTCTTTATCCAGATGGACATCCATGTGCTCTACGTTGTTTATATTTTGACCCACTTTGTCGTGGAAGTGGATTTCGAATTTTGCACTCATTCTTTCGTGGTATTTGTTTGGTGTTCAACATTTGCATTTACTTGACCAACCGGAGCATAAATATTGATGTTTTGTGCTTTAATCGGTTCAAGTAAGGCTTTGACAGACTTGCTATTCCATCCCTCTTTCTCGTCAGCGAAGTATCGCAGCATAGCACGTACTGCCGGTGCTGCATCGGGATTTTCTTCGCGCACGTATTGGATGATCTCTTCAACGGACAGAACGTATTCCGGTTTCTCTTTCTTGGCTTTCTGCTTTGCTTTAGCAGCAGCTTCTTGATCTTTTAGTCTTTGTTTATAAACCTTTGCTGCTTCTTTACTTTCCAATAGCAAGGATTTAAATTCCGGTAAATCTCTTTTCCTCGAAAAAAAAGTAAATATGGTATCTGCATCGCGAATGATATAATCGAGTATTTCAACACGTACACGAGGATCTGCTATTTCATGGATAAAACTCTTAATACTGCCATATGGGCTTATCCATGAAGAAAAGTCACTCCAATTTACATAAGCGGGAGTTTTGATCCAGCCGTCATTAAACATCTTGATTAAACCCCAATAAGCAAAAAGATCCGGATAGAAATGCTTTAATGATGCTCTGTAGTATGCCTCCAATTTCTTTTTATCATAATTGAAGGTATAGTAATTACTGCACATTTCTTTATCCGCCTTGTATTGCTCATCGCAAAAACATTCTTCTTCTAGCCATTCCTGTTGCTGCTCTTTCGATATAACATCAATTACAGTACCACCATTTTCATCAGCTACTTCATAATGATCCCAGTCAATCAAGCAATCATCTTTTCTTTTAGGTATTTGATTTTCGTTTTCCATATTATTTTTCAGTTGTAGTATTCATGTGTTCGACATTAGCGATGAATTGTCCGACCGGTGCATTGATGATCACTTGTTGCGCAGAGTTCTGCGGTTCCGGTCCCTTCAATTCTGCTATTTTCAACTCAAGATAATTGAGGAAGATAACAGCAAGATTATCCTCATCGTAAATAGACACTGGACTTTCGGCTATATTTCTTTTTTCCTTATCTAATAAATACTCATAACACTCCAATTGATTTGCTGCCTTCAATCTTCTATTATTAGAATTTAGTTCTTTTTCGATGGCTTTGCAGCGCTTCTGAATATAAACATCAAAGCACTGATTACGCAGTTGCCATGGTATATCATCGGTGTCTTCCTCTGTAGGAGCATATCCAGTATGGCCTTCGACAATTAGTACTCTATTTTCGTTTGCCATAAGGAGCATATCGCAAAAATCAATAATATTGTCAAAAACAAAGGATTTCTCATTATCGAAAGCACATAGCACGCGAGCTAAAACTTCTATGTCGGGATTATCAGTATAATCTTCATTCATGCAATTAGCTATAGAGACTAAGTCTTCTGCATGAACTTCACTATCGGATAAGATAAGAGCCAAGTCATTTAGACAATGACGCTTGTCTTTGTCATTCCATCTACGTACTTGTTTTAGTCTGGGATATTTCTCGTAGAATTCGGTAACGCGAAGATTGATCTGCGTTATGCTATTGCATATAGATAAAAATTCGTCACATTTTTCCTGACTTCCAAACGCGTAGAAGGAAGGGCGTAATCTGCCAATTATCCTAATACGGTCGTCCGCACTATCTACAAGAGTCAACATTCCCCATAGCCAAACCTCTATAGGTGAATTGGATTTTGTAATAGATAGAAAACGCATAGTATGCAGGAGCTCTTCTTGCCATTTGATTTCATCAATTGTTCTTTTCTTGCTATTGACGTCCTGCATTGCCCGCATCATATCCGGTAGATATTGCGGTTGGGTATTGGGATTTTCATCAAACATTTCTAATGTGCTTTCTTTTATTTTATCAAAGAAATCTCCTTTAGTTTTACTCATACATTCTCCTTTCTGCGCGAAGTTTCGCGCAAAGGTACTACTTTTTTTCGAGATATGCAAATATTTAGGGCAAGAATCATTCACAGATTCACAGATTCACGCATCGGTGAAAGTTGGAAAAATCTCCATAATAATATAATAATATTATATATTATATATTTATTATGAGCAAAATACGAAGATACAAATTTGTGTGAATTTGTGAATTTGTGAATTTTGCTCGGAGATTATCCAAGAAAATGCATTTTTTTGAAAAATTTTTGCGATAAAATTTGGAAAAAGTAAAATGTTGATCGTATCTTTGCATCGTCTTTCGAAAATGACATGATCATGTATCGGTCACGTTCGAAGTGCGAACGTCGTGCGTACGTTGCGCACACGTATAAACCTAAATAAACAATACGACTATGAAGGCAGAATTGATTATCCCCATAGATAGTTTGAGAGGTGCTTTGCGAAAAGACGGTTATTACTTCCGAGTGTGCAAAGGTGAGCAAATAGTTCAGCGATGTCCAAGGAAATGGACAGACACACCGGCAAGAAAAGCTGCTCGTGAAAAGTTCATCGAACGCTATGGTAGGTCCAAAAAGACCCAAAATGATCCCAAAAATTAAGGTCAAAAATTACCAATATGACCAATATTTAGGATCTACAATTACAGCCGCGATGGATGCTCGGCTCTAAAGAAAGTATCCACCATTAAACCTAAACTTTAACCCCTCTACGCTAACCGGAGGTGAAACATGGTTGGCAGAAAATGGCAGAAATTAAGCCTATGGCTCTGATTGAGAGCATGAAAAAGAAAGTGTGCGAGCACAGCGATGTGTACTTCCGCACGAACAAGAAAACCGGTAAGGTGTACACCGGCAAGTTGTGTAACCCGTCCACGAAGGAGCCGAGTGCAGCGCAGACGGCAGCGAAAGCGCGTTTTGCGAAAGTGTCGGCGGCTGTGCGTGCGATTCTCGCAGGATCGAGCGAACAAAAGACCCAGTTGGTGGCTGAGTACAACGCTCAGAACAAGATTGGTTCGTTGTTCGGCTACGCGATGAAAAAGCTGAACGGGAACTACGACCAGAACGGCGACCTGATCGGCGGCTAAGTTAACCTGATTGTTAAACCTTTAAAACCTTAACTAACAATGGCAAAAGTAGCATGGCAAGCCGGTATTGACTATGTATCCGGTGCATTGTGCAAGTGCGGAAAGAAAGCCCCGCACAAACATGGTCGAATGTTGCTGGCGACGCACCGCAGGGCTGCAACCACGAGCGATTCGTGTAACCGCATTTACTTGCGTGACGAGTCGAACTTCGTGAAGTCGAATAGCACGAACTCTGTATGGGCTCGTACGCGCTTCGAGGGAATTGCGGCTCTGGTCGATTATCGTCGCAAGGATCTGTCTCGACTCACCCAAGACCAGATGAACTTCTTGGCTCAGCGTAACAACCCGGGCGGCAAGAAGACGCTGAAATCCTATTACTGGCACATCTGCGGTCTGGAGTGGGATTCGGAGCACCCGCGTCCGTGAGTTTAAGCCTGTTCCCAGCCCCTCCATAACGGAGGGGAATTGGGGCGGGTAGAAAGGAGGAATTATGAAACCGAACATACAACTGATAACGGCGGCGGTACTGGCGATTGGCGGATTAGTGCTCTTGTTCTGTGGGGTATATATTGCCCCACAGGGCGAGATCCACGAGAGCCTTCTGGTAGGCTTCGGAGAGTTGGCAACATTCGCCGGAGCGTTATTCGGAATTGATTACACCTACAAATGGAGGAGTAAGCATGGCAACCATCCATCTGATCAGAACGAGCAAGGCAGTTAAAGCAGTATGGGGGAAGATGTTCCTTGGCGGAGTAGTAGGAGAAATCACCACGCTTGAAAATGTGGATTACGTCATCCCTGACGGCACTTATCCGGTCTCCGTGACGTACTCGCCGAGATTCCAAAAGAACCTACCGCTTATTGACAAAGTGCCCGGGCGGTCGGGCATTCGCATCCACACGGGGACAATCCCCGAACACTCGAAAGGCTGCGTGCTGGTGAGCGCGCGGGACAAAGAGAAAATCATTGAGTATCTAACCAAAAACAAGCAGAACAATGAAGAAACTGTTATTTGTATTAGTAGCGCTTATTAGCGTTGCGGTGTGCGCGGGCATGACGAGTTGCAAGGCTTGGCGCACGATCAGCACGAGCGCGACCTACACGCAGGTGGGAGACAGCACAAAAACGACGACCACTATCACCACGAAGACCGTGGAAGAGTATCAGGGCGTGAAGAAAAACTAACTCGGCGGGACACCACCGAGCACTAAACTGCCAAGACGGAAGGGGAGTGTAACGGCTCCCCTTTACTATATGCCGACTAATAGTCGGCGTAAAAGCCAAGAATCATTCGCGGAACGTTTGTTCCGCGCAGGGGGCGAAGAAGAAATGTTGTCAGAAGTCTGTAGTAATTAAGAAGAAAAAGAAAAGAGCTTTTCCCCCTAATTTTTTGCCGAAGGCAAGAGAAAGAAAAAATAAGCGAAGCGCGAGAAAGAAAGTCGTGAAGGGATGCTCATTTTATGGCCGAGGTGGGTATAAACTAAAAGGCAAGTCACCAAATAGTGACCTGCCTTTTGTCGTCAGAGAGAGTGCATTATTCTTGCATCAAGAGTTGCATAACCACCTTAGCGGAGTAGGCAACCGGGGTGCCGGGACCGAAGATGGCGGCAACACCGGCTTTGTAGAGGAAGTCGTAGTCCTGCGCGGGGATGACACCACCGGCGGTGACCATGATATCCGGACGGCCGAGTTTCTTGAGCTCCTCGATGACCTGCGGGATGAGGGTCTTATGACCTGCCGCAAGAGAGGAGACACCCAATACATGGACATCGTTCTCCACTGCCTGTTTAGCTGCCTCTGCCGGAGTCTGGAACAACGGTCCCATATCGACATCAAAGCCGCAATCGGCATAACCGGTGGCTACCACTTTGGCGCCACGATCATGGCCGTCCTGTCCCATCTTGGCAATCATGATACGGGGTTGACGACCTTCTTTCTTGGCAAACTCTGCCGTGAGACGACAAGCTTCCTGGAAGTTATCGTCGTTCTTAGTACCTGAAGCGTACACGCCTGAAATTGTTCTAATGGTTGCTTTATAACGTCCTACGACTTTCTCGCAGGCATCGGAGATCTCGCCGAGCGAAGCGCGGAGACCTGCTGCTTTGACAGCCAGCGCGAGGAGGTTCTCTCCCTTACCGCCGTCAGCCCATTTCTGTACGGACTCGGTGATCTCGGCAAGAGCAGCCTGCACGGCTTTCTCGTCACGGTTAGCACGGAGTTCGTTGAGGCGAGCTACCTGCTGCTCACGAACGGCTGTGTTATCGATCTCGAGGATGTCAATCGGGTCTTCGTGCTCGAGACGATACTCGTTGATACCGATGATCTTCTGTTTGCCGGAGTCGATACGCGCCTGTGTACGTGCGGCGGCTTCCTCGATACGCATCTTAGGAATACCGGTCTCGATAGCTGCTGCCATACCGCCGAGTTTCTCGATCTCCTGGATATGAGCCCATGCTTTCTCCATGAGTTCCTGCGTGAGTGTCTCTACATAGTAGGAACCGCCCCACGGGTCGATCTCCTTGCAGATCTTGGTCTCTTCCTGGATGTAGATCTGGGTGTTACGTGCGATACGAGCGGAGAAATCCGTCGGCAGCGCGATCGCCTCGTCGAGTGCGTTGGTATGGAGCGACTGAGTGTGACCGAGAGCAGCTCCCATGGCCTCGATACAGGTACGACCGACGTTGTTGAACGGGTCCTGCTCGGTGAGCGACCAACCGGAGGTCTGGCTGTGCGTACGGAGCGCCATCGATTTGGGGTTCTTGGCGCCGAAAGACTTGACGATCTTCGCCCACAACATACGTCCTGCACGCATCTTGGCAATCTCCATGAAATGGTTCATACCGATCGCCCAGAAGAAGGACAGACGCGGTGCGAACGTATCCACATCCATGCCGGCGTTGACACCTGCGCGGAGGTACTCCATACCGTCGGCGAGCGTGTAAGCCAACTCGATGTCCGCCGTCGCACCGGCTTCCTGCATGTGGTAACCGGAGATGGAGATGGAGTTGAACTTAGGCATGTTCTGCGAGGTATATTCGAAGATATCGGCGATGATCTTCATGGAGAACTTAGGCGGGTAGATATAGGTGTTACGCACCATGAACTCCTTGAGGATATCGTTCTGGATGGTACCTGCCATCTCCTCGAGTTTGGCTCCCTGCTCCAGTCCGGCGTTGATATAGAACGCGAGGATCGGCAGCACGGCGCCGTTCATGGTCATGGAGACGGACATCTTGTTCAGAGGAATTCCCGCAAACAGCACTTTCATATCCTCGAGCGAGCAGATGGACACACCTGCTTTGCCGACATCGCCTACGACGCGCATGTTATCGGCATTGTAGCCGCGGTGGGTCGGGAGGTCAAAAGCGACAGACAGACCTTTCTGACCGGACGCGAGGTTGCGGCGGTAGAAAGCGTTCGATTCCTCTGCGGTGGAGAATCCGGCGTACTGACGGATGGTCCAAGGACGCAGCGGATACATGGCGCTGTACGGGCCACGGAGGAAAGGCGGGATACCGGACACGTAGTCGAGGTGCTCCATGCCCTGCAGGTCCTCTTTGGTGTAGATTGGCTTGACGTCGATGAGCTCCGGCGTCTGCCAGTCGGCGTTGTTCGGGCCAACAACCTTCGTTGCAGCCACTTTCTTAATATCAATTTCTTTGAAATTCGGTTTCATAGGGCTTACTTCTTTAAGAGTTGTTGGTTAAACGATTTGAGGGTTTCGAGGACGTTGCAACGGACGTGGATGAAGTTCTGGATGCCGAGCTTCTGGAGGTCCTCCATACAAGCCGGAGCACCGGCCACGATGAAGAGCTCTTTGGCGTTCTGGAGTTTCTTCCATGCCTTCGGCGCGAGGGTTGCGTACTCGTCGTCAGACGAACAGAGAACGATGATGTCCGCTTTCGCCTTACGCGCCGCCTTGATACCTTCGGCGATCGTAGCAAAACCGTTGTTGTCGATGACCTTGTATCCTGCGCACGCGAGGAAATTACAACTGAACTGCGCACGCGCAATACGCATAGCGAGGTTACCGATGGTGAGCATGAAAGCAACGGGTTGTTTCTTAGCACCCTCGGTCTCCAAACGGAGCTGTTCGAACTCCTCGGCAGCACGGGCAACTGGCAAGGTCGGCAATAACCCCTCTCCGGCTCTCCCCTCAAGGGAGAGGGAACAGTTACCGCCGCACTTCTCCTCCCCTTGTGGGGAGGCTGGGTGGGGTTTCGATTTGCACGTGCAAATGCTACTGCAAGCACCGGCGTCGGCTTTGATCTTCTTGCCGGCTTTCTCGGTGAAGTTCGGGAACTGGTTGGAACCCAGCAGCACCTCTTTGCGTTTAGCGACGTCAGCGAGACGAGCCTTGAGGTTAGCCGCCATGTGCTCTTGTACCTTGCCTTCGGAAACGAGCTGGTACATACCGCCGCGCTCCTGGATGTCGAGGAACTGTTTCCATGCCTCGGCAGCAATCGACGCCGTCAGGTTCTCGAGGTAGTACGAACCCGCTGCGGGGTCAACGACCTTATCGAAATGTGCCTCTTCCTTGAGCAAGAGCTGCTGGTTACGGGCGATACGCTCGGAGAAATCCGTCGGACGCTCGTAGGTGATGTCGAACGGCGTAACGGTGATCTCATCGACACCTGCGAGAGCCGCACTCATCGTCTCAGTCTGCGTGCGGAGGAGGTTCACATACGCGTCAAAGATAGTCATGTTGAAACGGCTCGTTTCTGCGCTGACGTTCATCTTAGCAGCATTGCGGAGAGCGGTCGTGAAGATCGGGTCTTTGTATGCCTCGACGATCTTTGCCCACAGGAGACGGCCTGCGCGGAACTTGGCAATCTCCATGAAATAGTTACCGCCGATACCCATATTGAAACGGATAGCATTGGCTGCGCGGTAGTTCGGGATGCCTGCCTCGGTGAGCATCGTCATGTACTCGGCACCCCAAGCGAGTGCGTAAGCCAGTTCCTGCGCAGCATAAGCGCCGGAGTTATTGAGGATGACGCTGTTAACACCCACTACGCGGTAACCAGGCAGCGACTTGGCCGCTTTGACGGTCTCCGCGATCTTCTGAGATACCTGCTCACGCGTCAGAGCTTTGCCCTTGAGGAGCATGTTCTTGATCGGATCGACATTGATCGAACCGATAAGACCCTTGGTGTCATAACCCATACGGCCGTAGTAGCGCACGAGGATGTTCGCCAGCTTCGGCGCTGCGCAGGCGCAGATGGAGAAGTTGATGGCTACTGCCGGTGCATAAACGCCGTTGAGGAGCGTTTTGATGAAGTTGTACGTCAGTTTGTCTTTGTCGAGACAGAAACCGAGAGACGTGATACCTTTGTTGAGCACCTCCAGCGCTTTCGCATTGGCTTTGCGTGCGTTCTTGCAAGCGCAGATGTTTTGGCGGATTGCCCATTCGTTGTTTGTACGCGTACCGCGGACGTAGGGGAACTGACCGGGCGCAGAGACGGTTGTCTTCAGGCCTTTGAGGTCCTCACGGCGGTAGAACGGCTGCACGTTGAATCCTTCCGGCGTGCGCCATACCAGCTTCTTGTCGAAGTCGGCACCTTTCAGGTCAGCGATGATCTTGTCCTTCCATACTTGCGTGGAGACCGGCGCAAAATCCGCTAACATGTTTACTTTGTTGTCTGCCATGATGGTATTAATTAACAATTATTAATGAATAATGAATATCTCGTTGTTGGGTGTTTTCTAGTAGAACTAGTTAAGTTTTACAAAACAGCCACAAAGTTACTGCTTTTTTTTTATCCACGCAAGAAAAAACGCATAAAATTTCGAAAATTTTTCATTTTTTTGCCATTTCACGTAATTGCGGACCCTTTTTGTTCTATTTTACCCCAATTTCATGCTCTCCTCTAACCCATAACCCCTAACCTCTAACCCTTCAAGCACCTCCCATTATCTCCAAACCGCCAAAATCTGGCTGTTTAGTGGGTATTTTACGCTTTTCGCCTGCAAACTGTATTTTTTTTCTTGTCTATGTCAAAAAAAGAAACGCGCACACACGTACGCGTTCCTCATTAATATATGTCCGAATGGCTCAAACGGGTGTTTTATCCCGGAGTGCTCGGAAGCACCTCGACCGGATCAACCTCCGAAGTTATCGAAGCGGATGTCTGCGTCATCTACGCCAAGCGAGTGGAGTAGGTCAAGGACGGTCTTGGCCATCATAGGAGGACCACAGAGGTAGTACTCGACATCCTCGGGGGCATCATGCTGCTTGAGGTAGGTGTCGCCCATAACAGGAGCAATGAAGCCCGGGGTGTACTTGATTCCCAGTTGGTCTGCCTTCGGGTCCGGACGATCCAGCGCGAGGTGGAAATGGAAGTTCGGGAACTCCTTCTCCAGCGCGAGGAAATCGTCGAGGAAGAAGACTTCGTCGATAGCACGTGCGCCGTAGAAATAGTGCATCTCACGGTCACGGCAGTTGCGGGTCTTGAGCATGTGCATGATCTGCGCACGCAGCGGAGCCATACCGGCACCACCACCAACCCAAATCATCTCCTTCTTACTGTCATAAACAGGATGGAACTCACCGTAAGGACCGCTCATGCGTACCTTATCGCCCGGTTTGAGCGAGAAGATATACGTAGAAGCGATACCACACGGTACATCCATGAACTCCGGTCCGTTCGGGCACTGCTCTTTAGGTTTGAACGGCGGCGTGGCGATACGGACGGTAAGGGTGATGATATCGCCCTCGTCGGGGTAGTTAGCCATGGAGTACGCACGTACCGTTGCCTGGGTGTTCTTCTGTTTGAGTTTGAACAGGCCGAACTTCTGCCAAGCCGGCAGATAGAGGTCACCGATGAGCGATTTATCGAAGTCGCGGTCGTAGTCGATGTCGTACTCAGGGATGATGATCTGTGCGTACGAACCCGGCTCGAAGTGCATGTGCTCGCCCGGAGGCAGCTGCACTTTGAACTCTTTGATGAAGGTAGCGACGTTCTTGTTGGAGATGACTTCACACTCCCATTCTTTGACGCCGAGAACAGCCTCATCCACCTTCATGGTGATGTCTTCTTTTACTTTTACTTGGCATCCCAGACGCCAACCTTCTTTCTGTTGCTTACGCGAGAAATGAACGGTCTCAGTAGGCAGGATCTCACCTCCGCCGGAGAGTACCTGGCACTTGCACTGTCCGCACGAACCCTTACCGCCGCACGCGGAAGGCAGGTGAACGCCGGCTTCACCGAGTTGGGCAAGGAGCGAACCTCCGGCTGCCACGTCATAGACCTTGTCGCCGTTGATGGTCACTTTGACATTACCCGAAGACACCAAGTATTTCTTAGCCACCAAGAGGATAGCCACGAGCAGGAGGATCACAATGAGGAACACTCCTACAGCATATAAAATTGCAGTCATATTCATAGTGTTGTCCTCCTATTAAATCTCCAGTCCGCTGAAGCACATGAACGCCATCGCCATGAGGCCCACGGTGATGAACGTGATACCCAGTCCCTGCAGCGGTTTGGGAACATCGTTATACTCCATTTTCTCACGAATACCTGCGAGGCAGACAATCGCCAGGAACCATCCCAGACCCGAACCGAAGGCGTACATAAAGGCGTCTCCGAGGGAAGTGATGGCCTTGGGATCCACTGCGGGCAGGCCGATACGCTGCTGCATGAAGAGCGAACCACCCATGATGGCGCAGTTCACCGCAATCAGCGGCAGGAAGATACCGAGGCTCGCATAGAGCGACGGGCTGTATTTCTCCACAACCATCTCCACCAGTTGCACAATAGCGGCAATGACGGCGATGAAGAGGATGAAACTGAGGTACTCCAAGTGCAGCGGCTCGAGAACGAGCGTCTGCAAGAGGTAGTTGACCGGCAGGGTAACGACGAGCACGAAAGTAACGGCTACACCCAGACCGGCTGAGGTCTTCACGTTCTTCGAAACGGCGAGGTAAGAGCACATTCCCAAGAAGTACGCGAAAATCATGTTATCCGCAAAAATCGAGCGGACAAATAAACTTAAAGCGTGTTCCATTACTTAGCCTCCTTATCATTAATTGAACGATGTACCCAGATGACACAGCCGACGAGGATGAGGGCCATTGCCGGCATGAGCATCATACCGCAGTTCTCGTAGCCGGCGGCATAGAACGATTCGGGGATGATCTGGAAGCCCAGAAGTTGACCCGAGCCGAACAACTCGCGCACGAAGGCTACGATGACCAGAATGATGGCATAGCCCAGACCGTTGCCCAGACCGTCGAGGAGCGAATCCCACGCGTTATTGGTCATGGCGAACGCCTCGAGGCGACCCATCAGAATACAGTTGGTGATGATCAGACCGAGGTAAACGCTCAGCTGCATTGCTACGTCGTAAGCAAACGCTTTGAGCACCTCGCTGACGAGTGTCACGAGCGCCGCTACCACCACGAGTTGCACGATGATACGTACACGCATCGGGATAGTGTTACGGATGAGCGACACGATCACGTTCGACATCGCCACGATGATGGTCACGGCGATACCCATGACGAGGGCAGGCTTGAGCTGTACCGTTACGGCGAGTGCCGAACAGATACCCAGGATCTGCACTACGACAGGGTTATTGGCATTAAGAGGACCAAGCAATGTGTCCTTAGTTTTCTGGCTCAACATGGTCTTCCTCCTTTCCTTCATTAGATTCTACTTTCAAAAACTCCTCGTACTCTGCGAGGTTCACTTCGAGCATGGTGCTGACGCCGGAGGAGGTGATGGTAGCACCGGAGATGGCATCTACCTGCTCTTGTCCTTCGGCGTGTTTGCCGGCTTTGAGGACTGCTACAGACACCACTTCGCCTGCGGCGTTGCGGATGTGCTTGCCCTCAAACTGCTCGCGGAACGGCAGTTCCACAATCTTGGCACCCAAACCCGGAGTCTCGGACTCATGGTTGAAGTTGACACCATAGATGGTGTTCTTGTCCGCATCGAGTGCGAGGTAACCTCCAATGCCGCCCCAAAGACCCTTACCGGAAAGCGGCAGGATGTACTTGGTAGCACCATTGAGGTTAGCCACATAGACCTCTTGTTCGCCATAGTTCAGCGTGTCGTTGACAAGCGCCATATAGATGTCGGCAGGGTCAGCGTTCGTGTAGTCCACTTTGAGCGCGCCAAGGATCTGTTTCTGCTTGTCGAGCAGGATATTTGCCTGCTGCTTCGGAGCGAGTGCCTGGCTGACAACCGCCAGCAGCACAGCTACGATGATCACTACCACCGTCATATAGACGAATGTGTAGATATTACTGTTTGTATTCAGTTTCATAGCGTACCTCCTTACTTTTGATCCGCAACGGTCGCCCGTTTTGCACGTTTGTTAATATTAGCCTGTACAACGCACCAGTCGATGAGCGGCGCAAAGGCGTTCATCAGCAGGATTGCGAGCATCATTCCCTCCGGATAACCCGGGTTGAGCACGCGCACGAGTACTGCAACAAGACCGATGAGGAAGCCGTATATCCACTTACCGCACTCGGTACGAGCGCTGGTCACAGGGTCAGTAGCCATGAAGACTGCACCGAAAGCGAAACCGCCCGATACGAGATGCATATACCAAGGATACTGCGCTACGAGGTTATCTGCTGCGCCGAACTTATTGAACAGGAACGCAGTCAGTGCACCTCCGGCGAATACAGAGAGCATGGTCTTCCAGCTGGCCACACCGGTGATGAGAAGCAGACACGCGCCGAGCAGGATAGCCCAGAGACAGGTCTCGCCTACAGAACCGGGGATCAGACCGTTCGCCATATCCCAGAACGAGAGTTGCACATCCGTACCGGTAGCTAATTGGGTAAGCGGGGTAGCGCAGGTATAACCATCTACGAGACCGCCGTCCCAACCCCAGGTACCACCATCACGAACGAACATCTTATCGCCCGTCATGGACGACGGGTATGCGAAGAAGAGGAACGCACGGGTGATGAGCGCTACGTTGAAGATGTTATATCCCGTTCCACCGAACACCTCTTTCGCGAAGATGACCGCAAAAGCCACTGCGATAGCAACCTGCCACAGCGGCGTGTTAATAGGCACGATGAGCGGGATGATGAATCCCGTTACGAGGAATCCTTCTGCTACCTCCTCATGCTTGATCTGCGCTACGATGAACTCGATGCCCAGACCGACGATGTAACTTACCAGGATATACGGCAGTACAGCCAGGAAGCCGAAGCCGAACGCTTTCCACCAGAGAGCAGCGGTCATGCCTGCTGCCAACTGACCGGTAGCCAGCAAGTGCTGATAGCCGACGTTGAACATACCGAAGAGCAGTGCGGGAACAAGCGCAATGACTACGAGAATCATCGTACGCTTGCTGTCCGAACCGTCATGGATATGCGTGCCGTTGCGTTTAGCGGTCGTCTGAGGGGTGAAGAGGAACGTGTCGAAGGCGTCATAGAACGAACTGAGCCAGCTCAGTTTGCCGCCTTCCTCGAAGTTCTTGCCGAACTTCTTCCAAATAGCATATAACTTTTCCATCACTCAATCTCCTTTCTTAAATAATCCAACGCTTCGCGCACGATAGCCTGCAGCGGCATTTTGGATGTGCACACATACTCGCAGAGCGCGAAATCTTCAGGAGCCACCTCGTACGCACCCAGCGCTTCCATTTTGTCGATGTTGCCGGCAATCATGGCTTTGATGAGGTACTCGGGGTAGATGTCCATCGGGAACACTTTGTCGTACTCGCCGGAGACGATGATCGCACGGCGGCCACCTTTGAGACGAGCGTCCCACTGGTAGTGCTTCTTGCCGAAGAGCCAGCGTGTGAACCTGTTGTCCAACAGACCTGCAGGGTCGGTCTTTCCGGCATTGAACGCCGAGAAGCGCGGCAGCATCCAGCCCATGAACTCGTGGTTCTCCGAACCCTCGTCAAGGACCGTGAACTGGTTGTCATAGACGGAGATCATGTCATCCATCGTGATCTGACGACCGCTCAGCACGTTTCCTGCGATGTAGCGGCACGGACACTCGGTGTGTACGTTAGAGAGCAGGACAGCGGAAACAGGCATACCCGGCAGGACGTTGTAGTACTGCTTGCCGTAAGCCAGCGGACCGGTCAGCGCCACTTTCTTCTGCATGTCCACGATGCCCTTCTGGAAGAGACGACCGATGAGCGCAAGATCCTGGATGTTCACTGTGAACACGGTCTCACCCTTTGCCAGCGGCGCAAGGTTGTTGAGCTGCACGCCTACGTTTCCGGCAGGGTGGGGACCATAGACCTCATAGAGGGTGCAGTCCTTCAACTCTCTTAACTCGGTAGCTTTGGCACCACCTTTGATGCCGATGAATACCGGGGCAATCTTGCCCAGCGCGGAGACAGCCGCCTGTAGAGTAGGCAACTGACCCTTGAGCACCCACTCGTAGTTCGGAGCACAAGGCGCACTGTCAAAACTCGAAATAAAAATAGCGCGAGGGGGCTTGTTCGGCAGAGCGATGCAGTCGTACGGACGCTGCTTCATCAATGCCCAAAGGCCTGAACGAAGAAGAAGGTCTTTCACTCCTTCACTCGTTAAACCTTCACTCTTTACCTCAAAGTGCTCATACTCGATGGTCGTGTCCGCAAGAATGTCGATGGACATGATCTTACGTCGCTCACCGCGCACGATCTCTTTGACTTCGCCAGAAACAGGCGAGGTAAAGAACAAGCTCTCAAACGCTTTGTCGTGGAAGAGCGGGCTACCCGCCTTCACACGGTCGCCGACCTTGACATCCAGTTTCGGAGTGATGCCGACGAACTGGTCGGGCACTATATGAAAGACCTCCGGCCGACGAACGCTACCCAGCGTCTCTGCCGCAGTTCCATCAAAAGGAATGTCCAAACCACGTTTCAGTTTGATTGTTTGCATAGTGTTAATAAATTATTTTGAATTTGATTTTAATTGGTCACAACAAAACCGGCTGCAAAGTTACAAAAAAGATTTTATATACACAAGCGCGCGCGTTCTTTTTCCAAAAAAAAATAGTTTTATGGGGCTTATTTGCGAAAAAAATGGTGTCCTATTGGCAGAGTGATTTTTTTTTAGTAATTTTGCAGGCGAAAATGAGGATTATGCGATCATGTTAGCACAAAAGGACATATCAACTCTCTTTTTCTTAGGGATCGGCGGAATCGGCATGAGTGGCCTGGCGCGATATTTTAGTCGTCAGCGCAAAGCAGACGGTACGGCGCGTTACCGCGTGTGCGGATATGACCGTACGCCCTCGGAGTTGACGAAGGAATTGGAGAAGGAAGGCATCGTTGTCATCTACGATGACAGAATTGATGATTGTAGATTGAAGATTGAAGATTTGAAACCATCCGATACCTTAGTGGTTCGTACGCCTGCAGTACCGGAAGATAATACGATCTATACCTATCTGCGTAAGCAGGGATTCGATATCCGCAAGCGGGCCGAAGTGTTAGGCATGGTGACCCGCGAGAAGAAAGCACTCTGCGTAGCAGGTACTCACGGTAAGACCACAACGAGTACGATGATCGCGCACCTGCTGAAGGATGTAAATGCGTTCTTAGGAGGCATCAGTTTAAATTACAACACAAATGTGTTGATTGAGCCTCAGAGTGAGTTTGTGGTAGTGGAAGCAGACGAATACGATCGCAGTTTTTATCACCTGACGCCCTATATCTCAGTGGTAACGGCTGTAGATCCGGACCACCTCGATATCTATGGTACGCCGGAAGCTTATCGTGATGCGTTTGCGCATTATACGAGTCTCATCACCGGTGCACTGGTGATGAAGAAAGGGCTTGAACTGCAGCCGCGCTTGCAACCGGGTGTGAAGCTGTACACCTATAGCATGGATAACGCGGAGAATATACGTGTGCGGGACGGACAGATCATCTTTGATTACGTATCGCCTTTGGCTACGATTCGAGACATCGAGTTAGGTGTGCCGGTCTGGGTGAATATCGAGAACGCCGTTGCCGCTATCACGGTGGCATTACTGACGGGCGTATCGGAAGCGCAGATCAAGCAGCAAGTGGCTTCGTTCAAAGGTGTCTGGAGACGATTTAACATCCATGTGAATACGCCGAAAGTAGCGTTTATCGACGACTATGCGCATCACCCGCAGGAGATAGCAACGGCCATTGATTCGATTCGAAAAATCTATCCGGAGCGGAAGTTAATCTGTGTGTTTCAGCCGCATCTTTACACCCGCACGCGTGATTTTGCGGACGGATTTAAAGCCGTGTTGGGTACACTCGATGAGTGCATCTTATTGCCTATCTATCCTGCCCGAGAAGAACCGATACCCGGAGTGACAAGCGAGATGTTAGGAGGAACAGTTGTGCAGAAAGCCGACCTGATCGCAGAGTTGAAACGACGGGTAGCAGAGAGTAAGGAACCGGTGGTAGTACTCACTGTGGGTGCCGGCGATATAGATCGCCTGGTCCCTGATGTGGCACAAGCGTTGAACGTTTAGCGTTTAGATTTGAGATTTGACAGAGCGTGTTCGGAACATATGGAAGGGAATAGGTATCAGTGTGGTAGCCGCTATCGTGGTTGCAGCGCTGATATGGGGTGTGCGTGAGACACCGAACACTGTGAAGTGCGAGTCGATCCGTTACACGATAGAAGATTTGGATGAACGTCAGTATGTGACGGAAAGTGAACTGAACGGATTATTAGAGAAGGAAGGTCAGTACCCGGTAGGTAAGGCTCTTCGCAATATCTCGCTACAAGGAATAGAGCGTACCATCCGTGCGCATGACCTGGTGCGTACGACGGAGTGTTACCTGACGCCGCGAAGAGAAGTGCGGGTGCGGTTGACGCAACGTGTGCCTTTGTTACGCGTCGTGACGGCCAGCGATACCTATCTGATAGATGAAAACCGACAGGTGATGCCTGCTAAAGCCGTGGTGAAAGACAGCGTGTTAGTCGTACGCGGTGCAGTAGGGGTACAGATAGCATCCGGTGCGTTAAGTGATTTTGCGGAGTGGTTGCAGACGAACAAGTATTGGCGTGAGCGCGTGCGATACGTATATGTGCAGTCACCTCAGTTGATTTATCTGTATCTGCGCGGCGGTTTACCCCGTGTGGTATTAGGAAACATGCAAGGCTATGAGCGGAAGTTAGCAAAGCTACGTATGTTCTTAGATGAAGGTACAGAAGCCATGGCCGGAAAGAAATATACGGAGTTGGATGTGCGATTTAGAGGACAAGTAGTCGGACGATAGTTAATTATGGCGAGGAGACAGAATCAAATAGCAGACGCATTGCCATTAGTGGCAATTGACTTAGGAAGCGACAGCGTACGTGCGATGGCCGCTCGGCGAATAGCAGCTGATTTATTTCAGGTGCTGGGTGTCGAAGAGCGTGCTCAGAAATTAGGAAACGTATGCGTGGAGCAAGGTATCATCACGCAATCGAGTAATGCGGGATATGTGATTGCAGAGGTGCTGAAGTTATTAGCTAACCGTATCGGCGTGACGGAGTTACCTACCGCCTTTGTATCGGTAGGCGGTCAGTCGATGCAGATTGTAGCCGTTCATTCCCGTCGAGATCAGGCCCGTAAGAAAGAGATCAGTCAGGCGCTGCTGGATGAGATGGAGTTGGAGTGCAAGGAGAAGATAGAGCGTCGTAATCCGGAAGTGGCCGTGCTGGGCCTTGTGCCGAGTTATTTCACGTTGGACGGAGTGGAGCAGGATGAGATGCCGAGCGAAGAACAACGTGCAGCCCTGGTAGAAGCGCATTATATTGCTTTCTACGGTCGCAAAGCGATGGATACCCAATTGCAAAAATCGTTCTCGCAAGCAGGACGTAGCATCGAGCATGTGTTCGTCCGTCCGGAGACCCTGTTATCCGCTTTTGCTACCTGCGACGGCAATCATATCCTGATGAACGGTTGTGCAGTACTGGATTTCGGCGCACAGACGACTTCGTTAACGGTGTATAAAGGCGGGCAATACCTGCTGAATAAAGTGGTGCCCAAGGGTGGATACCATATCACGCGTATGTTGGAGCAGCAGGGCATGAACTTCGCGACGGCAGAGGTGCTGAAGAAGAAATACGGTTGTGCTTCGCCGGCCTTTGTGACCAAGGAAGTGAAGTTACGTATTCCGGCTTCGCCGGAGATGGGTGGCGACATGGTAATCAGTGCTCGAGAGTTAGCGGAGGCTATTGAACTGAAACTCCAGGAGATCTTAGCGCCGCTGATGGAGGAGTTGAAGAAAGTAGAAGGTCGTATATCGACGCTGTATATCACCGGAGGCGGCAGCATGCTGAACGGTTTGGCGGAGTATTTGCAGGGCTTAACGTCTGCGAAAGTGCAATTTGGTGCACATAACCTACTGTTGCACCGCGATACAGAAGAGAAATACCTCTCGCCGCAATATACGTCGCTGGTAGGTACGATCCTGTTGGGTCAGGATTATCGCGACAGCCATAAGAACCAGTTGGTGCGCAAGCCCGGGTTCTTCGATCGCGTCAAAGAATCAACATTAGATATGTTTATAGATCAACAGTAATATGGAAGATGAAATGATCACACTGCCGTTGGAGGGTCTAACGGAAGATAGTATTATTAAGGTAATTGGTGTAGGTGGCGGCGGATGTAATGCCGTGAACTACATGCATCGTCAAGGACTGAAGGACGTATCGTTTTTGGTATGCAATACGGACCGTCAGGTGCTGGTGAAAAGTTCTGTTCCCAGCAAACTGCAGTTGGGACCGGGTTTAGGTGCCGGTGGCGATCCTGAGACCGCTCGTCAGTACGCAGAGGAGAGTAGGGAACATATCCGCGAGGCCTTGAATGATGGTACCCAGATGTTGTTTCTGGCTGCCGGCATGGGTGGCGGTACAGGTACCGGCGCATCAGCTGTAGTAGCCGAAGTGGCGCAAGAAATGGGTATTCTGACGGTAGGTATTGTGACTATTCCGTTCGCGTTTGAAGGCAAGAAGAAGATCGAGAAAGCCATGACGGGTGTGGCTCGTCTGGCCAAGCATGTGGATGCGCTTCTCATTATTAATAATGAGAAACTGAAACAGATCTATCCGGAACTGAACCTGCTCAACGCCTTCAGTAAGTCGGACGACGTGGTTGCGAATGCTGCGCGTGCGATTGCAGAGATCATCACTGTCCCGGGTTATATCAATACGGACTTTGCCGACGTGCGAAACACCTTACGCAAGGGCGGTGTGGCGATCATGAATATCGGTCGCGCATCCGGTGATCAGCGTATTACCAATGCCATCAACGATGCCTTGAACTCGCCGCTCGTGAACACGAATGACGTGCATGGTGCGGAGCGCATCCTGCTGCAGTTCTATTGCTCCACGGAGCATGCGATCGTGATGGAGGAGATCGACCAGATTAATGAGTTCGTGCAGGAAGTAGGCGACGATATCGAGGTTCAATGGGGTGCTTCGATCGACGAGACGCTCGGCGAAGAAGTGCGTGTGACCGTGATTGCAACGGGTTATAAAGTGGATGGTCTTCCTTCGGAAGAAGAGGAGGAAGGTAAGAAGACGATTGCAGAGGCGATCGATGCCAATTATCCGCCGCAGGTGCCGAAGCAACTGGAGGATGAGAATCCGCAGATGATTGATTTGAGCGACACGCTTCGCGCAGAAGGCATCAAAGAACCCCAACCGGTTAGAGAACATAGTTCTTCTACTTCAGCCGACGAAGTAGTTATCACGATAGAGGACGAGTCGAAGACCGAGGAACCCGCAGAACCGCAACGTACCAGTCCGTTTGCGTGGATCCGCAGGAAGTAAAGTTTAACGTTTAGAGATTAGAGTTTAAAGATATATGGAACAACACGAAATGAATTTTTGGGACCTCTGCGTGGCGATAGCTCGCGCGATAGGTCGAGCATGTGTAGCAGCATGGGAAGTGATCGCCCGCATGATCCGTCTGACATGGCGTTATTGGTGGACCGTAGTACCGGTTGTGGCGTTGGCCATTGCTGCCGCTGTGTACCACACCCGTCCGGACAATATCTGTTTTCGCGTCAACGCGATTGCCTTCCTGAACGGACCCAGCATCCAGCAGTTTGAGCAGAAGTACGCTGCGTTGCAGACAGGTTCCCTCATCGACGGCAATGAGCGTATTGCGCAGTTGCTGAACAATCGCAAAGTAGAAGCCTTTACGAGTTATCGCGTAGTAGACTGCTTGCACGACGGAACAGCCGATATGATAGATTTCAAACGTAAATCCTCTCCTACGGATACCTTGCGTCTCCAGATGGACGATCGTCTGTGTCTGCAGTTCCGTTTACGCGGATATTGTTTAGGTACGGTTGCGGAAGTGGAGAACGCCTTGCTGAACTGGTTAAATGCCGACGAAGCGATGCAGCAGTCCTATGCGGTGTATCTGGAGAATCTGAAAGAGCAAGTAGCCTTCGATCATAAGCAGGCCGTTAAACTGGATAGCCTCACGAGCGCTTATTACTACAACGCCGGAACTACATCTCTAACCTCGGATGTAAATGGTTCGGGTGTGAACTTCTACGGCGATCGTAAGATCCGTCTGTTCCTGAACGAAATCTATCGTCAGCATAAGCATATGCAGTTAAGTGATTATCGCTTACAGTTAGCGACTGCACCGGTGACTTTGGAGAACCATTTTACGGTAGATCCAAAACCCGTTCACAGTCGCTCTCAAATCGTGCTGATCTTCTGCCTCTTAGGCTGGATAGCAGGATGTGTACTTGCTCAGATCATCGACAAGCGCAAAGCTATTTACGCTTGGTTAAAGCAATAATCTTCTTGATTACAAAATAGAGAATAACTGCACCAAGCAGTACCAGTATAGCCACGGATAATTCGTGGCTATATTCTTTTATGCGGTCCATTTGACCGGCTGCTACGTAGCCAATAGCAGCGAGGATGCAGTTCCACATGAACGCACCAAGGAAGGTCCACCAAAGGAATGAACCAAAATGCATGCGGCTTAATCCCGCAGGAATGGATATCAATTGACGGATACCCGGAATGAATCGACCGATAAAAGTGGATACATTGCCTTTCTCGCGGAAATACTCCTCTGCTTTCTGTATCTTCTCGCTCGAGAGCAGACAAAGGTGTCCGACTTTGCTGTCCGCAAACTTATAGATGATGATGCGTCCGAGCCATACGCTCAATCCATAGTTGATGATCGCACCTATCATTGCACCCAAGGTGCCGAAAAGCACGATGATCAACACGTCCACAAGATAGTTTCCCGTAGCACATAGTACACTCTCCGGTTGACCGGCTACAAAAGCAGCAGGTGGAATGACCACTTCGCTCGGGAAAGGTATGAAGGAACTCTCAACGGCCATCAACGCAGTAATCGACGCATAGTTCATATGCGCCGAGTACCACGTGATGATGTTATCAACGAGACTCATTTAGATAAAGAGGAGTTGAACGATTATATAAACCGGTAACAAGATGATCAAACTGAACTTAATCATATAGCCGAAGAATGACGGCATCTTGATGCCGCTCTCCTCTGCGATGGCCTTGACCATGAAGTTAGGTCCGTTGCCGATATAGGTCAGTGAGCCGAACATCACAGCCGCGATGGAGATAGCTTTGAGCAGTATCTCCGGAACACCGGCTACGAAAGGTGTGCCGTTGAACATACCTGTTACGACACCTGCTTCAGCGGCAGCAAGCGACTCCGGCAGACCGGAAGCTACGCCGTGGAAGGCAACGGCTGTCGGCGTGTTATCGAGGAACGCAGAGAGCGCACCGGTCGAGTAATAGAACTGCCATGCGTGGGTGAAACCGAGGTCGGCTGCGTGCGCCTTCAGATAGGCGAGGGCAGGGGTCATCGTCGTGAAGATACCGAGGAACAGAACCGCTACCTCTACTATCGGAGTCCAGCTGAACTTGTTGTCGCCGAAACGGACTTCTTTCTTGGTGGTGTAGAGCGAGAGACCTGTGAGCGAGAGCAGCACTATCTCACGCAGGTATTTGAGCCACAGCGGAGCGTCCGCTTCACCCATCTGCTTGATGGTTCCTTCGTTCACAAAAGCCACTGCCAGCACTACGCCTAACAGATATACGAAATTGATGGTTCCTTTCATTACCATCGGAGTAGCCTCACGCGAGTCTGCGGAGAGAGATGTCCAGTGCTCTTTCTTGTAATAATAAGTGTCCATCGCGAAATAGATGCCGAGCAGCAGCAGACCCGTTACCGCCCATTCGGGCGCAAGGTGCATGAACCATGAGAAGTGTGCGCCGCGGAGGAAGAGCATGAACAAGGGTGGGTCGCCCAGCGGGGTCAGCAGACCGCCGCAGTTAGCTACCAGCGCGATGAAGAAAAGGATGGTGTGAACCTTGTATTCACGTTGTTTGTTGGTCTCGATGAGGGGACGGATGAGGAGCATTGCGGCTCCCGTCGTACCCATGATAGAGGCTAATATCCAGCCCAAGCCCAAGAAACCGGTGTTGACCCAGGGCTTGGCTTTCAGGTCACCCGAGACATGAATACCGCCGGTGATGACAAACAACGCCAGCAGAAGGATGATGAACGGCACGTAGTCGAAGAATATCTGGTGCTCCAACTCGTGCATCATTCCGCCCATAATCAGGCATACCGCTACCGGAACGCCTAAGAAGAGCGAGACAATAAGTTTATTGGTGTTCTTCTCCCACCAATGTTCGGCCACCAGCGGACCGATCGCAATCATCAGAAGCATGAGTCCGAACGGAATTAGCGACCATGCCGAATGTACAAATTGTTCCATAGCATTTGAATTAATGAAAATGAATATTATTGGTCTTTGCTTAGTCTAATTTGAGGACAGCAAGGAAGGCTTTCTGGGGGACTTCGACGTTGCCGATCTGCTTCATACGTTTCTTACCACGTTTCTGCTTCTCCAGCAGTTTGCGCTTACGGCTCACGTCACCGCCGTAACACTTCGCGAGCACATCTTTACGCACCTGCTTGACGGTCTCGCGGGCGATGATCTTCGCGCCAATGGCTGCTTGTATGGCAATATCAAATTGCTGACGCGGAAGGAGTTCCTTGAGTTTCTCGCACATACGACGACCGAAATCAACGGCATTGTCTCGGTGGGTGAGGGTAGAGAGTGCATCAACCTGCTCGCCATTAAGGAGGATATCCAGTTTGACGAGGTTAGACGGACGGAAACCGTTCATATGCCAGTCGAAGGAGGCGTAGCCCTTGGAGATTGATTTGAGTTTGTCGTAGAAATCGATAACGATCTCGCCGAGCGGCATGTCGAAAAGAAGTTCCATGCGGTTGCCGGAGATATACTCCTGTTTGACGAGTTCGCCTCGTTTGCCGAGGCAGAGCGTCATAATAGGTCCGATAAAGTCGGCGGTAGTGATGACAGACGCGCGGATATACGGTTCTTCGATGCGGTCTATCTCCGTCAGATCTGGCATGCCGGCGGGGTTATGTACCTCTATCATACCGCCGTCCTTGGTATAGACGTTATAACTTACGTTCGGCACGGTCGTGATGACATCCATATCAAACTCACGATCCAGACGCTCCTGAACGATCTCCATATGCAGAAGACCTAAGAATCCGCAACGGAAACCGAAGCCTAAAGCCATCGAACTCTCCGGTTGGAAGGTCAGACTCGCATCGTTCAATTGCAGTTTTTCTAAACTCGCACGCAGGTCTTCGTAGTCTTCACTCTCGATAGGATAGACACCGGCGAAGACCATAGGTTTGGCTTCTTCGAAGCCGTCTATCGCCTTCTCGCACGGTCGTGCCACATGGGTGATGGTATCACCCACTTTCACTTCCGTACTGGTCTTGATACCCGATATAATATAGCCTACGTTACCGGCACTGATCTCTTTACGCGGACTCATGTCCAGTTTGAGAATGCCTATCTCATCGGCATCGTACTCCTTGCCGGTGTTGACGAAGCGTACCAGGTCGCCGCTGTGCAGGGTACCGTTCACTACTTTGAAATAAGCGATGATACCGCGGAAAGAATTGAACACGGAGTCAAAGACAAGACACTGCAGCGGTGCGTTCGGATCGCCTACCGGTGCAGGTATCCGCTCGATGATAGCATCCAGTATCTCGGGAACTCCTTCTCCGGTCTTGGCAGAGCAACGGAGTATCTCTTCACGTTTGCATCCCAACAGGTCCACTATCTCATCCTCCACGCGCTCCGGCATGGCGTTCTCCATATCGCATTTATTGAGAACCGGAATGATCTCCAGGTCATGCTCTATCGCCATATAGAGGTTCGATATCGTCTGCGCCTGCACGCCCTGCGTAGCATCCACCACAAGCACGGCACCTTCACAGGCCGCGATGGAACGACTGACTTCATAACTGAAGTCCACGTGTCCCGGAGTATCGATCAGGTTGAGCGTATATCCCTTATAAGCCATCTGGATAGCGTGCGACTTGATGGTGATGCCGCGCTCTTTCTCCAGGTCCATGTCGTCGAGCACCTGATTCTCCATATCCCGAACATCCACCGTTCCGGTGAGCTCCAACATACGATCGGCCAGGGTACTTTTACCGTGGTCTATGTGCGCAATAATACAAAAATTACGTATCTTATCCATATTCGGCTGCAAAGATACACTTTTTTTTGCACATATAAAAATTTTTTTGTAATTTTGCGCAAAATTTAACAATTATTGTTTTAACGTGAAAAACGCATTAGATCATCAAGCTCAAGTGACGAAGAAAAACGTCACGATTCGTTTTTGCGGAGATTCGGGTGACGGCATGCAGTTAACCGGTAATTTATTTGCTCAGTTAGGTGCGGAACTAGGTCATGAGATCTCCACCTTGCCGGACTTCCCGGCAGAAATTCGTGCGCCGCAAGGTACATTAGGCGGCGTGAGTGGTTTTCAAGTTGAGTTAGGAAGCGAGGTGTATACCCCGGGTGACAAAGCGGATGTTATTGTAGCGATGAACGCTGCGGCGCTGAAGGTGTGTACGTTAGGCTCGCATTTCAACCATCCTCAGGCGCACTACGATGAGCAGTTTGCGCTGTATCATCGTCATGCCATCGTGCTGGTAGATACCGATAGCCTGACAGATAAGGACTTGGAAAAAGCGCAGTATCATACCGATAACCCGTTTACGGAACTGGGTATCCCCGAGAGTGTACAGGTTGTGCCGGTAGCCTTGACGACGCTGACCAAAGAGGCGCTGAAGGACTCCGGCATGGATAATAAATCCATGCTCAAGAGCCGAAACATGTTCGCCTTGGGTCTTGTCTGCTGGTTGTTCGACGAACCCATGGATAAAGCGATTCACCTGCTGGAGGATAAGTTCAAGAAGAAACCGGCGCTCATCGCTCCGAATACGAAAGTGATGGTTGACGGTTACAACTACGGCGCTAATATGGCACTTAGTGTAAACCAAATTCGCCTCGGTGAGTATGGTGACAATAGTCAAGAGAAGGGTGTCTATACCTCCATAGCGGGCAACAGAGCTACGGCGTTCGGTCTCATTGCTGCAGCCGAGAAAGCAGGTAAGCACCTCTTCTTGGGGTCTTATCCTATCACGCCGGCGACGGATATTCTCCACGAGTTAGCGGGTCGCAAAGATATGAACGTAATGGCTATTCAGGTCGAGGACGAGATAGCCGGTGTATGTACGGCAATTGGAGCGGCTTTTGCGGGTGATTTGGCTTGTACATCGACCAGTGGTCCCGGTCTGAGTCTGAAGTCCGAGGCAATTGGTTTGGCGGTGATGGCCGAGTTGCCATTAGTCATCGTGGATGTCCAACGAGGTGGTCCTTCGACGGGTCTGCCTACGAAGACCGAGCAGACCGACTTGCTGCAAGCGCTCTATGGACGTAACGGCGAGTGCCCGGCGGTGGTACTGGCGGCATCCAGCAGTGCGAACTGTTTCGATTTCGCCTACGAGGCATGTAAGATTGCCTTGGAGAATATGACGCCTGTGGTGCTCCTGACCGACACCTATCTGGCCAATGGTACGGGCTTATGGCGTATTCCGAAGTTAGTTGACCTGCCGGAGATAAAACCGCAGAGCGTGCCCGAGGAACTGAAAGATAAGTATAACCCGGCGCTGCGCGACGAGCGTGGTGTACGTTACTGGGCATTCCCCGGTATGGAAGGTTATGAGCATCGTAATATCGGTTTGGAGCGCGATGCTGAAAGAGGCACGATCTCTACGAATCCCGAAAACCATGAGACCATGGTGCTGGCCCGCAAACATAAAATCGAACAAATTGCGGAGAGAATACCGGAATTGAAGGTAATTCATGGAGCTGAGAGCCAAGATACTTTGCTGGTAGGTTGGGGTAGTACGGAGGGACACCTGCATGCTGCGGCGAATGAGTTGGGTTGCGATCTGGCGCAGTTCAATTATATCTGTCCGCTGCCGAAGAATACGCGCGAGGTACTGAGTCAATACAAACGCATCGTCGTTTGCGAATTGAATACAGGTCAGTTTGCGACATATCTTCGTTCGCAATTCCCGGAACTGCCTATTGAGCAGTATAATGAAATACAAGGACAGCCTTTCGCTGTAGAACGTATCGTTAATTTCGTAAAACAGTAAAACTATGGAAGCTTCTCAATTTAAATCGGATCAATACGTACGTTTCTGCCCGGGTTGCGGTGATCATGCGATCTGTATGGCTTTGCAAAAAGCGATGGCACAGATAGGTATCCCGCCTCATCAGATAGCTGTTATCTCAGGTATCGGCTGCAGCAGCCGCATGCCGCATTACCTCAATACATACGGTTTTAATACCATTCATGGTCGTGGCGGAGCCATTGCTACGGGTGTAAAGACGAGCCATCCGGAGCTGACGGTTTGGCAAATAAGCGGTGATGGAGACTGTTTGGCTATTGGAGGAAACCATTTCATTCATGAGATCCGCCGAAATGTGGACCTGAACGTCTGCATGTTCAATAACCGTATCTACGGTCTAACCAAAGGGCAGTATTCGCCTACCAGCCCCAAAGGTTTCGTCAGCAAGTCGAGTCCTTTTGGTACAGTAGAGCGTCCCTTTGTGCCGGCTCAATTGGTTTTGGGAGCCGGAGGTACGTTCTTCGCTCGTACGCTGGATGTAGATGTGCCGACCACAGTGAATTGTCTGGTAGCCGCCAACGAACATAAGGGTTGCTCGATCGTGGAGTGCCTCGTGAACTGCGTGATATTTAATAATGGTACGCACGCGTGGATAGCCGATCGCGAACAACGTGCGGAGCACTCGATTATCCTCAAGCACGGCGAGAAGATGATCTTCGGTAAGAATAACGATAAGGGTTTGGCGGTAGAGATCGACCCTGTTACGTTTGTACCTAAGATGATTGTTGTGCCGGCGGACGATCCGCGTGTACTGAAGCACGATGCAACGCAACCGGATCCGACGCTGCATAGACTCTTAGCCTTGATGGGGCAGAATCTGGTAACTGATGTGAACACACAACCGACGGAAGATAGCCTGCCGATTGCATTAGGCGTGATCCGCAGCGTAGAAGCGGAGACCTATGATGAGGCTGTAAACAAACAAATTGCCGACGTTCGCGAGCATGCTAAAGTGCATAACTTCGACGAACTGACGGCAACTTTGGATAGTTGGCAGGTGTAGGCGTTAGAGGGGGAGATAGATCAATTGTTTGGTCTCGAACCCGGAGTGTCCTCCCGATGAAACGGGAGGAGCGGCCTCCGCCTAGAAGGGTAAGTATATTATTTGTTTGGTCTCGAACCAACTTCCTTTAAACCATTTACTGCAGGGAGCGATCTCTGCAGTTTTTATATACGGCGCGACTTCTGCTTGCAGGTCTCCGCCTTTTAGAACAATAAGTCCGTTTGGCATCGCATTACGATGCTTGTTGGATATATTCTTGCGCACCAGTTTCACCAAGTCGGGTAGGGGCATCACAGCGCGAGAGACGACGAAGTCGAATTTCTCCTTCTCTTCCTCCACGCGCTCCTGTTTGCATACCACATTGGTCAGACCAAGTGCCTTAGCCACCTCTGAGGCCACTTTGATCTTCTTACCGATCGAATCCACTAAGACGAATTGGCATTGCGGAAACATTATCGCCAGCGGGATACCCGGGAAACCTCCTCCGGTTCCTACATCCAATATCGTTGTATCGGGTTGGAAAGGAATCCATTTTGCGATAGCCAATGAATGAAGCACATGATGCTCATAGAGGTTATCGATATCCTTGCGGGATATGACATTGATTTTGCTGTTCCAATCGCGATAAAGTGCGTCAAGCTGAGCGAATTGCTCAGCCTGACGATCGGATAATTTGAAATAATCAGAGATTATTGTCATTGGTCGCTTGGTAAATTACTCTGCCATGTTGGTGAATACGTTCTGAACGTCTTCGTCCTCCTCGATCTTATCGATCAGTTTCTGTACGGACTCACGCTGCTCGTCGGTCAGCTCTTTGGTGTCGTTCGGAATACGAACAAACTCCATGGACTGAATTTCAAAGCCGTTATCCTCGAGGTATTTCTGCATGTTGATAGCTTCGTTGAAGTCCGAATAGATGATAATCGTATTCTCTTCTTCATCTACGCCCAACTCCTCTACACCGAAGTCAATAAGTTCGAGTTCGAGTTCATCGAGATCGATGCCCTCTTTCATCGTAACGGTGAAGCACGCCTTGCGGTCGAAGAGGAACTGAAGGCTACCCTGCGTACCAAGTGTGCCGCCGAACTTCGTGAAATACGAGCGGATATTGGCTACCGTACGCATGTGATTATCCGTAGCAGTCTCCACGAAGATAGCAATACCATGCGGTCCGTATCCTTCGTAGTTGATTTCCTTATAACCTTCAGACGATTTATCGGTCGCTTTCTTAATGGCGCGGTCGATATTGTCCTTCGGCATGTTTTCGCGTTTACATTGTTGAATCAGCGTACGCAGACGCGGGTTGGAGTCGGGATCCGGTCCACCCTCACGGGCTGCAATCGTGATTTCTTTACCTAATTTCGTAAATGTACGGGACATGTGTCCCCAACGTTTCAATTTTGTCGCTTTGCGATATTCAAAAGCTCTTCCCATATAATATGATTTTTGATTTTAAATTTTTGATTTCTGATTTACTCCTGTGGTGTATCTGCATGATCCAGAATAGTCTCTACATGTACTTCCTCGAACGTGATGATGAACTGTACGCGGCGGTTCTTCTGACGACCTGCTTTGGTCTTGTTATCTGCGATGGGCTTTTCTTGGCCGTAACCCACTGCGGTCATGCGGGTCGAAGAAACACCTTTCTTCACCAGATACATCATCACGGCCTCTGCACGTGCTTGCGATAACTTCTTATTCTCAGCTGCTTTACCGGTTGCGTCGGTGTGACCTTGCACCTCGATGATATAATCTTCATTCTCGATGAAGGTCTGAGCTATTTGGTCAAGCAGAGCGTAAGATTTCGATTTGATGGTTGCCTTCCCGGATTCAAACTCAATACCTTGCATAGCTTTCTGCAGCAGCATTTTAATTTCGCGTTTTACTTCCGGACAACCCTTGTTCGCTTTTACACCAGGTACGTTCGGACATGCATCCTTATAGTCAGGCACACCATCTTCGTCTGTATCCAGTTCACAACCTTTCTCATCTACGAATCCAATAGCGGTGATCGGAGTATCGGGACACTCGTCCAAATAATCAGGAACTCCATCTCCATCGCTGTCCTTTGGACAACCCTTGTCATCAACGGTGCTCCAAGCGCCCTCCGGAGTATCAGGGCACTCGTCCAAATAATCAGGAACTCCATCCCCGTCGCTATCCTTCGGACAGCCGTTGGTGTTCACCTTACCGATAGCTTCAGCCGGAGTATCCGGACATTCATCGAGGAAGTCCGCAACTCCATCACTATCGCTGTCCAGCGGGCAACCGAGGCTATCTACCTGACCGCGTGCTTCTTCCGGTGTCTCCGGACATTGATCTTTGTAATCCTCAACGCCGTCTCCATCGGTATCCAACGCGCAACCTACGCTATCTACATGACCGATCGCTTCAGCAGGAGTACCTAAGCAATGATCCATATAATCGGGTACACCGTCATGATCCTCATCCAGAGGACAACCTACACTGTCCACTTCCACACCTCTCGGGGTATCCGGACACATATCAATCTTATCCCATACACCGTCTTTGTCTTTGTCGCGACGGTTGGTGCCCCAGCATACAGAGAAGCCCAGTGCTACGTTCACCATCTTCGCTTTGTACGGCAGGATATATTTCGTTTGCCCCTTCACGTCGATACCTGCATAACTCGTCGGAATATAATCCAGCGCCAGAGTCATGTTAATTCCGTCATATGGCATGATACTCAAACCCGCGCCGATATTGCTGTACTTGCCGTTGTTCATTAGCGAGTAGGATAGGGCAATATTCAGCCAGTTGAACGGACGGAACGCTGCACCGATCGTTACCTCTTCGTATAGACGGTAGTTATACAGACGGGTAGCCGAAACAATACCTACGCCTACGCGATTATCCCAGAAATTGGCATCCAAGCCGATGTTCAGACGCGCAGAGGTCATATGTGCCTTACCATGCGCACCCTGAGACGAAAGACGGAAACCGTTCAGCATATGATAGAGGTTGCTCTTCACTGTATCCATCAGAATAGCCGTGGAGAACTTACCCTCTGCATCACGATACGCCGGATCGCCGTAGTCAATTTGACCTGCACCCATGAACGTCGTATCTACATTACATGCGTAGTTGCTGCTGTGCGACCAGTATACAAAACCGAGGTCAGTCAAAGCAGCGCTGATCTGTAACTGCTCAATGGGTTTATACGTAAAACCGATATCGATCGCAGCTCCGTAGCCGGCCGGAGTCAAGGCTTTGCGAACTAACGGCAGAATATTACCGCCACTGATATTGCCGCCGAAGATACTATCTACGACGAACTTACCCGCCTGAATAGCCTCAATCACTTCCGTCATCGTGACGCCATCCAAGATACCATCCAGATACGGCGCATTAATAGGCGCCGCGATATCGATTTCCTGACGACCATAGATGCGCCAAGACTCTGTGCTCGCATCAATAGCGAGGTTACGGCTTCGAACACCTACGTAGGCTTGTCCTAACAGGAACTTGAACTTACCACCGACGGTCCATTGATCATTGAGTTTATGGCTGTATCCGCCGCCGATCTCCATGTAAGCTGTCATTCCTGCTCCAAAACCGGACAGATTTAACGTGTTGATACCTCCGTCCAAATTGGTCATACCTCCGCCTAACATGAAGTCAAAGACAGAACGCGGAGTGGTTGCTCCCGACTCAATACGCTGGTTGATACCTACGGTCAGATAACCCGCATCTTTGATGCGCAAACCTAAGTTCACCAAGCCCATACTCATGTCCTCGTTCACATACAGCATCGAGCGCAAGGTACGAAGGAACTTATTCGAATCAGCATCGGGGTGCAGCGGAGTAATAGTATTGCCGTAATAAGGACTATTCATAACGTTGTCCCGGAAGAACAAATCACTTACCGTCAACGAGTTGTTTCCGAAACTCAAACTATACCAACCGAGGGGACTGATGTTCACAAATCCATCGCTCACCGGTTGGAAGGCTGGGTTGATTGTATGACGCATAGGTGCGTTCTCCAAGAAATACAGCGTGTTTACTTGTTGCGCACTGGCACTAACCGCCATCATAGCCACGAGGGCTGTAATCATATAATGTCTTGCTTTCATGATTCAGTCCTCCTATAGATTAATGATTGCATCTACTTGCGCCGCTAGCCCGATCTTAAGCGTCACGCTGCCATCTTCGGTGATACGAACATGGAATTGTCCCTTCTCATACGCATACTGCAGTGATTCATCATCGATAATCGCCGTGTATACGATATAGTTGATTTCCGGCAACTTAGCCATTTTCTCTTTCGAAAGTACGGCTATTAATGTCGTGATACCCGGTTCTACTTGCGTCCAACTACCATTCTCGAACGCATAGGTCGGAGCTACTAACGTCACTGTGTCTTGCTCAAAGAGCAACAGCGGTTTATCCGTGCTATCAGGATCCATGATCATGTTGCCGATCGAGTCGTAGCAACGCATCGTCGCTTTAACATCCAAAGGAATGGTGTTCAGTGCCTTCAGCACAACACGCAGATTAGAACTCTTTACCGTATCTATCTTCGCTATACCCGATACCAATGAGTCAATCGTGTATTGGCTCAAGTGCACATCTTTGATCGTGTCAGAGTAAGAAATGAACAATCCATTGTTGAAGATCAAAGGCAGTGTGCAGAGAGCATCAACACGCACGTTCGTGTTCGGCACGATACGCACTTGAGGCGTCATCTGATAGTTGAAGTCAATATTGAACTTATAACCCAATTTCTGCGGCATGTTCCTAAAGAGGCTGTCTATCGTACCTTCCTTCGGATCCTTGCTGAAATGAACAATCATGTTCGTTGTCGAGTCGCCGATCGCACTCGTGATAGGATCCAGATACTCGCCTTCCTCAAACTGCTTCGGGTAATTGCGATAAGTCTGATTTCCGCGTAAGAACTCCGCATAGTGCTTGACTCCATTGGCATCTTCCGAATACAGATACTCGCCGTCCATCTTCATCGCTCCCGCGATATAGGTCATGACGCTCATATCTACTTTCGGATCCGCAAACGGGATATTCGAACGGGAAAGAAATGCTAAATCACCCCAACTGTCGCTAAGGTCTACTTCCGCTTCGTCATACATGGAGTTCGAGCGAATGAACTTACCCCAGATCGCCTTGTATGTGATAAACTGAACGTTCAATTGGTACTCGAATCCGGCATCTTTTGGCACATCTACCGTCGTGCCTTCCGGAACAGTGAAAGTGAAGTTAATATAGAAGGTGCAGGAGTCAATGACGTTGTAATCATACAGCGATTGTTCCGTTTTCGGGTTCAACTGCTTCTTCATCAAACTGATCACGAAATTATCCACAGCGGTCTCGATCGGCGTACCGTAATCGTCCGCGTCGCCTTTCGTGTAAACCTGCATCGTGTTGCCTTTCGGGCGCTTAATTTGGGCGCCTAACTCCAGCGTTACGCCATCTACCCATTCCCATTTCAACGGAAGACCGTTTTTCTTATTGATCACCGATTGGAAACTGGCCATGTCGATCAACGCACTATCCAGACGCTCACCGCCTAACTCCTTGTTCACGCCCTTCAGGTTCAGCGGAAGTTCAAAGCGTAAGGTGATAGGATCTCCCGTACCTGTGATACGCTTGTTATCACCAATCATCGTGGCAGCGGGTAGGTGATCATACACATCCAGAGCCAGTTTTTTACTGGAGATCATGTTCGTCAGGTCCAACGAGTCTTCGTGGAATTTACGACTGATTTGGAACGTGCTCTGCCAAGTAAGAACACCTTTGTTTTGCAGCGAGTCAACGTATAAGTGACCTACGCTGTCGCCCAAGAAATCACCAATAGTTGCACGTACGCTTCCCACCGGCAGCGCCATACCCAAATCCAATTCCGCTCTTGGATCGATGTTTTGAATGTCTACATCCGCGTGGCAACCCGTCAACATCATCGCAATCGTCAAAACAATAGGTACATGTAAATGCTTTAAAATCATACGATTATAAATAGAGTTGTTTATTACATACCAATTCGGCCGCAAAGATACTACAAATTTTTCAAATTTGCAAGTATTTTAGCAAAAAATATCGTCTTTATACAAATTAGTGTTATTTTTTGCCCATATAGCCCCTAATTAGACTTTAGTAAGAGGAAAGTAAGAGGAAAGTAAGAGGCAAATCGGACTAAATACGGGTTGTCAATTTTAATTCGTACTTTGATTACTAAGGAATTTTATCGCAAAAGGAATATTTTTTCGGAAGAACGGGTGAGGGCAGTGTAGAGCCAACGAAGGTATTCGAGGCGCTCCGCTTCAGTGAATCCGCTAATCCACTCATCCCCTAATCCGTTGTCAATATACACATGCTTCCACTGACCGCCCTGCGCCTTGTGACAGGTCACGCAATACGCAAAACGCACTTGTAACGCATTGAAATAGGGAGAGTCATAAATCTTTTTAATCAATTCTTTCTTGTTCCGTATCTCCGGATAGTCTTCTGCAATCCGAGCAAACAGGTCACGTTGCAATTGGTAATTGGCTTCCGGACTATCAGTAGTCAGCGTATCTAACCATATAAGCGCATCTATTTCCCAGTTATAGTCCACCGATCGAAGCGAAGCTTTGGCGAAATGAAAACCGTATAGTTCATGCCGGTTGGTCAGGCGTTCGATCTCGAACATATCGCCATTGGCGATAAACTCCAAGTCCTCATACTCCTCTGCCCAGAAATAATTGTTTTTGGTCACCATAAGACGGTCACCATTCGACAAATCATCTTCTTTCCACAGCACTCTCGCCCGCACACCTCCGTTATACAAATTAGTCATCTTATTGCTGCGTGCAATAATCAGCGTCTCTTCTGCTCCCACTTCCCGCCAACTGCTCTCTAACTGCTCGATCACTTGTTCACCCGGAACGTGGATAATATCAATGCCATTCGGAATAATCTGAATGTTGTGAGTATTCTGAGAATTCAACAATTCCCTCAGACGCGTCGCTTCGCTTAGGATGCCGCTATCCAAAGACTGCCGTGCTACAGCAGTTAATTGGTAACTTGTAACCTGTAACCCGTAACCCCTCATAAAATCCGCATCAAGGGCAGGACTCAGCGTGCTTCCTACAGGCGGTAACTGCGCATCGTCTCCCACAAGTAACAACGAACAGTTAGACCCGCTATACACGTATCGAACCAGGTCATCTAACAAACAACCGCTACCAAAAGTGGGATTATCCCGTTGACCCGAAAGCATAGAGGCTTCATCTACGATGAAAAGGGCTCCTCTATGCAGATTATCGCCGAGTGTAAAGGACTCTTTGCCCAATTGCGTTTGACGATAGATCTTCTTATGAATCGTATATGCCTGCGTTCCGGAATATCTACTGAATACCTTCGCCGCTCGACCTGTAGGCGCTAATAAAACCGTCGGTTGCTTGAGCTGTTTCATCGCCCGTACCAAGGCACTGATGACACTCGTCTTACCTGTACCTGCATAGCCTCGCAAGATAAACGCTTTGCGTTCGTCTCGACTCACCAAAAACGCCCCCAACGCTTTCAATAATTCTTCTTTCTCTGCGTTGGGTTCGAAGGGCAATTCAGCCTTAATACGTCCTATAATGAAGTCATTTAGCAATTTTTTTGCAATTTTATTTGCGTATGTCAGAAAATTGTTGTAATTTTGCACCCGCTTTTGAAAAGCAAAGTATAGGCAGGTGCTATACGACCAGCTCCCTCCGAACTCCCCCAGGACTTGACCGTAGCAAGGGTACGAGGTTGTAGCGGTGCGATGTAGTTAGCCTGCCTTTTTTGTGCCCTTACCGCACGCGTTGTCCGGAAATCGTATATTCAATACCGTTTCGCAGGATGATTATTTGCCCGTTCCTTAAGATCTTTTGACAACTGTTTGTTTCCGTTTGAACGTCTTCTATTCCTTCCGGTCCCATTGTATAGGCTTTCCATGCGTTCGGAATACCATAGCCGTATTGCTGAGTATCCGGATTCAGATAGCGATCCGCCGAACGAATGATACGGCTTCGAATCTGCATAGCGTTCTCGTCGGGCAAAGCGGACCATAAGGAGGCGGCCAAACCCGCCAAAAGCGGAGTCGCAAAACTAGTACCGTTGGATGTGACTATATTTCCACCCGGATTAATCAGTTGCGTCCATACGCCTACAGCACAAACCTCAGGTTTGATACGTCCGTCGGAGGATGGTCCATAACTGGAGAAATTTCCTATCTCTCCCCATGTACTAACAGCTCCCACGGTCAGAATACTATCGGCATCCGCAGGGACTGAAATGGTTTGCCATGCATTGTCTCCCTCATTACCGGCTGCTACGCAAACCAACATGCCTTTACGGGCTGCGATAGTCGCAGCACGACTCACACGGGTTGTTTTGCCGTCTAAGTCGGTGTTTTTGTTCAGCGACCATTTATCATTGTCAAAGTAGGCATACCCCAACGAAACGGAGAATACATTGACGCCTAACGAATCCGCTGTCTCCAAAGCAACTACCAAGTTATCCATCTCTTTAGGACTCTCTGTTTTGCTTTCTTCGGAACGCATCAAATAATAATTCGCCTTGGTGGCTGCTCCTTTATAAATGGTCGTGCTACCGGAGATCGTACTCAAGCACTCTGTTCCGTGCGTACCTGTATGGCCATAAATGTCCACTGCATCGTCCGTAAAGTCAAAATGACCCAATTCTTGCTCCTGCCGAAAACAGGTAAGGATATTGGCATTATAAAAACCTCCATCGCAAACAGCCATAAGGATACCTTCTCCTTCAAAACCCGCTTCATGCAAGGGCAGAAGATTATAAAGACCTAACTGCTGTTCCGTAATTATTCCCGGGTCGTCTGAGGTTTCTTCACGTGTAATTACCCGGCGTTTGGAAGCATAAAGCGATTCACTATTATCCCGCGTCATTTCTACCGCGTCAACAAAATCCAAAGCCTGCACTTTCGATGCCAACTCATCCGACATCTCAACTGTCGCCCCATTAAACCAACGACTGGTATGAAATACCTTCGCTCCCATGCGGCGCAGACTATCTACATACAAGTGCGCTACCGGATAATCCATCGCATCCGTAGGAATATCCCATTTCGCACGTTGCTCTACGGCACGCGGAGACAAGGCCGGAGCACTCTTCTCCGGTTTATCGGTGAACGAAACAAAAAACACATTAAGTAGGATTAATAATTTCAGCATATCGGGATTCCTTAATTTTTCGTTTTTAACTCCAATTGCACCACATTTTCTACGTGCTGGGTGTGCGGAAACATATCTACGGGTTGTACTTTGATTACACGATATTTGGCGTCCAGCAATTGCAGGTCTCTTGCCTGCGTAGCCGGGTTACAACTCACATATACGATGCGTTTCGGCTCCGCATCGAGAATCACATTCACTACGTCCTCATGCATACCGGCACGAGGTGGATCCGTGATAATCACATCCGGTCTTCCATACTGCGCCACAAAGTTCTCATTGAGGATATCCTTCATATCGCCGGCAAAGAACAAGGTGTTCTCAATGCCGTTGATTTGGGAGTTCACTTTCGCGTCTTCGATCGCTTCGGGCACATACTCAATACCGATCACTTGTCGCGCTTGACGGGCTACGAAGTTCGCAATAGTACCTGTTCCGGTATATAAATCGTATACTAATTCATTGCCGGTCAATTCGGCAAACTCTCGTGCGACTTTATACAACTCATAGGCTTGTTCCGTATTGGTCTGGTAGAAGGATTTGGGACCTACTTTGAACTGCAATCCCTCCATCTCTTCCATGATGTGGTCCTGACCGAAATACACCTTCACATCCAAGTCACCGATCGTATCATTGAACTTCGTATTCTCCACATAGAGTAGGGAGATAATCTCAGAGAACTCTTGATGTAACCACTCCAGCAATTCCATACTTGCGTCTGTTACCGGCTCGCCGAAGGCGACAATAAGCATCAATTCTCCTTTGTGGTTGTTTCTTAAGATCAACGTCCTTACTTGTCCCTCATGCGTGTGTTCATTATAGAATGTCAGCCCGTGCGTACGCGCAAATTCCCGCACCCCGTTTCGAATGCGGTTATTGATATCCGGCATTAAATGACACTCCTCGATGTCCAGCACTTTATCAAAACAATTCGGGATATGAAAACCAAGTCCGTAACTGCTGTCTACCTTGTCTAATCCACCTGCCGCTTCAATGACTTCCCATGGAAACCACTTCCGGTCGGCACAGGTGAACTCTAATTTGTTGCGATATTCGTAAATATGCTTCGAACCCAGAATAGGACTGATCTCAGGCAGTTCAATTTTTCCGATACGCGTAAGGTTATCTACAATTTGCTGTTGTTTGTATTTCAACTGCTCCTCGTACGGCAAAATCTGCCATTTACATCCGCCGCATACACCGAAATGCGCACAACGAGCAGCGCAGCGCACCTTACTCGGTTGTACCAGACGAAGCACTTTTGCCTCCATGAAAGAGTGTTTCTTCTTCGTGATCTGCAGGTCCACAATATCTCCGGGAACACAATTCGGCACAAACGTAACGATATCATTGATACGCACCAGTGCCTTTCCTTCTGCGGCTACTCCGGTAATCTCAATATGCTCAAAAATCGGAAGATTCTTTTTCTTCATAGATTAACCATTCAATGGAATGTTTATAAATTTTTTCAAAGTCTTGTACGGCCTCTAAGGGGAAACCATAAACCAAAGTCTTACTCTTTTGACCTCTATACCCTACAGCTGCGCCGCAACGCATATCTTCGTATGTAGCCATGCGAATGGCGGTTGTGTCGATTGTTTTGAGACCTTCGGGCTTACATGTGAAGATTTGTTCTTCGTTGGGCTCCAACATCAATTGGTACAAACGATGCATTGGAGAAGAGACTCTTCCGCTGCGTGTCGCTTTCGCCGCATAGTAGGCTGCATGCAGATTTTCCTTAGCCCATTGCGCATCAATGGCACTAAAATGATCCGTACTCAGCAATAGTTTTCCACCCTTCGTCAGATACTCTGTCAGCAGGGCATAGTGGGCTTCTTCGAGTGGCTGACGCTGTCTGCCACATACAAAATCGACCAATTGGAATTGGGGTAGTTGCGATGAATAATTCACCAACATGCCGGCCGTACAGGATACATACGAGATACGCATTTTACGCAGCGCATAGCCGTGTCGAGCACACCAATCGTGTGTGTTGCCGATCGTCAATTGACCCGCGTGGTCTCTGTAACAAGCACCCCAACCGCAGTTATCGTCATTGAGCCATTCATGGCTGCGAGTGAAGTCCCATTGCTCACCGATATACGCGCAGCTGAAGCCGTTTTCACACGCATAACTGCCCGGCATAATACCGGCATAGGTGCTGTCGGCAAACCATTCAGGACCATAACTGTCGCTAAACCCATCGACGATCAGAGCCAACGGCGCCTCTTCCCGTTCACTGCGATACGCACTGATGATAGGACTTGGAAAACTGAGACCTCCGTCATTACCGGCTACTACGTAGAAGTTATACCGTACGCCCGGCTTAAGATCCACCTGAAATTGAGTCGATTTCTCCACTTGCTGAATATCCCATTCGCCTTCATCCGCTTGCGTATATACCATATAATAAGTGGGCGTTGCATTGGCCTCTAAAGCGTCTTCGGTCGGAACCCATTGCAGCACTCCGTTCGGATCAATACCCAGTTCCTGTACCGGCAAGGGCTGCACAATGGCGTTCGCTCCGTTCAGATAGCGCAAGATGCCTTTATATACTGCGCGAGCAGCCGTGAAGCGGAAAGTAGGATCCAAACCGTACTTCATATCCGCCATGTTCTTATGACTCAGCAACTCCAAGATCAGACTCGGAACTACCGGCACACGGGTCTCACAGTAATTCGCTTCTTTGAGTTGACGTCTGGTCCACTCCGGAGCTATTGTGCGCAGGTCCGAAACAATTTGCGTCTGTATCCAATCCGCTAAGTTGCGGTTGGTGTGTTCGCGGTCTTTACCATTGCGCAAAGTGGTCTTGCCTTCATCGTCTTTAGCAGTATAAATCACCAAGGTACCAATGATGGTTGAGTCATTTCCACTATCTTGTCCGTCGGTATGAAAAGCAAGACAGAGGTCCACCGGTACATCCAGTGCGTTCACCCACATCGCACGACATTTCAGGTCGTCTTTATACTCGTCTCCGTCGTATAAATTCCATATGGCTGAGTCGGCTCCCTGTGCCTTCACCCAATAGCGAGCACCTTCTGTCCATTCGGGCATCCCGGATACACCGAGCGTCTGTTGATCAAGTCCCGCACGCGGCATATAAATTGTTGCGCCGGCATTCTCTAACATCTTCTTAATCAACCGTACGTATTCCTGGCTATACAGGTCTTCTACGGTCGTCCATAGCGTAGCTCTTTGCCAAATCCATTCTCCGCGGTCTCTACTATAATAGAGACCATGACTCGGATACAAGGCGATATTGCGATCCGTCAGGTCACAATTCTGATTCACGGCGGGTTTGCTCTTTCTGGCACAGTCTGTGATGAGGTCATCGATATTGGTATTCAGCGCCTGAATAGTCACTTTCCCTTTCTCGTGTCCCAACACCCACTGACTCACTTTTAGCTTCAACTGTGCTACGTTTTCCGGTGTCCATCGCACATCACGTAAGACACTGTTGGTGCGTACGGTGACATTATTGCCGTTCACACGCAGGTTCTTTATCTGCACAGCCGGAGACCAGACGGGGGAGAAACCTGTCCAAACCGTCAAGGAGTCCCCTAACTCGCGCATACCGATTTGTGCCTTGGCCGGAAGAACGAACAAGGAACAAAGAGCAAGGACGAATATACTCTTAAAAATCCTCATCACTCAAATCACCATTCGCTTTTTTGTTCTTTTGGCTGGCCTCCAGATACGATTTCAACAAGTCGGATGCCATACGTGCCTGATAACCCTCGGCGATTTCATAGTTGCGAACATCGTTCTCCTTGAAGACCACACGTATTTTGGTGATGGCAATACCGTTTTTGAGTCTCTCCAGCACTTCCGGATCCATTTCATAGGCTGTGATGGTCTTGTAGTACTTGATCGTCGCAGTACCGGCTTTCTTGGTGTATGTCTCGCGCTTCTCTTCCGAGCCACCGATACGATTCAAACGCACTTTAAGTCCATCCGCAAAAGCGATCAGCAGACGGGCCTCATCGTTGAACTCATGATACGTGTTCGGCTGTACGGTCCAAAGGAGTAGGGACGTGATGTCTTGTCCGTCCTTATGCTCTTGACAGAAAGCTAACTGCGGCTTGAGATCTTTGTTCGCCGAGTTATCCACGTGAATGAACTTGCCGCGTTCCGCAGCGTTGATACTCATTGTGGTAGCCAATACTAAGGCTACGAATACAGAAAATACTTTTTTCATATCTATGTTAATTCTTTAATTGCAACTTCAGCCCTCTATTCACGGGACGCACCCGATAGCCTGCTGCCCGTAACTGCTCCAATAATCCTTCTTCTCCCCCTAAATAGATGGCATTAAGCGTGATAAACGCGGCTCCTTCCGTCAGATACGGTTTAAGGCGTTTCACCCATTGTTGGTTTCGCTGACAATAGACTTTATAATCCGAGAAGGAAATAGAACTGGTGTTATCCGGTCCCTTCACCTGATACGCAATATCGCTCAGTCGACCGTCCAGATACATGGCTTTAATCGCACGTTCCTGTTTCACTTCATTCTCCGGATATTGTATCACTTTCAGCAGCTCCTGACATTGCCAATGAAAGGGTTCTCGGTCGAAGAGCATATACATCGTCTCGCCTATCTTATCCAAACCGATCACAGGCATGTTGCGCTCCGCAGCTACCAGTTCAAAGAAACTCTCCATGGATTGCTGTTCATCGTATTGTAACCATTGCTTCATCAACTCGGTACGAAACATTTCTGTCAGGTACGAGGGTTTCATGCGACATAACTGGTCTAAACCCATGCCTAAATTGATACGCAAACTGTTATCGATATATTCATACTCGCTCTCCGTGTAGAAATTACTCAGTTTGACCGAATCCGGTAATACGGCTGCCTGCCGCAGTACCGCAAGGGCTTCATAGTCTTGCATCGCGAATTCCGTAATGACCTTATCGCAGTTTCCGAAGCATTTAAACACGTTCGGAATGGTATCCAGAAACTGCATCGGTACCAAGCGATTAATGGCCAGAATATACGATTTCTGCTTTGCATTGTTTCCGCTTACTTCATATAAGAGTTGTGCTCTTAACGGGCAAAAGGACAACGTGCAAAGGACTATAATCAGAATATATTTTATCGAACTCTTCATTCTTATTTAAACCTTGTAATCAGGTTATATGCCTGATAGATACCCAACTCGCCTGCTTTGGAGAGATCTGCTAAACCCTTCTCGTTCTCGCCGATATAGATGTACGTCAGGCCTCTATTAAAGTATGCCTCCGCAAAATCGATATCTTGTGCAATAGCGCGTGTATAATAGTCGATAGCGGACTTAAAGTCACGCTGCGCACAAAGGATATTCGCCTTGTTATAAAGCGCAAAGACAAAATCGGGTTGACGGCGAATGACCTGGTCGTAGTCGCGCAACATGATTTCAAAGTCCATGTTGGCCGTTGCGTCTTGTTCTCCGATCGCTCGCTGGTACTCCAAGAGTCGATAGCGCCAGTTAGCCCGGCTGAAGGTGATGATCGTCGATAAGTCCGTATCGGTCGTAGCTAATTGCAGCGCTCGGGTACAGTCATCAATAGCGCTCGTATAATCCTGTACAATAGCAAACTCTATCGCTCGGGCAAAATAGAGGATTACCGAAGGAGCCACATCTATTTGTTGCGAGAGACGGGTGATCTCCGTGAAGTGAAAATCTACCATATCGGCCGTCAACGTGATCTCTTGCGGTGTGAAACGTAAAGCCGAAGGCAACACATTACTTTTGTTGAGTTGATCCACGATCGGGTGATAGTAATTGGTCCGTCTCAGACTCAGGTCTTTGCTGTAATAACTCAATACCACATGCGGTTCATTAATCACATCCTGATAGCGTTTCTGCACCGTACCACGTGTCTGCGAGTCGTATTTCTGTTCCTCATCCGGGATCTCCGTCTGATTCTGAGCAGTAGAAGCAGAGAACTCTTTGCGGTGATCTTTCTTCTGCGGCTGTGCCTCCGCGATCAACAAGTCCGTATTCGGCTGCGCTGCCTGTTGCGCCTGTATCTGATCTTTGCGTTCCTCTAACTGACGGGCTTTATCGCGATAGCGATACGCCGCTGTCTCATTGCCTTGTTTGGACTTAGCCTGCGCAGCCATGTAATACGCCGGTAAGAAATACGGATAGCGCTCAATAAGGGCTTTCATATCTTCCTCAACGGCCTTCCATTGCTTAAGCTGCATTTCTACCAAACCGCGTTGATATCGCATTTCTGTGCGTTCCGGATCTAACTCAATGGCTGTGTTGAAATCTTCCAAAGCCCGGTTATAATCGCCTACTTCTTGTCGCATCACACCGCGGTTATAATACGTGTCCGCTTCACGCGGTGCTAACTTAACAGCCTGGTCATAATCCGACAAGGCACCGCGATAGTTATGGCGCCGGTAATGCAATAAACCGCGGTTGATATAGTCGCCTGCCCATTTCGAACCCAAGTTAATCGCCTGAGTCAGTTGAACATACGCGTCCTCTTCATGTCCCAACATAAGGTTTGTTACACCTAATGCGGACCAAACTGCAGGGTTCGCTTTGTCGTACTGAGCCGCTTTCTCAAAGGCAGCCAAGGCACTGAGCGTGTCCTTCTTATAGATGCAGATCTGCCCTTTTTCGGTCCATACCGATGCAGCCTGCGGCTCCCGACGCAACATATGCTCGATATCCTCCAAGGCGGCATCGTACTGCTTCATCTGCGCACGCGTATCTGCGCGTAATAACATATAGGTGCGATTCTCGGGACTGAAATGCAGTGCCTCGGTATAATCCTTCTCAGCCTCTTCCCATTGATTAAGTTGGCGATAGATATAACCGCGTGCGTAATAGCATCCAGGAGAGAACGGATTACGTTCTATCGCCGCATTACAATCCCGCAGCGCCCCTTGATAATCCTCCAATTGAATCTTGGCTATCGCCCGATAGAAATAGGGTTCTGCCAAGTAGGGCTTGAGACGAATGACCTGATTGAAATACTGAATAGAAAGAATATAATCCTCAAAATACAAAGCGTTCCGCCCGATTGCAGTAATACGATCGGTATTGAATTGTGCCTTTGCCGGCATAACGAACAACGACAAAAGCCCCAGGATTACTATGTATCTATAAACTTTCAACTTTTAACTTTTATCTTTCCACTTTATTCACAACCTTCATTAGGATCGAACCAAACAGGGATATCGAAGTCTTCGTCTTGCGAATAGCCTAATTCAGGATCCGCATAAATCTTCTTCATATAAATCGCGCAGATAGGCAATGCCATGGATGCACCTTGTCCTTCTGCCATGTTATCAAAGTGGATGCCGCGGTCTTCTCCACCTACCCAAGTACCGCTGACCAGCGAGGGCGTGAAGCAAACGAACCAACCATCCGAGTTGTTATTGGTCGTACCGGTCTTACCTCCCATCGGAGCCGTGATACCATATTTATAACGTACACGAACACCTGTACCGTGATCAATGACCTGACGTAGCATATAAATCATTTTGTATGCCGTTGTTTCGCTGATGATTTCATGTGTGCGCGGGGTGAAGGTACCGATGATATTACCATTGTTGTCCTCAATACGTGTTACATACAGCGGCTCGGTACGAATACCTTTATTGGCAAAGGTGGTATAAGCATCTACCATCTCTTCTACACTCACTTCGCACGGACCCAAACAGAGGGATACAACCGGGTCGAGTTGACCTTGAATGCCGAAGGACTGCATTATTTTCACCAATTGCTCCGGTGTGAAGAGCGACATCAGATAAGCGGACATCCAGTTGGACGACTCTTTGAGTCCCCATGCTAAGGTCACCGTGTCGCCTTGGTATTTCTCGTGCGTATCACGCGGCGTCCAGGGATTCCCGTTCGCGTCAATGAGGGTGACCGAGTCATAGACAAAAGTCTCGCACGGCCACATTCCTTCATCCATCGCTAAGGTGAAGAGATAGGGCTTCACAGTAGAACCTACTTGTCGTCTACCCTTAGTAGCCATGTCGTATTGGAACTGCGCAAAATCAGGACCGCCTACATACGCTTTTACATGACCTGTACGCGGGTCCATAGACATGAATCCGCAACGCAGGTAACTCTTCTGCCAGCGAATAGAATCGTACGGCGTCATGATGGTATCAATAAGTCCATTCTCGTACGTAAAGATCTGCATTTCGCAGGGTTGGTAGAACGACTGCATGATGGAGTCCTGACGGATGCCGGCACGTTTCATGACGCGATATCTGTCTGTCTGACGCATCGAGCGATTCATGATGCCATTCACTTCCTCTTGTGTCAAAGAGCGCGAGAAAGGAGCATTCTTCTTACGCTTCAGCTCCTTGAAGAACGAAACCTGTTGTGCACGCATATGTTCGTCCACTGCCTCCTCGGCGTATTTTTGCATACGCGAGTCGATCGTCGTATAAATCTTCAGACCGTCCTGATAGATGTCGTATTTGCTACCGTCCGCCTTACGGTTCTTTTCGCAAAAACCGTATAAGTCATTGTTGTCCCATTGATAGCGATCGATCTTATATTGCTGTTTATTCCAGGACGGATAATCACTCTCAATCGGTTCTTTTGCCGTCAACATCACGCGCAGATATTCCCGGAAATAGGGTGCACTTCCCTGCTTGTGATCCACTGAGCGATAATGCAAGGTGAGCGGCAGAGCCGAAACTGAATCACAAGTGGCTTTATCGATATAGCCGTATTTCTCCATCTGGCTCAGTACGGTGTTGCGGCGGTTTCTTGCCCGCTCCGGGTGTCGTACAGGATTATAGAGCGACGGGTTCTTACACATTCCTACAAGCATCGCAGCCTCTTCGATCTTCAGGTCCTTCGGGGTAGTGGAGAAATACACCTGCGAAGCAGACTGAATACCTACGGCATTATACAGGAAGTCAAATTGGTTCAAGTACATCAGCAGGATCTCGTCTTTCGAATAGAGTCGCTCCAACTTCGTCGCGATAATCCATTCGATCGGTTTCTGCATCGCGCGCTCCAATGTGTTGTTGGCGCGCGGCGACCATAACTGCTTCGCTAACTGCTGGGTGATCGTACTTCCACCTCCGGCACGACCCAGTTTAAGCACCGCGCGGAAGAGGGATTTGAAATCCACTCCTGTATGGTTATAGAAGCGTGCATCTTCGGTAGCAATGAGTGCCATCACAAGGGTATCCGAAAGGTCCTCGTAGTGAACGCCTACGCGGTTCTCGTACCGGTAATAGCGACCTAAAGACTGATTATCGGAAGTGATGATTTCACTCGCGAAAGTGTTCTTCGGATTCTGCAGTTCCTCAAAAGGCGGCATATAGCCCCATGCACCACTGATAATGGCCCACATCGAAAGACTGACAATTAGAATACCTCCGAAGAAAAGGCTCCAAAACCAAATTAAAAATACTTTATACCAATTTTTCATATCTTGTATGTGTTTATTCGATCATTAATTCACCGATAATGCGGTTCAGGATATGTATCCCTTCCTGCGTTGCCACTATATTTCCATCCTCTGTCTCGCGCAGCAATCCTGCTTTTATGAAAGTCTGCGGATCGCGTTGTAAGATCTGTCGAGGTACACCTTGACGGGTTCGTAAGCCCAACATAATGCGCTCGTTATAACGCTCTTTTTCACCTAATACTTCCTGCTCGCGTACCCAAGTACCTTCTTTTATGCCGCGGATATAGGCTTCGAGCTCATCGGCATTCCAACTACGTATATCCCCGATATAACTATGTGCCCCTGCTCCGATCCCTATATACGGTGTGCTGTTCCAATAGGCGCTGTTATGCTTCGACTCGTAACCGGGTAGAGCAAAGTTACTTACCTCATAATGCACAAACCCGGCTGTTTGTAAACGATCGCATAATACATTGTACATCGCGTTTTCGGTCTCCTCATCAATTGGCGTGAGTGTACCTTCTTCGATCATCCTCGTCATTCTCGTCCCTTCTTCATACATCAGTCCGTAGGACGATATATGCTGTACGCCAAGCGATAAAGCCGTCCTTATGTCTTGCTCCCATTGATCCATCGTCTGGGTTGGTAGGGCGTACATCAGGTCGATCGATATATTTGTTATTCCGGCCTCCTGTGCCATCCGTACCGCCGCTTTGGCTTGCTCCGCATTGTGTCGTCTGCCGATCAACTGCAGCAACCCGTCCTGGAAGGACTGAATTCCAATGGATAGACGGTTAATACCTGCTTCCTTAAGCGCCCGAATATATTCTGTGGACGCATCGCCCGGATTCATCTCCATCGTGATCTCTATCGCGTCCTGCGTGCCGATCGCCTCAACAATCCGCTGTATGTCGCGTGCAGCCAGGGTACTGGGTGTTCCGCCGCCGATATAGATAGTTCGTATGGGCTCGTGTGCTTCGCCTTTACGCGCTCGTATCTCTTGCAGCACCGCTTCGATATAGGCTTCTCTTCGCTCCAACAGGGTAGTGGAGAAGAAATCGCAATACAAGCAGCGCTTCTTGCAAAACGGAATATGTACGTATACGCCTGCCACTAATCGCTAAACCCTAAACGTTAAACCCTAAACCTTAATCCTTCTTCCAAAACGTCGTTCCTTTTAACTCGTCCGGTAAGTACTGCTGTTCCACCCAGTGTCCCGGAAAATCGTGCGGGTACTTATATCCGTCCGAGTAGCCCAAGTCCTTCATTAAACTCGTCGGTGCGTTCCGTAAATGCAAGGGCACCGGTAAGTTACCCGTCTCACGCACTCTTGCCAACGCATCGTCTATCGCCAGATAGGCCGAGTTATCTTTCTTGCAGGTAGCCAGATAGATGGTCGTCTCCGCTAAAGGAATACGTCCTTCGGGCATACCTATCTTATTCACCACTTCAAAACAGGTATTGGCTAACAGCATCGCGTTCGGGTTCGCCAACCCGATATCTTCACTGGCCGAGATCACCAACCGCCGTGCAATGAACTTCGGGTCTTCTCCACCTTCTAACATACGGGCTAACCAATAAATAGCCGCCTGTGGGTCACTGCCGCGAATAGATTTAATGAAAGCCGAGATGATGTCGTAGTGCATTTCCCCGTCCTTATCATACGCCACAGGATTTTGCTGCAATTGTTTCGTCACCGTATCATTATCAATTACCCGGGCACCGCTGTTACTTACCAGTTCCATGATATTGAGCAGTTTGCGGGCATCGCCTCCGCTATAGCGCAGCAGCGCTTCTGTTTCCTTGACCTGCAGTCCCAGATTCCTGATGTACTCGTCTTTGGTCAGCACCCTGTTCATTAATTCCATCAAGTCCTCTTTGTCCAGCGGCTTCAGTACATATACCTGACAGCGACTGAGCAAAGGAGTGATCACTTCAAAACTCGGGTTCTCTGTTGTCGCACCGACCAAAGTGATCGTTCCTTCTTCTACGGCGCCTAACAAACTGTCCTGTTGACTCTTGCTGAAGCGATGGATCTCATCGATGAAGAGAATAGGACTTCTCCCGTCTGCAGGAGCAAAGAGACCGCTATTGATAGACGCATTGCGTTTCGCTTTGTCTATCACGTCTCTTACTTCCTTCACGCCGCTCGTCACGGCACTCAGCGTATAGAACGGTCGCTGGAGTTGATGCGCGATGATACGGGCAAGGGTGGTCTTTCCTACACCCGGAGGGCCCCACAGGATGAAACTGGCGATATTACCGCTCTCTATCATCTGGCGCAGGATCGCTCCTTCGCCGACCAGGTGCTTCTGGCCTATGTAATCGTTCAGCGTCTTCGGACGCATGCGTTCTGCTAAAGGTAACATAATAACTGTTTGGCATTAGCAATAGCTTCGGGTGAGGGGTTCTTACCACTCAGCATCGAAGCGATCTCTATGATACGTTCTTCTTCGTTGAGACGGCTTATATGGGTCTCCGTGCGAGAACTCGTATCGGCTTTATATACTTTATAATGGTGCTCTCCCCGTGCCGCTATCTGCGGTAAATGGGTTATTGCAATAATTTGTCGATGTTTCGCCATTTCTCGCATAATGGATGCCATTTGGGTCGCGATATCGCCACTCACACCCGTGTCTATCTCATCGAAGATAATCGTCGGTAGACCTTTCGTTGTGGCGATCAAGGCTTTCACGCATAGCATGAGTCGGCTGATCTCACCGCCCGAAGCCACTTCACTCACATTGCGCAAACTCTGGTTGAGGTTGGCTGCAAAAAGGAGTTGCACCTCGTCGCATCCTTTGGGTGTGAAGTCCGAAGTGGGGTTCAGTTCTATAGCTACGTTCGCGTGTGCTACACCTAACTGCTTGAGGTTGGCTATCAGGCGTTCACAAATCGGTTTTGTCACCGCTTTGCGACTCTTTGTTAAGGCCTCTGCCGCTTTGGTCAACGCCGCGCGCTGCTGCTCCACTTCTTTTTGGGCGTTAGCGATATCAAAATCAAAACTATCCAGCCGATTTACTTGTTCCGCTAACTCATCGCGCAGCGCGATCAGTTCCGTTTCATTGGCTGCATTGAATTTATGCAAGAGGGTATTCAAACTCTCCATGCGTTCTTCCACCCATTGCAGTCTTTGCGGGTCCATCTCGACACGACCGGCCATACGCTCGGCTTCGTGGCAGATATCTTGTAACTCTATGCGCGCACTGTCGATACGCTCCTGCAGTTCCGGAGCCGCTTCGTCTAAACGACACGCACGCAGCGCCTCTATCGCACTGCCTTGCTCTCCTTGTAAGGCCGCTACCGCGGTCTCGAGGGCCATTCGAATCTCTTCGGCATGGCTCAAACGGTACTGCTCTTGCTCTAACTGCTCCAGTTCACCTTCCTGCAGTCCCGCTTCGTCTAAGAGCTTATAGCGATACTGAATATAGTCGGCATCCTGCTGACTTTTCTTGGCCAAGTTCTGCAGTTTATGCAAAGCTTCAACGGCTGCTGTGTACGCTTCGTATCGAGTGCTGTAGTCGGCCTGCTGAGGTTCGTTCTGCGCGATGGCATCTACGATCTCCAATTGGAAATCCGCGTTTTCGATCAGCAAGTTCGCATGTTGGCTATGAATATCGATCAGTTTATTGGCCAGCACTTTCAGTTCCTGCAGCGTGACCACACTGTCATCCACGAACGAGCGACTCTTACCATTGGCATATAACTCACGACGGATAATCCCCTCATCAAACTCCGCCTCAATGATACATTTCTCTTCTCCGTCCGTGATAGCTTTGCTGTCGGCACGGGCACCCAATACCAAAGCCAGAGCACCTAAGATGATACTCTTACCGGCACCTGTCTCACCGGTCATCACCGAGAAACCGGATTCAAAATCAATATCCAGGTGACTGATCAGTGCGTAGTTTTGTATGTGTAAATGCTTGAGCATTAAATCAAAAATCTAAAATCTAATATATCGAATTATTCATTGATTCGATCATACGTATTCTGCCTCGTAGGATCAATATCGATCAGCAGATCATACACTTCTTTTTTCTCTTTGTCTGTTCCTTTGCGGAAGATATCTACCAGTTCATCGGCCTTGGCATCCAGGAAGGTATTAATGACATATGTCGCCGGACGGGCACGATAGGCTTCTTTCAATACCGGCAGTCCTTCGGCAATACGGGCTCTACCGTTCGTCACATTTCCGCTCATCTCATCCAAACCCAGACGATGGTATTCGTAGTAGAAATTACGGTATTTCTTAAAAGCCTCGTCCTGCAGGTTATTGATCAATGCATACCGGTTACGGTTGCTATCAAATGCTAACCATCCTTTCTGCTCACTGCCCTCCATGCTGGCGGACTGACAGGCGTTCACGATCTCCTCGCACATACGGAAACAAGGCGTACCACCCAGACGCTGGTAACTATCCAAGTCATGACCGATGATCAGATAGCAGTAGTACGCCAACATCGCCGTGAGGTTCGTTGTGAACTGATTTTGTTGCCATTCGATACGGTCGAACTCCTGATAAGTGAAGTTAAACGCATTGTCTTTGAAGTTCAACAGCGGGGTAGTGTAGGTCGTGCCATACACCGGACGACGACTCTGGAGCGTCATTTCGCAGGAATACGAATTACCCAGCACCTGTTTCACAACGATCAACATGCTGCATTCGATCTTCTCTGTCTCCGCAAAGGTCATATTCGTCCAGCGGTTCTGATTCATATACTCCTCAATACCTTGCTTCAGGGTCTCGTATACCTGTTTGTTCGAACCCTCTATCTGGTCGGAGTTAATGGTCACGGTGCAATTCAGTTCCTGCGCACCGGCCGCAACGAACCACATACTGCAAAGTCCCAAGACGATATATCTCAAATCAAAAATCATAAATCAAAAATCACAAATCACAAATATCAATTACTTAGTAATTGATTCTACATTTCCTGTTTGCTCGTTGAAGAGGATGGTCGGCAGTTCAGCAGACTTGAACAACTCCTTCGTTAAGGGTACATCGACACCTATTTGTGCAATTGGGATATTGCGCTCACCGAGAGCATTGTCCTTATACACCACTTTCACATCCGCATTACCCGGCAAGTTATATACGATCGGACTCAACTCCACGCTTTTTTTCTTCTTCATCTCGTCCGGCGTAGAAGAGAGATAGCGTTGCGGGTGCATTTCGACCTGTACACGAATGGTATCCGCATCGATGTTGTCTGCGTCGGTAAATCCGTTCTCTTCCGAGAAGAACCACATCGTCTGCGCAGCTTCTGCCGGGTCAAACACTACGCGCTTGGTCTCTGTCGAACGAACGGTCTTGCCTACAAAGAGTTCCGTCAAGGCCTGCTCTTGTTTATCCAATTCGTCCAACACCAGTTGCATCGCCTTACCGTCAGCCGGTTCTTTCTCCACGTCTCCGCTCAGCAGGAACATACGGGTCTCACGAATATGCATTATCTGTTGTGCTACGGCATGAGCCTGAGCCAGCGGGGTCGCGGCTTTCAGTACATTCTCCATGTAGGGAACAGCCAGTTGCGCTGCTTCTTTCGCTTTCTCCTGCGGGTGCTTCGGGAAGGCTTTCTTCTCACACTTGTCTAAGGGTACGTTATAACCCACTAACAAGCCTTTGGCGTTGATGTTGAGCAACATCGGAATACCTGCGTTTGCACTCACTTTATGCGGACGACTATAGTCCGTGGTCGTATGAGTGGTGATACGCACGTCATTCAGACGATGAGTCGTCTTGGTCTCTTTCACCCATTCTTTCACACCCAACATACTCTCGGCATACTTGGCATAGATACCTGCTTCTTGACGTTCTACCGTGTAATTGAAATTCAGCACCACGTCGGTCTTCGGCGAATAATACACGAGGGCCGACTCATCGCGTGCTACTACCTGTGCCATGGCTGCACCTGCCATACATGCTCCTACGAGCAACAAAAAAATCTTTTTCATATATTAAATCTTAAATCTAAAATCACAAATCACAAATCACAAATCACAATTGGACCATATCTCCCATGCTGCTTTGGCTTGTTCTTCCAGCATCTCCATGCCGTTCTTGATGCGTGCTCCTTGTGCCTTTCCTTTGCGTAAGAACAGCGTCTCTTCCGGGTTGTACACACAGTCGTACAACAAATGTTGTGCCGAAATGGTTTCATACGGAATTGGCGGATAACTGTCCACGTCCGGAAACATACCCAAAGGCGTACAATTGATAATCAGCGTGTGCTGCTGCATCACTTCGGCGGTCAGGTCCTTGTACGTGATAGCACCTTGTTGCGGCGTACGACTGACGATCGTGGGCGCAATACCTAACCGGTGCAGCGCGTAACATACGGCTTTCGAAGCACCACCTGTGCCGAGAACCAAGGCTTGTTTGTCAAAAGGTCTCAACAGCGGACGGATCGAAGCCATAAAACCGATGCAGTCAGTGTTATAGCCTTTGCGTTGATAGACCACATTCACTGCACCGATCGCTTTTGCAGACTCATCCAGTTCGTTCAGATAGGGTATAATCGTCTGTTTGTACGGATAGGTCACATTGAATCCGTCCAAGGTGTCCAACAAATTACCAATGACCAATGACCATTTACCATCAGGTACGGAGTACAAATCATACTCCGCCTCAATACCCTCTGCCGCAAACTTCTCGTTGAAGAGTTTGGCTGAGAGCGAGTGCTCTAATGGATATCCTATTATACCGTAGTGATGCATAGTTTTCCCTTTTTTATCACCGCTTTATGCGTCTTAGACCTGAATTCTTTCCCTCCTTCTCCGCGTTGCAGGGCATCGTATATCTTATCAATTTCCGCGAATCCGCACTCGCGAAGTTCTTCGTACAACTGCGCAATACCTGCTTCGCGCGTATTTTTACCGTCTAATCTATCGGCATAGCCTTGTAGGTATTCGGCAGTTTGAGCGATGTGTTCGATCTCCGCTTTGCTGAATGTCTTCAACTGTTCACGCACTGCATTACGGGTGATCGTTGTGTCGCTATTCGTGCTATCGGTCATCCATGTCAAACCCCTTTTGTCGCGTAAGTAATGCTCGATATAATCGCGCGTTGTACAGAGTAAAGGACGAACGACCGGTATTCCTTCCGGAGCCATAGGGTTCTTACTGATCGGTCGCATTCCGCATAGGCCACGAAGACCTGTGCCACGTTTGAGGTTCATCAGGATGGTCTCAGCCTGATCGTTCTGGTGATGCGCCACAGCGATAGCTTGACACTCTTTCGCGCGGGCGATTTCCCCGAACCAGCTATAACGCAGTTCCCGAGCCGCTACTTCGATACTCACTTTCTGTTGCGCTGCATAGCGCTGCGTATCGAAATCCTGCACTTCTAACGGAACATTCATGTGAGCACATAACTCCCGAACAAAGGCTTCATCCCGGTCACTCTCTGCACCGCGTAAATGAAAATTACAATGTGCCGCGATGCAATGATAGCCGGCTCTCACCAACACATCCAGCAATGCGACACTGTCCGCACCGCCACTTACAGCTACCAACACCGGTTTGCCTTTCTCCAACAACCCGTGTTTCCGAATATATGTCGTTACCCTGCGCAGCAAAAATATTAATTATTCATTATTCATTATTCATTATTAATTATTCATTAACCCGCGATAGCGTGCTCGTTTGGGCTCGCAAGCCTCCTCGCCGAGTCGCATTTTCTTATTCTCCTCGTATTCCGAGTAACTGCCTTCGAACCAGAACACTTTTCCGTCGCCTTCATACGCGAGGATGTGGGTGCAGATACGATCCAGGAACCAGCGGTCGTGCGAGATCACTACCGCACAGCCGGCGAAGTTTTCCAGACCTTCTTCCAGCGCACGCAGGGTGTTCACATCGATATCGTTCGTCGGCTCATCCAGCAGCAGCACATTGGCTTCGCTCTTCAGCGTCAACGCAAGGTGTAAACGGTTTCGTTCACCGCCGGAGAGTACACCGCATTTCTTCTCTTGGTCCGCACCGGTGAAGTTAAAACGACTCAGGTAGGCACGTGCATTGATCTCACGGCCTGCCACACGGATGAACTCCGTACCACCGCTGATGGTCTCAAAGACAGACTTGTTCGGGTCTATGTCTGCGTGTTGCTGGTCCACATAGCCGATCTTCACGGTCTCGCCCACACTGAATGTACCCTTATCGGCTTTCTCGGACCCGATGATCATACGGAAGAGGGTAGTCTTACCGGCACCGTTCGGACCGATCACTCCCACAATTCCGTTCGGCGGTAACATGAAGTTCAGGTCCTCAAACAGCAGACGGTCCCCGAACGACTTCGCTACGCCTTCGGCATTAATGACCTTATTTCCCAGACGCGGACCGTTCGGAATGAAGATCTCCAGTTTCTCTTCTTTCGCTTTCTGCTCCTCGTTCAACATGCGGTCGTATGACTCCAGACGGGCTTTCTGTTTAGCGTGACGCGCTTTGGGGGCCATACGAATCCATTCCAATTCGCGCTCGAGCGTCTTACGGCGCTTGCTCGCCTGTTTCTCTTCCAAAGCCATACGTGCGGTCTTCTGGTCCAACCAAGAAGAGTAATTACCTTTCCAAGGAATACCTTCTCCGCGGTCCAGTTCCAGAATCCATCCGGCTACATTATCCAGGAAATAGCGGTCGTGCGTGATACAGATCACCGTGCCCGCGTATTGCTGCAAGTGTTGCTCTAACCAATCGATACTCTCCGCATCCAAATGGTTGGTCGGCTCATCGAGTAACAGCACATCGGGTTGCTGCAGCAGCAAGCGACATAACGCCACACGTCTGCGTTCACCTCCGGAGAGGGTAGTGACATTGGCGTCATCGGGCGGACAGCGTAGTGCGTCCATCGCGCGGTCTAACTTCTGGTCGATATTCCATGCATCGGCTGCATCCAGTTTGTCTTGCAGTTCCGCTTGACGTGCCAGCAGTTTGTCGAAGTCGGCGTCCGGCTCTGCGAAAGCCATGTTGATATCGTCGTATTCCTTGAGCATATCCATGATAGGCTGCACACCTTCTTGTACTACCTCGCGCACGGTCTTATTGGGATCCAGATGCGGGTCCTGCTCCAGGTATCCCACGCTATAACCCGGACTCCAAACGACTTCACCCTGGTATTCTTTCTCTATACCGGCGATGATCTTCAGCAGCGTCGATTTACCGGCGCCGTTGAGACCGATGATACCTATCTTGGCACCATAGAAAAAACTGAGGTAGATGTTTTTCAGTACCTGTTTCTGCGGACCGAAGTTCTTACTCAGCCCGACCATAGAAAATATTATTTTTTTATCATCAGCCATAAATATTCATTATTCATTATTCATTATTCATTTTCTCGCATAAGTTGCGAAAGTATAATCGTAGGGGTTCTTTTCATCTGCGAAATGGCGCTCTGCGTTCAGCAGTTTCCATTCGCTTTCTTTGATTTCGGGGAAGAACGTATCCGCATCTTCCCAGGAATGATGGATATGTGTGATATAGAGTTTATCCGCTAAAGGCATCATCTGGCGATACACCATACCTCCTCCAATGACGAAAGCTTCCTCGCTTTCTACTTTGAGCGAAGCGGTCTTTCTACTTTCTACTTTTTTCACCATTTCATCAATGCTGTATACTGCCTCTGCTCCCTCGAAGGTCTTACCGGCTACATCTGTCAGCACGATATTCCGTCTATTGGGCAGCGGGTGTTTGGGCAGCGAGAAGAAGGTACGCTCACCCATCATCACGGTTTTTCCGCTCGTAATCTCCTTGAAATGCTTCAGGTCCGCCGGCATGTGACATAACAGGTCACCTTTCTTGCCGATGGCATAATTCTCTGCTATTGCTACAATGATAGAAATCATACGGCTACGACTCCGGCTATGTGAGGGTGGGGATCATAGTTCTGAAGACTGAAATCTTCATACTGAAAACTAAATAGGTCCTTCACCTCGGGGTTAATTATCATTTTCGGCAGCGGACGAGGCTCTCTCGTTAACTGCAGTTTCACTTGCTCCAAGTGGTTTAAATAGATATGTGCATCGCCGAGCGTATGAACGAAGTCACCGCATTTCAAACCGGTCACCTGTGCCATCATTTGCAGCAGCAGGGCATAACTGGCGATGTTAAACGGTACACCCAAGAAGATATCGGCGCTGCGTTGATAGAGTTGCAGACTGAGTTTACCGTCCGCTACATAGAACTGGAAAAGGCAATGACACGGCGGTAGTGCCATCTTATCCACTTCTGCTACGTTCCATGCGCTGACCAACATCCGTCGGCTATCAGGATTCTTTTTTATTGTTTCTACGATATTGGCTATCTGGTCAATGGTCCCTCCGTTATAATCGGGCCAGGAACGCCATTGATGCCCATAGACGGGTCCCAACTCACCGTTCTCGTCCGCCCATTCATTCCAGATACGCACCCCGTGCTCCTGCAGGTATTTGACGTTCGTGTCGCCCTGTAAGAACCAAAGCAGTTCATAGATGATGGACTTCAGGTGCAGTTTTTTTGTGGTCAAGAGCGGAAAACCGTCTTCCATTTTAAATCGCATTTGGTGACCAAACACGGAAATCGTACCTGTTCCTGTGCGGTCGTGCTTCACCGTGCCTTCTTCCAGCACTCGCTTGCATAAGTCTAAATATTGCTTCATAACAATGATTAATGATCAATGATTAATGATTATCTCGCAAAGCGCTCGCATTGAAAAAAATATTCATTATTCATTATTAATTGTTCATTAGTATAGTTTGTACGTTGTTTTTACAACTTTAAATTCCGTGCGACGGTTGATGGCATTGCAAATCTCCTGCTGCTCCGGTTTGAGTTTGAGGATGAATTCTTCATCTAACATTTGCTCTTCCGGAATCCACGGATATTGGGTGTGCAGCGCTTTGTCGGCAATGACGGGTTTGGTCTTACCGTATCCTACCGGTGTGAGGCGTTCTTTCTCGATACCATGCGCGATGAGGTAGTTACAGCAACTCTGGGCACGTTTGAAACTCAACTCGTTGTTGAACTCATTCGTTCCTTTCATATCGGTGTGCGCACTGAGTTCAATGGTGATATTGGGGTTGTCGTTCAGCAGTTTTACCAGTTGCTCCAGTTCCGCCTCAGAGGCTTGCGTCAGTTCCCATCGTCCGAACTCATAGAAGATATTCTCCATTTTCACGGGTCGGCTGATCGGGCTGAGCGCAAAATTGAGCGTATAGGTCTTGCTGTCCTTCAGACCGAAGGTGTTCCATTGCTCTTTGGCATTAAGGAAACCGCGTGCTGTAGCCAGCATCACGTATTTCACGTCTTGTTTGATTTTGATCTTATACGTACCGTCGCGACGGGCATTGAGTTTACTGTTCGTACCGTCCGAACCCACGAGTCGCAGTTTGGCATCGGCTATCGGGTTGCCTAACTCGTCGTTCACCACACCTTCCGCGATGAACTCCATTTCCGGCAGCACGAATTGGTATATCTTATCCAAGCCTTTCTTGTCATTGCGGTTGGAGGAGAAGAAACCGTTCTGGGAGTTTCCGGCAAAGGTGATGCCGAAGTCGTCTCCGGCCCCGTTGAAGGGGACACCCATATTATAGAGGATCCAGACGGTCGAGTCTTTGACCGTTGTGTCGCGTGTTGCTTTGAAGATGTCGAGTCCTCCGTAGCCCGGGTGACCGTTGCTGGCAAAATACAAGGTCCCGTCTTCGTGGATATACGGATACATCTCATCGGCCGAGGTGTTGATACTCTTGCCGAGCGGCTGCACGTCGGTCCAGTCGTCTCCGTCCAGCACGGCCATCCAGATATCTTTTCCTCCTTCTCCGCCGGGAGCGTCACTCACGAAATAGAGGGTGTCGCCCGTGCGGTTCAAAGCCGGGTGACCCACTGTGATGGAACTGTCGGCAAAGAGTTTCACTTCCTGCGCCTCACCCCATTCACCGCTGGCACGTTCGCTGCGGCATATCTTTGCTCCTAAGTCCTGACCGTTGATCGGCTTCGAGTAAGTGAAATACATCGTGCGGCCGTCCTGCGTGAAGCAGCATACACCCATCTCGGCACTACCGCCCTGTTTGGAGGTGGAGTCGTTCTGTTGCTGCTGTTCGTCTGGGCTGCCCATTAGACCTTCCACAGGCTCGAAGTTCTCCCATTCGCCGGCAGCGTTCTTACGCGTCTGATAGAGTTGGAAGAGCTGCTGGCCGGTTACATTACTCGGGCGTTTCAACTTCTTCGTACCCGTCTGTTTCTCCTGCCTGTTGGTTGTGAAGACCAGTGCATCGTCGCCTGAACCGATAAACATAGGCGCGAAGTTACTCGTGCGTTTCTCATTGAAGGCTTTCGCCTCGCTGATCTTATACCGACTCGTCTCGCGCTTCCACTCGTCTATCTTGGCGCACGCGTACCGACCGGCTTTGGCTACATAACTATCGGGATGCGCCTCGAGGTAGATCTCGTAGTTCTTTGCCGCGTCTTTGTACTTACCCTGGTATTGCTGCACTTGCGCCATTCGGAGATAGATGATCGAGTCCTGCTGCTGGTATTTGCAGCGCAGCGCACTCTGGTAACAGTTCGCAGCACGGGTGTTGTTCAGTATCCGATAGCACTCGCCTTGGCGGAAAGCGACGTAACCCTTCAGGTCGCGGTCTTTCTTCGTACTCAAGCGACTGTAGCACTGTTTATAGATATCTCCGGCCGTGTAGTACTCGCCGATAGCGAACTTCTTATCCGCCCGCTTGATACGCTGCTGAACCGAGCACCCGCTCAGAAGAATTGAAAATTGAAAAATGAAAATTGAAAGGAGAAAACCTTTCACCTTTAACCTTTCACCTTTCACCTTTAACCTTTCACCTTTCACCTTATATGTCCTTTCACTTTTCACCTTTCACCTTTCACTTTTCACTTTTCACCTTTCACCTTTCAATTTAGCTCGTGAACAACGAGTCCGCTACGCAGCTTCGGCTCAAACCAGGTTGTCTTCGGCGGCATGATATTGCCCGAGTCGGCGATGTCGATGATCTGCTGCATCGTAACGGGGTAGAGGGCTAATGCCACTTTCATCTCTCCGCTATCTACACGACGTTGCAACTCGCCTAATCCGCGAATACCACCGACAAAATCGATGCGTTTATCCGACCTTAGGTCCTTTATGCCGAGAATCTTATCGAGAATCAGGTTACTCGATATCGTCACATCCAGCACACCGATCGGGTCACTGTCATCGTATCGACCTTCTTTAGCCGTCAGACTGTACCATTTCCCGCCTAAATAAAGGCTGAAGTTATGCAACTTCTTCGGCTTTACACCATTTGCATCATTTGCATCATTATAACATTCGATATCGAAATCTTCAGAGACTTTCGATAGGAACTCCTCTTCCGTCAACCCGTTCAGGTCCTTCACCACGCGGTTGTAATCGATGATATTGAGTTGATTATCCGGGAAACAAACGGCGAGGAAGTAGTTAAACTCCGCATTCTTATCGCCTGTTGCTTTTTGTTTCTCCGCTCCGACTCCGGCAGCAGCGGCAGAACGATGGTGTCCGTCCGCAATATACATCGCCGGAATAGAAGCGAATATCTGGGTGATACGCTCAATGGTCTGTTTGTTGTTAATTACCCAGAACGTGTGCCTGAATCCTTCCGGAGCGGCTACAAAGTCGTATTCGGGAGTCTGTTTGCATACTTTCTCAATGATCGCATCCAGATCGTCGCGATGCGGGTAAGCAAAGAAAACCGGCTCCATGTTGGCGTTCAGCGTACGCACATGTTTCATGCGGTCCTCTTCCTTGTCGCGACGCGTGAGTTCGTGCTTCTTGATGCGGCCCTCGAGATAATCATCCACCCATGCTCCGACCACCAGACCGTACTGGGTCTTGTCTTTTCCGCCCGAGAGAGGGTTGGAAGCCAAGATCGTCTGGGCATAGATGTAGTAATTCTCTTCGAGGTCTTGCACCAACCAGCCTTTGGCGCGAAAACGCTTGTATTGCGAAAGCGCCTCCGGGTACACACGCGGGTCGTGCTCATCGATAAGCGGGTTAAAATTGATCTCCGGCTTGATGATATGATACAGACTCATCTCATTGCCTGCCGCCTCCGCTTGTGCCTCTTCGCTATTGAGCACATCGTACGGTCTGCTGCTTACCTGTTCCACCAATTCCTTCGGTGGCCGTATTCCCTTAAAAGGTTTTATCTTCATATTAATGTACAATTTATAATTTACAATTTATAAAGGGCTTTAGGAGTTTGGTACAATGTTTTAAGATCCGTACGGACTTTTCGGTTTGTACCAAAGCCACTAGGACGCTTGTGAATTGTGAATTGTGAATTGTGAAATAATCGTGCCCCTTGTGGGCTAAGAATTATTTGGAAGGCATCGCCTTCGCCGCTCCCATAGAGCAGGTTCCGTTGAACAATGCTCCCGGCTCGACGATGAGTGTCTTGGTATTGACATCGCCCACGATCTTACCGCTCGCGCGAAGCGACAACTGGTTGCTGCAGCTGATCTTACCTTCCAGCAATCCCATGATCTCTGCGTTCTGGCAGCCGATCGTACCTTTTACTTTTCCGGCCTCGCCGATTACTACTTTACCGGTACACTGCAGATCGCCTTCTACCAAACCGTCGATACGGTAGTCGCTGTCCGCCGTGATGTTACCTACAATTTTACTTCCTGCGGTCAATGCATTGAACATCAATCCGCTCTGTTGTTTGTCATTTGCCATAATATATCAATTTTTCAAAATATTCATTATTCATTATTCATTGAAAAAAAATATTCATTATTCATTATTCATTATTCATTGAAAAAAATATTCATTATTCATTATTCATTATTCATTGGAAAAGTTTTGGCAAGAAACGTCCGATATAGTCCTGCCAATTGGGCCAATCATGCCCGCCCGTACTCTCGTAATACGTATATTCGATGTGCTCGGCCTCCAGCCACTCGCGATATTCCTGGAACGAATCCCAGAGGAAATCCTCCGTGCCGATCGCAAGCCAGAACACGCGGGGTCGGGTAGGAGCGTTGTGTACAAAGGTCGCCGGAGAGAACATCGCTACGTATTCGAACTGTCCGTCCAGCACATACGACACCCGCATTGTATGGTATCCACCCATCGAGAGTCCGGCTATAGCGCGTTGAGCCGGCTCGGCACTGATGCGGTACTCCGACTCCGCCTCTGCCATGAATGTCGCAAAGTTTGCCTCCCATTCGCCCGTTGTAGCATTGGCTTTCTCTTCCTCGGACGTCGGCCTACCCGGACAGTTATCAGGCATGATGACTACCATTTCGCGTACAGCGCCCGCGCGTAAAAGAGAGTCCATGATTCCGAGCAAGTTCCCTTTCAGAGTCCAGTCGAACTCATTGCCCCACATGCCGTGCTGCAGATACAGCACCGGATACACCTCCGTACGGTCTACATAATGCTCTGGCAGATAGACGCAACAGGGCACGCCGTTGAGCGTGTCGCGTATCACCTCTCCTACACCGGGCACTTGAGCGTTCTGAACTTGCCCTTTCGGGCTACACCCGACAGCAAACAACCCCGCTGCCAGCAGGGCACTAAAAAGCAACTTTTTCATATATTTTTAAATATATAAAACCAAATCGGGCGCAAAGTTACTACAAAAAATTTGAAGTACCAAATAAATTGACAAAAAAATGAATAATGCTTGTATTAATTCAGGTTTTTGGCGATTTAGTTGGAGTTCGCTAAATTGAGCGAACGTAATTTCGGGGGAATTGCAACGCAAGGCGGAGTCCGAAGTTCTACAAATATTTGACATATGCAAATTATTTTATAACTAAAATAAGTTTTTTTGAGAAAATAGGGGAGGGACATCCGCTTTTCCTTGTGCTTTATTCAGCCCTCGCGTCCGGTCCTTTGTTGAGATTTTATCCGGCGTATGCAATTTTTTCTCATTTTTCTTGCATATATCAAATTTTTTCTGTAATTTTGCAGCGCAAAATCGAAACAACAACTGTTATGCCTAAGATTTTTGAATATTTTGGATTTGTCTTTTTCTTCTATTCCAATGAGCACGAGCCCATTCATGTGCATGTGACACATAAGGGCTGCCAAAGCATCTTCGAGCTTATCATGGATAATGGAGTTTTAGCGGAGATTCGTGTTCGTGAAAAGGCAGGAGAAGAGCCATTATCTTCCAAAGATCAAAAGACAGCAGAAGAATTCATTAGGAAGTACGCCAAAAACATTATTACCAAGTGGATTAAGTTCTTCGTGTTGAGGCAGGCAGTAAAGAGTACAACCATCAAAACCAAATTATAACTATGAGCAAATTGTATATTAAAGAAGCAAAGGATGCGGGCAATTTGTCGGTGGACCTGCTGTTCAGCGACCAAACGACCCGTAGAGTGGATATAGGTGACTTCATTCGTCGTCACCCTCATCCGCAGTATAATAAATATCTTGACCCGCGTAAATTCCGCCAATTCTCGATAGAGGATGGAAATGTAGTGTGGGGCAAGAGTTGGGATCTTATTTTCCCGATAGAGCAACTACACGCAGGTGTAATTGCCTAACCCCTCGTCGCTTGTCGACGTAAAACAGTAAGGACATATTGATTTTTCGCGTTTGCGATTTATTGGCGCTCTAGAATGTAGGAAGTTCAAAAGATTCACCAATAATAAGTCTGCAAGCGTCCATGTAGTATGGACGTGACTTATCGGTGAATGGGCAATTCCTACAGCCTTAGAGCGGATAAGGATCGTCCATTTTTTTTTATTATATTATATTGCCAAGACCCGTAAAGGCGTAAGAGCGGGAATAAAATCTTTTTTACAATGAAACACATTAAATTCTGTCTGTCTTTATTGTTGGCTATCACGCTTGCTTCGTGTGCGTCAAAAGAAGACAAAGCGAACAAGTTAATCAAAGATTACATGTACGAAAACCTGTATGATTTTGAGAGTTATGAACCGATGAAAACGACTATCGACACAATGTATACCGATATTCGTTTTGACAAGGAAGCATATGCACTCGCTTTGGTTGCAGGAGATAAACTGGACAAAGTGAACGACTATCTGGCTGAAGTTCGAAGCGCTCAAACTTCTATGGATATCTGGAGTGACTCTGGAACGTCGTATGGTCGCTCAAAATATAATGAGGCAAAAGACAAGTGTCGCGACAATCTGAACGCGGCAAGAAAATGCATGCGGGAAATGTATTCTGCGATGTTGCTCATCCTGGATCGAAATGAAGCATTAGAGCAAAACGAAAACGGAGAAGCCATCGGCTGGAAAGTGGGCCATCGCTTCAGATGCAAAACCAAAGGCGGTAATTCTACTATCGGAGAATATATATTCGTAATGGATAAAGATCTAAAGGAGATTATTGCTACCTTTGATATCGATGAAGAAGATTACAAAGCAGCTGTTGATTTCATCGAAGAGACGCTGACTAAGACTAAAGAAAGTGTACAAAAAGAAATCGATGATATTAAAGAGGATATAGAATAATACATCTTTTTCTTCTATTATAGGGCATTTTCATTGCCTGCCCTCTCCGCTCGGCTTACACCTCAGGCCGAGCGGTTTTCTATAACATTTCTCCATTTTTCTCAAAAAATCCCCCTCCAAAATTTGCATATGTCATTTTTTTGTTGTACCTTTGCACTCAAATTTAAATACACTAGTACGAGATTAGTAGAATATTAGTAGGTGATTAGTAGGTTATTAGTAGGTGATTAGTAGGTTATAAATAACATAATCAAACCCTGTTACTACGCCGTTTCTATTCCGCTTTTATCTCTTGAAAGAATGAATTAACCGCAAAAATTTCTATAAAATGGCACAAATTTCTTATTCCCCGGGCATCAGCCTCACGACCGGCGCGTTGGACAGCGAGCACAAGCTCATTACGCGCCATAAACACTTGCATGGACCGAATGGAGCTGTCACCAAAGAGTGTAAGCCGGAAGTCTATCTGCAGAGAAAAAAACGCAACTACAAGGAGGTACCTCCAATGGGTAACGAACTCGCTCATTTACAGCATTTTGGCGAGGCGGCAAAGCGTACGACGGCTCTCATTTATGCCTATAAATTTCCGGATACAGCGACCGACGAACAACGAACTCTGCTCGAACAATTTCGCCTTCGTTTTGAGTCTCAACTCAAAGGAGCACCGGACATCCAGGCTCCCCTCGGAAAAGACGGCAAACAGCGTCATTATTTTCGCTTCGATAACTTCATTCGGGCGATGATCTATCAAGAACTTAAAGACTAATTTATACCATTATGTATTACATGCTTGCAGCGGCGTTATTGCCGGCGATATTGTTGTTTTTGTATATTTGGCGGAAGGATGCGCAGCCGGAGCCGTTTAAATGGTTGTTTCGTGCTTTGTTGGCGGGAGTTATCATCTGTATTCCGGTGGCTTTGGTAGAGACGTTGGTGATGCATTACTTGTTCCCGTCCGGCGGTCCGACCACACTCTTCGGAACGACGGTAGAGGCGTTCTTCGTAGCGGCTATTCCGGAAGAAGCAGCAAAGCTGCTGGCTTTATGGTTGATCTTACGTAAAAACCCGTATTTCGACGAGCATTTTGACGGGATCGTGTATGCGGTGTGTGTCGGACTCGGCTTCGCGACAATAGAGAATGTGGGCTATGTGCTCTCCGGCGGAGAAGGCTGGGCGACGGTGGCAGCTATGCGTGCGCTGTTGGCTGTTCCGGGACATTATGCGTTCGCAATCCTGATGGGTTATTACTATGCCGTTTATCACTTCGTGGACCATTCCAAGATAGCTGCGGCGAAGGTGATCCTGATACCTGTTTTGGCGCATGGCGTATATGACTCGCTGGCGATGACCGGTTCGGTGGATCCCATAGCAGGAGGTATCTGTTTCATGGTGCTGATCTATTTCTGCATCAAGCTTCAGAAGGCGGCACAGAAGAAGGTAAATGAGTTGGTTTCCCATTAAAAATTTAAATAAATTTAATTTTTACCGTCAAATCCTTGTATATTCCAAATTTTTGTAGTAACTTTGCAGCCGGTTTTATATGCGCGCATGGGTACGCTGGTAAAAATAGGAATAGCGATAGGGCTTGTAGCAGGGGCGATGTTGGCGCTCTGCGTGGGTGTGATCTTCCGCAAAGATCATACGTTCCGGTCGCAGCATATCGGCGAGAATGAGCGGATGAAGCAAGATGGGATTCATTGCGCGACTTCACAAGATCGCGAAGCGAGGCGCAAGCAAAAGTTAAAAGTTGAAAGTTGAAAGTTGAAAGAAATTAAAATAAAATTATTATACAAACATTATGAAACAACTTATTATTAACATTAGTTTGGCAATATGTGTGGTTGCCCTGTTTATCTTGGTATTTGTGTTTATGCCGCGGACGAAGAAGCCCGCTGTGCAGGATGTGGAAGCAGCCGGTGAGTTACTGCCGATCGCGGTCATCAACACCGATTCGATCCTGAAGCATTACACCCTGGCCGTGGAGGCAAGCGATCGTCTGATGTCCCAGTACGAGGAGTCGGTTCTGAAATTGGACACCAAAGCCAAGACGCTCCAGAAAGAGGCAGATACCTTCCAACAGGACGTGCTGAATTTCCAAAAGAAAGTGGAGACCGGTGCTTTCCTCAGCCGTGAGCGTGCCGAGAGCGAGCAGGCCAAACTGCAGAAGAAAGAGCAACAGTTGATGGCGAAACAGCAAGACCTCGAGAACCTGCGTCAGAAGCTGAGCAACGACTTCATGAACCAACAGGCAGCGTTGACCCAACAGTTGCAAGACAGCGTACAGGCTTACCTGCGTGAGCTCAATAGCGACGGACACTATCACCTGATTCTGAACGACGCCGTGCTGATGAATAAAGTAGCCGGCTACGATATCACGGATGAGGTGATCGAGGCGCTGAACGCAAGGTATTCGAAATAATGAATAATGATTAATGAATAATGAATATCTCGTTATGACGTTATGACGACATTACGACAGATAGGATTTATTTTTGCGGCGAGTCTTTCGTTAAGCCTAAGTGCGCAGCGGATACCCGAGATGATCGAGTACACGGAGGTGTATGACTTCATCGAGGAGTTGACGACCGACGGGGTGATTCGTTCGAATGCGGCGATCAAGCCGTACACGCGTGATTATATCGCCCGTCTGTTGGCGGAGGCAGCATCGAAGGACTCGCTGTTGAACAAACGGCAGAAAGAGGACCTGCAGTTCTACATGCAGGATTATGCGCTGGAGTTAGATACCTTACCGACGTACTACAGTTACGGCCATCGTCATGTGACGCAATGGAAGACGGAGGTATCCAATCTGAACTTAGCGGACCCGAGTCTGCACATCCTGACGAAGGACAAGGTCTTCAAAATGCGTATCCATCCGATCTTAGGCATGGATCTGTATTACAACCGTCACGGCTTGCTGATGCATCGTGTGTACGGAGCGGAGATCCAGATGGACATCGCCCATCACCTGAGTATCTGGGGTTCGATCCGCGATAACAGTTGGAGCGGTCAGGGAGTGGACGGTTCGCGTATCATGAAGCCGAATTATCTGAATAACTTGCCGGGCGTGCAATACAAAGAGGCGAACTACGGAGGTGACTTCTCGGATTCGAGGGGTGGCCTCTCGTTATATATGTGGTGGGGTAGTATCGGAATTCAGAGGGAGCGTATCCAATGGGGCGACGCGCAACATTGCTCGAATATCCTCTCGGCGCACAACCCGGCCGTACCGATGTTTACCATCCAGTTAACGCCTTGTAAATGGTTCCAATTCGATTATTTCCATGCCTGGTTGCCCTCCAATGTCATCGACTCGACCTATTATTATTTGGAGCGCGAGAAAGAAGGCGTGACGGGCAAGGAGTATCGTCCGGCGAATAAATTCATGGCGGCGAATATGTTCACGTTCATGCCGATCAAGTACATCCAGTTCTCGTTCGGTAACTCGATCGTCTATGCGGAGCGAAACGTGCAGGCCGCGTATTTCATTCCGATAGCCTTCTATAAATCGCTGGACCACCTGTTGACAAAAGGTCTGGGTTCGGAGAATCAGAACAGCCAGGTCTTCGCGACTATCTCTGTTCGTCCGACCGACCACCTGCGCTTATACGGTTCGTTCTTCTTGGACGAGTTCAAGTTCGCGCGTCTGAAGAAATCGAATCCGCAGCATAACCCGGTGTCCTACTTGGTGGGTTTCAACTGGTCGGGTTGGCCGGTGAAAGGCTTGGCGCTGCGGGGTGAGTTCATGCGCAGTTATATCGCGTGCTACACGCACTCGATTCGGGTACTGGATTATCGCTCGAACAGCTATTTCATGGGTCATTACATGGGCGACAATGCGCAGAGTATCTTTGTGGAGTTGAGTTATCGTCCCACTCGGAGTCTGCGTCTAACATTGGATTATACGAATGATACGAAGTATCGCGCGTTCGATTATATCCGCGGCGACATATCGCAGATCATCGCGCAGAAACCGTTCAGCGAGAAGATCTGGCGGAATGACGAAGTGAAGTTCCGCGCGGTTTATGAGGTGTTTAATAACTGCTATGCGCATGTGGACTTCACCTATAACAACGCGCGCGCATATGCTCCCACATCACCAAGAGCGAACGGCGAAGACCGCGGATGGAATATCGATGGCACTTCGAAGGAGTTGGCGGGCGATGAGTTAATCAACTATTACCTCAATAAATATACACCCGTTTACCTGCAGGGAAAGAATTTTACGTTCACTTGCGGACTATCCTTCGGATTCTAAAAGTTGAAAGTTGAAAGTTGAAAGTTGAAAGTTGAAAGAAATATGAAAAAAGAAATTCAATTTAGTTTGGTTTATCGCGACATGTGGCAGAGTAGTGGAAAGTATGTGCCGCGAAAGGACCAGTTAGCGCGTATTGCACCGGTGATCATCGACATGGGTTGTTTTGACCGCGTAGAGACCAACGGCGGTGCATCGGAGCAGGTGAACCTGCTGTACGGCGAGAACCCGAATCAGGCAGTGCGTACGTTCTGTAAGCCGTTTAATGAGGCAGGTATCAAGACCCATATGTTGGACCGCGGTCTGAATGCGCTGCGTATGAATCCTGTGCCGGCTGACGTGCGCAAACTGATGTACAAAGTGAAGCACGCGCAGGGAACAGATATCACCCGTATCTTCTGCGGTCTGAATGACCCGCGTAATATCATTCCGTCGATCAAATGGGCAAAAGAGGCCGGTATGACGGCGCAGGCCACGATGTGTATCACCTACTCGAAAGTACACACGGCGGAGTATTACATCAACCTCGCGGAGCAGCTGATCGAAGGCGGAGCACAGGAGATATGTCTGAAGGACATGGCAGGTATCGGTCGTCCGCATATGTTAGGCGTGATCGTAGCAGCCATCAAAGAGAAACATCCCGATATCATCATTCAGTATCACGGACATTCAGGCCCGGGCTTCAGTGTGGCTTCGATGCTCGAAGTAGCGAAAGCCGGTGGTGACGTGTTAGACGTAGCGATGGAACCGCTGAGTTGGGGTAAGGTGCATCCCGATGTGATCACTATTCAGGCGATGCTCAAGGATGCCGGGTTCCGCGTCAAAGATATCAACATGAAGGCCTATATGGAGGCACGCAGCCTGACGCAGGAGTTCATCGATGATTTCCTCGGTTATTGGATTGATCCGAAGAATGCGTTGATGACGAGTCTGCTTGTAGGCTGCGGTCTGCCGGGCGGTATGATGGGAAGTTTGATGGCGGACCTCAAAGGTATGCACGCGGCTATCAACGCGAACCTGAAGAAGAAAGGGGAGAAAGAACTGAGCGAAGACGAACTGCTCGTGCAGCTGTTCGACGAGGTACAACGTATCTGGCCGATGCTCGGTACACCGTGTCTGGTAACCCCGTTCAGTCAGTACGTGAAGAACGCTGCGCTGATGAACCTCTTCAGCCGTTCGATGGGTGAGAAAGACTTCACCCGTATGGATCCGGCAATGTGGGGTATGATCCTCGGTAAGTCCGGTAAGTTGCCGGGTGAGTTAGCGCCGGAGATCATCGCGTTGGCGAAAGAGAAAGGCTTTGAGTTCTATACCGACGACCCGCAGAAACTCTATCCGGACGTGCTTCCGCAGTACATCAAAGAGATGAAAGAACTCGGTTGGGACCGCGGACAGGACGATGAGGAACTGTTCGAGTTCGCTATGCACGACAAGCAATATCGCGAGTATAAATCAGGTCTCGCCAAAGAACAATTCAATCAAGACCTAGCAAAACGCAAGGGTCTTGAAGTTGAAAGTGGAAAGTTGAAAGTTGAAAGTTCTCAGCCTGTAGCTGCTAAATCTGATGATGATAAAGCTGCTGTAGCATATGCTTTGTATCTGGCAGGTAAGAAGCCGAAAGAGGGTATTATCACGCTGCCGAAGGTACACGCTACCGCATGGAATCAGAAGCACTATACATTAAAGTGAAAGATGAAAATTGAAAATTGAAAGGAAAAATTTATTACCATATGAAAAAGTACAATTTTAATGCGGGACCGAGTATTCTCCCGCAAGAAGTAATCAAACAAACCGCAGAGGCGGTCATCGATTTCCAGGGTGAGGGTCTTTCTGTATTGGAGATCTCGCACCGCGCGAAGTATTTCCAGCCCGTTATGGACGAGGCGGAAGCGCTGATGAAAGAGTTGCTGAACGTGCCGGAGGGCTATCGCGTACTGTTCCTCGGCGGCGGTGCTTCGTTGCAGTTCTGCATGGTGCCGTTTAACCTGCTGGAGAAGAAAGCAGCTTATCTGAATACCGGCGTATGGAGCAAGAAAGCGCTGAAGGAAGCCAAAGGTTTCGGTGAGGCGATCGAGGTAGCCGCCAGCACGGATAGTATTCCGACGGATTATGAGATCCCGCAGGATGCCGATTACTTCCATATCACGACCAATAACACGATCTTCGGTACAGAGATCAACGACGAGAAACTGGCTGAGATCTACAAGAAAAAAGGAAATGTACCTTTGGTAGCCGATATGAGTTCGGATATCCTGAGTCGTCCGATTGACGTGAGCCAGTACGATATCATCTACGGAGGCGCACAGAAGAACTTAGCTCCTGCCGGTGTGACCTTCGTGATCATCAAAGAGAGTTGTCTGGGTAAGGTAAGTCGTTATATCCCGACGATGCTGAATTATCAGACGCATATCGACGGCGGTTCGATGTTCAACACCCCTCCTGTACTGCCGGTTTATACGGCGTTGCTGACCCTTCGTTGGCTCAAAGCGAACGGTGGCGTGAAGTGGATCGAGACACGTAACAAAGCGAAAGCCGACCTGCTGTATAAATGTCTGGATGAGAGCAAGTTGTTCATGCCGACGATCAGCAAGAAAGAGGACCGCAGCCGCATGAATATCTGCTTCGTCTTCAAACCGGGTTACGAGGAGTTACAGGACGATTTCTTCAAGTTCGCTACAGCTAAAGGCATGGTGGGTATAAAGGGTCACCGTCTGGTAGGCGGTTTCCGTGCGAGCTGCTATAACGCGATGGATCTTGAGGGCGTACAGGCCTTGGTAGACTGCATTAAGGAATACGAAGCGCTGCACTAAAATATTCATTGTTCATTATTAATTGTTCATTACTATGAAAGTATTAGTTGCAACAGAAAAACCTTTTGCGAAAGTGGCCGTGGACGGTATTCGCGAAGTGGTAGAAAGTGCCGGTTATGAATTGGCGCTGCTGGAGAAATACACCGATAAAGCACAGCTCTTGGAGGCTGTAGAGGATGCAGATGCACTGATCATTCGTTCCGATATTGTGGACGCAGCCGTGTTAGACGCTGCGAAGCGCTTGAAGATCGTCGTACGTGCCGGTGCCGGATACGATAACATCGATCTGGAGGCTGCTACTGCGCATAACGTGGTAGCGATGAACACCCCGGGTCAGAACAGTAATGCTGTGGCAGAGTTGGCGCTTGGTCTGATGGTTTATGCCGTACGTAACTTATACAACGGTACATCAGGCACCGAACTCAAAGGAAAGAAATTAGGAATTCATGCTTTCGGTAATGTAGGTCGTAACGTAGCGCGTATTGCGCAGGGCTTCGGCATGGAGGTGTATGCCTATGATGCGTACTGTCCGGACGAAGCGATGGTAGCAGCAAACGTGAAACCGGTTCATTCCGCAGAGGAGTTGTATAAGACCTGCGATATCGTGAGTCTGCATATTCCTGCCACGGCAGAGACCAAGAACAGCATCAACCATGACTTGGTGAACCTGCTGCCGAAGGGTGGTGTACTCGTCAATACAGCGCGTAAAGAAGTAATCGATGAGGAAGGTCTGATCGCCCTGATGCAGGAGCGTCTTGACATCAAGTATATGACGGATATTATGCCGGTTTCCGATGCGAAGTTCCGTACACTCTTTGAAGGTCGTTACTTCGCAACCCCGAAGAAGATGGGTGCGCAGACGGCAGAAGCCAATATCAATGCGGGTATAGCTGCTGCCAAACAGATCGTGGACTTCATTCAGAACGGCAATGAACGATTCAGAGTGAATAAGTAAAATGAAAATTGAAAGGTGAAAGGTGAAAGGACATATAAGGTGAAAGGTGAAAGGTTAAAGGTGAAAGGGATTCTTTTCCTTTCAATTTTCATTTTTCATTTTTCACCTTCCCACGCCTCGGATATAGAGTGTGTCGGTGCAGCGACGCAAGTAGTGCAAAGGCACGATACGATCTTTATCTTCCGCGATGAGATTCATTTGCGCTCGAAGATCGGTCCGATAGAATGGTATCGGGCGGACGGTTCGATATATGCTTCGGGTTGTGATGAGATCTATCCCGAGGACGGGTGTTATACGGCTGCAGGAAGTGCGTTCTGCGTAGCGCTGTATAAGGATGTAGAGGATCTTTCGTTTACTATCGAACCGGCTTGCGATAATACCTTGCTGCGTGTGACCGGTGACCTGACGTCCGTGTATGCGCGCGCGTGTTCCATAGATTATAATGCACTCGCATGGAATACAGAAGCATGGGTGGACTCGGCGGCGAATGTGACGACTACCTTGAAACCGACGATCCTTTTGCCCGCGCTCTATGGCCCGACACCGATCACTTTGAGTTACGATAGTGAGATTCGTGATGCCTTGGGTCTTCCTCCTGCTTCGGTGACGGTGAACCTGCCGCTGGAGGACGTGAAGGCGGTGAAAATGGAGTTGGTAGCTTTAGCTACAGCCCGTGAAAACGACCCGGCTGGAAATAATGAAATGGATCGTCCGACGGACCAACACTTAAGTCCCGGAAAGAGTTACAGCGGTGCCGTAGAGGTGGCGTTCTATTCGAATCCTACTCCGGCTGCGCGGTTCTATCACTGGTCGATATACAAGGCTTCGGAGCTGATCGCACAACGTCATGATATCTCGATTCGTTATGACTTCAGCGAACCCGGTTCGTACCGCGTGGTAGGGCAGGTGAGTAATGAGTACTGCACATCGGATTCGGTCGAGACGGTCATCAATATCTCGGAGTCGTACCTGCGCGTGCCGAATGTGTTCACGCCGAACGGCGACGGACATAACGATGAGTTCCGCGTAGCCTACCGTTCGCTGCGTGAGTTCCATTGTTGGGTATATAATCGCTGGGGCAAACTGGTTTATCAATGGTCCGATCCGGATAAGGGTTGGGACGGTATGATCGGTGGTCGTCCGGCGGCCGAGGGTGCGTATTTCTATGTCATTCGGGCGATGGGTACGGATGCCGCAAAGAACGCTTCGTATGTGGGGCTGAAGGCCGTTTATCAGAAGCGTAAGACCAATTCCGATGCGTCGGTGATCGGTGTATACCAGCTGTCGGGAGATATTAACCTTATTCGAGGAAAATGAATAATGAATAATGAATAGTGAATAATGAATATTTTAGCATGAAGAAAGCGATTTTAAGTATGGTACTTGCAAGTACAGTATTGGCAGCGAGTGCTGCAACCAATCCGTTCTTTAACTACAAGAACTGGAAGACGCCGCATGGCACGTATCCGTTCAACGAGATCCGCGCAGAGCATTATATGCCGGCATTCGAGGAGGCTATGAAGCAAGGCCTGAAGGAGATCGACGATATCGTCAATAATCCTGCTGCTCCGACCTTCAAGAATACCATCGAGGCATACGAAGCGTCGGGCGAAATGTTAAGTATTGTAGCCGGCTGTTTCTATAACCTCACGAGTGCAGAGACCAATGACACGCTGCAGCAGATCGAGATGGAGTTAAGCCCGAAACTGTCGGAATACAGCGCGACGATTCGTCTGAACGAGGGTCTCTTCCTGCGTATCAAAGCCGTTTATGACCAGCGCAATAAACTCAAACTGAACAAAGCGCAGTATAAACTGCTGGAGGATATCTATGAGAGTTTTGCCAATAACGGTGCGAACCTCAGTGCGGAGGACAAACAGACCTATCGCGAACTAACCGCCAAATTGAGCAAACTAACGCTTCAATATGGTCAGAATGTGCTGAAGGCTACGAACGCCTGGACGATGTTGATCACGGATGAGAGTCTTTTGGCCGGTCTGAACGACGACGTGAAAGGGATGTTAAAAGCCAACGCGCAGGCCAAAGGTCTGGACGGTTGGTTGCTGAATCTCAAGCCGACGACAATCCGTCCGGTACTGGAGGACCTGGACAACCGCGATATCCGTCGTGAGTTATACATGGCGAGTGCGACCAAGTGCGTAGGCGGTGAGTTCGATAACACGGGCATCATTGTAGAGATCGTCAACACCCGTTTGGCATTGGCTAAATTGTTTGGCAAAAAGAACTATGCCGAGAAATCGCTGTATAAGACGATGGCAGAGACACCGGAGAACGTCTATAGGCTTTTAGACCAACTCCGCGACGCGTATATGCCGACCGCTCGTCAGGAAGTGCTGGAACTGGAAGATTTTGCGCATCAACACGGTTTCTATGCCGCACATCTGCAACCCTGGGACTTCAGTTATTACTCCAAGAAACTCAAACAAGAGAAATATGCGATCTCGGATGATGACCTTCGTCCGTATTTCGAGTTGGAGAACGTGAAGAAGGGTGTGTTCGGTCTGGCGCAGCGTCTGTATGGTATCACCTTCAAGGAGAATAAGAATATCCAGGTATATCACCCGGAAGTGACGGCCTATGAGGTGTTTGACGAGAAGGGTAAGTTCCTGGCTGTTTATTATGCGGACTTCCACCCGCGGGACGGTAAACGTGGCGGCGCATGGATGAATGATTTCCAGCCGCAGTATATGAAGGGCAAGAAAGATCATCGTCCGCATATCGTGAATGTGATGAATTTCACGCGCCCGACAGCCGATAAGCCGGCACTCTTCACCTATGATGAGGTACGCACCTTCCTGCATGAGTTCGGTCATGGCCTGCATGGTATGTTAACACGCTGCCAATACAGTGCGCAGAGCGGAACGAATGTACCGCGCGACTTTGTGGAGTTGCCCTCGCAGTTTAACGAGAACTTCATCGATGAGAAAGAGTTCCTGGATACCTTTGCGAAACATTATATCACGGGCGAGACCCTGCCTCAGGAGCTGCTCGATAAGATGCACGCTTCGCAGACTTACATGGCGGCTTATGCTTGCTCACGTCAGCTTAGCTTCGGCTATCTTGATATGGCATGGCATAGTTTGGAGAAACCGTTCGAGGTGAACCCGACGATCGGTACGCTGGAGTCTGTTATTCGTTTCGGCAATGAGGCAATGGCCCAGGTAGCTGTGATGCCTACTGTTCCGGGCACCCAAATGGAGTGCTCCTTCACCCATATTTTCTCCGGCGGTTACGCAGCAGGTTACTACAGCTATAAATGGTCGGAACTGTTAGACGCCGATGCGTTCTCGGTTTTCAAAGAGGCACAGGCCAAGAACGGCTCTATCTTCGACAAGAAAGCGGCCAAACGTTTCCGCGAGAACATCTTGGAGAAGGGTGGAACAGAGAAAGCCATGGACCTCTACGTACGTTTCCGCGGCGGAGAACCGACTATTAACGCGCTGCTGGAGCGCGACGGCATCAAAGCGCAAGTGATCAAGTGATATAGAACACTGAAAATACAAAAAAATGACACTTTTATTTGCAAGTGTCATTTTTTTTGTGTACCTTTGCAGCCGCAAAGGTTAGAAACCTCTCCGTCACTCCCTGACGTTAAACAGGAACCCGGTGCTGACCTCACCGACGGCGAAAAAGCGGTGAAAAGATAGATAGAAGATGGCAAAGCAAAAAGAAATAATCGTCAAGGACACAACTATCCGTTCGTTTTCGCAGAACGGGTGGGACTATATTTGTATTACGGATATTGCAAGGCAGAAGAATACGGAAGATCCCAATGCCGTTGTGGGCAACTGGATGCGCAATAGAAACACTATTGAATATCTTGGTATTTGGGAGGCTTTAAACAATCCTAATTTTAACCCCCTCGAATTCGAGGGGTTTAGAAGTCAGGCCGGATTGAATGCTTTTACTCTGTCTCCCAGCCGTTGGATAGAAGCGACAAATGCGGTAGGACTTATCGCTAAATCGGGGCGTTATGGCGGCACGTTCGCCCAACGCGATATAGCTTTTAAATTTGCCAGTTGGGTATCTGTTGAGTTTGAACTCTATTTGATTAAGGAGTTCCAACGTCTTAAAGAAGAGGAACAAAAAGCGCTTGGTTGGTCTGCAAAGCGCGAGTTGGCAAAGATCAACTATCATATCCATACAGACGCGATAAAAGAACACCTTATTCCGCAAGAGATTGACACCTACCATCGTTCACTCATTTATGCCAATGAGGCGGATGTACTCAATGTAGCGTTGTTTGGAATGACGGCAAAGGAGTGGCGTGATGCCCATCCGGAGGATAAAGGCAATATACGCGACTATGCGACGATTAACCAGCTGATTTGTCTGAACAACATGGAAAATCTGAATGCCGTTTTCATCAACGAAGGTCTGCCACAAGGAGAGCGTCTCCAGAAACTGAACCAGATAGCTATCCAACAAATGACCGTGCTGGAGAACGTAGAAAGCAAACGTATATTGAAAGCATAATATATCGTCACTCACTGACGTTAAACAGGAGGACATACTACATGGCGCAAGTGAGCGCCAAGAAATAGCGTAATAAGCCAAACTTGATTTTCTGAAAACTCGACACTTTTAGAAAAATCATTTGTGATTCAAGCATGGTTTATGCACGCTCACGTTTGCAGCGTGAGTTTTCGTGCATTTATTTGAATCACAAAGGTAGTCGAGAACCTCAGAAAATCAAATGAAGCGAACGAAAGCTTGCGCTTTTTGCGTATATATGCGAACAAATATATTTAATCACTCTAAATACAAGTATTATGAACTACAAACAAACAATCGTCTTGGCGGCATTGATCGGTTTGATGCCAGCCTGCAAAGACCAAATCAACGAGCCGGAGAAGACTGCCATACAATCCGGCATGTCCACAAACATTTATGGAGCGACGGACGAGACGCCGGTGGATGCTTTTATGAAACATGTTCCTAATGTGGAAAATGTGAAATTCTATATCCCACGAGAAGAGACCAGCTACCTTTCTTTTGAAGTCAATTCTGCGAGCGGTGACATCTATAAAATGACAGAAGAACGCGACGTAAAACAGACAAGTACGAATATTATATATCCTTTGGTTTTCAATCGGACGGATAATATGTCCACCAATGGAACTGCATCGTTTAGTTCTTCAGAAACGACATGGAATTATACGGTTTCCTATACAACACCAAACAACGAAACCCGCACATGGAGTATTGAAGATATTCCTGCTTCTGAAATAAATTATTATGCAAATCTTTCACGTGAAGCGATGGCTTATCTTGCAAGAGATACAATTTTAAGCAGAAATCCAAATGAAACAGCACATGCAGATAGTGTTTATATGAACATAAAATATGGTCATTCGGTGGCAGTTACGCAAAATGAGCCGACTACGATACAATTTAGTTCGATGGGAGCGCAGCAACATCTGGAACACTCGGATTTCGGAACCATCACCTATACCAAAGGTGCTACCACAGAAACAAAAGTGTATTCAGGGGCAAACAAGGAAGACGCGACTATAATTAATATTTTAGATTGCCCTGCCACATCCATGAATATAACCGCCTATGCGAATGTGCAAAGAATTGGAGTCAATGCGGATGGCCAACAATTAGTTTTAACTACCGGCAAGAATGCCGGCAAATATATTATTGACGAAGCCCAAAACGAAACAATCGTTATGCCTTTCCAAAATTGGTACACCGTAAGGATAGTTAAAACCCCCACTGAATTATTTTCATATCTTACTGATTCTGCAAATGTTGTTCCGGCAGCGTGGCAATTTATCCATACCGATATAGAGAATGTCTACTGGGAAAGCATTTTGCCAAATGGCTCGTTCACTATGACTGGTTCATGGGGGGAGAGTGATTACGAGGGTTTTTGGACAACACTTTCTAGGAGATATTTCTTGGACTCTGATAATAAAGTAGAGGTAGTTGGCAACGGATACAGAGAAGATTATGACGCTTCCGGCGACAGGATTGTGATGTCTTTCTGTTTCGGCGGAACGGACCGTTACAATGAGGACCCGGAACTCACGACAGGACTCGAAATGATTTATTGCGCTCCGCAGCGATAGAGGGAATAGACGCTGCATCGGAGACTTAGGCAATGTTTATCTAAGAAAGATAAGACAAAACTCCCGCCACTCGAGAGAGTAGGCGGGAGTTTTATAGTTAAGAGGTCCTTTTTAAAAGCGAAAACAGCCGTCGTCACGACGTCTGTTTTTCTAAGGTATTAGTCTGTTTATTTAAGGTACAAAAAAGATTGGTCTTTATTTAAGATTGATCTTCTTTCTTAAATCCGGTGCAAAATTACAACATTTTTTTTATATATGCAAATATTTTTTCATGTTTTACAACATATTTTGCTATTTTCAGTTTGCAAAATGGCTATTTTCGTTCCAATTCGATGACTTCTAAGTCTTTGATTTGGCTTCCATCGATGGTAAATCGCAATAAGGTCTGACAAGGTTGCCATCCTTGCTTTCCTGCTGCTCCGGGGTTCATCGTCAGGAATTTGAACTGGGAGTCATACTGCACTTTCAAAATATGGCTGTGTCCGCAGACGAAGAGATCAATGCGATGATTCGGGTCGTCGTAGTTCTCGAGTGCCTTGCGGAACATAGGTATCAGCCAGGGATTATAATGGCCCGGATAGCCGCCGATATGGGTCATCAGCACATTGACGTCTTCAACACGAAAACGATAGAACTCATCCAAGGAATAGCGCACATCTCCACTGTCCATATTTCCGAATACGGCGCGCGTGGGTTTGAATTCGCGTAACTTACGCAACACTTCCTCCGAACCGATATCCCCTGCATGCCAAATCTCATCGACATCCTTGAAATGCTCAAAGATGCGTTTGTCTAACAGACCGTGGGTATCCGATAAGAGGCCAATGCGAGTCATTTTAATGAATAATTAACAATGAATATCTATTTTCTTGTTAATTGATCAATAGTGAAAATAGCAGCGATGAGTGCGATGACGGCTACAGTGATGAAGACCATCACGTCTATTAGATCCAGTACGCCACGTGAAAGAGAAGAGTAGTGGTCCTGCAGCAATACCCAGTAGAGAACGAAGCAACAGAGGGCGGCTGCGATGAAGCAGACAATTTGGCTCTTGCTGAATGTAGCGCAGAGTACCCCGAGGGCCATGAAGGTGCCGCTGAGTAGAATGAGACCGATGAACGAACCCAAGAACGCTCCGCTGTCTAAGTTACCCATCGGTTCAGCCATGTATGCCACTACAAAGTAGTGTACAAAGCAGGGTAGCAGACCGATGAGCACTAAGGTCCATGCGGCGAAGTATTTGCCTAAGACGATGCGGGTGAGCGAGATAGGTTTGGTTCGAATGAGATCCCACATGCCCGACTGCCGCTCTTCCGAGAAGAGACGCATCGTCAGGGCAGGGCAGAGCAGCATAAACAGCCAGGGACTCAATTGAAAGAGTCCGTCCACTTGGGCGTACCCCGAGTCAATGATATTCCATTGACCCGGGATTACCCATAGGAAAAGACTAATCGCCAAGAGATATAATCCGATGACTATATACGCTATCGGCGTGGAGAAATAATATGTGAGTTCCTTGCGGAACATTTATGATTTATGATTTATGATTTATGATTTAGTGTTTAACTTCAATATCCTTATTAGCCGGTGTTTTGGGGAAGAAAATCCAGAAGGCGATAGCTACCACTAACGCAAAGCCCGCAAAGATATACCACGCTTCTTGCCATCCTGCCCATACTTCGCCAGCCTTAACAGCGATTTGACGTAAAGTTTCTAATAGCTCTTCGCTCGGGGTAGCAATTTCTTTAATTTTATCCCAGAACTCTAACCAAAGATACTTTCCTGCTTCATCTTGTGCTACACCATATGCACTCCAATTCACAGAAGGAACTAATTTTGTGACGATGGCTTGTGCTCCGAGAACCCCGATAGTAGCACCAACACCGTTCGTCATCATCATGAATAAGCCTTGTGCGGAAGAACGCATTTCAGGTGATGTTTCTTGATCTACATACAATGCACCGGAGATATTGAAGAAATCGAAAGCAAAGCCATAAACGATACAACTCAAAATGAAGAAAATCAAGCCGCTACCAGGATTTCCTACTCCGAAGAAACCAAAACGGAATACCCATGCGAACATTGCCATCAGCATCACATTCTTGATACCAAAACGTTTCAAGAAGAACGGAATAGCTAGAATACACAATGCTTCGCAAATCTGCGAGATAGAAATCAACATGTTAGAGTGCTGTACAGCAAAGGTTGAGGAATATTCTTGCATAGCCTCAAAACTTCCTAAGAATGGATTAGCATAGGAGTTGGTGACTTGTAAGCACATACCCAGCAACATGGAGAAGATGAAGAACAATGCCATCTTTTTCTGTTTGAAGAGCGCGAACGCTTTCAGACCGAGTGCGTCGACAAGGTCCACATTTCCTTCAACTTTTTTGATTTCACAAGCAGGCAATGTGAGCGAATAGGCAGCCAAAATTAAACTAAGGCCACCGCTAATCACAAATTGCCAAGGAGTGTCTTGGAAGTGAAGCAAATCTACAGCCCACATAGCCCCAATAAATCCGATCGTACCGAATACACGGATGGGCGGGAAGTCCTTTACTGTATCCATGCCTGCTTTCACGAGGGCGTTGAAGGCTACGGAGTTCGTCAACGCAATTGTCGGCATAAAGAACGCAACAGAAACAGTGTACAATGTAAACAATGGCGCAAATTGAACAGAGGGAGCAGTTAATGCGTAAATACCGGCGGCTCCCATAAACAATCCGGCTAAAAGATGACAGAGGCTCAACGCTTTTTGAGCCTGCATCCAGCGGTCAGCTACGATACCCATTAAGGCCGGCATAAATAAGCTAACCACTCCTTGAATAGAATAGAACCATCCAATATTTGCCCCCATACCATGAGAAGCCAAATAACGGCTCATACAGGTTAAATACGCACCCCAAACGGCGAACTCTAAGAAGTTCATCACAATGAGGCGAATCTGAAGAGATTTGTTTTTCATAATAGTATATTTTTGTTGTTATTAGAACTCTGAGGTAAAATGGAATTGGATGTGTTTATAGTCCTGCTGCGCCATGTTGAGCACATACGCACTGTCGGCCATGAATACATCACGACCTTCTTTGTCGTACGCCATATATTGGGCTTTTCGTTTCTTGAACATGTCTAACTCGGCATCGTCGTCACTCTCAATCCAGCAGGCTTTGTACATCTGCAACGGCTGCCATTTACACTTCGCTTGGTACTCGTGCTCGAGGCGGTATTGAATCACTTCAAACTGCAGTTGACCTACCGTGCCGATGATCTTTCGTCCGTTCAACTGACTGATAAACAGCTGCGCTACACCTTCGTCCATTAATTGATTTACGCCTTTATCCAACTGCTTCTGCTTCATCGGGTCGGCATTGTCGATGTATTTGAACATCTCGGGTGAGAAAGAGGGTAGACCTTTGAAATGCAGGTGCTCTCCGGCCGTAAGGGTATCGCCGATCTTGAAGTTACCGGTGTCGGGCAGACCTACTACGTCTCCGGCAAAGGCTTCATCAACCGTCTCTTTCTTCTGCGCCATGAAGCAGGTAGGTGCGGCGAATCGCATCTGCTGGTCCTTGCGCACATGGTAATAATAGGTGTTGCGTAGGAATTTTCCGCTACAGATCTTAAAGAACGCAATACAGGATCGATGGTTCGGATCCATGTTTGCGTGAATCTTAAAGCAGAACGCCGTAAACTTATCTTCCATCGGTTCCACGACGCGCTCTTCGGCTGTTACAGGAAGAGGGGAGGGCGCGTTCGCTACGAGAAAATCCAATAGCTCCTGAACACCGATCGTCTTGTATGCCGAGCCGAAGAATACCGGCGCTAACTCTCCGCGCAGGTACGCTTCTTTATCAAACTCCGGATAGACGCCATCCACCATCTCGAGGTCCTCGGCTAACTTCCCGCTAACGTCCTTTGGACGTTGGTTTAATGCGAAGACGGACTCAAATTTTAAGCCCTGTCCGTTCGCCCATGACATAGGGGTTACTTTAATCTGCAGTTCACGCTCCACTTCGTCCATCAGGTCGAAAGGATCTTTACCCTCGCGGTCCATCTTATTCATGAAGACCATGACAGGAGTCTTACGCATGCGGCATACCTCCATCAGTCGTCTCGTCTGCGTCTCGACACCTTTGGCGGAGTCGATGACTACGATAGCGCTGTCTACGGCCGTCAGGGTGCGGAAAGTATCTTCCGCAAAATCCTGGTGACCCGGGGTATCGAGGATGTTGATATGATAGCCGCTGTAATCAAAACCCATTACAGACGTAGCCACACTAATTCCACGTTGCTTCTCGATCTCCATCCAGTCGGAGGTGGCGGTCTTACGAATCTTATTACTCTTCACCGCTCCGGCTACGTGAATAGCACCGCCGTAGAGAAGCAGTTTCTCCGTCAGCGTGGTCTTACCGGCATCCGGATGCGAGATAATCGCAAAGGTGCGGCGTCTTAATATCTCGTTTTGATCAGCGGAGGGTAGCATGGAATTTCTCTTCGAAGGTAGCCTTCATTCGGTTCATGATATTCTCTATCTGGGTATCCTTCAGCGTGTTCTCTGCGTCTTGCAGGATGAACGAAAGGGCATAGGATTTCTTGCCCGCTTCGAGGTTCTTGCCCTCATATACGTCGAACAGATAGACGTTCTTGAGCAGTTTCTTCTCGGTCGCAAAAGCAGCGCGTGCGAGGTCGGCGAATTCAACGGATTTATCCACGAGGAGCGCAAAGTCGCGTTTTACCTCCGGATACTTCGGCAGATCGTTGATGACTGCTTTGTATTGTTTGTTCTGCTTAAGCAGTTGGTTCCAGTCGAGGTCCGCGTAGAACACCTCTTGCTCGATATCGAAGGCTTTGAGCTGCTTGCGGTTGACAATACCGATGAATCCGAGTGCCTTGCCGTTAGCGGCTTTGATGACGAGACCATCGGAGAAGAGTTCGTTCTCCAGGCGCTCTACGGTTGTTTTGGACAGATCAACACCAAGACGCACAAGGATGTTGTTCACATATGCGTGAAGCTGGTAGAACGTAGTTTTCTCTTCTTTGCGCACCCAAGTCTGTGCGGCTTTGTTACCGGTGATCCAAAGAGCCAAATGCGGTTCCTCGGAATATGCCTTGAGTGGATCGTTTTGAATTAATTCGTAATTTTTAATTTTTAATTCTCCATTGTAGTGATAACAATTACCGAACTCATAGAACTTGAGGTCGGCGTTCTTACGGTTCGCGTTGCGAGCGATAGACTCCAGTCCACCGAAGAGCAGGGTCTGACGCATCACACCGAGGTCTTGGCTCAATGGGTTCATGATCTTGACACAAGTATCAAGCGTCAGTTGGGCCAACGGCTCGTAGTACGACACTTTGGTAAGCGAGTTGTTGAGGATCTCATTGAAACCCTGTGCAGTGAGTTGCTCTGCAATACGACGGCGCAGTTTCTCGGGATCGGGTTTAACCCCATACGCCAAGCTGGTATTCAGTTTCTCAGGGAACTCGACATTGTCGTAGCCGTAGATGCGGAGAATATCTTCTACGACGTCGCACTCACGCTGTACGTCCACTCGGTAGCGCGGCACTTCCAGCTGCCAGGAGTCGCCAAGCTTGGCGACTATATTGATCTCCAATGCGCGGAGAATCGTTTCGATGGTGTCCTCGCCGATAGCTTTACCGATGAGCGAGTTGACGCGATTGATGTCGATCGTAACAGACCACGGTTTGAAATCACCGTTCACAGTGTCCACGATGTTCATAGCTATTTCTCCTCCTGCTAACTCTTGAATGAGTAGGGCAGCACGTTGGAGCACATAAAGGGTGTTATTGGGATCACAACCGCGCTCGTAGCGGAAGGACGCGTCCGTCTGTAACTGATGGCGACGGCTGGTCTTACGGATGGTGACCGGATCGAAGTAAGCAGACTCCAGGAAGACATTCCTGGTCTTCTCCGTCACACCGCTCTTCAGACCTCCGAACACACCGGCGATACACATCGCTTCCTCTGTATTAGCGATCATTAGGTCGCGTTCGTTCATCTCACGCTCTACACCATCCAGGGTGATGAATTTCTCGCCCGCTTTCGCATAGCGAACATGAATCTCGTTGCCTTTGATCTTGTCGGCATCGAAAGCATGCAGGGCTTGACCCATCTCGTGCAGCACGAAGTTCGTGACATCGACGACGTTGTTAATAGGTCGAAGACCGATAGCCAACAGGCTGTTTTTGAGCCACTCTGGCGATTCTTTCACTTCCACACCCTTGATGCTGACGCCCGTATAACGCGGCGCTGCCTCTGGAGCATCGACGGTTACTTGAATAGGTAACTCGTTGTTGTTAACCTTGAAAGCCTCAACAGAGGGCTTTGTCAAGGTGATGTTTTGTCCGTGTGCTTTGTAATATGCATAGAGATCGCGAGCTACACCAAAATGGCTGCAGGCGTCTGAACGGTTTGGCGTGATATCCACCTCGATCACTGCGTCATTTTCCACATGGTAGAACTCCGCAGCCGGCATGCCGACCGGTGTGTCAGCAGGTAGTACGATGATACCAGCATGATCCGTACCCACACCAATCTCATCTTCCGCGCATATCATGCCCCAACTATCCTCACCGCGCAGTTTACCTTTCTTGATAGTGAAAGACTGATCACCGTCATAGAGCACGGTTCCGATGGTAGCGACGATGACTTTCTGTCCGGCAGCCACGTTCGGTGCGCCGCAGACAATCGGCAACGGTTCGCCTTCTCCGATATTCACCTTCGTAATATGCAGGTGGTCGGAATTAGGGTGGGGCTCGCAAGTCAGCACTTCTCCCACTACAAGCCCTTTGAGTCCACCTTTGATAGTTTCTACGGTCTCCACGGTTCCCACCTCAAGACCGATGGAAGTTAAGATTTTTGCTACCGTCTGAGCATCATCCTGCAGATTGATGTAGCGTTTTAACCATTTGTACGAAATATTCATATGTTACTTAATCTAATTTACAAAATCAAATTGCGTGCAAAGGTACAATATTTTTTTTATATACGCAAGGGCGCGCGCGTTTTTTATAAATTTTGCCGCATATATTTGCATATGTAATATTTTTTTTGTAACTTTGCGCCCTAAATTGTAACTGACTAAAATTACGTTTTTATGAATACCAATTTTGGCTTTGTTCGTGTGGCGGCAGCAGTGCCGACGATGCGTGTAGCGGATTGCCGTTACAATGCGGAGCAGATTCGCGCCCAGATTGATGAAGCAATCGAAGAGGGCGTTGAGGTGATCTGTTTTCCGGAGTTGAGTCTGACGGGTTACACTTGTGCGGATTTGTTCTTCACCCAAGCGCTTCAGCAGAGCTCTATGCGGGAGTTGGAAGGTATATGTGATTACACGCGTGGTAAAGCGATCATTGTGCTGGTTGGCGCTCCGTTGCAGGTAGATAACGACCTGTTCAACTGCGCGTTTGTGATGACCGACGGAGAGGTGATGGGCGTGGTACCCAAGGTCAATCTGCCGAATACGGGCGAGTTCTACGAAAAACGGTGGTTTACTTCCGGCCGTGCGGCGCGCGAATATACGCCGGGCGGTATCGCGCCGCGTATTCCTAAAATTGAGATATGGAGCGGGGAAGTGCCGTTTGGAACGGACTTGCTGTTCTGTACGCGCACTTATACCTTTGGTATCGAGATCTGTGAGGATCTTTGGTCACCGCTGCCTCCTTCGACGCAATTGGCGATACAAGGAGCGGAGTTGATTTTCAACCTCTCCAGTTCGAATTGTATCATCGGTAAACACATCTTCCGCAAACAGATGATTAAGCAGCAGTCTGCGCGTGTTCATTGCGGATATATTTACACTTCGTCCGGAGTCGGTGAGTCCACGACTGATGTGGTATTCTCCGGTAGTACATATATCGCAGAGAATGGTGATATACTGACCGTGGGCGAACGATTCCAACGGGAAAATTCGATGATTATTCAGGAGATTGATATTGAGCGTTTGCGTACCGATAGGCAGCGGAATACGAACTTCACTAAGGACAAAGCAGGGCACTATCGCCATATTAACGTGGCGCCGATTGACAGAGAAGAAGAGTGTACCGAGCCGATCCACCGTACTTTCTCGCCATCTCCTTTCCTGCCCAAGAAAGATAAGGAGGATCAATACTGTATGGATGTGTTCTCTATTCAGACGAGCGCTTTGGCACGCCGGTGGGAACATACTCATTCTGAGACCGTTGTACTTGGTATCTCCGGTGGTTTGGATAGTACGCTTGCGTTGTTGGTTTCCGTGCAGACAGCCGATCTCTTGGGCTATGACCGTAGCCGCGTAGTGGGCGTCACGATGCCCGGTTTCGGTACTTCGGACCGTACATACCAGAATGCCCTCCAGCTCATGGAAGAATTAGGTATCACGCACCGCGAGATATCCATCTGCGATGTGACGACCCAACACCTCGCGGACATTGGACACGACATCGACGTGCGCGATGCGACGTACGAGAATGCGCAGGCTCGAGTGCGGACGATGATTCTCATGGATCTGGCGAACGAACTGAACGGAATCGTCGTGGGAACAGGTGACCTGAGTGAATTGGCACTCGGTTGGTGTACCTATAACGGCGACCAGATGTCGATGTATGGCATCAATGCCGGAATACCCAAAACGCTGGTGAAGTATTTGGTGAAGTATGCGGCAGAGAATCTCTATGGCGAACCGCTGCGGAGTATTCTGCTCGATGTAGTAGAAACGCCGGTTTCACCGGAACTTTTGCCCACCGACGAGAACGGAGAGATCGCCCAGAAGACCGAGGATAAAGTGGGACCATACGAGTTGCATGATTTCTTCTTATACTATTTTATGCGTTTCGGCTTCACGCGCGAGAAAATCAAATATATGGCTTGTCAGGCGTTCGAGGACCAATACGACGAAGCGACTATCGAAAAGTGGCTGAATACGTTTATGCGCCGTTTCTGTCAGCAGCAGTTCAAACGTTCTGCCATGCCGGATGGACCGAAAGTAGTGGGCGTGAGCCTGAGTCCGCGCGGCGACTGGAGAATGCCGAGCGATGCGTGCTGCATATAATCTTTCGTAATTCCGTAATCCCGAAATAACGTAATAACGTCATGACCATCAAAGAAAATATTTCCCTTCTGCCGTATAATACCTTTGGTATAGATGTCAAAGCGCGGCTGTTCATCGAGTACTACTCGCTGGACGAGTTGCGGCAAGTACTGAAAGAGCATAAAGGCGAGCAGATCTTGCATATCGGGCAGGGTTCGAATCTGCTCTTTACCCGCGATTTCAACGGAATAATTTTGCATTCCGGCATGGCTCGTGCGCGCTTTATAGACGATGAGACTGTGGAAGCGCAGAATGGTTTGCGGCTCGATGATCTCATCGCTCAACTGACCGACATGGCGTACTGCGGCATGGAGAAACTAAGTCTCATCCCGGGCGAAGTGGGCGCTTCGGCAGTACAGAATGTCGGCGCGTACGGCGTAGAAGCGAAAGATGTGATTGAGCGCGTTTATACGATGGACGTGGAGACGCTGGAAGAACGGGTCTTTACCAACGAGGAGTGTAAGTTCGGTTATCGGGATAGTATTTTCAAGCATGAACTTAAAGGCAAGTATATCGTCACTTCGGTTGTCTATAAGGTCAAACCCGGCGAAGCATCCAAGACCCGCGAGGAGATCATCCAGACGCGTATGGCGAAACTGCCGACAGTGGGTGAAGTGGGGTCTGCCGGTTCGTTCTTCATGAATCCGTTTGTGCCCGAAGAAAAAGCCAACGAGCTCCTCAAACTCTACCCCGACATGCCGCATTTTGAAACTCCCTCCCTTGAGCGGGTGAAGAGCTCTGCTCGATCGGACGCCCTGTGGTCGTCCGTAGAACATTCCGGGGAGAGGTTTTTTAAGATCCCTGCGGCATGGCTTATTGAACAATGCGGATGGAAAGGCAAGACGCTCGGCGGTGCGCAAGTGTGGCCCAAACAGCCGCTTGTCATCGTCAATGCGAATAACGCTACGCCCGATGACATCATCGCTCTTGCCGCACAAGTCAGCGCAAGCGTCAAAGAGAAATTCGGCATCGACATTCACCCCGAAGTGAATTACATATAATTTTTAATTCGTAATTTTTAATTTTTAATTCATAAATGGCATCATTTATTGTTGAAGGAGGACATAAACTGCATGGTTCGATCACGCCGCAAGGCGCTAAGAACGAAGCGTTGCAAGTGCTGTGTGCCGTATTGCTGACAAAGGAAACGGTGGTGATTGATAACTTACCGAATATCCTGGATGTGAATAACTTGATAGATCTGCTCGCGTCTATCGGAGTGTGCGTAGAGAAACTCGCAAAAGGTAAGTATGCCTTCACGGCGGCTAATCTCGACACAGCGTACCTGCGGAGTGCGGATTTCCTTAAGAAATGCAATAAACTGCGCGGTTCGGTTATGCTCATCGGCCCGCTGTTGGCGCGTCTGGGTGCAGTGACCTATGCAAAACCCGGTGGAGATAAGATTGGTCGTCGGCGTCTCGATACGCATTTCCAGGGAATGGTGAACCTCGGCGCTACGTTTACGTACGACCAAGACTTGCTCGCTTATCGTTTTGACGGCAAACACCTCAAAGGCTGCTATATGCTCTTGGACGAAGCGTCTGTCACCGGAACGGCGAACATCATTATGGCGTCTGTCCTCGCCGAAGGAACCACTACCATCTACAATGCAGCCTGCGAACCGTACGTGCAGCAACTTTGCCGTCTCCTAAATAATATGGGCGCGAAGATCAGCGGAGTGGGTTCAAACCTGCTGACCATCGAAGGTGTGAAATCGCTCCACGGCGCACAACATAAACTCCTGCCGGATATGATTGAGGTCGGTTCGTTTATCGGCATGGCAGCCATCACCGGTTCGGAACTCCGTATTAGGAATGGTAACTATTCTCCCTCCCTTGAGGGGAGGGCCGGGGAGGGGTTGGGTATCATTCCCGATGCTTTCCGTCGTTTGGGAATCCGCATCGACGAAGAGGGCGACGACCTCGTCATCCCTGCGCAGGAACACTATCAGATTGAGTCCTTCCTCGATGGCTCTATTCTTACGGTGGCCGATGCGCCCTGGCCGGGTTTGACGCCGGACTTGCTGTCTGTCCTTCTCGTGGTAGCCACACAGGCAAAAGGCTCTGTTCTTATCCACCAGAAGATGTTCGAATCCCGTCTTTTCTTTGTGGACAAACTGATTGACATGGGCGCGCAGATCATCCTCTGTGATCCTCACCGTGCAGTTGTAGTCGGTCACGACCACACCCGCCAGCTCAAACGCAATAACATGACTTCTCCCGACATCCGTGCAGGTATTGCTATGCTGATTGCCGCCATGTCTGCCGAAGGCACATCCCGTATCGACCACATCGACCAGATCGACCGTGGTTATGAAGACATCGAGTCCCGCCTCAACGCCCTCGGTGCTTGCATAAAGAGAGAGGAGTGATTGGTATGTGCAAATTTTGCACTACCCATGAAAATAAAATAAGAATGAACGAGAAACCTATAGAAAATAGAGGTGAGATTATCATCTATCGTGCAGAAGACAACACGGTTCAGCTCGATGTGCGCATGGAGAACGAAACCGTGTGGCTGTCCGCTGCGCAGATGGCTCAATTGTTTGGCAAGGAAGAATCAAACATTCGCCGTCATATAATTAATGTTTTTCGCGACGAAGAAGTAGAGCGCGAGAATAACGTGCATTTTTTACACGTTAATGGGGTTAAGAAGCCTGTCCCCTTTTACTCGTTAGATGTAATCCTTTCCATTGGATACCGCGTTAACTCCAAGCGTGCTATCGCTTTTCGACAGTGGTCAACAAAGATTCTAAAAGAATTTATTGTCAAAGGTTTTGCCGTCAACGATAAGATCCGTCGTGAACAGTTGTCGGATCTGCGGCAGTTGGTTCAGATTGTAGGACGGACGGTGCAAAGCAAAGCGGTAGAGAGCGCAGATGAGACACAAGCTATTTTTGATGTCGTATTGGATTACACGTACGCGTTGGATACGCTCGATAATTATGATTACGAGCGTCTGACCGTCAAAGAGACCACGCCCGAAGAGCGATTCCATGCGACGTACGAGAATGCTATGCAAACGATTAGCGCGCTGCGTGAGAAATTCGGCGGTAGTACGTTGTTCGGAAACGAGAAAGACGATTCGTTCAAAAGCAGTATAGGTCAGATTTATCAGACCTTTGGAGGCAAGGACCTCTATCCGAGTGTGGAAGAGAAAGCGGCGATGTTGCTGTATTTGGTTACCAAGAACCACTCCTTCTCTGACGGCAACAAACGTATTGCGGCTACGTTGTTCCTATGGTTTTTAAACAACAACGGCATTCTCTACCGCGAAGATGGTACCAAACGTCTGGCAGACAACACCCTTGTCGCCTTGACCCTCATGATTGCCGAGAGCCGCACGGAAGAGAAAGACACCATGGTCAAAGTGGTAGTGAATCTGATAAACCAAAAGAATTAAAACTATAAAAACAACACTCGATAATGAGAAAACTATATTCAATATTGAGAGGATTTTTTGCAATAATAGGCATTTTGTCTTCTGTGGCAATAATACTATTCTGGGCAAAAAAGGATGACTTTACTATTTCTGTTGATAGTTTGTATAGTCTGTACGAGCAACGCGTAGACACTCTTCGTGCGGCTGGAAGTTTCGAACCGGACACAGCAAACTTCTCATTTACTATCATTCAAGACACTTTGCAAGCAAAGAAAATCAAAGAATATTTCTGTTTGGACACTCTTTATTCATGGTCCGATGACACTTGGACAAAAGCGCTCGCAATTGGCAATTTTGTTGCAACCAATATCCCTCACGCTAATCAGACTAAATGGCCCGAACAAAAGAATGCTATCGGTCTTTGGGAATACACTAGGGATGTAGAGCCGGCTTTCAATTGTCGCTTGCATAGTATTCTGACGTTTGAGTTGTTGTTAGCAGCCGATATTCCTGCACGTTTTGTAACTTGTTTGCCGCAAGATAAAGATGATAACGATTGCCATGTCGTCAATGAAGTTTGGCTCCCCGAAAAGCAAAAATGGGTCATGTTAGATACCGATATGGGAGGACATTATGTGACGGACAAACAAGGTAATCTGCTGTCTTTGAGAGAGATAAGAGAACACTATGTAGGTGGAAAGAAAATGCTTATGTATCCCGAGTTTAAGAACGGCAGCAACAAGATGAATTATTACTACGCTTATTTGGCGAAGGATACCTATTGGTTCCAATGTTGGGGAACAATGTCCTATTTTCAAGAAGAATGGAATAAAGAAGATGTTGTCCGCAATAGTTATATTGTCCTTGTCCCGAAAGGCTTTGAACCGTTTAACATCGGAGGAGGCAACACTATTACGACAAACGCAGATCTCTTCTGGTCAGAGCCTAAAATATTGCTGAAATAATGTACATTAAATGAAAGCGAAGTGGGTGAATATAGTGGATAGTTTTCAAAACCTCAATCATAAAACAGACGATTCAAAATAGATAAAACCATTAAAGTAAATAACCACATTTAAGGTCTTCACTCGGCAACGACACGGCAACGACACAGCATCGACGTATGACGTCACTACAATGTTAGTACAATAATCAACCCCAATTACAAGCAAATATGGCACAAGCGGAACTCAATATCGCAATCGACAAAATGTCCGGAAAAATCTATGGTGAAAGCGATGTGTATATTACCCATCGTTACGGAAAAACGGTCATTAGTCATTACCCGAAACATCGTGATCCGAATTCACTCACGCAGCATCAGCGTGACCTGAACACGTCTTTTGCCCAACTGTCCAAACAGGCAAAACTCGAACTCACAGATCCCGACAAACGTGCCGCTTGGCAGCAACGATATAACGAATACAAAACTAATTATAACTCAAAAGACAAGTACTATTTTACCCTTCGTGGATTTGTAATTGCTCAACTCTCAAAAAAAATCAGCAAATGAAAAGAATATTATTTATCTTATTTGCGTGCGTGCCGCTGATGGCGGCAGCGCAGTTGGTACAACCGGTGAAGTGGAGCGGAGAAGAAATGGGTGACAGCGTGCGGCTGAAAGCAGTCATTGACCCCGGTTTTCACATGTCGATCATTGAGTTTGGTGATTTCGAATATGACGATGAATACGTGGATTCTTTTGTTGTGACGCTCGCCAAAACGGAACTCACTCCGATTCGCTTCAACGCTTGCGATGACAAAATGTGTACCGCGCCGGAAGTGTGGGAATATTCATCATTAAGCGCTGAAAGCGCGTCACCATTAAGCGAAGCGTCATCATTGAGTTCGGACACCGAACGCTCATTATGGCTTATCTTTCTGTTGGGATTATTGGGAGGATTGTTGGCGATATTCACGCCTTGCGTATGGCCAATTATACCGATGACGGTGTCGTTCTTCTTGAAGAAAGGCGGCGGACTGAAGGATGCGATATTGTATGGGCTGAGTATTGTTATATTGTATGTGGGATTAGGGTTATTAGTGACGGTACTCTTTGGCGCGTCGGCGCTTAATGAGATGAGTACCAACGCGGTGGTGAATATCGTGTTCTTCCTGATTTTGGTGATTTTTGCACTATCGTTCTTTGGATTGTTCGAGATCACTTTGCCGGATAGTTGGTCCACGGCTTTGGATAGCAAAGCGCGGAGTACAGGTGGTTTCCTGAGTATTCTGCTCATGGCTTTCACGCTGGTCATCGTCTCTTTCTCGTGTACGGGACCTATTATCGGCACGTTGTTGGTGGAGGCAGCTGGCAAGTCTTTGTTGGCTCCGGCTATAGGAATGTTGGGTTTTGCGATTGCGCTCGCTTTACCTTTCTCGCTGTTTGCTATGTTCCCTCAGTGGCTCAAACAGGCTCCTAAGTCCGGCGATTGGATGACAAGTTTCAAGGTGGTGTTGGCGTTCCTTGAGTTGGCGCTCTCGCTGAAGTTCCTCTCCGTGGCAGACATGGCGTACGGGTGGGGTATACTGCCGAGATGGCTGTTTATCGCTATATGGATTGTATGCTTCCTCGGCATCGGTATCTACCTGCTATGGAATATCAAATCCGTTTCCACGACGCGCAAAATCATCCGCGCAGCGGTTATCATACCATCCATCGCTTTCGCTTGTTACCTTGTGCCCGGACTCTGGGGCGCACCGGTGAAAGCGATCAGTGCTTTTGCGCCGCCTATGGAGATTGAGGGACGAGTGGTCTTCAACGACTACGAGGAAGGAATGGCGTACGCCCGTCAAACCGGCAAACCCGTAATTATCGACTTCACCGGCTACGGCTGTGTCAACTGCCGTAAGATGGAGGCGTTTGTGCTGAATAACGATAGCGTCAAAGCACGTTTGCAGAACTATGTGTTTATTGAGTTGTTCGTTGATGCGAAGCAGGATGGTATCGGAGATAAAAACAGCCGAATTCAACGGGAACAGTTTGGTGCGAATGCGCAGCCTTTCTATGTTCAATTGGATGAGAATGGAAAGCAAGTGGCTGAACCGATGGTCTTTACGACCGACCCGATGGAGTTTATCAATTGGTTAAAATACTAATAAAGTTGGAAGTAGAATGTTGAAAGTTGAAAGAAAAAAATCTTACGACACCAAACGACCGCCGGAGAAAGAGATGATCTTCGGTGTGCGCGCTGTGATGGAAGCTATCGATGCAGGAAAGGTGCTCGATAAAGTGCTGGTACGCCGAGATATGAGTTCGGCAATCGGCAAAGAGTTGCTGATTAAGTTAGAGGGAACAGGAACGCAGATCCAACGTGTGCCGTTGGAGAAACTGAATCAGTTCACGGACAAGAACCACCAAGGCGTGATTGCTTTTCTCAGTCCGATAGAGTTCACGCCGTTGGATAGTTTGGTTCAGAGCCTCTATGATGAAGGCAAGACACCGCTGCTGATGATGCTGGACGGCGTGACCGATGTGCGCAATTTCGGAGCTATCGCTCGTACATGCGTGTGCGCAGGCGTACACGCGCTTATTATAGGTACGCGCGGAAGCGCGGCTATCAACGGCGATGCCGTCAAAGCCTCCGCGGGCGCGCTGCATAGTTTGCCGATTTGCAAGGTGGAGAACCTTCAGAACGCACTGCAATATTTGCAAGAAAGTGGTCTTCGTATCGTCGCAGCCACTGAACATACCGATCGTAACTATACCGAAGTCGATATGACCATTCCGACCTGTATCGTTATGGGAAGCGAGGAAAAAGGTATCTACGAGGAGAACCTTAAACTCTGTACAGATCAGGTGCGTCTGCCGATGACGGGTGTTATCGAGAGCCTGAATGTGAGCGTGGCAGCGGGTGTGTTTATTTACGAGGCGGTACGGCAGCGGAGCTGTAAATGATAGAATGATCCGCTTCGCTAAATGATGAAATGATGGAAATTCTCTACGAAGATAACCATATTATTGCTGTCAATAAGACCTGCAACGAGATTGTGCAGGGCGATAAGACGGGTGACACGCCGCTGAGCGAAAACGTAAAGGCGTATATAAAGGATAAATACAACAAGCCAGGTGAGGTGTTTTTAGGTGTGACGCATCGTATCGATCGGCCAACGAGTGGTGTGGTGCTGTTTGCGAGAACGAGTAAGGCGCTCGCTCGGCTCAATGAAATGTTCAAGAGCCACGAACAAATCCAAAAGACCTATTGGGCAATTGTACAAGGAGAACCGAAACAGCCGGAAGCACGGTTAGAGAACTGGCTTGTGAAAAACGAGGCGCAGAATAAGAGTTATATTACCAAACCCGGTACGAAAGATGCCAAACAGGCGGTGTTGAGTTATAAGACCTTGGCGAAAGGGGATCATTATACGCTGCTGGAGGTGAATCTGGAGACGGGTAGACATCACCAGATACGCTGCCAGTTAGCGGCAATAGGGTGTCCTATTAAAGGTGACTTGAAATACGGCGCTAAGCGTAGCAATCCCGACGGCGGTATATGTCTGCATGCCCGGCAGATAGCGTTTATACATCCAGTAAAAAAAGAACCGGTGACCATTGTAGCACCGGTTCCTAAAGAATTCTTAACGATATTTCCCTTCCTCGCAGTCTCCGAGTAAGGAAAGATATGATTCGTATCGACTAATAGCTATCTCTCCTTTGATGAGGGCTTCTTGCACTGCACATCCGGGTTCGTTGGTGTGTGTGCAATTGCCGAAGCGGCAATTTCGGCTGACGGCAAAGATATCTCGGAAATAATGGGATACTTCTTCCCGTTCAAAATCGATGGATCCGAAGCCTTTGATACCCGGGGTGTCAATAATCCAACCTTTGGTTGGGTTTATAGGTTTATTGGCTTCGCCGTTTATCGTTTCACTGTTTAGAGCATACATTTCCGAGAAGGTAGTGGTGTGCATGCCTTTGTCATGCGCATCGGAGATCTTACCTGTGCGGGTCATTTCGCGCCCAAAGAGTGCGTTGAGAAGGGTAGATTTGCCCACTCCGGAGTTACCGCTCAGAAGTGTTGTTTTGTTTTCTAACAAGGGTAATATATCGGAAGGATGACAATGGATAGCAGAAATCTCTACCGTTTTATAGCCGATGGATTCGTATAATTCGCGCAGTTCGTGGAGTTGAGTAATCTCTTCCTCCGAAAGGATATCAATCTTATTGAAGATTAACAGGGCAGGCACGCGATAGGCTTCGCAAGTAGCGAGAAACCGATCGATGAAGGTAGTGGAGGTGACCGGGTGATTGATCGTAACAATAAGGGCTACCTGGTCAATGTTGGCAGCAAGGATATGACTCTCTTTGCTGAGATTCGTGGAGCGCCGAATGATATAATTCTTCCTCTCCTCCACGTCTGTGATCCATTCTCCGTCTACCGAGACAAAATCGCCTACAGCGACGGGATTGGTGCTACGAATACCCCGAATGCGAAAATTGCCTTTGATACGGCATTCCACATCCGAACCATCGTCCATGCGAACGATGTAACTGCTTCCTGTTGATTTAATGACTAAACCGCGCACTTATCCAAATGGCTAAGTTGCTCCGTCTTAGACGGTCATAATCTCTTTCTCTTTGGCAGCGTAGAGGGCTTCTACTCTCGCGATATACTTATCGTGAGTCTTTTGCATTTCCTCTTCAGCGTCTTTCTCGACATCTTCGCTTAAGCCGTTCTTAATGAGTTTCTTAAATTCCTCGATCGCATCGCGGCGTGCGTTACGAATAGACATCTTGGCCTCTTCGAGTTCGCCTTTGCACTGTTTGCAGAGATCGCGACGACGCTCTTCGGTGAGCGGCGGCAGAATCAGACGAATGGTCTCGCCATTATTAGAAGGCGCGAGTCCGATGTTGGAGTTAATAATAGCGCGCTCGATCTCACTGATGAGTTTCTTCTCCCACGGCGTGATAGCAATAGTGCGTGCATCCGGCGTAGTGATGGTCGCGCAGTTAGCCAAAGGCGACATCGATCCATAGTAGTCAATCTTGATTGGATCCAAGATACGCGGGTTGGCTTTTCCTGCACGGATATGTTGCAGCACATCGTCTAAGTGCGTAACTGAGTTCTGCATTTGCTCTTCAGCGGCGTTTTGATACAATTCAAGTTCGTCTTCCATAAGATTATTATTTAGGGTTTAACTAATGTTCCTATTTGTTCGCCATCAATGACTTTGGCGAGGTTGCCGAGTTGATCCATGTTAAAGACGTAGATGGGCATTCCGTTCTCTTTGCACATGACAGTAGCTGTCTGATCCATGACTTTGAGTCCGCGGCGGATGATCTCGTCGTAGGTGATCTCCGTAAATTTCGTGGCTGTCGGGTCTTTCTCAGGGTCGGCGGTGTAGATACCATCTACGCGCGTGCCTTTGAGCATGACATCTGCTTTGATCTCCAAGGCGCGGAGCGAAGAACCGGTGTCGGTGGTGAAGTAGGGTGCTCCTGTACCTCCAGCGAGAATCACCACATTGCCTTTGTCTAAGAGACGTTGTGCTTTAGCGGGGCTATAGAAGTCGCCGATGGGCTCCATGCGGATGGAAGTGAGTACACGAACAGGTTGGCCGATAGCTTCTAAGGCAGACTGAAGGGCAAGTGCATTGATGACGGTGGCTAACATGCCCATCTGATCCCCTTTCACGCGATCAAAACCGCGTTGTGCACCTGATAAACCACGGAAGATGTTTCCTCCACCGATGACAATGCCGATTTGTACGCCTTTTTGGGCGATGGCTTTCACTTGCTCGGCGTATTGGTTGAGACGCTCGGTGTCTATGCCTTGCTTGTTTTCACCGGCAAGGCTCTCACCTGACAGTTTTAATAAAATGCGTTTGTACATAATGTATTGGCGTTGTTAATGTTCGGGGCCGGAGCCGCTCCGGTACCAACTTGCGTACATGGCGTAGTTGTTAGCAATTTTCTTGTTGATCTCTTCGGTTTGAGCGGGGTCGGCTTTCTTAATGAATTTTGCCGGAACTCCTCCCCATATCTCATGAGGTCCGATCTGCGTATTGGAGAGCACCAGCGCACCGGCAGCAACAATCGCTCCTTCTCCTACATGTGCTCCGTCGAGCAGGGTGGCCCCCATGCCTATGAGGGCGTAGTTATCGACGTCTGCACCATGAATGGTGACGTTATGTCCCACGGACACGAAATCACCGAGCGTGATAGTCGATTTCTGATAGAGGGTGTGTAACACCGCTCCGTCTTGGATATTACAATGCTTACCAATGACGATAGTGTTGACATCCCCGCGCAGCACGGAGTTAAACCAGAGGCTGGAGCCTTCACCCACCGTCACATCGCCGACCACGGTGGCATTTTCTGCCATAAAGACGTTGTCCGCGATGCGCGGGGTAAGGATTTCTCCGTTTCTATTGATGGTTTTTATTAATGCCATTGTTCCGAATGGTTAAGTTGCTCCGGTTCTAAACCGGTTAGCGGGCAGCGATGATAGCGAGGAACTTCTCCGCTACGAGCGCAGCGCCTCCAATCAGACCACCATCAATGTCGGGGCAAGCGAAGAGTTCTGCTGCATTCTTCTCATTGCAGCTTCCGCCGTAAAGGATAGTGGTATCCTCTGCTGCTTCTTTACCATATTTATCTGCTACAAGCGAGCGGATATATGCATGAATCTCCTCCGCCTGAGCCGGTGTTGCGGTCAATCCTGTACCAATAGCCCAAACAGGTTCATAAGCCAAGGTAATGTTCTTCCACTCCTCAGCGGTAAGACCGAAGACAGAGCCTTCGAGTTGAGCTTTTACAACTTCGTTCTGCTTGCCTGCTTCACGCTCTTCTTTTACCTCGCCGATGCAGAAGATAACTTTCAGACCGTTCGCTAAAGCGAGACGAACTTTCTCTGCCAGCATATCATAGCTCTCTGCGTAGTATTGACGACGCTCGGAGTGACCAAGGATAACATATTGAGCGCCGGTAGATTTCACCATTTCGGCGCTAACTTCGCCCGTATATGCACCCTTCTCGTGGTCTGCACAGTTCTCTGCAGCAACTTTGATAGGGGAGTTCTTGAGGAGCTCAGCAATCGTAGCCAAATGAATAAACGGCGTGCCGATTACTACTGCGCAATTTGGGGTCTTAACTGCTTCTTTTAACTCGGTAGCCAATGCTACACCTTCTTGCAGGTTCTTGTTCATCTTCCAGTTACCTGCTACCATTCTTGTTCTCATTGTGATATATATTTTTTTATTTGTTAATTGACTTTTGCGGTGCAAAAGTACAATAATTTTTTGATATATGCAAGTAAACCACAAAAAAAAGAGCGCCGAGACGCTCTTTTTTCCGATATTCGTTGTTAGAGGAAGAAATTATTGAATCTTCTGTCCGAAGATAGTATATTTTTGATCGCTCAAGATAATAACGATTTGACCGTTCTCCAGTACTTTGATCGCCTTCGGAGCAACTACGTTATTGTCGATAGCCGTCTCACCGCAAGTTACGACAGAACTGTAGTAAGTAGTTGCAGCCGGAGCACCACCGCCAGTAGTGATATCAACAGAGGTGAAGTCTAACTGACCTGCTTTGCTGGAACCATCCGTTCCGTAGTCTGCTTTATCTCCGACGGTAAAGGTTACGCTGGTAGCAGAGCCCGTCCAAGTTACTTGGGTATCACCGGATTTTTGCGTAGCAATGGTACCTGTGCTTGCTGTGATAGGAGCTAAACGTTTCTTTCCTTGTGCGCTGATGTTAAAGACAATTTTCGTCATCTCAGATTCTGCAGCAATGGTCAAAGTGTTGGATGCGTAGTATCTTGCATCTTTACCGGTAGCATTGTAAGCAGCTGCAGTACCACTACCTCCTGCTGTAAATGTAAAGGCACCGAACGTACCATCTGGTGCAGCATAGTCTTCCATTGTCAGCGTAGTATTAACAGGAGCACTTCCGCCTTGACCTGCTTCGGTCTTGCTGAAGATAGCATAGTAGTCTTGATCTTTTGTAGCCTTGAAGTTCGTTACCCAAGTCTGTGCTACTTGGTTGTCAGCAGGGAGTTCTGCTGTCCACCAGCCAACGAATGTATAATCCTCGCACTCTGCCGTGATGCCTGTGGGAACATCTGCTTGTTGATTCTTAAGAACGATCTGTGTCTCGCCAATTTGTGTTCCGTTATTAAAGAAACGGATATTGTAGTAAACCGGTTCGGGAGTAGTACCGCAAGAAGTAGTATAGCCGGCATAACTCAAGCCGCCGCCAGAAGTAATAACAACAGAATTGATATAAATAGAGTTGGTAGTACAAGTAACCTCAAACGATACTTTACCGGAAGCATTGTCAAATGCAAACTCCAAGTCGCGCAAAGTTGTACCGCCTGTCTTAGTGATTTCTAATACCTTGGAAGCAGTACCAACTTTAACAGTAATCGAACCAGCACCGCTATTTGCATTCGTGCAATATTTAACCACAACCTTCGATACATTGCTCAGTGCTTCTTTCGTGGTAGCACCAGCTCCGGAGAGACTAGAAGTAACTTGTACTCCCTGCTTGTCACTTACATATTGGTTTACATCTTTATCCGAGTTCCATGCATTCTGGCTATCACCCCAACTCTTTGAATTGAACGTATAAGTGGTGGTAGAAACCGGCGTTCCTTCGCCTTCTTGCGTTGCATAAACAGCATAGAAAGTAGCGTCTTCGTCAAGAACAGTACCTGCTTGTGCGAAGGAAGGAGCGTCATCACTTTCATAGTCCTCAGTTGCAGTCCATCCAACGAATTTTTTTCCATTCTCGCAAGCCTCCGGATTTTCAGTCGGCAATGCCAGTACTCCGTGGGTAGCTACGGTGTTATCAAATGCCACGCCGTTCGCCATCCATGTCACGTTTACATCCGGTCCAAGAGCAGGAGGCATAATACCTACGATAACATCTTGATCAAGACTATAGGAACCATTACCTCCTCCTGAACCCGGGTCCGTTGTTTCGAGTGCATCTACATCATAGTAGCCGTCACACCAGTTTGTCCATCCAAAGTTAAAGTGGAAATAGTTTTGCGAATCATAACCGTCACAAACGAAACTATGACCATAACATGTTTCTTCATCGTCGGGGTCGTCGCAACCGGCACCTGCGTACATAATAGGACGAGCGGCATCCAATTCTACTTTCAGCATAGCAATCCATTCGGATTTTGTCCAGCTCTTCATACCTTCGTCAGAATCACCATCACGGTAGTAGCCTTTAATTGTTTCTGCATTATAACCGAAGAATTGTTTCAATGCCGTTTCTGCACACATTGTACCTTTTCCTGACCAATAGCCATTATAGTCGATGGTGTATGCTCCACTACCTCCTTCATCGGCAGTTCCGTATTGCATGTCTACTGCAACACCGCAGTGATACATCAGTGTGGCTACGGCATTTTTTTGTTCGGTAGTGGGATTGCCGGAATCATAGCGATCCAACATGTTATCCCAGTCGTAGGTTGTTGTTCCAAAGTTAACAGTATATGTCTTACTGTTAAATTTAATAGAGTGTGAACCTGTACCTTGCTTTGGCCATTGATGATAATTCATCACTTGTGCCATCGCAGTAGCTACACATCCGGTGTATACATGGTCGCTGCTTTTTGTCGGGCAGAGATTCCAGAACGGAGCGTCTTGATCCCAACCAGTCTTGATGAGCGGAGAAACGACAGGAGTAGCTGCGGTAGCTTTGCGGGCACCCGAACGCAATGCGGACCATTCTTTCTGGATTGACGCAGGAGCTACCAAGCCCGCTTTCTCTGCCTTAAGAATCTGTCTGTCATAACCATCTAACCAAGTCTTCAAGTTAGTAGGTTGATTGTCCGTACGGAAATGTCCTGTCTCAGAGTAGGCCAGAATAGGGTGTGCTACATCGTTTGCAGCGACCATTACCCAGCCTTCGCCATTGGCGTTCTCGTACACATAATACTGATTCTCGGTTGCTGTAGCAACTTTTTTGAGAACCATCTTCTTAGCAGGAGCTTTCTGTACGCCGGAGACAGTGTTTCCGACGTTCATGAAGTTGTTCGCTACCAAAGCCGCGTCTTCCTGCGAAACGCGCTCAGCCAATACTGTCATTGACAGCATCAGGGCAGCTAATCCAAAAAAAAATTTTTTCATGTTGATAATTGGATTTTGTTAAATGAAAAGTAAACAATAAATTGTTATTTTATCTGTTTTTGAGATTATACTTATCTATAATCGTTCCGTTTTGCACAACAATGACGCCCGGGTTGGCACGCACGATGGTCTTAAGTGTGATGGGGTCCGTGAAGCAGAAAGTGGAGTAGGTGGTTTCTTCATCCCAACCTAACTCTTCTGCAAAAGCAAAGATCTCTTCTTCACCGGAAGCCGTGAGGAAATAAACACGCGGGTACTCATGAATCATACACATGAGTTTCTCCAATTGGGTGGTATCTGTCTTTGACAGATCATACATCACAACGAGTGTGACGGGTTCTTCAGATTCCAAGATATCTTGCGTGATGTAATCGCCTTCTAATGTCTCGATTTCAAAGTCGTGAATAGGCGGCACATAGCCTTTCTTGATCAGTACAGACTTTTGGTCTACAAACGTCCATTCGGGGTCACCCTTCGGGTAGTTCTCCAAGGTAAATGTCTGTTCCTTTCCGTCTTTAGCATAGATGAGCGTTATCTCATATTGGTCTACTTCCGCATCATCCGGTATCTCCATAAGGGTCGGGATATGATTGCCGACTTTATAGGGACGGAAGTCAATCTGCGGAAGATGGGTGTAGCTGTAACCCATGATACCTGCTACAGATCCGAGCGCAGCCAGAGCAATGATGATCTCCATCCACCAACTGAATAGTTCAGGAATAGCTTTGCGGCAAATGACGAAGCAGATAGACAGAAGCAAGAGGATGATGTTTTTCCAGAAGGTCTGCCAATTCGTTATGACCAGTGCATCGCCAAAACAACCGCAATCCGAGACAGGGTTTGCAATAGCGATATAGAGGGTGAGTGGTGTCATGATACAATAGAAAAGCAAGGTGATCCAACTCGTCCATTGAGTGCGTACGTTCAATAACATCGTGATACCAAGCAGCCACTCGAGCGTGATGAGGCATACTGCGGCTACGCCTGCAGCCGGGATAGCCCATTGAAAGACACCGCCGAAACCTTCGTGCAGGTAGTCTTGTATCTTATAAACCGTGCCGAGCGGGTCTACTGCTTTCACAAAACCAGAGAAGAGGAATGTGAGGGCCAGCAATGTACGGGCGATGGAGCCGGTAATATGCAGTGCTTTTTTGTTGTTACAATTACAAGTTGCCATAGTGAATAAGATCAAAAATTGCGTAGTTGATAATATCGAAATAATTTCCTTCCACTCCTTCGGAGGCAATGGTTGTACCGCCGTGTTCGAGAATGGTCTTGATACGAATGATCTTCGCCATGATCATATCGACGATACCTTCTTTACTCATCTCGCGCCATGCCTCACCATAATCGTGATTTTTGCGAACCATAAGTTCTTTGGCTTCGTTGAGCACCCCGTCGTACCATTCCATCGCCTTTTCAGAAGATATATCCACGCCGTCCGCAAAACCCTGTCGGTCCTGGATGATGGCCATAATGCCGTAGTTCACGATAGCGCGGAGATTGCCTTCGATATCATCGCCGACCAGACTGACTCCGGTTTGTTGGCGCTGGCGGATATTGCAAACTTTGATATAGAGTTGATCTGTGATACCATGCAGGCGGAAGATGCGCCACGAAGGACCATAATCCGCCATTTTATCATTGAAGATCGTGCGACATTTTGCCGTCACTTGGTCAAATTCTTTTACAGTATCGTGCATAATTCTTCTAATGTTGCGAGTTTTTGTTCACCGGTTGTCATGTTTTTCAGCATCACTTTGTTTTGCGCCATTTCATCTCCTCCAACGATGGCTACAAATGGGATCTGTTTGGCATCCGCATAACTCATTTGCTTCTTCATCTTAGCGGGCTCCGGATATACTTCTACAGCTTTTCCAGCTTGACGAAGCTCTTTTGCCCACTTCAACGCATAAGTTAATTCCGCATCGCCAAACGCTGCGAAGAGAACTTGTGTTGTGGACTGCAGCGCCTTCGGGAATAAATCCAGTTCCGTCAATACATCGTAGATGCGGTCGGCTCCGAAAGAGATACCGACGCCGGATACATTCGGCAAACCGAAGATACCGGTGAGGTTATCATAGCGACCACCACCGGTGATAGAACCGATTTGGGCATCGAGGGCTTTGACTTCAAAGATGGCTCCGGTGTAGTAGTTAAGGCCGCGAGCAAGGCAGAGGTCCAATTCAATGGATAATTGACAATTGACAATTGACAATTCGTCAAAGACGATCTCCATTTCTTTCACTCCCTTTAAGCCTATTTCGCTGGTAGCTAAAATAGTCTTGAGAGCCGTTAATTTCTCTAAGGTTGTGCCGGAGAGGTTCAGGATCGGTTGCAGTTTGGCAACCTGATCATCTGAGAGACCGCGTTCCTTAAGTTCAGCATTAACTGCATCGATACCAATCTTATCGAGTTTATCAATGGCGACAGTGATGTCGATGATTTTATCCGGTGCGCCAATGACTTCTGCAATACCGGCCAGAATCTTACGATTATTGATATGGAGGCAGACGTTGATGCCCAGACGACGGTATACTTCTTCTACAATCTGGATGAGTTCCAATTCGCCGATCAGGCTATCGCTACCAATGACGTCTACGTCACACTGATAGAACTCGCGGTAACGTCCTTTTTGCGGACGATCAGCACGCCAAACAGGTTGGATTTGAAAACGCTTGAAAGGGAAAGATATCTCCTCGCGATGTTGCACCACATAACGTGCAAAAGGAACGGTGAGGTCATATCGCAGACCTTTCTCCGGAGCCAGAGCTGCTTTTTCTCCGCTGTTCTGAATACGGAAGAGGAGCTTATCGCCTTCCTCTCCATATTTGCCCATGAGGGTGGAGAGGTTCTCCATTGCCGGTGTCTCTATCTGCTGAAAGCCATAGAGGGAGAACACCGATTTGATGGTGTCAAAAATATAGTTACGGCGTGCCATTTCAAGTTGACCGAAGTCACGCGTACCTTTTGGAATACTTGGTTTCTGTGCCATATATTAAATTGAAAATATCTCGTTATAAATCTTTTCTGTCGCACCGAGTTCGGAAGTGACATACGCGGATGCTTTTGCTCCAATCTCGGTATGATTATCCAGTGCGGTAAGGAGTGCCGCTTCAAATTGTCTGTAGTTTTTGATGCTCTTGGAAGCACCGGCATCTATGAGCCCTTGTGCCTCGCGGAAATGATGGTAATTAGGGCCAAAGACCACCGGAATACCATATGTAGCTGCTTCAATGGTGTTATGAATCCCTTCTCCGAATCCGCCGCCGATATACGCCGTGTGCGCAAAGCGATAGATAGAGGAGAGCAGGCCGATGGTGTCGGCCAAGAGTACTTGAGGTTCGCAACGTTCTGTGGCATTCTCCTGTACAGCAGGCAAGAGGTGACTCTTGGCATACGCAGAGTAGCGAATCATTCTTCCTTTGAAGAGATTGAAGATATAATGCAGATGATCCTCATTCAGCTCATGCGGCACGAGAATCAGTTTGATGTCATAATGTTGACGGAGATATTGCTCTAACAGTTTCTCGTCTTTCGGCCACGTGCTACCTGCTACGATCACACGTTCGGCTCCTTGCACAAAGTCGGCTATCGGTCGCAGATCAACGGAAGGCTTTTGACTATTGGCAATGAGAATCTCATTGACACGGTCAAAACGGGTGTCTCCTGCCACGGATACTTGGTTGATATTGTATTTTGCAAGGAGTAGGCGAGAGGCTTCGTCTTGCACGTATAAGTGCGTAAAAGCGCGAAGAACGCGCAATTGTCCTTTTCCCCACCAACGGAAGAAATACTGATGCGGGCGGAAGATAGAACTGATACTATAAGTAGGTATGTTTTGATTTTTTAGTTCGCGGATATATGCCGGCCAGAACTCATACTTGACAAAGATAGCCATGGAAGGCCGCAAAGCAGCGATGAAACGCTTTGCGTTACGTCTGGTAGCAAAAGGAAGGTAATAGATACCATCCGCGAGGGGATATTCCTTACGGGCATTATAGCCGGAAGGAGAGAAGAAAGTAACGACGATCTGTCGTTTCGGCTGTTCGCGGCGAAGCCGTTCTATCAACGGCCTCGCCTGTTCGAACTCACCGACGGATGCAGCATGGAACCAGATAGGGGATTGCAGTTGAGTTATCTCCGATTTGAGAAGGGAGATGGTCTGCTTTTGCCCACGCACCAACGCTCGAGCTTTCTCATGCCCGAACAACGCCGCTATCCGTATAAAGAGGAAGTACAAAAACACTTATTAGAAAGTATAACGTACGCCGAGGTTAAAGGAAAAATCGAATGCATGGCCAGCACCAACGCCACCAAAGCCGTTGTCCGCCAGCGTGCAACCGTAACCCGGACGGAAGTCAAACGAGAATGCGATAGGCGCATTGGTCATATTGGCTTCAATACCACCTACAGCACCAACGCCGATGATACCAGCACCTCCTTGCATATAGCCGGTTTTCAGTTGACCACCAACATACCAATCCAACTTGATACCTTGACCCTCGGCTGCATTAGCCTGATAAGCCAGTACCAAATTGTTTACAGCACCATCGTACGGCATTGCTCCTGCCTGGTCCGCTAAGCAACCACCCAGGTAACCGAACTCCTCGAAGATCGTGAAGTTGTCCGTTACCATCACTTTGTACTGTGCACCGATGCCTAAACCGGCTACCATACCAAGACTGTGCTTGTACTCTTTAGCAGAAATAGTTGTAGCAGCTACCAAAAGCGCTACACAGAGAGTTAAAATCTTCTTCATGCTAAAAATTTAATTTTTAAATGATTAAACAAATAAAATATTCCATTTATTCAAAAAGCTCGCAAAGATACAAAAAATCTTCGACATGTGCAAATAAATTTGTATAATTGAGAAAAAAAGTGTAATTTTGCAGCCGATTTGACGAAATAATGAAAAAACAAACGGTAATATTAGCCATTGAATCGAGTTGCGATGATACTTCATCGGCTGTCATTGTAGATGGTATCTTAAAGAGTAATGTGATCGCCGGTCAAAAGGTTCATGAGGAGTACGGAGGAGTAGTGCCGGAGTTGGCTAGTCGGGCGCATCAGATGAATATTCTTCCGGTAGTAGATACTGCTTTGAAACGGGCAGGAGTGACCAAAGAGGAGATATCGGCTATTGCTTTCACGCGGGGTCCCGGTCTTTTGGGTTCTTTGCTGGTAGGTACTTCTTTTGCAAAGGGTTTGGCTTTATCGCTTAACGTGCCTATTATCGACGTAAATCACTTGCAGGGGCATGTGTTAGCGCATTTTGTGGAGGACGGAACGGGATTGAAACATCCGACGTTTCCGTTCTTGTGTTTATTGGTGAGTGGAGGAAACAGTCAGATTGTTCGCGTGAATGCGTACAATCATATGGAGATTATCGGTCAAACGATAGACGATGCTGCCGGAGAGGCGTTTGATAAATGCGCAAAGGTGTTAGGTTTGCCTTATCCGGGTGGTCCATGGATTGATAAATTGGCTAAGTCGGGCGATGCTACCAAGTATCCTTTTGCCAAACCGAATATCGCCGGATATGACTATTCTTTTTCCGGTTTAAAAACATCGTTTTTATATACGCTGCGTGACATGTTGAAAGCACATGGTGTGGATACGATCGATGCTTTAGCGGAGAAAGTGCCCAATTTGCGAGAAGATATGTGCGCGAGTCTTCAGGCTACGGTTGTTGATATCTTGATGCGGAAGTTAAAGAAAGCGGCGCAAGATTTGGGTATCAAACAGGTGGCAGTGGCAGGTGGAGTAAGTGCCAACAGTGCGCTTCGTGAGGCATTTGTGACATACGGAAAACGCTATCATTGGGATGTTTTTATTCCGCCGTTCTCTTTTACGACCGACAATGCGGCAATGGTTTGCCAAGCCGGTTATTTCAAGTATTTAGACAACGATTTTTGTGCCATAGACGAAGTGCCTTTTGCAAAGACGCAGATTTAGGCGGATGGAGTAGAGCCGATGGACGTTAAAAAGATCATAGAAGCCATTAAACCCTACAAAGATGTCATCATATTTATGGTGACTTTGCTTATTGCGAACTATTTCTGGAAGTTCACGATGCTGGGTGATGAGGATGGAGTAGTAGTGACATGGTTCGGATTGAATGTTACCGCACCATTTGATATAATGGCTCGTCACATTGCGGCAGTGGTTTATTGGATGACAGATCTGTTTCGAGATACGGTATCTATGATTGATGCGTACACGATTCGTTTTGAGTCCGGTTCCGGTACTCGTATTATCTGGGGTTGCTCGGGATTAAAACAAAGTTTTATCTGGATGTGTCTTATTCTGACGGTAGTTCCTTTCAAAGACCGCACATTATGGTTGCATAAACTATGGTATATTCCGTTAGGATGGGTTTGCTGCTATGCGTTTAATATACTTCGTATATTTCTCATAGCGATATTAACGGAATACCATCCGGAATGGTTTCATCCGTTGCACGATTATCTGTTCAAATATTTATTCTACGGAATGCTGTTCGGTTTATGGGTTATCTTTGTTGAAAAGATAAGATCCAACGCTTCAGCGAGCTGACAATTTTCCAAGTCTTCGATGCTTGTGTAGAATCTCCGGTGAGGATATCGGGGATGTTTGCTCCAGTTGCTTGCTCGGGATAAACGAGCATGTAGCTATGATGGGAGAAGAACTTATCGAGCATCGTAGGCACTTGTTCGAAAAGGGGATTATATGAAGGTGTAGAAGGCCTTGCGTTAATCATGACAATCATGTCATCCGGCTGCATTTGTTTAGCCAGCATGAGTGCGTCTTCCCAACTCTCCATTTCGCGATATCCGGCACGCAGATATTTACCTTTGCGTCGACAGAAAGCCTGCAAGGCTTTTTGAGTGTCCTCGTTGGTGAAGAAAATCACTTTGGCACCTATTTGGCTACTGAGTCGCCGAACCAGTCCAAAACAGGAAATGAAGTCGTGCTCTTTTTCGGCGTAACGAGGTACAGCAACAAGGATACGTGAAATGGTATTGATGGGTTGTGCGGGATGGTACACGATAGCAGCTTTGCTTTGTGCCTGAATGAGTCTAATTGCATCACTCCAATCTGTTTCGCTGGACAACTCAGGTTGACGCAGTTCGGTGAGTTCGCCTAATTCCTGCAACTCGTAATGTCTATTTTCCGCTACCGTCATCATGAGCCATGAGTCCTCAATCTTATCTGCTTCCAAGCGTGCTTCTTCTTGCAAGGCCAATTGTTTGGCTGCGTATTCGGTGATGAAAGAAGAAGAAGTGCAGAGGGCAAGAATCATAATGATAGAGGCGTTTAAGATCGCTGCATCAAAGATGCCGGCCTCAAAACCGATAGTAACGATAGCCAATGTGCCGGCTGCCGTAGCATGGGTCAGACCGAAGATGAGTTGGCGTTCTACACCCTGCAGTTTGAAGCTCTTTTGGGCTATCCAAGAGGCAAGCCATTTACCGACCAATTTAGTGGCAATCATCACGATAGCGATGATGAGCGTAAGCCATCCGCTCCAAAGGAGCGATACATCAATCATCATACCCACGCCAATCAGGAATAAGGGCACGAAGAGGTTGTTTCCAACGAAGTTGATACGCTGCATCACCGGACTGAGATTCGGCACCAGTTTATTCATTGCTACGCCGCACATGAAGGCACCGAGGATGCCTTCCAACCCGGCCCAATCAGCCATCCAAGCGGATACGACCATCATGGTCATGATAATCAGGAATCCGCTGGTAGGATCGGACCAACGCTTGAAGAAACGTTGTGTTATTTTCGGGAAGATAACCAGAATAAGCAAGAGTGTCAGAGCAATCTTACCCAGCACAATCCAAGTGGATGGTTGATCCAGTTCTGAAAGTGCTCCTTGTTGATGACGAATGAAGGCCAACACCAAGAGCGACAGCGTGATCGTGAGCATCGTGCCGCCAATGGCAATATTTGCTGCTGCGTTCTTCTGCACTCCATACCTGCTGACGATGGGATATGTCATAAGTGTATGGCTACTGTACATCGCACCTAAAAGGGAGCTGGTGATCCAGTCAAAGCCCAGTAATTTACTGGTTAAAAGACCTAAACAGAAGGGGAAAATAAACGACAGAATTCCGAATAACATGGCGCGTGTGCGCTGTTGCCGGAAATCGTTGATATCCACTTCAATACCCGCTTGCAACATGATATACAACATGCCGATTTTGCCCAGCGTTTGGATGGAAGAGCTGTCCGGAAGTAAGCCGAAACCGTACTCACCGACCAGAATACCGACGATGATAAATCCCACAATGCTGGGGATTCGAATCTTACGGCAAATCATCGGCACCAGAAGGATAGCTCCTAAGACGATGGCAATAATAGCAAGGGGATTAGTGATCATATGAATTTTCCAGTGATACTTTTCTTCGATTTTTTGATATCTTCGACCGTTCCTTCCGCGACGATTGTTCCGCCTCCTCTTCCACCTTCCGGACCTAAGTCGAGAATCCAATCGCAGGCTTTGATGACATCGGTGTTGTGCTCAATGATAATGACGGTATTTCCTTTGTCCACCAGGCGACGCAGCACATTGAGCAACACGCGAATATCTTCGAAGTGTAAGCCTGTGGTAGGTTCATCAAGGATATATAAGGTCTTGCCCGTTGAAGGACGGGAAAGTTCGGTAGCTAACTTGATTCGTTGGCTTTCTCCACCGGAAAGCGAAGTAGAGGCTTGACCGAGTTTGATATAACCTAAACCGACCTCTTGAATGGTCTTTATCTTACGTAGGATACGTGGTTGCGGTTCAAAGAACTCCACGGCCTGATTGACGGTCATATCGAGCACATCGGCGATGGATTTTCCTTTCCATCTCACTTCGAGCGTCTCGCGGTTATATCGCTGTCCTCCGCAGGTCTCGCAAGGAACGAACACATCGGGCATGAAGTGCATCTGGATCGTTTTGTAACCGTTTCCCATGCATTCTTCACATCGTCCGCCTTTGGCGTTGAAGGAGAAACGACCGGCCTTCCAGCCTCGAATCTTTGCTTCGGGCAGTTGTGCGAAAAGTTCCCGGATGTCATTAAAAACATTCGTGTATGTTGCCGGATTTGATCGAGGAGTGCGACCAATAGGAGATTGATCCACATTGATGACTTTATCGATATACTCCATGCCTGCGATGGCTTCGTAAGGCAGGGGTTGCTGCTTGCTGCGATAGAAATGTTGACTGAGAATAGGGTACAGGGTTTGGTTGATCAGGGATGATTTTCCAGAACCGCTGACACCTGTGATACACACCATTTTTCCTAACGGAATACGCGCTGTGACGTTTTTCAGGTTGTTGCCCGTACAGCCGGAGAGTGTAAGCCATTTATCGTCATTCTTTGCTTTCTGCCGGCTTTCATCGGTTCTATCTGCCGTGACCGATTTTGTGCCGTTCAGATATTGGGCGGTAAGTGTGTCGGTTTTGAGCAGTTCTTCGGGTGTGCCGGAGAAGAGTACTTTACCTCCAAGTCGTCCGGCTTTTGGACCGATATCGACGATCCAATCTGCCTCTCGCATGATTTGCTCATCGTGCTCGACGACAATGACTGAATTATTCATGTCTCGCAGTTCTTTCAGGCTGCGTATAAGTCGCTGATTATCACGTTGATGTAGCCCGATGGATGGTTCGTCAAGGATGTATAAAACGTTCACTAACCGACTGCCTATTTGGGTGGCTAACCGGATCCGTTGACTCTCTCCGCCGGAGAGCGATTCGCTACTGCGGTTGAGGTTCAAATAACTGAGTCCTACGGACTGCATAAACTGCAATCGGGCACATATCTCTTTGAGGATGGGTTCAGCAATAGCTTTCTGTAAATCCGTCAGATCCGGAGAGTTAGGGATGTCGGTGAGCGTAGACAATAATACATCAATGTCCATCTCTGACAAGTCAGAGATCGTATACTTACCTAAGCGATAACTGCGTGCTTCTTTATTGAGTCGTTTTCCCTGACATTCGGGGCAGGTGATATATACTTCTTTCTCTTCCGTCTCTTCTTCGTCGGTTTGTGCAGAAGTGAGTTGCAATAACTGTTCGTACCAATTCTCGTCTTGGATGATTTCATCCACTTCTTCTTTATCGACCTGGAGGCTGTCCGCTTTGATTTTTCCTAATCCTTTGCAGCACGGGCACCAACCGGCGGGAGAGTTGAAAGAGAAGGTGTGCGGCGCAGGATCCATGTAAGAAAGACCTGTGTCCGGGCACATGAGGTTGCGACTAAGGTAGCGCATCTTGACGCCGTTCTCCGCTTGCGGGGTGGAATCATCGATTTCGGAGATGAGCATGATGCCATTTCCTTGCGTCATCGCGCGGTCGACGGACTGCCGTAAACGACGGATGTCCTCTTCATCGCCATCCGCCTTCGGTTTAAGCCGATCAACGACCACTTCTATGGTGTGCGTTTTATACCGATCAAGCTTCATTCCGGCTACAATCTCCCGCACTTCTCCATCCACGCGAACGAGTAAAAATCCCTTCTTGCGAATAGTCTCGAAAAGTTCTTTATAATGCCCCTTTCGCGCATTGATTAGCGGAGCTAAAAGGAGAATCTTCTTCCCTGCGTATTCTCGAATGATGAGGTCGATAATTTGTTGGTCCGTATAGTGCACCATAGGCTTACCGGAAAGGTAAGAATAGGCAACTCCGGCGCGTGCAAATAGCAGACGAACGAAATCGTATACTTCGGTGATCGTTCCGACCGTAGAGCGCGGGTTTTTTGTGGTTGTTTTTTGGTCAATGGAAATGACCGGACTGAGACCTGTTATCTTATCGACATCCGGCCTCTGCATTTGGCCAATGAAACCGCGAGCATAGGAAGAGAAGGTATCCATATAGCGTCGTTGTCCCTCGGCAAAAATGGTGTCGAAAGCAAGCGACGACTTACCTGAGCCACTCAAGCCCGTGATGACTATGAGTTGTTTTCGGGGCATAGAGACGCTGATGTTCTTCAGGTTATGCACCCGAGCTCCGATGACTTCTATGTTTCCTTCTTTCTTCATTGCACACAAAACGGCATGCAAAGGTAGTAATAAAAGTTGAAAGTGGAAAGTGGAAAGTTAAAAGAAATTCATTTTTAGGGCAATTTGACACTTTTTAAAGAATTTTTTGCGCGCGGGCTTGCGTATATAAAAAAAAAGTTGTACCTTTGCGCGAATTTTTGTGAATTTATGAGTAAAGTAGCATTAATAACAGGTGTAACGGGGCAAGACGGAAGTTACTTGTCCGAGTTCTTATTAGCCAAAGGGTATGAGGTTCACGGTATTATTCGCCGTAGTTCAGTTGATTTCCGCGAGCGAATTGCTCACTTGGAAGGAACACCTCATTTTCACTTACACTATGCCGATATGAGTGACTCGATGTCGCTTGTGAAATTGGTTGGAAAAGTGCAGCCGGATGAGATCTATAATCTGGCGGCCCAGAGCCATGTGCAGGTCAGTTTTGATGCTCCGGAGTTCACAGCGGATGTAGATGCAGTAGGTGTACTGCGTATCTTGGAAGCGGTAAGAACGAACCACTTAGAGGCAAAATGTAGGATTTATCAGGCTTCGACGAGTGAGTTGTACGGAAAAGTAGAGGAAGTGCCTCAGAGCGAGACGACTCCGTTCCATCCGTATAGTCCATATGCCGTAGCCAAGTTGTACGGTTATTGGATCATTAAAGAGTACCGCGAGGCATATAATATGTTCTGCTGCTCGGGTATCTTGTTTAATCATGAGAGTGAGCGCCGCGGCGAGACGTTCGTGACGAGAAAAATCACATTGGCTGCCGCTCGTATAGCGCAAGGAATGCAGGATTGCTTGTATTTGGGTAATCTGGACAGTTTGCGCGACTGGGGTTATGCGAAGGATTATGTAGAGTGTATGTGGTTGATTCTGCAGCATGAGACACCTGAAGATTTCGTGATCGCTACGGGTGTGCAGCATAGTGTTCGTGAGTTTGCGACTTTGGCGTTCCACCATGCGGGTATTGAGTTGCGATGGGAAGGTAAGGGTATCGACGAAAAGGGAATTGATGTCAAGACCGGTAAGGTGGTTGTAGCAGTCAGTCCTGATTTCTATCGGCCGACGGATGTGGTGAATCTGTTAGGTGATCCGACGAAGGCGAAGAAAGAGTTGGGCTGGAATCCGCAGAGCACAAGTTTCGAGCAGTTGGTAGAGTTGATGGTGAAGCATGATATGCAGAAAGTGACTCGTGAACACTTCAATCTGGCCGAGTATTTGGAGAAGGGAATAGTTAAATAAAACCAAAATCACGGAATATATACATTTATGTATATATAGGGTGGTGCGGGATACGACATGAGTCTTACATGAGTCTTACGCGAGTCTTACGCGAGTCTAAACGAGTTTAAGCAGATATGGAAAAGAATTCAAAAATTTATGTAGCCGGGCATAGAGGCATGGTGGGAAGTGCCATTGTGCGGGAATTGCAACGTCAGGGATATACGAATATCATCACTCGTACGCACAAAGAATTGGATTTGTGCCGTCAAGAGGATGTGGAGCGTTTCTTTGCAACGGAGAAGCCGGAGTATGTGTTCTTGGCAGCAGCCAAAGTGGGAGGAATTATCGCTAATGAGCGTCATTTGGCGGACTTTATGTACGATAACATGATTCTGGAAATGAACGTGATCCATGCAGCGTGGAAGAACGGGGTGAAGAAATTGGAGTTTTTGGGTTCAAGTTGTATCTACCCGCGTATGGCTCCTCAGCCCATGCAGGAGAGTTGTTTGTTGACGGGTGAGCTGGAGAAGACGAATGAGGCATATGCTTTGGCGAAAATCAGCGGTTTGAAGTATTGCGAGTTTTTGAATAGACAATACGGGACGGATTATATTTCTGTGATGCCGACGAATCTGTACGGTCCGAACGACAACTACCATCCGGAGCACAGCCATGTACTTCCTGCGTTGATCAGACGTTTTCACGAGGCAAAAGAGAGTGGGGCAAAGAGTGTGACGTGCTGGGGAACAGGAAGTCCGCTGAGAGAGTTCCTTTATGTGGACGATTTGGCGAACCTCTGCGTGTTCCTGATGAATAACTACTCGGGTAATGAGACGGTAAATGCCGGAACGGGTAAGGAGTTGACGATAAAGGCGTTGACGGAGTTGGTGGCAAAGGTGGTAGGCTACGAAGGCGAGATTCTATGGGATACGACTCGTCCGGACGGCACACCGCGCAAGTTGCTGGATGTAAGTAAAGCAACCAAGTTGGGATGGACGTATAAGACCGAGTTGGAAGAGGGAATACGCTTAGCATATAAAGATTTTTTAAATAATCCGATGCGTGCAGAAAGATAATAACCCCCTCCCGACCTCCCCCTCAAGGGGAGGAGAAAAGAACGGTAATAACCCCCTCCCGACCTCCCCCTCAAGGGGAGGAGAAAAGAACGGTAATAACCCCCTCCCGACCTCCCCCTCAAGGGGAGGAGAAAAGAACGGTAATAACCCCCTCCCGACCTCCCCCTCAAGGGGAGGAGAAAAGAACGATGAGAGATTTTAGTTTAGACATATATCGAGAACTGATAGAGACGCTGCAGAGCCAGGGGTATGAGTTTATTACCTTTGCGCAGTACTGCAAGTCGAAGGGAGAGAAAAAGGGTAAGTATATTATCCTTCGTCACGATGTAGATGCTCGTCCGAAAAATAGCCTTAGAACGGCACAGATAGAACGTTCGACAGGTGTGAAGGCAAGTTATTATTTCCGTGTGGGGAGAGAGAGCAATAACCCGGATGTGATTCGTGCAATCGTGCAGTTAGGCCATGAGATAGGCTATCACTACGAGGATATGAGTCTTTGTAAGGGTAATTCGGAAAAGGCCTATTCTCATTTCACGAGTTGGCTGGAATATTTCCGTTATTACTATGCTGTAGAGACGATCTGTATGCACGGTTCGCCGACCAGCAAGTACGATAACAAGGATCTTTGGAAGACGTATAATTATAAAGAGTTGGGAATAATCGGTGAACCGTATCTTGATACCGACTTTAGCGATGTGTTCTATTTGACAGATACCGGTCGCTGTTGGGATGGATATCAGGTTTCCCGCCGCGACAAGATACCTGAATTTCAAGACAAATGGACGGCAGCCGGGCTTACGTGGCACACCACACCGGAACTGATTGAAGCTATCAAACAGGGACTTTTGCCGGCCCATGTGATGATCACCACCCATCCGCAACGATGGACAAATAATGCAATTCTAAATAAAAAAGAAGAAATACTACAAACCATTAAAAACAGCATAAAGCGATTGTTGATACGATGAATTTTGGATTGATTGGAGCCGCGGGATATATAGCGCCGCGACATATTAAGGCGATTGCTGATACGGGCAACAACCTGTTAGTGGCTTATGATAAGTTTGATAGCGTGGGACGATTGGACAGCAGTTTCCCGGATTGCTCTTTCTTTACGGAAAATGAGCAGTTTGACCGATTCTGCTCGAAGCAGATGCGAACCAATAACCCGTTGCATTGGCTATCTATTTGTACGCCGAACTACACGCACGATGCGTTTATTCGCTATGGTCTGCGTCTGGGATGCGATGTGATATGTGAGAAACCGTTAGTGCTGAATCCGTATAATATCGATAACCTGGTAGAGTTGGAGAAGGAGACGGGGCATAAGGCGTATACGATTTTGCAATTGCGTCTGCACGATAAGATTCGGGCGCTGAAGGAGAAAGTGGAAAATGGGCCGAAAGATAAGATCTACGATGTGGACCTGACCTATATCACGAGTCGCGGTAACTGGTACTATGCGAGTTGGAAAGGCGATGTACATAAGAGTGGCGGTATTGCGACCAATATCGGTGTTCACTTCTACGATATGCTGCAATGGGTGTTCGGTCCGGTGAAGAAAAATATCGTTCATGTGATGAGTTTTGATCGCGTGGCCGGATATCTGGAGTTGGAGAAAGCGCGTGTGCGTTACTTCCTGAGCATTAATGCGGCTTGTCTGCCGGCTAATGCGGTGCAAGGCGAGAAACGGACGTACCGTACGTTGAATATCGACGGAGAAGAGTTTGAATTCTCTGCCGGTTTCACGGAGTTGCATACCGAGAGTTATAAGCAGATATTGGCCGGCAACGGTTTCCGTATTTCTGAAGCACGTCCGTGCATCGAAACCGTAGCGGAGATTCGCCATAGCGAGCCCATCGGATTAGTGGGCGATTACCATCCGCTGGCTAAACTGCCACTGGCAAAGCATCCTTTTGGATGGGACGAAAAAAGATAGTGAATAATGATTAATGAATAATGAATATCTCGATTAGAAATATTGTCTTTTTTTCATTAGTCGCTTTAGCGTTGTCATCCTGTGTGACGGCGCGGAAAGTGAACTACATGCAGGATCCTGACCGATATATCCCGAGTTATGCGGATACATTGAGTTACGAGGATTATCAAGTGCGAATAGGCGACCGATTGTATGTGTACGTATATTCGCTGGACGAGAAAATCCAGAAAATGTATAATGCGGGAGGAAGTAGCGCATCACAGATGCGTCAACAAATGAGCCAAGGAAATACCAGAGGTTCGTATGAATTATACACCTATCTGGTGGACGAAGAAGGATTTATCGACTTCCCGACGATAGGGAAAGTGCATGTGTTAGGATGTACAACGCGAGAGGTAAAGCATAAACTGGAAAAGGAGTTGAGTACATTGCTCAAAGAGATGCCCGGATATTCGACCATCTCCGTGGAAGTGAATATTGTCAACCGTTCCTTCTCTATTATCGGAGCACAAAGCGGACGTTATTCCATCTCAAAGGATAAGATGACTATCTTCGAGGCGTTGGCGATGGCAGGAGACTTACGTGAGTTCAATAGCCGCAAGGAGATTAAACTTGTGCGTGAGAAGAACGGCGTGACGACCATTAAGACTTTTGATGTTCGATCGAAAGATATTGTGAACTCGGAGTTCTATTATATTGAACCGAACGATATCATCTATATTCGTCAGATACCGGGTTATAGCTTCGGTATCAACCACGTGACCTCGGTCATTAGTGTGACGGCAGCAACTATATCGTTTGGCGTCTTTATCTATTCGATAGTTCAGACGGGTATTAACCACGTCAACAAACACTACGGAACCAAAGGGGAAGGAGGCGGACAATGAGAACGATTCGAATGATTTTGGTCGGTCTGGTGGCCGTGTTGATGAGCAGTTGCTACACCCATCGCGTAATAGGCTATCTGCAAGAACCGAACAAGCATAACAAACTGCCTGAATACGACAGCGTGGCATATGAGCCTTACCGAATCCGTGTGAATGACGAGATCATCTATCGTCTCATAACGATGGACGAGACGATGAGTAAAATGTTAGGATCCAATAACTCGAGTATTAGCACCCAGTATGCGAACTCATATCGTGTCTATCCGGATGGAACGATAGATATCCCGTTCCTCAAGCCGGTAAAGATAGTGGGATTGACGGAGCAAGAGGCGCAAGAGACTTTACGCGATGCTTTCCGCGAGATTATACCGGACGCGGATGTGAAGTTGGCGCTGTATAACAAGTATTTCTCGGTGATAGGTGATGCGCACTCCAGCCAGTATTATATCTATAAGGAGAAGATGAATATCTTCCAGGCGCTTGCCATGACGGGTGATGTGATGAATAGTGGTGATCGTCGCCATATACGAATCATACGTCCTCGTGGAAATGGAGAGGAGCCGGAGATCTTAGAGTTCGATATGCGAACCAACTCCTTAATCGATTCCAAGTACTATTATATTTATCCTAATGATGTAATTTATGTCGCCCGTGAGCGCAATAGTTTCTATACCGTAAACAACTATTCGGGCTTCATCAGTCTGATCACAAGCAGTGTCGCATTATTAACAACGGTGCTTAATTACGTAGCCGTTATCTACAAATAAGCTATGAATAACAATAACCAATACAACCCCGGTGGTAACAATCAGTATTATACCCCGGGTGGAAACAATCAGTATTATCAAGCGGGCGGTAATAGCAATTATTACCAGGCCGGAAATCAACAGTATTATCAGCAAGATCCCTCGCAAGGAGATGACGAAGAGGGTTCGATGAAGTTCGACCCCATTGAGTGGCTGTTTACCTTCTTGCATTATTGGTATCTGTTTGTGATTGCAATAGCGATTGCATTAGGTCTGGCGATGCTGAAGAACCGTCGCTGGATTCCTTCCTATCTCTCGCAAGGAACGATCGTCATCAAGGAGAGTAATAGTTATGGCTCTTCCATGGCACTGATGCAGGGCTTTGGTGTGGATGCCGGTTTTAAGAACGTCAACAACCAGATGATCATGTTGACCTCTTATGATTTGATGAGTCGGGTAGTGGACTCTTTGCCCTTCATGAATGTGGAGTATATTACGCAAGGTCGTTTTAAGACGCGTCAGTTATATCGTCAGACGCCTATACTGGTGGAATACACCCGTTTGGATCCTCGTGCGTATGGAACCATGTATCAGGTGACTTTCCGTGAAGACGGCATGATGCATATATCGTCTACCGATGAGTCGCTACCGTTGGAGATTGATGTGCACTATGGAGAACCGATCTCGTGCTCGCTGTTCGATATCACGATATGGCCGACGGAGTATATGAACAACTCGAAGATCTACTTCCGTTTCCGGTCGCATGAAGACCTCGTCAATGAGTTCATGAGCCGAGTCTCGCTGTCCTTTGTGACGGAGGGATCGACCGTATTGGCTATTTCTTTGGTGAGCGAAGTGCCGGCACGCGACTGCGAGTTCATTGATAAGTTGGCTCAGATATACCTGTTGCAGAACCTGGAGCAGAAAAATGAAGTGGCGGAGAACTCGATTCGCTTCATCAACGAGCAGTTGGAGAGTTTGCAGTCTTCTTTGCAACAGAGCGAGGGTGCGATGACTGATTTCCGTCAAGAGAACAAGTTTGTTGATGTGAACTCCTATGCAGGACAGTTGATGGGTATGGTTTCCAGCTATGACCAGAAAGCCTTGGAGTTGCGCTTGCGTGAGACCTATTTTGACTACCTCATCAATTATATCAACACCAATATCGAGAGCGGTGCTGTCATTGCTCCGACGACAATGGGTGTAAATGAACCTATTTTGATGGGCTTGGTACAGCAGCTTAATGACCTGCGTATTCAACGCGGTGAGTTAACGGAGAAAAACGTGTACTACGCAAAATACTCCAAGGATATTGAGAATGTCAAGACGGCGATAGGAGAGGTTGTCGCTTCGATGCGAGCTTCGCTCAAGATAGAGAAAGAGGACCTTAGCAGGCGTTATGCCGAAGCAGAACGGGAGATTAAGAAACTGCCCGAGAAAGAACTTCAGATGGTAGCTATCGAGCGTAATTATCGTATTGACGATAACTACTATACCTTCTTCCTCCAGAAACGTGCTGAAGCCGAGATTCAAAAGGCTTCGAATACGCCGGATAACTCAATCATGGATAAAGCCCGTACGACGGCTATCATGAATGCCAAGGCGAAGTCGAAGACCACTTCCAAGTATTTGATTATCGGTTTCTTGATTCCGGCCTTGCTGATTATCTTGAGTGAGTTGCTCAACAATAAGATTCGTTCGCCGAAGGATGTTGTGAAACTGAAATTCTTCCGCCTCATCGGTACGCTCCGTCACGCAAAGAGCCAGAACCCGACGCTGGTACGCGCTTCGCCTCGCTCCAGTTATGCGGAAATGATGCGAGCCATTCGAACGCGTATAGAGTTCGTGCTACGCCGGAAAGAGAAGGTGACTATCTGCGTCACTTCGACCGAATCCGGTGATGGTAAGACGTTCTTATCCACCAACCTTGCGTCGCTCTATGCGATGACCGGAAAGAAAGTGTTGCTGATAGACTTCGACCTCCGTAAACCGAATATCCATACCAAACTGGGTTTAGAGAACGGCAGCGGTATTTCGAACTATCTGATCGGTGACTGTGAACTGAAGGATATCCTTGTGAAGGATACGCCGTTCGGTTTTGATTTCATGCGTGCCGGTACGATTCCTCCTAACCCGGGTGAGTTGGTTCATGCCGATAAGGTAGCGGAAATGATGGTAGATTTACGTCAGAAATATGATTTCATCATTATGGATACTTCGCCGATCGGTTTGGTACCTGACGCATATGCTATCATTGAGCAGTCCGACATGTGTCTGTTCGTGATCCGTTGTATGCAAACCAATAAATCGTTCTGCAAGCAGACACTTGAGCAGATGGCCGAAGTGGTAGACTCGCCGGAGAAAGTGCAGTTGATTCTCTCGGATATCCCGACCAGTGGCCGTCACTCCTATGGCTCCGGCTACGGCTACGGCTATGGTGGCTACGGCGGCTATGGATACGGTCACCTCGGCTATGGTGGCTATGGCGGCTACGGCTATGGTTATGGCGAGAACAACAGTCGTTCAAAGCGATACGGTAAGCTGTACGGTAAGATCTACGGCAAACTGGTGAAGGACGACAAGGCTTATCGTTCCTATCAGTACTACCATCACGATGAGGACGATGAGGAGTCGCAGCAAAACCAGAAAAACTAATCACGTATGCGCGTAAGCGCGTGATATAAAATAATGTGCAATTATGGCATTGGCTTTTGATAACGACAAATATATCCGTATTCAGTCGGAGCATATCCGCGAACGAATAGGGCAGTTTAACAACAAGCTCTATTTGGAGTTAGGCGGCAAACTCTTCGATGATATGCATGCGAGTCGTGTTCTGCCGGGTTTCTTGCCCGATAGTAAGTTGCGTATGTTTACGCAACTGCAGGACTCGATGGAGATTATCATCGTCCTTTCGGCGGAAGATATCGAGCGTAATAAGGTGCGTCAGGACTTGGGTATTACCTATGATGAAGACGTGCTGCGTCTGCGCGAAGAGTTTACCAAACGTGGCTTTTGTGTATCTTCGGTAGTCATTACCCACTATTCCGGACAGCGTTCGGCTGATACATACCGCCAGCGTCTGGAGCGAAAAGGCATCAAGGTGTATTACCATTATATCATTGACGGCTATCCGCATAATGTGGATTTGATAGCTTCGCCGGAGGGCTTTGGTTTGAATGATTATATCGAGACAACCCGTCCTTTGGTAGTGGTGACCGCTCCGGGTCCGGGTAGCGGAAAGATGGCGGTATGTCTGAGTCAGTTGTATAATGAGCATGTGCATGGTCGCGAGGCGGGCTATGCGAAGTTCGAGACTTTCCCGGTTTGGAACTTACCGCTCAAGCACCCCTTGAATATCGCTTATGAGGCAGCTACAGCGGACCTTCAGGACGTGAATATGATCGATCCCTTCTATCTGGAGGCCACCGGCAAATCAGCGGTGAACTACAATCGCGATATTGAGATTTATCCTGTGCTCGATGCCCTCTTTACTTCCATCTACGGGCAAAATCCCTATAAGTCACCTACGGACATGGGCGTAAATATGGTGGGATTCTGCATTAGTGATGACGAGGCAGTGCGTGAAGCCAGCAAACAGGAGATCATACGGCGTTATTTCCAAGCATTGTGTCATTTAGCGAACGGTAAGTGCAATGATGCGGAAGTGAAGAAACTGGCGCTGCTTCAACAGCAAGTGGGTATTAATACGGCTTATCGTCGTACGACGGTGGCTGCGCGTGAGCGGCGCGCGCTGACGGGTGCACTGAATGACGGCGCTTTTGCCCATGCGGCGGCTATTGAGTTGCCGGACGGACGGATCATCACAGCAGAAGCCGGTGAACTGTTAGGCTCCTCGGCAGCCCTGCTATTGAATGCGATGAAGGAGTTGGCCGGGATTGATCATTCTTTGCGTCTTATACCGCAGGAGATCATTGAACCGATCCAGCAGACCAAGATCAATTATCTGCATGGCCAGAACCCGCGTCTGCATACGGATGAGGTGCTGGTAGCACTTTCGGTGCTCTCGTTACACGACGAGAACTGCCGCAAGGCGCTGGAGACCCTGCCGCTGCTAAAGGGCTGTCAAGCGCACTCCACGGTGATGCTTAAAGAGGCGGATTGGAGAACCTTTAAGAAACTTGGAATTGATTTAACAACAGAACCTGCTAAAAAATAACGGCAAAGCGTAGCAAGAGAACTCGGGTGAGAATCCCGGACTGACCGGCAACTGTGATGGCCGAACGGCCTAAGTCAGATCGCTTGCACTTTGCACTATTGATGAGTCCTCCTGGATTAGGACGAACAATGATAAAAAAACTATTTCTCATACTATTGTTTGCGCTCTGTGCGCGCTCTGTTTTCGCGATTGACGAGGCAGAGTTAGACTCGTTATACCGCCAGTTCCAGATGGAGGAAGTGGAGGTAACAGCGCGTGCCCTGACCAAAGATATCATCGTTTCGCAGGCGCTCAAAGGCATTGAATTGGAGCGTCTCAACGCCCTGTCTGTAGCCGATGCACTGCGGTATTTCTCGGGTATTCAACTCAAAGACTACGGCGGAGTAGGAGGTATCAAGACGATCAATGTGCGGTCGATGGGAAGCCAACATACGGCGGTGTATTATAATGGTATTCAACTTGGCAATGCCCAGAACGGGCAAGTGGACTTAGGGCGTTTCTCGTTGGATAACATGGAGGAGATCCAGCTCTATAACGGTCAGAAATCCGATATCTTCCAGTCTGCCCGTGAGTTCGGTGCGGCCGGTAATGTCTATCTCACGACGCGTAAACCTTATTTCAAGGAGAACGAGCGTGTGCACGTGCGTGCTAAGATGCGCTTCGGTTCCTTTGCTTTGGCGAATCCGAGTGTGGGAGTGGATATCAAGTTGATAGACAACCTCTCGATGACCCTTGATGCCGAGTATGTATATTCGGATGGTAAGTATCCCTTCCGTTATAAACGGGTGTTCCCGTCCGGTGAGACGGCTTATGACACGACGGCAATTCGTCAAAACGGCGATATCAATGCCGTCCGTACTGAACTGGGTCTACATCATTACTATCGTACGACCGGTTTCTGGCGGCTGCATGCGTATAACTACTATTCCGAACGCGGTATACCGGGTGCAATTGTCAATAATGTGTGGCGTAACGGAGAGCGTCTATGGGATCGAAATACCTTTGTGCAAGGTCAGTGGCAAGACGAGTGGTTTGGTCGCTGGAGCACACGGTTGTTAGCCAAGTACGCCAATGATTTCACGCATTATAAAAACTATGATGAGCGCCTGCTGCCTGCGGATAATAAATACCTGCAGCAAGAGGTGTATCTCTCCTTGGCGAATAAGGTGCAGGTCTTCAATTGGTGGGATCTGTCGGTGGCATATGACTACCAGTATAATACCTTGCGCAAAGATGAGTTGGTGAGCGGAGTGACCGATGAGCGCTTCGCGCGACATAGCCACTGGCTTAGTGCCGCTACGGCCTTTAATATCAAGGAATATCTGCGGCTACAGGCTTCGGTCCTGATGACCCAAATCATCAATCAAAAATCAGAAATCAAAAATTCACCCAAGGTGACTCCCGGACTTTTCCTGTCTTTCCGTCCGTATCCGGCTATTGACCTCAGTATCAACGCTTTCTATAAGCAGAGCTATCGTTATCCGACCTTTAATGACCTTTATTATACGGACTTAGGAAATGCGAACCTGCGGCCGGAGTTGGCCCGTCAGCACTCCGTCGAACTGGCCTATAAAATCACCAATGACAAATCACCCGTCGCCAATGCTTGCGGCTACGAAATAGCTGCAGCCGTTTCGTATTATTACAACCGTGTGACCGATAAGATCATTGCTTATCCGAAGGGTCAGCAGTTCCGCTGGACAATGCTCAACCTAGGTACAGTGAAGATCAACGGCGTAGATGCGCATGCCGATATGTCGTTCTACCTGCCGCTGCGTTTTGTGCTGCGTACGCGACTTAACTATACTTACCAAACCGCTATTGATGTGACCAACCCGAGTGACAGCTATTATGGCCATCAGATACCGTATATTCCTTGGCATAGCGGCAGTGGCGTACTGGGACTTGAATGGCAAAGCAAGCGCGGGGACCGCTATGGATTCAACTATTCCTTCGTCTATGTCGGAGAACGCTATAGCCAGCAGGAGAATATCGTCTATAACTATGTGCAGCCTTGGTACACGCATGATATATCGCTCTATGGAGAGTGGCAACTGAGGGCGGATCAGGACAAACAACCGATATGGCTGAAAGCCAACGTAGAAATAAATAACTTGCTCGGACAGGATTTTGAAGTCATTCAGAACTATCCGATGCCTAAACAAAACGTACGATGCACCGTTGCAATAAGATATTAACTTTTGTTCTTTGTTCCTTGCTTCTCTTGGGATGTCGAGGTGACGAAGTCATCTATCCGACCATTGGTACGCACGTCACGGATGAAGTGCGTGAGGGTGGGTTATATGTGCTTTGCGAAGGCAATATGGGTTCGAACAAAGCCCGGCTGGATTATATCAATCTCGAGGACGGTGAGTATTACAGCAATTGGTATGGAGCGCAGAATCCAACGCAGTTGAAGGAATTAGGCGATGTGGGCAATGACCTGGTAGCGTACGGTAATCGACTCTATGCGGTCATTAACTGTTCGCATAAAGTGGAAGTGATGGATGCCAAAGCGCGTCATATCGGTCAAGTGGATATCCCTAACTGTCGCTATCTGGCTTTCCGCGGCGATAAGATGTACGTCAGTGCGTACGTAGGCAGTGTGGCTGATGCCGACCTTTTAGGATCGGTCTTTGAAGTGGATACTGCTTCGCTGGAGATCACCCGTGAGGTCAAAGTGGGCCATCAACCCGATGAGTTGGTTGTGGTGGACGATAAACTCTATGTGGTCAACTCCGGCGGATACCTCATCAACCGTTATGACTCAACGATGTCGGTGATTGATCTACATTCGTTTACGGAACTGCGCAAAGTAGTAGTGGGACTGAACCCCACGCGCCTGCGTCTGGATGACCAAAAGCATCTTTGGGTGTGCTGCCAAGGCAATTATAACCAGACTGCACCGCAGGTAGTAGTGTTGCAGAATGAAGCGGTAGTTCAACGTATCCTCACTCCCTGTTCCAACATCTCTATTCAGGGCACTACAGCCTATGTCATAGACAACGAACAGAATACGTTAAATACCATTTCGACCATCGATTATCAACTTTCTACGTTCGACTTCCAACAGAGCCCGGACTTTGAGAATCCCTATGGACTCTTGGCTACAGCCGATGCGCTTTATATCACGGATGCCAAGAACTACGTCTCGTCCGGTGTGCTGCATTGTTATAGCTACGATGGGCGGGAGCACTGGTGTGCCAGGACGGGTGATATACCGGGCCATCTATGCCGTGTGACGGGCGCTTATGATATCCATGGAGATACGGTTCCTGAACCGCCGACCAAATCGCCGTATATCACTCGTGTCTATGAGTATCTGCCTGCTATGGGGCAGTTTGTGAACGAGTTGCCCAAATACGAGGAAGGAGACGATGCGGAGCGGATGTGCCGAAAATGCGAGCAGGCCATTGCCAATAATGCAGGCGGAATGATTTCTTTAGGAGGATGGGGAGGCTACGTCACTTTCGGCTTTGACCATGCCGTAGAGAACAAAGCAGGCAAGGATATTCAAATCCTCGGCAATGCCTTTTATATGGCGGGTTCTACTGAGTACGGCAGTTCTGAACCGGGTATCGTACTCGTCAGTTGCGATGACAACAAGAACGGTCTGCCTGACGATGCATGGTATGAACTCAAGGGCAGTCTGTATGACGACCCTCAAACACAGCATCACGTATCGCGTACCTATACTCGAGAGAGCGACACGGTTCAAAACACCTTCCATCAGCATCCCTATTATCCGGAGTGGATAAAAACGGATGAATATACCCTTACCGGTGCTCTCCTTCCGTCTCAGTCAGTTGTTATCAGCGGCCAGAACGTACAACGTATTTTGGACTTTGGCTATGTGGATAATAAACCGAACAGTGACATCGAGGGTACGTCTTTTGATATTTCGTGGGCAGTAGATGCGGACGGACATCCCGTCAGTCTGTCGACCATTGATTTCGTTCGTGTCTATAATGCCGTGGATGAGATCCTTGAGACGACCGGAGAACTGAGTACGGAAGTGGCAGGTGCCATTGACTTACATTGCAACAAATAGTTAGTTTATCCAACTATAATTAATTAACATTTATTAACAATTTAAACAACAAATAAAATGAAAAAATCAATTCTTTTTGTAGCTGCATTGGCTATGACTTTTGCAGCTTGTCAACCCAACTACGATGTAGAAGACAAAACGGTTGCTACCTTTGAAGAGGCTGCTATCAGCCCTGCTGCTCCGCAAAGTTACTTGGCTTTTACTACGGACACGACTGCTTATTTGGAAAGTGGTAATTTCAGCGCAATGCAAACCGTTTCCTATGGTGGTACGTATGTAACCGGCGCTGTTGTTACAAACATCACCGATACGACGTTTAAAGACTACAAAGACGCATATAAGTCTATTGCCGGCGGGGCAAAGGCCGGTAAAAACTATGTCGTTTGGTATGAGGATGCTTATGCCGGCAATGCTATTCTGCTCAAGACTCCGGCTGTTGTTCCGGGTATGTATGTATGCAACAACACGTACGCGTACAACTCCATGAAGTACGGTGATGCTATTGCCGGTGATCCGTTCGGTGATGATGATTATCTGTTGCTGCACATCGGCGGTTCTTTGGATGGTAAGGTAGTGGATACGGAAGTGGAGTTCTACCTCGCTAAGGGTAAGAACATCGTTACCGAATGGACCTATGTGGATCTCAAGCAACTCGGTACAGTTGACGCTATCTTCTTTACTATGACGGGTAGCCGTACAGGTGATTGGGGTCTGAATACCCCGGCTTATTTCTGTATCGATAATCTCGGTGCTAAGTAATAGAATTTCATACTTGTTTTTTTTAATCATTTTGCCTCTCTGGTTTATCCTGAGAGGCTTTTTTTATATAAAATATTCAGTTTTTCTTGCATATATAAAAAAAAAGCAGTACTTTTGCACTCGCATTTGAAAAATGCCGATTATGGTTTGCCAAGACGTTCCGTTTTGGTGATTAAAAGGGAAGGCTGTGCAATTCAGCCGCTGTCCCGCAGCCGTGAGTCTCATAACCGAACTCCATTTCTTAAAGGTCACTGTCATTGGATGGGAAGACCGGAGGGAGGGAGACGAGCCGGAAGACCTGCCGTAATCGCAACGCTTTAACCCTTGGCGCGGATACCAAGGCGGGCAACATGAAAAAGATTTTTAGATACACATAGTGTGGTAGCGTATGCAGCGTTATTTATTTATCGCGGCATTTTTTGCCGTGGCCTTTGCGCGCGCGCAGAGTCCATATATTTCGCGCGTGTGGGAGTATTGTCCTGCGCCTGGACAGTTCGTTAATTCGATGCCCGAATATGAGCAAGGTGACGATGCCAACGATATGCGTATGAAGGCAGAAGAAGCAATCGTGGACAACAACCGGGGCATGATTTCTCTTGGTGGATGGGGTGGTTTTGTTGTCTTCGGATTTGATCACATGATTGTCAATGTGCCGAATATGAACGACCTGCTTGTGCTCGGCAATGCGTTTGAGGGGGCTGCTGAACCCGGTATAGTTATGGTTAGTTGCGATGCGAACGGAAACGGGAAACCGGATGACGAATGGTACGAACTGGCAGGAAGCGAGTATTCTAATCCGCAGACAATCCATGATTATTCCGTCACGTACAAACGTACGGAAGAAGGTAACAACTATCCCAAATGGATAGAGGAAGATTCAATCTCGTTTGCCGGAAGCCGGCTGCTGGATAACTATGAAGACCTGTCCGGTGAGGGAACGTACTATGTGCTGTACGCCTATCCATGGGGCTATGCAGATAACCTGCCCAATACAGATGAAGGTGCGCAGCTGAATATCCAATGGGCAGTAAAAGCAGACGGTACACCCGCGAACCTGCCCGGGGTCCATTTCGTCAAGGTCTATACCGCCCTTCACCAGCAATGCGGATGGCTCGGTGAGACATCCACGGAGATAATGGGAGCAGAAGACCTCCACCCCAACGCCACGCAAGACCTCAATCAAGTACCAAGTGACCAAGTACCATGTACAAAGGTGCTCCGTAACGGACAACTCTATTTGAAGTACAAGGGAAAAATATACAATGTACAAGGAAAAAGGATAGAGATTTGACATTTGTGATTAGACATTTTAAAAATATATGAAAAAAACGATTTCCTTTTTATTTGGTCTCATACTTGCAGCAAGCATTCAAGCCACAGACACTATCCGTCTGAATATGCAGGCATTTATGGATGAATTTCCTCAGGACAGTGCAGGCAAATGGATTAACACGTACAGCGCAGACCAACCCTCGCTGGATTTTGAGGAGTTCCGTTTCGCGCACATGACGAATGCTATGCAGGCACAAGGAAAAGATGAAAACGGTATGCAGTATTGGGACGGTTTCACACTCTGTACGAACGGCGATGACACCGATTATGGTTTTGCGGGTTCTTCCACCTCCTGGCCCGAACACCAATGGGGCTGCATGGCGGGTGGCGGTCTGGACTCCACCGGTGCGCTTATCAAAGGAGCACCTTATCTGGTAGCCTATTGGGGCTATAACTACGAAGCAGAAGGCGTACATAGCCTCCAAGTGGATTGGAACGACGGACTTACACATCGTCCCCTGGGCATATGGGTCTGCAACCATCCCTGGGCGTATTATGGCATACAGCACGATGACGGTTTTGCACACTCTTTCGCAGATAACGGTGCACAGTTTAATCTGATTATTCACGGCATGGACGAGGAGGCGAAAGAAGCCGGCATGCCGATTGTGCATCATCTGGCGCATTTTCATAACGATGAGCTGGATATCTCTACCGAGTGGCAATGGGTGGATCTCAGTTCATTAGGACAAGTGAACGCTATCTATTTTACGATGGAGAGCAGCGATGTATCCGGCGTGTTAGGTATGAACACAGCGGCATTCTTCTGTCTCGGAGGAATGGAGATTTTGGAGCATGTGGATGAGATTCCGCGCCCCTCCGGTTTGGAGGCAGAACCATTGGACGAGAATCGAGTCCAAGTGACGTGGCATAAAGTTAGCGATGCCGCTTACTATCGCTTGTATGTGGACTCGGTATTGGTAGATTCCACAACGACCACTTCGTATATTTTCAACAATTTACAGACCTACACATCTTATCGTTTCTTCGCGCAGGCTGTTTCCGCATACGGCGAGAGTTCGGACTGGGGATATGTCTCTGCTCGCACGAAAGATCTGACTCCCCCCACACCTCCACAAAATGTGCAGGTGACAGAGGTGACGATGTATAAGATTGTACTTTCTTGGGAAGCCGGAACGGATAATATAGCCGTGGACAAGTATGTCGTTTATGTGAACGGCAAACGCTACTCGCGACCCAAATATACTTCTGTCTCCATAACCGGTCTTGACCCAGCCACTACTTATCAGATTGAGGTGGAGACATTGGACACTTCGGGTAATGCCAGCGAGCGGGTTTCGCTACAGGTAACTACGCTTTCTGCCATCACTACGGACTTAGAGGAGAGTAGGGAGGACTCCAAACAGCAGGTCTATACGATAGATGGCAGAAAGGCCGGCGTACAGCCTGTTAGAGGACAAGTGTCCATCGTACAGACAGGAACGAAAACACAAAAACAAATTATTCAATAAAATCTATCAATGAAAAAAACAATCCTATTTTCATGCCTCTTGTTTTTGATAGGAGCATGGAACTATGTGCAGGCGGCAGTGGTGTCGATAACGATGAACTCCGTTACTACGACTATGACCCTGCAAAACGAATCGGGTGATCCGGTTGCCCATGACGCGCTTAACGTCAATGCGGGCAAGAACACCTATGTCTATAACAACCTGCCTGCCGGAGACTACACTATCTTCGGTTACAACTCATCGAGTGCCCTGAATGGTACGATGACTTTCACGGTAGGCGACGAGGACATTGAGATGCAAATCTGGACTATCACCAAAATCAGTACGTCCAATAAAAAAGAGGACAACTCGTATTGGGTCTATGGCGAAGATTTCACCATTGAGGACTGCGAGGTTCACAGCCGAGAAGGAAAGACCTTCCCTGTTACCATCGGAACGAATGCCAACAATCCCTCCGTGCTAACCTATGACGGCGGTAGTGTGGTACTCAGAATGGTTCCTTCGGCGGCACACCAGGAAGAGGGTTATATCTTCGCCAATGACGGTCGAACCGTAACGGCTAACACCACTATCCAGACCAAAATCCCGTTGGGCGGTCTGTTCACCTCTACTTGTCCCGCAGACGCGGAGATCGCTGTGATGCAGAAACCCGGAGGTGACGCCGGTACGGGTACAATCCACTTCGTGCCGTTCCGTGTGTTGGAACCGGCATCGGTGGTGACCGAAGGCGACACCAAGACCTATACTTGGCGTTTGGGTAGCACCTGTAAATACAACATGCGCGCTTGGAAGGCAGGCGGACTGACACAACTGCTCACCTTCTACTATAATACCGATGCCACCAAGTGCCCGGTGATTAACTTCACCGAAGCGGATTTTGCGGCACGTGACCCCAAATGGGTTGATCATGACCCGCAGAGTCTGGACGGTTTGAACGACTGTAATATCCTGCTCAATATCAACGAAAAAGGTTATCTCAAGATGACGGCAGGTCAGGAGTACGACCTCATGGCTGAGCGCGACTGGCAGATCATCCCCAACCAGACAGAGAACTACTTCTTGGAGCCGGACTATCACTATGCCGTCTATGACATGAACGGCAATCCCGATAACTCGGTAGTGGAGATCGTGCCGGACGGAAACATCGGTTCGGAGTGGTCTATCCTGCGCGCCAAAAGTGCTGGAACAGCAATCGTTACCGTCACGTATGACGCGGCATCTGCACTTCAGTTTGCCAACAACACCGGCAAGATGAGCACCTATTACGGAGGACAGTATTTCGGTGCTATCTGGCCGGAGAACACAGGTGTCTTTGTTGTTTCCGTCAATGCGCCTATGAATGGCATGGATGCTAACATGCGCATCAACGAGACGCTCAACGAAGACCAGAAAAAGAATGCCGGTATCTATGTGGATGCAGAGCACGATGTATTCTACTATATTAACGACGAAGAGGCATTCAACTACACTTTTAAACCGACCGGTGTCTCCACCGTAGAAATTAGTTATCCGACTATCCGCACGAACGATGCTATTTATAACACAGGCTGGCATGTTGTCTCGAAGAACGAGGATAACACCTATACTCTGCAGCTCAAACACGGTCGTCAGATTGTCCGTTTGGGCGATGGAACCGGCAAATACGAATATCAAGTCCTGACGGCGCGTCATGCCACACGTACGATTATCAACGAGACGATAGGCGGTTCGATCTTCCGTCCGGGCGATAACGTCCGCGTGCAGTATGACGGACTTTTCCACCCGGCGAACAAACTATCGGGTATCTATAATATGTCCGCCTATATCACGTACAACGGCACGCCGACAGGAACGGCACTCATTCTTGGTCCGAACCAATATTGGTTCGGTTCAAAGCCTTCAGCACAATCTGTTACCTTCATGATTCCCGCCGATTGGACTGCCACCACGTATGATTTGACGGAAGGTGTGATCCAAGTAACCGGTTTTGGAGACCCGATAGGCAACCACCGTACGATAGACAAAATTGGAGGACGTTCGCCTAACTTCACAGCGATTGCCCACCAGACCTATTTCGGTGCGCTGCCCGATGCAATTATTCCGGTTAAGCAACTCACGAAAACATTGGCTACATTGGAACTCGATCCCGCAGACGCAGAGATCATCTCCGTTACCAATAGTTTGGGTATCGAGGTAACGCCCGAAGACGGCAAATACCTGCTGACCGAAGGAGAAAACTCCATTCTTGCTGGCAAAACGGGCTACAAGCGCACGCCGGTAACGGTGACTATCGAGGAGAATAGTCCTGCAGAGATGACCATTCCTGTACATCTGGAGTCTATTCCTGCAAACGGTTGGGACGGTGAGACTCTGACGGCTGTCACGCCGGTAGGCGGCATCTATCACATCACCAACGGCGCCGAGTTGGCATGGTTTGCTGCGCAGGTAAATGCCTGCACGTCCCAAAACAAAGCTGCGCAGAAATACAATGCGGTTTTGGACAACGACATCGACCTATGCGGTTATAGCTGGAGTCCGATAGGCGACGGAGGTACACAACATTATTATGGTGGAGTTTTTGACGGACAAGGACACACGGTCATTAACCTCTATATCAACGATGCTACCAATCGTTACCGTGCTTTGTTTGGCGACCTCACATCCGGTGCTACGATCAAGAACCTGACCGTCCGCGGCAGTGTTACATCGACATACGACACTACAACCGGTGGTCGTATAGCCGGTGTAGTGGGTTATGCCAGCGGTTCGAAAGCGTCGCCGATATATATTACAAATGTCACCAACTATGCGGATGTCACGGGTTGCTCCAAGTATGCGGCAGGTATCTGCGGCTACGCCGGAACGTACGTCTATATTGACCGTTGTGCCAATTACGGCAACGTGACCCTCTCGCATAACACCAACACCAAAGGAACAGATGCAGCAGGTATCGCTTACCTGAATAACGTCAATAGTGCGATTACCAATTCCTACAACTGCGGAACCATCGTGGCGAACAACAACGTAGGCGGTATCTATGTATCCTCAACTGCAGCGGTGATCTCCAACGTCTATAACACCGGACGTGTACACGCTACCCGTACCAACGGAAGCGGCTATTCCTGCCACGGAGCTATTCGTCCGACAGCGAACACAACTACCGAAACAGAGAACGTCACCAACGCCTACGCCAACGAGGATTTCCTCTTCAACGAACTCAACACAACGATTATCACTGCTCCCGAGGCATGGACAGGCGGTGAAGTGGCATACAAGCTCGGCGATGCCTTCGGTCAGGAGATAGGTGTCGATCCGCTACCTATTCTCGGAGGCATGACGGTCTATGAGAACACACTGCCCGATGATTCCAAAATATACAGCAACGCATCGGAGTCCTACGGCGAGTACCTGCGCGTGAACCTCACTGCCAGACAAATGGGTACGGTTTGTTTACCATACGCTTCGTCCCGCACGTTTGATGACACATTCTATAAAATCCTCTATAAAGAAGTAGACGGAGAAGGAATGCCGCTCAATATCACGCTAGAGGAAGTGACGCAACTTGAACCGGGTGTGCCATATATCTTCATTCCTGAAACGGATGTGCTGCGTATCTGGTATGCCGAGTCCACACAGGTACTCACAGCCGGTAATGAGAACGGCTTGCATGGTACTTTTGATTACATCACAGATGGAGCAGCAGGAACATCCGGCAATAAGTTGGAGGGCAACTATGTAATCTACAACAACATGTTCCAGCGTTGTGGTGGTAACTGTCGTTTGCCTGAGAATAGGGCCTATATCAAAATGAATGAAGTCCCTGTACAGGGTTCTAACAATGCGCCGAAACCTATTGCAGGAAGGCGCCACGTTGTTATTGGCAATGCGCAGGCTCCGCAAGTGACTACGGGATTAAATGACCAAATGGTAAATGATAAAATGAATCAATGTTTTGATATCCTTGGTCGTCCGGTAAATAGCAGCCATTTAGAGCACGGCGTATATATTATTAACGGTCAAAAAATAGTAAAGTAGTATGAAGAATATATATGTAACACCGCAAACTTCCGTTCAGATTATTGCTGTAACACATATACTGATGGTAAGCGGAGGAGGACCTTTTCCGCTCCCGGGAAACGTCAATAATACTCCCGAAGACAATATCATAGGAGGATAATATTCAATTTTTCTTGCATATATAAAAAAAAAGCAGTACTTTTGCACTCATTATGAGAAATACGATAATTATTCTTTTGCTAACACTCTGCTTCGTGGGCTGCGCCAAGCAGTCCACGGAGCAGAGGACTGTACCTGTCGGCAACAAGTACGCTACAGGCTTTGCTATCAACGAGACAGACTCCGGTATTCTCGTGGAGGTCTTTCAACCATATCAACGTCTGTGCGTCAAAACACCGATGCGTCGACTCGGAACGATGAGCACGGTTCAGGTCGGCTTTCTCTATGCACTTGATGCCATGGAGTGCCTGGCCGCAGTGTGTAACCCTGAACTCATCTATACGCCGGTTAAAGGCGATGAGATCGACCTCGGGGACTCTATGAAACCGAGTGCTGAACGCGTCTTACAAGGCAATCTGGATATCTTGTTGGCGGTTAACTATGGTCAGTACGATAACCTCGAAGCCGCGCGCTTAGAGCGACTTGGTGTACCTATCATCTATATCAACGAATGGCAGGAGAGTTCACCTCTTGCGCGTGCGGAATGGATTCGTGTTCTTGGTGCTCTCACCGGTCGACTTCCTCAAGCGGATAGCGTCTTTAATGAGGTAGAAGAGAAATATATAAATCTCAAATCTCAAATCACAAATCACAAATCCTCTAAAATTATGTCAGGAAATAATTTTAGAGGAACATGGTACGTTCCTTCCGGCAAGAACTATCTGGCTTATCTCTTTAAGGATGCCGGGGCGGTCTATCCGTTCTATGAGAACGACCGCGAGACCTCCATTCCGTTGACGGTAGAGGACTGTTTACATTATTTCGGTGATGCAGACGTATGGGTGGGAGCCGGAGGAAACAGTCTGGTGGAATTGGCGCAGATGGACGAGAAACATACCTGGTTTAAGGCCTATCAGAACGGACGGGTCTATAACTGGCGCAAACAACAACTGCCCGGAGGAGCGAATAATTTCTGGGAGCGTGGGGTAGTACACCCCGAAGAAATGCTCGAGGACGTCATTCATATTTTGAATAACGCCCCCGATTCTACGCTGCATTTCGCGGAGCACTTGTACTAGTCGCCTAGTTGGCTAGAAATTTCTAGTAAGCACTTTCTGCAAAGACAATCCGAATAATGCGTGCGCAAGTAGGCGCGCGCTTTTTCATTTAAGGTAATACCTACGCATTGGCATAGCGCATCGTGGGTACAAATAAACTCTGCCCCACAGCGAGGACAGAGTTTATGAATCTTCTTTCCACTTTCCACTTTACTTATGCAACTTCACTACAATCGTACTTAGTGCCGGAGCGGCCACGTCTGCACGACGCAGATCAACCGTCTCACCTGTCAGCGGATTGATACCTACCGGATTGTATTGACTTAGGATCTCTTCGTAGTTCTCCGTCGGAGCTACGCGCACTTGATCCGAAGCGTTGGCGAAGACAAATACCGCACTTTCCTTATCATAGCGGAAGAACGCATAGGTGTTATCGCGTGCTAAGAAATGCATCGTTTTGCCTGTATGCAGCACAGGTTCATTCTTACGCCATTGGAAGAGTTTGCTTTGGAAATCAAACATATCCTGCATTTCGGCTGTTACCTCGTCGCCTTGCGGGAGCGGAGCACGGAGATAACTGTGGTTACTCGGGTCTTCGCTTGCCGAAGTCATCGCATATTCATCGCCGTACAGCACTTGCGGAATACCACGCATCGTAGCCAACAGCACATACGCCAATTTCACACGGCGCAGGTCTTTGTCCTTCACCACATCGGTGATACGCGCCATATCATGGTTTCCAAGGAACGTCAGCAGTTTGTTTACATCTGCGTATAAGTAATCCATAGTTAGGGCATCGTATACGCGAGTCAATCCGTTACCCCAACCCTTGCCATCGTTCTCCAAGGCTTGACGAATAGCCTCTTCCGTCGGGAAGTCCATTACGGTAGGCAGGTTAGAATCGAAGCCGTCGAAGTTCTTCGCGCCGCTCTGCCAGTACGCTACAGCAGGAGCCGGACGTGTCCAGCATTCGCCTACGATATTCAGGTTCGGATACTCATTACGGATGGCTTTGAGCCACTCGCTGCCCGGGATCTTCTCGATATACGGATAGGTATCAACGCGCAGACCGTCCAAGTCCGCATACTCAACCCACCATATTGCCCATTGCTGGAAATACTTCAGCAGGTCGGGGTTTTCCAAGTTCATATCCGGCATCGGATGGTCAAACCAGCCGCGGTTACTGAGCTTACGGTCAAAATCCGAAGCGTTGATATCATAGTTCGCCGTGAAGCAGTTATTCGTGTTCGTGAACTCATCGAATTGGTTAATCCAGTTGGCGTAGGGTAGGTCGCTCATCCACCAGTGGGCAGAACCGCAGTGGTTAGGCACCATATCCATCAAGATCTTCAAGCCTTTGTTATGGGCGATCTGTACCATCTGGGCATATTGCGAGTTCGTGCCGTAGCGCGGGTCGATATGATAGTAATCCGAGCATGCGTAGCCATGATAACTCCATGCCTCTTCGTCGTCGCCTAACATCGGCGTCGGCCAGATAGCGGTGCAGCCTAACTTAGCGATATGGTCGAAACTATTGATGATACCTTGGATATCACCGCCCCAACGACCGTTCACATTACTTTTGTCGGCTTTCTCACGGGTGTCCGCTGTACTGTTGTTTGACGGATCACCGTCTACAAAACGGTCCGACATGATCAGATAAACCACATCCGCCGAAGTGAAACTCTTGCGCTCGCGACTGCCTTCACGACGCTCGGCGATCAGATAGTCATACGTCGCTTTTTTGTTGCCTTTCTTCAGCGTGATACGGTATGTGCCGGCCTGGAACACTCCGAAGTCCACGAATAAGTAGTTCGGGCTCTCCGCATTATGCTGGCTGCGAGGTACCAAACCATGGCAAACGCCGCGCAGCACTTTTCCGTTCACTACCTGCTGTACACTCACTTCCGCATCTGCTAAGTCCTGACCATGAAACATGACTGTCAGCGGGGTCTCCATGTTCGCCCACCAGCAGAGCGGTTCTACTTGTTGAATCTTCGGCGCAGCCCAAGCGATTTGACTCATCAGCATCGCTGCTACAAAAAATAACGCGTGTCTTTTCATATCATTAACTCTTTAATTCATTAACTCGTTAATCATTACTTTGTCCAGCACATCTTCCTTCGCTTTCAACTCCTTATACCGCTCCCAGAAGGCCGACATCTCTTTAGAAGGCGCTTGTAAAAACTCCTCCGTTCCTTGCTCGTCGATGCGGTCCAGTACCTTACCAATTGTTAACTGATGGGTATCTAAAGCCGGCTGGTATCTGCGGTCCTCATCTTCGCCTTCTACCACTTCATTTAGCACGTTCGTCTCCACTAATCTCGATAGCAACTGATTCACTAAACGAATGGGCAGATTGTCGCGAATGGCTAATTCGCTCGCTGTGAGAGGTTCTTCGTTGTTCTCAAAGCGCTTTACAATCACCGAAAGCAGGTACAGCATCACGAAGTCTTTATAGCGCCTCGACATACGACTAAGGTCGTGTTCGTACTCGAATTCCGAGTTGTTCTGCAGCGCAAAACTCATCTCAGCGCCGATGAGAATCAAGAGGCTCGTGTATTGCAACCAGGTCATCAAAATAGGGATCGCCGCAAACGCACCATACACGATACTTGTTCTACTCAACATGGCGATCAAATAAACCGACAGCATTTGCAGCAACTTAAACAGCGTACCCATCAATATACCGGGTATCAGACCGTAAATGAAGCGCACGTGCGTGTTCGGGAAGGCGATGTAAATCCACGTGAAGAACGCCCAGCTGATCAGGAACTGAACGAAGACCGAGTTGAGAATCGAGGATCCGACAAATACATCGATACCGCTGCTGCAGACCATACCAACCGGAATAAGTAGCACGATCGTGATATAGGTCGTGAATTTATGGATAATGGAGCGATTCTTCTTGACGTTCCAAATACGGTTGAAGGCTTGCTCGACCGACTCGAAGAACGAATAGATCGCCCAAAGCAGGATCAGGATACCGATACCGATGAAGACGCCGCCTTGCGCGGTTTCCAAATAACGGTCCACCATCTGCATGATAGTAGGTACCATACCCGCTTCGCCCAGAAAAGTAGAGTTCAGGTATTGCTCGATCGTATCCGCCACACCAAAACCTTTCGCTATAGCGATCACCATAGCTAAGATAGGTACGAGCGCGAAAGTAAGCGAAAATGTAAGACTCTTGGCGGTATTGTTCAGGTTCTTACTCGTGAAACCACGAGCCACCAGCACGATCGTGCGAAGCAGAAGATATCCGATACGTTGAACGGGATTCCTGAACTCTGTGGCCGTACGTCGCCACATGTCATAACGCATGAAATGCGATATTTCGGAATATTTCTTCATGGTGCCTTTTGCGGTTCCAGAAAAAAAGAGAATAGTGAATCTATAAGCCGGGTTCTGTACTGCGAAGCAGCGTCTATCATTAATCTCGAGTCGCGTGTTACCACGTGCTTCTCTCGCTTCCTACCCTCCAACTCACGCGAGCAGCGCTCAGACGTTGGTATACTTGGAATTGCAGCCCGCAGTGTACTCGTTTCACATCACTCGTCTCTGTAGTAGGGACCAAACATTGCTGCCTGACGGCCGTTAACCGTTGCGGTGCTCTGTGCTGCCCGGACTTTCCTCACCTTGCGGCGCGATAGACCGATCCACTATATCTTTTTGGGAGCGGTGTACGGGAATCGAACCCGCCTCCTCGGCTTGGGAAGCCGATGCACTACCGATGTGCTAACACCGCAAAATCGACTGCAAAGGTACTACTTTTTTTGCATTTATGCAAATCTTTGCGTGATTTTTTAGTAAATTTCTACGATTTCGCGCCTTACGCGCCTCGTCAATTGATGCTTTTTAAGCGCTTTCACGCCTTCCGTCTGAAGGTCTGTCACCCGTTGTGTCGCCTGAATATGAATCGGGATCTCGGTCTTCTTGCTGCCTACGATAAAGGCATTTAAGATCATATTCTTCTCCTGCGTATAGACCAAGCCGTTACGACGTTGATAGATCGTGTTCAGGTCCACTGCGCCGCGCAGCCTTTTCAGACGGAACTTATTGATCTGCTCCTCGTCCATGTTCACCAGATTCAGCATCTGCAACTGGTCGCTGTTCAGTTTGATACCAAAAGGTATCACTACCTTCACTTCCGCGTGCTCCGAGAACCGACGAACGGAGTAGGTGCGGGAGTCGATGATATAATGTCGCTGGAAGGTCATCTTAAAGCAGCCTAAGTATTTGCTTACCTTCTGGGTGTGGGTTAGTACTGTCTCGCCTTCCGATTCATTGCTCACCGACCAGTGTTTGATGTCGTTCATCGTTTCCTGGAAGTCGTAGCGCATGTTGCCGATCGCGAACAGCGCTTCATGCACTACCACACCGCTGTCCACGGCATTGGCTGCCCGACGCATGTAGTTCTGCGGCGTACCTTTCGGCACATCTTTCTGCGCTTTCTCTAAGCGCTCCAAGGTCTGACCGGCTAATATTGAATCCGCCTGAGCACGCTTACGGGCGTCGAAGAATCGCTTGCAGAAACGGCCCTGGAACTGTACGGAGTCTCGTCCGCCTTTGGCGGCTTCGGGCAGCACGACGATATTGGCTATCATCTGCTCCATGCCCCATACGGCTGCGTGACCCGTTTGCGCCTCACCGCTCGTCATCCGAACATCGCTAACCACCTGATATTGTGCCGGCTCGTCCGGAAACTCCTTCTCCAGTTGCACATAAACGGCGTGGAGTAGAGTAGCCATCTGCTTGCGTTTGTTCCGCTGCTTACTGCTCTTGGCTGCCACTACCGTCTCCTGCAGCGCGATCGGTTGTTCTTTTAGAACAATCACCTGTAGCGAAGCGTCCCCTTTAACCCGTAACCTGTCACCCGTAACCTCTACTTTCTCAAACCCGATGAACGAAACCACAACAGGGGAAGAGGCCGGTAAATTGGCTTCGAAGCGGAAGATACCGTCGTTATTGGTGGCTGTACCTAATTCCGGTGCCACCTCCGGATACACGGTAGCATATGAGATAGGTTGCCCTTTCTCGTCCACTACCTTCCCGGTATATACCGCTGCGTGAACGCCAAGTGCACACAGCAGAACTATGACTAAACTCTCAAATCTCAAATCAACTATCTGCTATATCCCGGATGCGTCTTCTCCATCATCTCGTCGAAGTTCGAGCGGAACTGGAATACCTCCTTGAGCGAATAGTAGTTCTCCGGATCTACGCAATAGGGATAAGCGTCGATCAGGAACTGCTTACGGTTGTCGTCGAACGAGAACTGCTCGGCTATGAGGGCTAAGTCGCGCGTGCAGAAATGACCCAGTACTACGCAGAGCTTACCGATCTCTAATTTCTTGTCGTCGAACGATTGATTGTTCAACACTTTCAGTACCAACTGCATCTGCTCGGGTGTGGCGCAGGGTGCTTGACGCATCTCATGCGGGAACTCTTTCGCGGGACCTCTTCCGTGTCCTTTGTCATGACCTTTCGGACCACCGCGATGGCCTTGTGCCATACCAAACACTGTCACCAAAGACAGCATCAATACGAATAATGTCTTTTTCATTTTATTTCGTTTTACTGATTATTTTCGCTATTTGTTCCAAATAAATCTTATCGGTCTCGTCGAAGGTGTTATAGTCCTTGCTGTCGATGTCTAACACGGCTATCACCTTTCCGTCTTGCCATATCGGCACTACAATCTCGCTGTTCGACTCCGAGGAACAAGCTATATGTCCTGCAAAGGCATGAACGTCAGGCACAATTACGGTCTCGCCCCGTTGCCATGCTGTTCCGCATACGCCCTTCCCGTAGGGAATACGTGTACATGCCATCGGTCCCTGAAATGGTCCCAAAACCAACTCCTGTAACCTTTTCCCTGTAACCTGTAACCCCTCACCTGTAACCTGTAACCTTTTCCCTGTAACCCGATAGAACCCTGTCCACCAGAATCCGAACGCTGCATGCAGCACAGCCGCTACATTCGCCATGTTCGCGATCAGGTCCGTCTCCCCGCTTACCAGCGCCTCTATCTGTGGCATCAACGCCTCATATGTCTCTTGTTTGAGGGTAAGGAAGAATTCATCCTCTGGGTGGGTTTGTTTGAACTCGTATTGGAGGGAGTTGAATTTCCAAGCCCATGGAGTAGTATACGTTTTGCCGTTAGAGCCAATGTGTTTAGCCGCCTCAAATTCAGCATTTAAGAGAATTTTGTTTTCCGGAGTACCGTAGTGTTGCGCCATGAACGCGTTGGCAAAAGCGAAGGCAGCGGAGTTGTATCTCTGCTTCGGGGACTGATTCTTTTGATAGGTTTCGGCCCGATCTCGGTAAAACTGATGGCCATTTCGGTTAAAAAAGTAGCCTTTATCTTTGCGATTCGTTTTGCCGTGAATCTGGTCGATACCTACTGATGGGTCTATTTTTGCCATAAAAGGGCGTCGTTTTGTATATTATATACAATGTATATAATATAGTATTTAAAGCGCGAAAAATGGGCGCATTTTTTGCTGAATTTAAAAGTTTACCGTCGGCTCACCGTCGGTCCTATCAGGTAAAAACCCGTGCAAAAGTAGTACTTTTTTTTTAGATGTGCAAATTTTTCAATAGAAAAATGAAAAATTATGGAGGGAAGAGGGTTTCATAGGAATAACGCCGCGCGTCACGCGGAGCAGGGTGAAATGAAAATGAAAGCGCGAGACTTTGTGGATCTCGCGCCGGGTGTACTCATTTGAATTTGCAATTACTATTGTTAAAATTTGATTACATCTGCTGGATCTTTTCCTCCTGTGGAAAAATAAGGTATTATGGCTTGTAAATCCGGATATTTCTTTTTGCTCTTATTTATCAATTTGTCTCGCAATGTCTCATAATTTGGATTCATTCCTCCAGCATTATCAATTCTTCCTAAATAAACATAATGATTAACAGGTTTGCAATCAATAAACACTAATACACCATAATGTGAATTAACTTTTGCTAGATACTTATCTTCCGAAGGATTTGTGAATTTTATCATGGTAGCTCTCCCCATGCCAACGCTAACCATAGATATTATAATTCCGTCACTTTGATTACGATTGGCTAGGTTGGCGCGGGAGATTAGACCATCGCGAATCTCATTATATTGTGGAATCACTCCAGATATAATCCCATAATCGACCTCGCCCAAGATTTCATACTTAGATAGCGGAGTACAATCTGTAAAAACCAATACGCCTCTATATTGTTCTACCCTTGCAATATCATTTCCATAGATCGTTTTTGGGTTTGCTAGAGTAATGGTGTCTTCTGCCATGAGACAGATCGAAAACACCATAAAAAATACTAAAATAATGTGTTTCATGTCGTTTTATATTTTATAAATTTATTTTACGAGTCAACATCGCTCTTTCTAAGCATCTCTGCAATATGGATTTTATAATAAGAAATAATATATGCTTTATCTTTCACAAAATGATATAAAAAACGTGAGCCAACTGCTATTGGTACGTTCGGGTCTCGACTCCCATAGTGTCCTAATATGCAGAAAGCCCACGCGATGCGTGAGCGTTTCGCGATATTTTCGGAACACTATAATATAATTCAAGTTGTCGAGAAATGAACGTATCCTCAAATAAAGCAAACGCTTATTTTAATTTAGCGCACACTTGCGCTTGTCCTTGCTATTTTACGTCGGCAAGCGACGAGGGGTTAGGCAATTACACCTGCGTGTAGTTGCTCTATCGGGAAAATAAGATCCCAACTCTTGCCCCACACTACATTTCCATCCTCTATCGAGAATTGGCGGAATTTACGCGGGTCAAGATACTTATTGTACTGCGGATGAGGGTGACGACGGATGAAGTCACCTATATCCACTCGGCGGGTCGTTTGGTCACTAAACTGCAAATCTACCATACAGTTACCCGCGTCTTTTGCTCCTATTATACAAAGTCTGCTCATAGTTATAATTTGGTTTTAATGGTTGTACTTTTTACTGCTTGCCTTAGTACAAAGAATTTAATCCATTTTGTAATGATATTCTTGCTATATTTCCGAATAAATTCCTCGGCTGTCTTTTGATCCTTGGATGACAACGGTTCTTCCCCTGCCTTCTCGCGAACTCGGATCTCTACCAAAACACCATTATCCATAATAAGTTCAAAAATACTTTGACATCCTTTATGGGTGACATGCACATGAATAGGCTCATGTTCATTCGAATAGAAGAAAAAGACAAATCCGAAATATTCAAAAATCTTGGGCATAAATACTGCAGTTAATGATTTTGCGCTGCAAAATTACAAATAATTTTTGAAATACGCAAGGAAATGGAGATTTTTCTGTGAAAAATATCCGAATAATCCGAGCGGATAGTATCCGCACTAATAAACAAAACAGAAACAGCACCGCAGGTAAACAGCCCACTATACTCCGCATGGGTTACACCCGCATTGAGACCGAAGCGGGCGGGCGAGCGCAGCGAGACGCGAGGGTCGAACCGTCCTATCGCGGAGATAGGACACGAGTGGATAAACCGCCTATGCCGCGAGTTTACAAAGCAAAAGGGAAAGAAAAATAATACAAAAATGCATTTTTTTACACAAAAAGTGCAGAAAAATTTGGTCATGTCAAAAAAAAGTAGTAATTTTGCAGGCTTTTTCGCGTGAACGGGTATAACGCGCATGCGGAAAGGCGCGTAAAAACCTATTTATAAATCGTCGAGCTGGGCAGTGGATAGCGTAGGGAAATCCGCTAAACAAACCGGAAAACAATGCCCGTAAAACGAGAGTCATAAAGGATGTCTGTCGGCTCGGCCTAAAACTAACAAATTAATGGAATACAATTCGTACAAGACAGTGTCTGTCAACAAAGAGACCGCTAAGAAAGAGTGGGTCGTTGTAGACGCTGAAGGCCAGATCCTCGGCCGTATGTGCACCAAAGTAGCAAAACTGCTGCGTGGTAAGTACAAACCGTCCTACACTCCGAACGTGGACTGTGGTGACAACGTAATCATCATCAATGCTGACAAAGTTCAGTTGACAGGTAACAAGTGGAACGATCGCGTTTATGTACGCTACACCGGTTTCCCGGGTGGTCAACGTGAGTACACGCCGGCTGACCTCAAGGCTAAGGGCGCTGACAAGCTCGTTCGCAAAGTAGTAAAAGGTATGCTGCCGAAGAATCGTCTCGGTGCTCGTCAAATCACCAACCTGTACATTTTTGCAGGTGCAGAGCACAACATGCAGGCACAGCAACCGAAAGCAATTGATATTAACACCCTCAAATAATAGAAGCACATGGAAACAGTTAATGCATTAGGTCGTCGTAAAGAGGCAGTAGCCCGCGTTTACGTTAATGAAGGTGCCGGCAAGATCGTAATCAACGGTCGCGACATCGAGACATATTTCCCGTCTTCTATCCTGCGCTATATCGTGCTCCAGCCGCTGAACAAACTCGGCGTAGCTGAGAAATACGATATCAAGGTTACCCTTGATGGCGGTGGCTTCAAAGGCCAGGCAGAGGCACTTCGTCTTGCTATCGCTCGCGCTTTGGTGAAAATCAATCCGGAAGACAAAGTTGCTCTGAAGGCTGAAGGCTTCATGACTCGTGACGCTCGTGAGGTTGAGCGTAAGAAACCGGGTCAGCCGAAGGCTCGTAAGCACTTCCAGTTCAGTAAACGTTAATACTTGGAACAAATCCAAACTGCGGAGACTTCTTAACGAATTACTCCGCAGTTGTCTTTGTTCAATGAATAATGGATACCCATTATGCGCGTGTTAATAATGAACGTACACGCGTGCGCATTGGAACAAAGATAAACGGATAAATAATCATTAATCATTAATCATTATTCATTAAATTCAAAATGAGAACAAATTTTGATCAACTTCTCGAGGCTGGTGCACACTTTGGCCACCTCAAACGTAAATGGAATCCGGCAATGGCTCCCTACATCTACATGGAGCGTAACGGAATTCACATCATTGACCTCAACAAGACTGCTATCAAAGTAGAAGAGGCAGCAGAGGCATTGAAAAACTTGGCTCGTAGCGGCCGTAAGATCCTCTTCGTTGGTACGAAAAAGCAGGCTCAGGAAGTCGTAGCTGCTCGTGCTCAGGAAGTAGGCATGCCGTACATCACCGAGCGTTGGGCTGGTGGTATGCTCACCAACTTCCCGACCATCCGTAAGGCGGTTAAGAAAATGAGCCAGATCGATAAGATGGCTACTGATGGCACGATGGATAATATGTCCAAGCGTGAGAAACTGCAAATCAGCCGTCAGCGCGAGAAGCTGGAGAAGAACCTTGGTTCTATCGCAGACATGACTCGTCTCCCGAGCGCTGTGTTCGTTGTTGACGTGATCAAAGAGAAGATCGCTGTAGCAGAGGCTAACCGTCTCGGTATCCCTGTTTTCGCTATCGTAGATACCAACTCGAATCCGAACAATATCGACTTCGTAATCCCCGCTAACGACGATGCTACAAAGGCTATCGACGTAATCCTCGGTGCTGTTTGCGAGGCTATCAAAGAGGGTCTCGAGGAGCGTAAGGTAGAGAAGGCTGACGAGGAAGCAGCAGAAGCTCAGGCTAATGCAGAGGCTCCGGCTACGAAAGAGCGTCGCCAACGTATCCGCAAAGCTGCTCCGAAAGCAGAGGCTGAGAAAGTAGCAGAGGCTAAGGAAGAAGCTAAAGAAGAGGAGGCATAATTATGGCAGTTTCATTAGCTGATATCAAAAAACTGCGCGATATTACCGGCGCAGGTATGATGGACGTAAAGAAGGCTCTCGAAGAGGCAAACGGCGATTTCGAGGTTGCGAAGGACTTGCTGCGCAAGCGTGGACAGGCCATCGCAGCAAAACGTAGTGACCGCGAGGCTTCGGAGGGTTGCGTGCTCGCTAAAGTAAAAGACAACTTCGGCGCTATCGTTGGCGTGAAGTGCGAGACCGACTTCGTAGCTAAGAATGAGGACTTCGTAGGCATGGTTAAACTCATCCTCGACGCTGCTTTGGATAACAAAGTACGCACCAAGGAGGAGCTCAAGAACCTCAAGATCGGTAACTTCACCGTAGCTGAGATCATCACCGAGCGCTCCGGCGTTACGGGTGAGAAGATGGAGCTCGCTGACTACGCTTGCCTCGAGGCTCCCGTAGTAGACGCTTACAACCACCTTGGTAACAAACTGAGTTCGCTCGTTGCTGCAGAGGCTGGTGCTGACCACGAGACCGTTCACGGTATCTCTATGCAAGTAGCTGCAATGAGCCCGATCGCTTTGGACGCTGATCACGTAGCTGAGGACGTTAAGAAGCATGAGCTCGAGGTAGCTATCGAAAAAACCAAACAAGACGAGATCAACAAAGCTGTTGAGAACGCACTCCGTAAAGCTGGTTTGAACCCCGCTCACTGCGATAGCGATGACCACATCGCTTCCAACACTACCAAGGGTTGGTTGACAGAGGAGCAGGCCCAAGTAGCTCGCGACATCCGTGCTAAAGTACCTGTAGAGGCAGAGGCTAACCTCGCTGCACAGGCTAAGAAAATTGAGATGATCGCTCAAGGTCGTCTGAATAAGTTCTTGAAAGAGAGCACACTCGTTGAGCAGGCTTATATCATGAGCGAGAGCAAAGAGCTCGTGAAGGATGTCCTCAAAGCAAAAGGCGTGCAAATCCTTGATTTCCGCCGTATCACATTATCCGCTGAATAATGGAAAAAGAAACAATCATCAAAATTTTGAAGGGTTGTGGATGGGGAGCGCTAGCAATAGTGCTCCTCTTTGCATTGATACTTGCTATCGCCTCTCCGGTCGCGAAACATGTGATCAATAACAAAGGCGAACAAATTCTCGGCCGACAACTGCATGCAGACCTCGTGGTCATCAATCCCTTCTGGGGCGGAGTGACCATCAAAGGCTTCGAGTGTAAGGAACAGAATGGAGAGACCAACTTCGTCTCCTTCGATCGTCTCTACGTCAGGATTGCTTATCCGCAACTGCTCGCCAAGCGCGTGAATATCCGCGCTATCCACCTCGATGGGTTTGAGGGACAAGTGCTCAAAAGTAATGATAAACTGAATTTCTCGGATATCATCACGCGTTTTTCCAAACCGGACACCGTGCCCGTAGATACAACGCCCAGTAACTGGGTCGTACGTCTCAATGACATCCGTATCAACAACAGCACGTTCCGCTATCGTGATGTAGTGAGCAATAAACAATGGAAACTGGAGGATATCTCGCTTCGTGTACCGGGTCTCTATTTCGATAACACCCAAACGAATGCGGGTCTGGAATTTGGTCTTCCTACAGGCGGACGGGTAGGTATTGCAGCCGGCTATCGCATGCAGGCTAACCGCTATGCGGTGCGACTCAAGCTCTACGATGTACATGCCGATGTAGCCCTGCCGCTCGTGCAAGACTATCTGAATATCACCGGTTTAGGTGCCCATATCAACGGTTCGCTGCATGTGGACGGCAGTCTCGAGAACATCATGAACATCCAACTCAACGGTCACCTCGCTATGACGGGACTCGATATACGCGACTCCCATCGTGATGAAGTAGCAGCGATGGACGAGTTGCGCCTGGTCATCAATAAGGGTGACCTGCTGACCAACACCTTCATCCTCGATACCTTATCCATCGCGGGTATCACCGGTCAATACGAGGTACACGAGGAGTGGAATACGCTGAGCCGTCTATTGAAGGAGAAATCAGAAGTCAGTGATCAGGATTCAGTTGTTTCGCGCATCGAAAAGTCGTCGAATGATAGCAAGCCGCTTACCTGGATGGCTAAGAAAGTGAAGATAGACGGACACGATCTCGAGTATCGCGATTACTCGATGTCCAATAACTGGAAATATGCCATCAAGACGCTGCACGTCGAGGGTAACAACGTAGCCAATAAGGGCCGTAACAGCCTGAAAATCAATGCGACACTCTCTTCAGATGCGCAACTCAAAGCCGATTTCACGGGTGCGACAGACCTGCAGAAATATAACTCCCGTTTGGACCTGCAGTTACGCGGCGTACACATGGAGGACTTCGATGCTCTCTGCCGCAACTATACCGGCTATCCGATCGAAAGCGGTGTACTGCTGCTCGATAGCCATATGGAAGTGACGGACGGTAAGATAAGCGGTAATAACCGCATTGAAATTGACCATCCCGAGATCGGTAAGAGAGAGCGCCGCAGTAAAGCCCCGTATAAGAATATCCCTGTGCGTACAGGCTTTAAGGCCCTCACTTCTGCGCAAAATATGATTATTGTGGATGTTCCGGTGAGCGGCGATGCCAATAACCCGAAGTTCAACCTGCGTAAGGTCATCAGCCGTGCACTTCTGAAAGTGTTCTTTGGACCGCTGATGGGTATCAACGATCGCAATAAATCACTCAGCGCAGAAGAACTGGAGCAAATGAAAGAACTGTTAGAGGAAGACAGCGTATCACTCAGCGAAGATACGGTGGGCCAACTCCCGGCAGACGTCACAATGACCGCAAGCGACAGCGTCGGTTTCTCCGAAGTAAGCCAATAAGACTTGCTCACGGCAGAACTGGCTCTGGTCGGCGTATTCAAGCATAGCCTGCAGTTTGCTGATAAATCGCGCTTGACGCGTCTCGAAGATAGCGGGCGATAGGAAAATCTCTTCCTGTCGCTCGTTTGTCATTTCTAAACTGCAACCAATCGACCGCGGAATATAGGTAATAATGCCTCTCTGCGCCAAGGAAACCAATAAATCGTGATATTGGTCCGCTTCATGCACATACTGAAGATCCGTATAAATACCTGAATACGAGCGCATTAACTTATCCATCAGCTCTGCTTGCTCAAAGGATAGGTTATAGTCGCCTAACTGATAGCGGGGCACCAAAATCTGAACACGCGGTTGCGTCTCGTGCTCCTCTTCAAAATGAATATAACCGGCATTCGTCAGTATATGCAGGGCAGAGTAGGTCTGAATAACAGGCAGTTTCATCACATGGCATAGTTGGTCCATATGGAGCGTAAAACGATGTCCGTAGCCGCTGCCTGCACCTACTTGCAGAAAATCCATCGTCTTATGATACACCTGCTCCACAAACTCCTTCGGAGGGAAGGTATCTACCGCGCGCTTCTTCAGTTTCGCCTTATCTTCCGCTTCATTATAGAGCAACACCGCATAAGCCGTCAGACCATCACGACCTGCACGGCCGGCTTCCTGGTAATAACTCTCTAAATGGCTCGGTAAATCATAATGAATCACGACCCGTACGTCCGGTTTATCAATACCCATACCAAAGGCATTCGTAGCGACAATAACCCGCGTCTTGCCTTCCGTCCAAGCCTGCTGCCGTTCATTCCGCTCCTTGGTCGTCAACCCCGCATGATAGAAATCGCAATATTTTTGATTTGTGATTTCAAATTTTTGATTTATCCATTGGGCGAGTTCCTGCGCATGCTTTCTATTGCGCACGTAGACGATCGCACTGCCGGGTACTTTCGATAAGATATGGGCTACTTGTTCGGCTTTCTTATCCGTACGACGTACTACGTACGTCAGGTTCTCCCGATGGAAGGATTTACGCAGTACATTACGCTCCTTGAAACCCAACTTAGCCTGTATATCGTCTATCGTCTCCGGGGTTGCCGTAGCCGTTAACGCCAAGACCGGCACGTCCGGAAGAATAGCCCGCACCGCCGCTATATTCAGATAGGACGGGCGAAAATCATAGCCCCACTGCGAGATACAATGTGCCTCATCCACCGCGATCAGGCCTATCGGCAGGTCCTTAAGCCGTTTGCGAAACTCCTCGCTCTCCAAACGCTCGGGAGAACAATATAAGAAATGATAGGGACCGTACAGACAGTTATCCAAGGCCGCACGCTGTCTATCCCAACTCATTCCCGTATAGACTGCCTCTGCCTGAATACCGCGTGCCTGCAGGTTAGCTACCTGATCGCGCATCAAGGCGATCAAAGGCGTGATGACCAGACATAAGCGCTTCTCCGGATTTTCCTGACCTATCACCAGGGTAGGTACTTGGAAACAGATACTCTTTCCTCCGCCCGTAGGCATCAGAGCCAGCGTATCTCTTCCGGCCAATACCGACTCGATGATCTCCGCCTGTAACGGACGGAAATCATCATAGCCGAAATACGTATGTAGCGCTTCGCGAGGAGTCATTCGTTTAGGGGTAAGGGATTAGGGATTAGGGATTAGGGATTTTCTCTAATGCCGTTTTAACGCGTTTCAGGGTCTCGGCTTTGCCGAGTACGTCGGTGATGGCCCAAATATGCGGACCACGAGCAGCTCCTACCAAGCAGATACGGAAAGCATTCATGACGATACCTACACCGTATTCTTTGGCTTCAATCCAAGGCATTACTATACCATCCAAGGTCTCCGCGTCCCATGCAGGCGCGTTCTCGAGTACCTCCAACAACTCCGTCATATGTTTCGGCGAGTCCTCTTTCCAACGTTTTTTGAGCGATTTCTCGTCGTACTCGGTCGGTGCCACAAAGAAGAAGTTGGTTTGCTCCCACAGTTCGGGAACAAAGTTCACACGGTCTTTGGTCAAACCAATCACCGTAGCTACCATTGATTTATCAAATGGTAATTGGTCATTGGTGATTGCTAATTTTTCTTTGAGGGTAGGCAGGAACATCTCTGCCAACTCCTCATTACTGCGCAATTGCAGATATTGATGGTTAAACCATTTACCCTTCTCATAGTCGAACTTAGCTCCTGCTTTCGATACACGATCCAGCGAGAAGTCTTGTATCAACTCCTCCATCGTATACATTTCTTTATCGCCACTGCCGTGCCAACCCAGCAGAGCTAAGAAGTTAATCACAGCCTCGGGCAGGTAACCGCTCTCGCGGTAACCGGACGAAACTGTACCGTCTTTCTGGTTATGGAACTCCAAGGGGAAGACAGGGAATCCAAGACGATCTCCATCCCGTTTACTCAGTTTACCATTACCGTCCGGTTTGAGCAGCAGCGGCAAGTGCGCAAACTGAGGCATCGTATCTTCCCATCCGAAGGCACGATACAGCAGCACATGTAGCGGAGCGGAAGGTAACCACTCCTCACCGCGAATAACATGACTAACCTCCATCAGGTGATCATCGACGATATTGGCCAAGTGATAGGTAGGCAGGTCGTCTGCCGATTTATACAGCACTTTATCATCCAAAATATTGCTGTTGATCACCACTTCTCCACGAATTAAATCGTGTACGTGCACATCCTCATTCGGCTCTACTTTAAAGCGAACGACATATTTTTCGCCTTTTGCAAGCAATTCGCTTACTTCTTCCGCACTCATCGTCAACGAGTTGCGCATGCTCATGCGCGTGCGTGCATCGTATTGGAAGTTAGGGATCTCTGCGCGTTTAGCTTCTAATTCTTCCGGTGTATCAAAGGCGATATACGCATGACCGGAATCCAGCAACTGCTTCACGTACGTGTGATAGATCTCGCGCCGCTCGGACTGACGATAGGGACCATGAGAGCCTACGCTCTCAATTTGTAATTTGTCATTTTTGATTTGTGATTTTTTTGCGCGAAGACCTTCATCGATCTCGATGCCTAACCAAGCCAAGGCTTCGAGGATATACTCTTCTGCTCCGGGCACAAAACGGGTGCTGTCCGTATCTTCGATACGGAGTAACATATCACCGCCGTGTTGACGAGCAAACAGATAGTTGTACAATGCGGTTCTCACACCGCCGATGTGTAATGCACCGGTAGGGCTGGGTGCAAAACGAACTCTTACTCTTCTTTCCATATAGATTTTTTAGTATTTCAGTTTTCAATTTTGATATTCTTTGAGGAACGAGTCTTTGAAGCCCAGGAAATACAAGATACCATCCAGACCGACGGTAGAGATCGCCTGCTGTGCACTTTCCTTCACTTTGGGTTTCGCATGGAAGGCTATACCTAAACCGGCTTTCCCTAACATATTCAGGTCATTCGCTCCATCACCTACGGCGATCACTTGCGCTAACTCAATATGTTCCACCTGTGCGATCAGTTCCAGTAACTCCGCCTTGCGCTTTGCATCAACTACATCGCCTACATAACGTCCTGTGAACTTACCGTTCTCTTCTTCCAATTCATTGGCATAGACGTAATCCACACCAAAGCGCTGCTGCAGGTATTTGCCCACAAACGTAAATCCACCGGAGAGAATAGCGATCTTAAAGCCGCATTTCTTGAGGATGCTAAATAGTCTATCTGCGCCTTCGGTGATCGGCAGGTGGTCAATGATATCTTGTTTGGCACTCACGTCCAGACCTTTCAGTAACTCACAACGGCGACGGAAACTCTCTTTGAAATCGATCTCACCGCGCATGGCAGAGAGCGTGATCGCTTTCACCTGTTCGCCCACACCGGCACGTTCAGCCAATTCGTCAATGACTTCCGTCTGGATGAACGTAGAATCCATATCAACGCAGATGAGGCGTCTATTGCGGCGGTACATATCATCACGTTGGAATGAGATATCGATACCTTCTTCTCGAGAAACCTCCATCAGTTCACGTTGTAGCGCTTCGCGGTCGGGTAGGTTACCTCGCAACCAGAACTCGATACACGAATGGCGTTTCTCCACAGGGATTTCTACGCTCGGACGATCACTCAGACGCAGAATATTATCGATATTCAGTTGTCTTCCGGCCAGCAAAGCAGTGACACGGGCAATATGACGGGCGTTCAGTTCACGCGCCAACAGCGTTACTACGTAACGTTCCTGTTCCTGACGACCTACCCATGCAGCGTATTCCTCTTCACTCAGCGGCGTAAAGCGCACGATCATCTCTAATTTCGAACAACAGAAGAGTACTTCTTTGATCATATCTCCGCTCTTGGAGGCATCGTCCACACGAATGAGGATACTAAGGTTGAGTTGGTGATGCAAGTTCGACTGACCGATATCTTGCACATACGCTCCGTACTTGCCGAGCACTTCTGTCACGGCCGATGTCACACCCGGCTTGTCAAAACCGATGATGTTAATCAATATAAATTCTCGCTCCATATCTTATAGGATTGCTTTTTTAATCGTTTCTACAATATAACGCACATCTTCATCGCTGACCATAGGTCCGCTCGGTAAACACATACCTACCTTGAAGATGGCTTCACTCATCCCGTTAACATATGCCGGACTTTGCGCATAAACCGGCTGTTTATGCATCGGTTTCCACAATGGACGGGCCTCAATCTGATGCGCCAACAAGTACACACGCAGCGCTTCTACGTTATCGTTCGGCTGACAATCCGTTGTAGGGCTGTCCACCTGATGAATCACTCCTGCTGCGCCACCTACTGCTGATTTAACGGTCTCTTTATACGCGTTCTCTTGCCCCTCAATTCGCAGAGACGGATCTAAGGTAATAGTGCAAAGCCAGTAGTTCGCATCGTATTCTGCATTCGGCGCTTCGTGTAACTGAATCCCCGGAATAGCTTTCAGTAACTGCGCGTACAGCGCTTGTATATGCTTATGATGCGCAATATGATCGTTTACTATCGTCATTTGTCCGCGACCTATTCCGGCGCATATATTGGACAGACGATAGTTATAACCGATCTGTTCGTGTTGGTAATACGGATAGGCCTCACGTGCCTGTGTGGCATACCACATAATTTTGTTTTTATCGGCCTCATTGGCGCATATTAAGGCACCTCCTCCGCTCGTGGTAATCATCTTATTGCCGTTAAACGAGAGCACACCGTATTGACCAAACGTACCTAATACTTGTCCTTTATAGCGGCTACCCATACCTTCTGCCGCATCTTCAATGACCGGAATACCGTATTTGTCAGCGATTTCCATAATACGCGCTATGTTATACGGCATGCCGTATAGAGCAACAGGGATGATAGCTTTCGGGTACTTACCCGTTTTTGCCTTGCGGTCCAGAATAGCTTGTTCCAGTAATTCCGGGTCCATATTCCAGGTATCCTTCTCCGAGTCAATAAACACCGGTGTAGCGCCCAAATAGGTAATAGGATGGGAACTGGCGCAGAACGTAAACGACTGCACGCATACTTCGTCTCCCGGTTTCACGCCGCAGGCTATCAAGGCTAAATGAACTGCTGCTGTGCCGGAAGACAAAGCAACCACCTGTTTTCCTTCCCCTACAAACTGCTCCAGGTCCTTTTCAAACGCGTTGACATTCGGTCCCAACGGAACTACCCAATTGGTGTCAAAGGCTTCTTTGATGTATTTCTGCTCTAGTCCTGCTTCGGACATATGAGCCAAACAGAGATATATCATTGTTCTTTCTATTAAATTATCTCGTTATTGTATTGCATGTGTTTACCTAATACGGTACAAAAAATCATCTTTATATCTTCGATAAACGAGTAATGCTCCGCATAGTAGCGATTTAAACGCACTTTATCCGGATAGATGACTTCGTCATTATATTGCTGCGGGTTCTTCACCTGCGCTAACAGTTCTTCTTCATTGCGATACTTGAGCGTGGCCGGTCCAGTGATGCCCGGGCGCAAGGTCAGGATGATGCGGTCTTCTCCTTGCAGTTTGTCTGCATAACCGGGCACATCGGGACGAGGCCCTACAAAGGACATTTTTCCTATCAATACGTCCCATAGTTCCGGCAGTTCATCTAACTTATATCTACGCAGTTTGGCTCCCAGAGGCGTAATACGACTTTCTCCGGCTACGCTGATGCTGCTTCCATTGTGTCCAAGGCTCATAGAGCGGAATTTATGGCAGGCAAAGAGTTTGCCGCCTTTTCCTACGCGCTGTTGGATGAAGAAGACCGGTCCGGGCATGTTGATCTTGATCAGGATTGCTACTACCAGCAATACCGGCCAAAGGAACAACAGGCCAAAGAAGGCCATTAATCTATCGAAAAGCCATTTAAGCATCATTTCCTGTTCCGTTTAACATATTTCAATTTCTTGTACATTCCACATACCAGGTTTAAACCGGTATAATAAAAAGCAACTATCCCATTTTTCTTCTCACCACAAAGCCATAGTTTATAGTGCCATTTAATTAAGGTTGCTATGCTATGGTTACTAATCGATCCGTTTCTACCGCGACGATACAGGGCTAAGTTCTCTTCCAATAAATAACAATCCGACTTTTTGCTGACTTGTAACCACATAGCGTAGTCATTATTCTTTTGTATGTCCTCAATTTGTATGAGTCCAACGATAGCGGTATCATACATTACGGTCAGACATCCGGGCCAGCAGAAAGCTTGCATTCCTTTGTGGGTTATACGTTTCGGCCCCGCTACAAGAACACCTGTAGGTTGATCATCTTCATCTATCTCTGCGTATGAATGATAGGTGAACGCGTAGTCATTCTGTTGCATAAAGACGATTTGTTTCTCCAGTTTCTCCGGAGACCACAGATCATCACTATCAAGGAAAGCGATATACCGTCCTTTAGCTTTGCGCAAAGCTCTGTTTCTCGTTAATGCCGCTCCTTTATGTTGTTCATTGCACTTATAATGAATACGTACATCGGAGTAGGAACGTACTATATCAGCCGTGCTATCCGTCGAACAATCATCCACGATGAGTAACTCCCAGTTGGTATAGGTCTGGGCTAGCACACTGTTGATTGATTTTGCAATAAATCGCTCGCAGTTATACGCAGGCATTATGATACTAACGAGTTCCATTATTTAAAATAGGTGGTATAGAGGGCATGTAAACTCTCTTTACTCCATTTAGATTTCTGCGTTTGGTTAATTAAACCCGTACTGATATTGCCAACATTAGCAATTTGCAGAGTAGGGTCATATTTTGTTTTTAGTTGTACAGCACGTACCAATTCAGCGAAATAGATTTCTTCTCCGTACATAAAGCCGGGGAAATGCAGTTCCGGATATTTGGAGACAAAGTGGTTCGTAAACAGTATAAAAGATCCATGTCCGGCATATATCTCACAGGAAGGATAGACTTTGACTTTTTTACTCTTTAGCAAGTATAGTGCATGGTACATCCGATAAATCCATGTATTGCTGTAAATCATATTCCAGATAAAGAAGTTGCGCCTCGTCGGCCGCGAGAGCATGTAGGGATTCTCGTGGCGGTCAATCTTGTCGGTATAGATATCCGGAGCTAACCAACCTATATGCGTGCTATCAACATTCAATAATTGCTCAAAGAAATCCGGTTTAAGTTCCAAATCGACATTAGATATTGATACGAAGTCATAGCCTTGCGCTTTGGCATTATATATGGGTAGTGCTCCGCCTAAGTAGCCTAAGTTTTCTTCACCGTTATCGGCAACCTCGATATCAACCTGTAATTGGCCTTTTTCCCGCTCAGCGGCACAACGAACCGACTCCATAAAGGTCTGGAGTGCTTCATCGGAATGATATGTAACCGCTATGAGTAGGTATTTCTTCATTCCGCTATATAGGTTTTAATAAAATAAATCAATATCCACCAAAAGGATATCGGCATTAACAGGAAGGATCCTATCGTCCATACTACCGGTAAAATCACTATAGTCTTAGCTATTTGAGTACTCCTATATTTCAGCATTCGCAGCAGCCAGATCCATAGTTCTTCAGAAATTCGAAAAGCCCAGCGGATCGTATTCCAACCTTTGAGTTGCTTCGTCATATGCGCCATAAAGGTGAAGTTCCCTTCCTGCATGCGGATATAGGAACCTGTTTTGCCGTTTTCGTTTTGCTTATAAATCGCCCCGCAATAGTCGAGTAGGGCACTTACTGTCGGATGAACGTCAAAGCACTTCATGTGCCATCCCCAGTCTTCGCGAAAACGGCATGCACTTTGGAACGCCAAAGCATTTCGCCTAATAAACTCCGTACGATAGAGGAAACTATGGATAGGCACAGAGGCCCCAAGTCCCCAGAGCACATATATATTGTAAGCATTCAGTTGTACAGCACGCAGTTTGGTGCGCTCACCTTGGCGGTTCTCTGAACAAAATGCCGTATAGCTTATATCTGCTCCTTCACGCTCCATCCGCTCTATTTGGCTTTCCAGTTTTTCCGGTGCGATGATATCATCGGCATCCAGGAATTGGATATATTCTCCTTGTGCCTGTTGTAATCCCATATCCCGTGCACTGGCACTACCTCCGTTGGCCTTTTGCAGCAAGCGTACACGCGGTTCGCGAAGGGAGATGTTGGAGACCACTTCTGCCGTGTTGTCGGTAGATCCATCGTCCACCACAATGCACTCCCATTCCCCAAACGTTTGAGTTTGGAGAGAAGCTATGGCCTTTGGTATAAATGCCGCTTGGTTATAGCAGGGTATGATCACCGACACTTTCATTTTCTGTAGCATATAAATTGATAACCAAATACATAGACAGCCAGAATATAGGCAACATACTCAGCGTTCTTGAGAACAGGCTATACATCAGATATTGAATGAACAACAAGGACACAAAAAGATATTTTTTGTCTTTCTCTGCCATTTTAAAGGCAATAATAAGCACATATACAATAATGACCAAATAGAGAAGTCCTCCGAAAAACCCCAAGCCTAAGAAAGACTCCAAAATACTATTATGCACGTACTCGCCTTTTATAAATAAGGAAGAGCCTGTAAATGGGTTATCCAATATATTCTCGAAAGCATGTTTGTATAGTATATTGCGTCCGCTGGTAACTCCAGCCTCCATACTATTCGGATCGTAAATGGAACTGTACAAACGGTCTAATGCCTGGTTGTCATAAGATATGAGAATGTCGTTTAGAATCGGTAATAGGAGAATGAAAAGTCCTGCTAATACGGGCAAACCGATAAGAATCTTCATCTTATGACCATTCATATACAGATACGCGATAAAGCATATAATGAGAGCCACTAATGCGCCACGAGATCCGGCAGCAATAGAGATGAACAAGCCTATGATGATTGCTCCTGCGCTAAGCAGTTTATGCCATAGACGTATGTCCTTTTGATAGAACAAGGCAAGCGCCAAAATAGTGATCGTTGTGCCCAGATGCCCGAAAGCAATTGTGTCCATGGATGCATTCCCCATAAATCGTCCGTCTGCGCCGATGTAATCCAATGCTTTTCCGGTTACGATATACGACATACTGATTAATCCCATGCTTAAAAATATCATCAATATGGCGGTATTCAATTTGCGCAAATCAAGTAACTCCAATTTAAAGAAATAAAATCCATAAAATGGAACAATCGCTGCATTCGCATATAAGAAGACAGCCGCAAAAGGGTTAGTGACAATCTCCTGCCGTATGCCAACAATCATGAAATCGTAAAACAGGCGTATAAAATAGAGCCAGAAGAATATCTGTATGGTATAGGATATTTTTCCTAACGGGCGGTACTGTACTTTCCCTATCCGCATCTGCAAAGTAATTATAAAGAGAAAAGCAATAAAAACAAGTATATAGTAAGCACTTTTAAGCAAACCGAAATTCATCTCTTCCGGCAGGTATGTAAACCCGTCGTAAGCGAATAATGCCAGCAGAATAAACCACTGCAAGTACGATATTATGCGTTCTCTATCAAGCATTTCCGAATATCCTTTTGCTCCATTTAAGTCTTTGTTCTTCGCTGCGAATATAGGTGCCTTTGGCGCGCCCTTGCTTCTTCATTACATATTCATTGGATGCAATACGTTGTTGTACCGTTTTCTCTGAATACGGCCGGTTTTCAGTAGGGTGGAGGTAAATAGCCTTTCGCAGGAAGATGTCATACGATTTCGGGAAAGCGCTGTGTATGCGGAAATGAATATCGTTCTCTTCCCCATAGAGGAAGATTTGCTCGTCAAACAACCCTGCTGCTTCAAACATTGTTTTTCGTACACAGAAACATGCTCCGGAGAAGTACATGTGCCGCCAGCAGAAACAATTCAACCGATTAGCCAATATTCCTCCGGAAAACCGTATAAATCCAGAATAATGGTTCAAAATCGAGAAAGAAGTGCCGCGTTTGCCATTTTGGTTGACAATTTGCCGGAAACCAACCATTGCCAGCCGTGCATCTGACTGATAACGCGAAACAATCTCTTTGAACGAAATTTTAACAAGCCGAACATCGGGATTCATAATCATAATAACAGGCGAGGACGCTTGCCGGATACCGATGTTATTGCCTTGTCCATATCCTCCATTCCTGTTGTTGCTAAAGACTTGCACTTTCCGTCCATAGCGTTGCGCAATCTTATCATTCATGGAAACGAATCCGCTGCTGTTATTATCCACCACAATCACTTCCAATGCTTCCCCTATGTCATTTTGGGCAAAGAGTGCATCCAGACATCCGTAGATATCCGGTTCCGAATTATAGGTTACTATAATAACAGACAATTCCTTCATTCCTTCATTCCTTCACTCATTAACTCTTTTATCACTACGCTCGGCCATTTCCAGTTCTGGTAGGCGAGTTGGGCGATACCCGGTGCGAGAATCAATCCCCATATGCCCATTTCCATCGGACTTAGGAAAATCCACAGGAGAATGACCGTTGCGGCGCCACTCACTAATGACGGAATAAAGAACGGAATTCTGTTATCCGCCATTATAAATCCGGCTGAAACAGCATGGTTGTGCTCTAATGTGCTTATCAGCAGCATCACGCACAGCATGGCTGTTGGCACGAAATGGGTTTGACTTCCAATCAAATCCAAAGCCCAGTCTCCCAAGAAAATCCACATCACGCCGCCTACTAAATAGATCAGAAGCAGACTTCCGGTGCAGAGTAGGTAATAGCGTTTCAACCCATTCATGTCATTCTCGGCTCTGCATTGTGCCAACTTAGGCAGGTAAGATTGATAGAATACAGTTCCGCAGCGCGCCAAGATATCCATCACCTGCAAGGTAATACCATAGCATGCCACTTCTTCCAAAGTCAGGAAAGCCGAACCTATTAAGATAGCGGACTTGTTCACCAAGAATCCGCCTAATTGCGTTAAGCCGATCTTGATGGCATTCGGAGTGATGGCACCAAGTATCTGTTTGGGATCTTGCGTATCAGCAACCGCTAAATGGGCTTTCAGTTCCGGTGTGAAAAAGACGCGATAGGTAAGTACACGTCGAATAATGGTCGAAACCAGTTGCGAAGCCACAATAGCAGTTAGTCCCAAACCGGCATAGATAAGTCCGATGGCTAAACCAATATACACTGCCTGACCCAACATGTTAATCTGTTGGCAGCGCTTGACATAGCCTTTCCCGGTCAGAAGCGCATCGTAATAAAGCGTGTACAGGTTATAGCAGTTGATGGCAATTAACAGCACCCAGGCTATCATCGCGTCTTGCTTATCTCCGGTATATTTCTGCAGGATATAATAGAAATAAGCCGTTCCTGCTGTGGCCAGAAGGGCAAATACGGTTATAGCTATCCATCGATAGAAACGACGCATAGCAGCCAAGGTGCCTTTGAGCAGACTATAGTCCACTTCGGCATCGGCAGTTGTTTGTACAACTCCTTCTTTCTGCAGCGCTTTTACACCGGAGAAGATATAACTGATATTTCGTGCAAAGGTAGGACGAAAACCAAAATCGAGCAGCAGAACAAGAAACGTGATCGTCTGAAAGATATTCCAAACACCTACTGTCTCTTGGGACATCTTATGAAGGATAAAGGGTAATAGTAACACCCCCGCACCGATCATAAACGCTGTGCCGGCATAGCTCCACGCGATCTCTCGCTTACCGATATTTTCGATTTTCTCTGCCACTTAGTCGCGTCGGAAGATATCTCGCGTGTATACTTTCTCTTTTACATCGTCCAAACATGTATCATAGCGATTTGCTATGATAGCCTGGCTGCGAAGTTTAAACTCCGCCAAATTATTAACCACTTCGCTGCCGAAGAACGTACTTCCATTCTCGAGTGTCGGTTCGTAAATAATGACCGTAGCACCTTTGGCTTTGACACGTTTCATGATACCCTGGATGGACGATTGACGGAAGTTATCGCTATTAGCCTTCATCGTCAGACGATAGACACCAATGGTACAATGCTTCTCTTGGTTCGCATCAAAATCACCACGATGGTAGTAGTCGTAGTATCCGGCTTTGGCCAGAACACGGTCGGCAATAAAATCCTTGCGCGTGCGATTCGACTCCACGATAGCCTCAATCAGGTTTTCGGGCACATCTTGATAGTTTGCCAAGAGTTGTTTTGTATCTTTCGGCAAACAGTAACCTCCGTATCCGAAGGACGGATTGTTGTATTGCGTGCCGATGCGGGGATCCAAACAAACTCCATCAATGATATCTTGCGTATTCAGCCCCTTCATCTCTGCATAGGTGTCCAGTTCATTGAAATAACTTACACGAAGTGCCAAGTAGGTGTTGGCAAACAACTTAACCGCTTCTGCTTCAGTCAAACCCATGATACGCGTCTCGATATTCTCTTTGAGTGCACCTTCTTGGAGCAATTGAGCAAAGGTCTTAGCTGCCTCATACATCCGAGGATTGTCTAGGATTGTACCGACAATGATACGACTCGGGTACAAGTTATCATAGAGCGCTTTGCTTTCGCGCAAGAACTCCGGCGAGAAGATGATATTCTCGCAATTATATTTCTTGCGCACCGACATCGTATAGCCGACAGGAATGGTCGATTTAATGACCATGATTGCCTTCGGATTGACGCGCATAACGGTTTCAATGACGTTCTCCACGGCACTGGTGTCAAAGTAATTGAGTCGGCTGTCGTAGTTGGTAGGAGCCGCAATGACCACAAAATCCGCAGTTTTGTACGCGGACTCGGCATCAAGTGTAGCCGTAAGATGCAGGTCTTTCTTCGCCAGATATTTCTCGATGTACTCATCTTGAATAGGCGACTGGCGACGATTCAACATCTCTACTTTCTCCGGCACAATATCTACGGCCGTTACTTCATTATGTTGGGCGAGTAGGGTAGCAATACTTAGACCCACATATCCCGTTCCAGCTACTGCAATTTTCATATTAGATATGTTCTTCTACACCTCGGAAGTGTACATTTAACTCATGAAGGTGCTCCAGCAACGTACCGAGAGAGGTACCTTTGGTCATCTCTGCAAACGCGTTTACATCCTTCGGGAAACATTTTCCACCATATCCGAACTTGCCGTCCGGCCCGGGCACATAAGTATGGGTGTCGTTGATGTAGCCCGACAAAAGAATGCCGGTGTGCACTTTGCGCCAATCTGCACCCATCTTCTCGCAGTACTCGCGGCAAGCGTTGAAATACGTCACTTTGTAGGCACCGAAGACATTGTGCATGTACTTGGTTAACTCTGCCTCCAACGGCGTCATAACGGTAAATTTCTTACCTACAAAGATCTTGGTCAGCAGATCCTGAGCACCCGTGAAGACCATCGTCTGCTTGTTGAAGTCCTCAATGAATGTACGCTCCGTAAGGAACTCCGGCATGTAACATACTTGATGTCCGGTCTCTTTGGTAAGCATAGCACTTGTTCCCGGAAGAATCGTCGTGCGTACAAAGACCGGTACGTCCGGCAGATTCTTGATTAACTGCTTCATCAGCGTCAAATCCTGCGAACCATCTTCTTCTGTCGGCACGTGAATTTGCAGGAAAGCGATGTCAATCCCACTCATATCATCATTGTACCCTTTAGGAGGATCGCTGATAAAAAGTTCACACTCCGGGTTGTTGTTCTCCAACCAATTCTTCAAAGCTCCGCCCACGAAGCCGCATCCAATAATTCCAACTTTAATCATTTCTATTGTAATTTGATTTGTTTGTTCTTTCGAATCTACAAACGGTTGTTAACCGCTTAATTGCAAAAAGCCCGCAAAGATACAACATTTTTTTAATATGTGCAAGCGCGCGCGAACTTTTTTCATAAAAATAGGGCAATCGGCGCAAAATCATTAAATTTTTAAATTTAAAATTTGACATGTGAAATTTTTGTAGTACCTTTGCACCCAAATTGGCATATTATGCACTTATAACAAAAAAATTAACGATAAAATGAAAAATTTCAAATTATGGAATACGCTGTGCGGATGGGTGGTTTTTGCCATCGCAGCTGCCACGTATCTCCTTACGATGGAGCCAACCGCATCGTTTTGGGACTGCGGTGAGTTCATCTCCAGCGCCGTGAAGTTGGACGTTGGACACCCGCCCGGAGCACCTTTTTTCATGCTGATGGGCCATTTCTTTAGTCTGTTTGCATCGGATACCGAGCACCTGGCGATGTGTGTGAACGCTTTGTCGGCTCTTGCCAGTGCCTTTACCATTTTGTTCCTGTTCTGGACCATTACCGCATTGGCGAAGAAACTGGTTCAGCCCGACACGATGGCAAAAGGTATCGGTTTGTTAGCTGCTGGTACAGTAGGCGCGTTGGCTTACACCTTCTCGGATACCTTCTGGTTCTCCGCAGTAGAAGGTGAGGTATATGCCTCCTCGTCGCTCTTCACGGCAGTGGTGTTCTGGTTGATCCTTAAGTGGGACGAGCATGCAGATGAAGAGGGTTCTGACCGTTGGCTGATTGCTATTGCCTATTTGATGGGATTGTCTATCGGTGTTCACTTGCTGAACTTGCTGACAATTCCTGCTATCGGACTCGTTTATTACTTCCGTCGCTATCCATTCAGTTGGTGGGGTGTGATTGCTGCTTTTGCGGCTTCCTGCGGTGTGTTAGCGGTCATTTTGTACGGTATTATTCCTGGTTTCCCGACTGTGGCCGGATGGTTTGAACTGCTGTTTGTTAACGGTCTAGGATGTCCGTTTAACACAGGTCTGGTAGTTTATATTATCGCAGCAATTTTGGCACTTGCGTGGGCTATTTATGAGTCGGCAGTTGATCGCAGCAAAATGCGTATGATCCTGTCGTTTGTGCTGGCATTCGTACTTTCAGGTGCCGCTTTCCTCTTCGAGCAATGGTGGATCGGTGTGATCTTAGCGATCATTTTAACGGCCGTATTACTGTCGTATCAGGAGGTTGTTCCGGCTCGTTGGCTGAATACGATAACTGTGATGATTGCTGTTATCCTGATCGGTTACAGTTCTTATGCAGCTCTTGTCATTCGTTCGAATGCCGATACGCCGATGGACCAGAATAGTCCGGATAATGTCTTCTCGCTCAAGTATTATTTAAATCGTGAGCAGTACGGAGACCGTCCGTTGTTCTACGGACAATACTATAATGCTCCGGTGAAACTGAGAGTAGAGGGTAATATCTGTATTCCGGTTGAGAAAGAAGGACACGCCCAATACGCTCCGGCTCCTCAAGTAGAAGGAGAAAAAGATCATTATGTGGTTACCGGCCATAAGACGAATTATCAGTATATGAGCCAATTCTGCACGATCTTCCCGCGTATGTATTCTTCGCAAGGAAGTCATCAGTCGGCTTATAAGGACTGGGGTCAAGTGAAAGGAAGACGCGTTCGCTATGATTATTGCGGACAGCAGAAAGCGGACCAATGTCCTACTTTCGGAGAGAACCTTCGTTTCTTCTTTGCGTACCAAGTACATTTTATGTACTGGCGTTACTTTATGTGGAACTTTGCCGGTCGTCAGAACGACTTGCAGTCATATGGAGAGATCACCAAAGGAAACTGGATCTCGGGTATTCCTTTCATAGACAATGCACGTCTTGGCGATCAATCCATGCTGCCTACGGAATACAAGGAAAATAAGGGACACAATGTGTATTATTTCCTGCCGCTTCTGTTAGGTCTTATTGGTATCTTCTGGCAACTCACGCGTGTGAAAGACGGAGAAGCAAAGGGTGCCAAGAACTTCACCTTGACCTTCCTGCTTTTCTTCTTAACCGGTTTGGCTATTGTGATTTATTTGAATCAGACGCCTTATCAACCGCGTGAACGAGACTATGCTTATGCGGGCTCCTTCTATGCGTTCTGTATTTGGATCGGTTTAGGTGTGTTGGCGCTGATTGACTGGTGTTCACGTTCTGTAAAATCCAAGACGGGGGAAGTGATTGTAGCCGTATTACTTGCCGTTGTTTGTCTGGGTGTACCTGCTCAAATGGCATCTCAGAACTGGGATGATCACGATCGTTCAAATCGCTATTCCTGTCGCGATTTCGGAGCGAACTATCTCAAGTCCTGTGAGACGCAGGCTATCCTGTTCTCTAATGGCGATAATGACACATTCCCACTTTGGTATAACCAAGAAGTAGAAGAAGTAGGTACAGATCTGCGTGTATGTAACCTCTCGTATTTACAAACCGATTGGTATATCTCGCAGATGAAACGCCCGTACTATGAGTCAAAAGCGCTTCCTATCTCTTGGGAATACAAGGATTTCATGCCTAACAGCAATGAGATAGCACGTGTAGACAATCGTCTGGGTCAGCCTATTTCGGTAGAGCGCGCGTTCAACTTCTTGCGTTCCGACGATCCGCGAACCAAGACTCGCGAAGGCGATAACTATATCCCGTCCGACAAACTCTATGTAGAGACTCCGAGCGGCGAGCGAGTTATGTTCCAAAGCAAACGGATGTATACGCGTTCGCAGATGATGATCATGGAGATGATTTCTACGAATAACTGGGAGCGTCCTATTTATTTCTGCGCAACCGTAGGAAATGACTATTATCTTGGTTTGGAGCCTTGGATGGAATTGACCGGTTTGGCTTATCAAATCACTCCGACTCGCAGTCGGGATGGTCAGCCGCGTGTGAACTCCGAGAAGATGTACGAGAATATGATGCATAAGTTCAAATACGGCAACATGAATATGCCGGGCATCTATATCGATGAGAACTTGATGCGTATGTGTCGTACACACCGAATGATGTTCGCGCAATTGGCAGAGCAACTGATTCGTGAGAACCAACGTGACAAGGCGCTTGAAGTACTTGATTTCGCGGAAGAGCAACTGCCCGGATATAATATCTCATATGACTATACTTCGGCTTCGATGGCATCGATGTACTTCCTCTTGAATCAAGACGAGAAGGCCCTTGCTATCATGGAGAAAGTAGCGGAGAATAGCGTAGAGAATATCCGTTTTGCGGCTTCTTTAAATCGCGAGCGTCGTAAATCGCTGGAGTCCAACACATATCGTGAATGGCAGATTCTCGGCTATGTGCTGCAGACCTGCGAGCGTTACGGGCATAACGATTTTGTGGATAAGTACTATGCAGACTATGCTTCTTATTCAAAATAATTTAAAACAATGACAACAATCAATAAAGTACCTGTCTTGCTGCTCACGGGCTATCTCGGGAGCGGCAAGACAACGCTTCTCAACCGCATCTTGACGAATACGAAAGGAATTCGTTTTGCGGTTATTGTGAATGATATCGGAGAAGTCAACATTGATGCTTCTTTGATTCAAAAGGGCGGAGTAGTATCGCAACAGGATGATTCGCTTGTAGCGCTTCAGAACGGCTGTATCTGCTGTTCGCTTAAGATGGACCTGATTGCTCAGTTACATGACCTGGTTGCACAGAAAGCCTATGACTATATCGTAATCGAGGCCTCCGGAATATGTGAACCGGCACCTATTGCTCAAACGATCTGTTCCTATCCGGAGATGGTACCTCAATTTGCCATGGACGGAGTACCTGTATTGGATTGTATTTGCGCAGTAGTGGATGCTCTGCGACTGCGTGATGAGTTCGATGGAGGACTGGCCTTGGAACATCATATTCCGAAGGAAGAAGACCTTGCAGCCTTGGTTACTGAGCAGATAGAGTTCTGTAACGTTATTCTGTTGAACAAGGCTTCTGAAGTAAGCGAAGAGGAACTGACGAGAATTAAATCCATTATTCGCGCCATTCAACCCACAGCTCCAATTATCGAAACGAACTACTGCGATGTGGACTTGGAGAAGCTTCTGAAAACGAATCTCTTCGACTTTGACCGTACGGCTACTTCTGCTGCTTGGATTCAAGAAGTAGAAGATGCCAGCCATCATCACGACCATCACGATGATGATGATGACGATGAGGAAGAGGAGGAGCATGAGCATGAGCATCATCACCATCATCACGATCATGACCATGAGCATGGCGATCACGATCACTTGGCTGAGTTCGGAATAGACACCTATGTATATTACGCGCGCAAGCCTTTTGACCTGGGACTCTTTGATGAGTTTGTAGCGGCTCACTGGCCGAAGAATGTGATCCGTTGTAAGGGTATGTGCTATTTTGCCGAAGAGTATGATATGTGCTATCTCTTTGAGCAAGCCGGTCGTCAGTTCAATCTGCGTAAAGCAGGAGAGTGGTTTGCTACCATGCCTAAAGAAGAGTTGATGCAACTCATGGCGGACGATGCCCAATTGCGGAAGGACTGGGACGAACAATACGGTGATCGCATGCAGAAACTGGTGTTCATTGGCCAGCATTTAGATGTAAAAGCCATCCAAACAGCCTTAGATAACTGCTTGCAATGAAACGAATAATCAATCCTTGGACAAAAATGCCCGGCTACAACTGCTTTGGTTGTAGTCCGGACAATCCGATTGGTACGCGGATGCGATTCTTTGAGGACGGAGAGGATATCATCTCCATTTGGAAACCTACGCAGAATCATCAGTCGTGGATCAATACCCTGCATGGTGGTATTCAGGCAGTGTTGCTGGACGAAGTGTGCGGTTGGGTAGTATTCCATCAACTCAAAACTGCCGGAGTGACGGCTAAGATGGAAATGCGTTACCATAAACCGGTTTCCACCCTTCAAGAATACATCAAATTACGTGCTTACCTCAAGGAAATGCGTCGTAATGTAGCAATTGTCGCAGGGGAGTTATACTCTTCAGAAGGAGAATTGCTCTGTGAATGCACATGCACCTATTTCACTTTTCCGCAAGAAAAAGCAAAGGAATCCATGGGCTATATTCCCTCTGCAACGGAAGAGAAAGAATATACTTGGGAAGAAGCGATTAATCTTTAATACATTATGATAGAAACCTTTTTGCAGACGGACTGGTTAGTCGTCATTACAAAGATCGTTTTGGCTACAGCGCTCGGATACCTCATCGGAATGGAGCGTGAGTTGCATGGAAAAGCAGTGGGTACGCGTACGATATCGCTTATAGCGATAGGTAGTGCATTATACGTACTGATGTCGCCTGCCATCACAGGCGGCGATAATTCCCGTATTATTGCGCAAGTGGTATCCGGTATAGGTTTTTTAGGTGCCGGAATTATCTTCAAAGACGGCGATACGGTCAAAGGCCTGACTACGGCTGCCACAGTATGGTGTGCAGCTGCCATCGGAGGTTTGTGTGGTTTCGGTATGTTTGCCGAAGCTGTCATGGGTACCATCGCAATTATGACCGTGAACTTATTCTTCAAGCACCTGCGTGGAGAAAAACATGAAGAAAACGCTAATCATGAAAACCACCATGAAAATTCTACTGATTAATGGTAGTCCTCGTAAAGAGGGGAATACTTTTCTTGCATTGAATGAGATAGCCCAAACCTTGCAAAGCGAAGGTATGGAGACTGAAATTGTTTGGATTGGTAATCACGCAATGCGCGGATGTATCGCTTGCGGACAATGTCGTTCCGGCAAACCCTTTGCAGACGGGCATACAGGCTGTGTATTCAATGATGATGGCTGTAATGCAATTACAGCGAAGTTTGCTTCTTCCGATGCTTTTGTCTTTGGTTCTCCGGTTTATTACGGTCAACCGAATGGAACATTACTCAGTTTTATGCAACGGGCGTTTTTCAGTCAAGGAGATGCACTTCGGAATAAACCGGCTGCTGCTGTAGCAGTATGTCGTCGTGGAGGGGCTACGGCAGCATTACAAACCCTTTTGATGCCTATGCAAATCATGCATATGCCCATCATCACTTCCCAATATTGGAATATCGCTTACGGGCGTGAAGAGGGGCAGGTGAAACAAGACGCGGAGGGATTGCAGACCATGCGTACGTTGGCTCACAATATGGCGCGTGTATTACGTGGTTTGGCGAACGAACCCATCCCGGAACGAGAGCCTGTTACGCCTACGCATTTTATACGATAATATTTTTTTTCATTTCTTGTTGCATATGTGAATTTTTATTTGTAACTTTGCAGCCGATTTGAATAAATCTTTAGACAATATACATTATAAATCTATAAAAAACAATTCATTATGAAACCGACTCACATTGAGCATTTAGGTATTGCTGTAACTTCGATTGAAGAGGCAGCTCCTTTCTTTGAGTTCCTTACCGGAAACAAGTGTTATTCGATTGAAGTAGTTGAGGACCAAAAGGTTCGTACTGCTTTCTTTAAAGTAGGCGAAGTAAAAATCGAGCTTCTCGAGCCGACCAGCCCGGAGTCCACTATCGCTAAGTTTATTGAAAAGAATGGCGGTCGCGGTGGAGTACACCATGTCGCTTTCAACGTAGAGAACGTAGCAGAAGCTCTCGCAGAGTGCGAGGCAGCAGGTATCCAGCTGATTGACAAGGCTCCGCGTAAAGGTGCAGAGAACCTGATGATCGCTTTCCTTCATCCGAAGAGCACGAAGGGTGTGTTAACTGAATTGTGTCAACAGCCGAAATAAGCATATTATGGATCAAGCTAAATTGGATAAATTGGTTGCTAACCGCGAAGCGGCTATTGCCGGAGGCGGTGAAGCAGCAGTAGAAAAACACCATGCAAAAGGCAGTTATACTTGCCGCGAGCGTATTAACATGCTGCTCGACGAAGGTTCGTTTGAAGAGGTGAATATGTTCCTTACCCACCGCTGTCACGACTTCGGCATGGAGAAGAAAGTGTTCCTGGGTGACGGTGTAGCAGTAGGATCGGGTACGATTGACGGTCGTCTGGTATTCGTCTTTGCACAAGATGCTACAGTTATCGGAGGTTCGCTGAGCGAGACGATGGCACTCAAGATTTGCAATGTGATGGATCAGGCTATGAAACTCGGTGCGCCGATCATCGGTTTGAATGACTCGGGTGGAGCACGTATTCAAGAGGGAGCATGTGCGCTGGCCGGCTATGCAGAGATCTTCGAGCGTAACATCCTTGCTTCGGGTGTAGTTCCCCAGATCTCCGTCATCTTCGGTCCGTGTGCGGGTGGAGCAGTATATAGCCCTGCGTTGACCGACTTCATCATGATGACCGAGCAGAACAGTTATATGTTCATCACCGGTCCGAAGGTAGTGAAATCCGTTACAGGTGAGGATGTAACCGTAGAGCAACTAGGTGGCGCTAAGATCCACGCTACCAAATCCGGTGTGACCCATTTTGTGGCGGCTACAGAGGAAGAGGCGCTGGCTGAAGTTCGTCGTCTCGTTTCCTTCATCCCGCAAAACAACATGGAGGAGGCTCCGCTCGTAGAGTGTACCGATGACATCACCCGCGTGGATGACAATCTGAACGACATCGTTCCGGCTGACCCGAATAAACCGTACGACATGCACGAGATCATCAACACCATCGTCGATAACGGTGACTTCATGGAGGTTCATAAAGACTATGCCAAGAACGTGATCTGCGGTTTCGCACGTTTCAATGGTCGTTCGACCGGTATCATCGCTAACCAACCGAGTTGGCTGGCAGGTGTGCTGGATTGTGACGCTTCTCGCAAAGCAGCTCGTTTCGTTCGTTTCTGCGATGCCTTCAATATTCAGATCTTGACTTTGGTAGACGTACCGGGCTTCCTTTGCGGTACCGGTCAGGAATATGCAGGTATTATCGATCACGGAGCAAAACTGATGTTTGCGTACGGCGAAGCAACTGTACCGAAAGTAACTATCACCGTTCGCAAGTCTTACGGCGGTTCGCATATTGTGATGAGTTGTAAGCAACTGCGTGGTGACATGTGCTATGCTTGGCCGAACGCAGAGATCGCTGTGATGGGTGCGAGCGGTGCCGTAGGTGTACTGCAGGCAAAGGCTATTAAGGCGATCGAGGATCCGGAAGAGAAGAAGAAATTCATCGCAGAGAAAGAGGCGGAGTACAAAGATTTGTTCGCAAGTCCGTATCAGGCTGCTAACCGCGGTTACATTGACGATGTAATTGAGCCTCGCTACACCCGTAGCCGTATCATTCGTGCCTTCGAGATGTTGCAAACCAAGCGTCTGACCAACCCGCTAAAGAAACACTCTAATATTCCGTTGTGATATGGTTTTACTTTTAGTTAACCCGGAAACGTGGACATGGGCGAATACCTGGACGGTAACAGGTCTGGGCTTCGGTATCGTGTTAGTGCTCCTTTTTGCGTTGGTATTCATCTTGATGTTCTTCGGATGGATCATGCAGAAAGCAACAGCGCCTAAGGCTCCGAAAGCCCCCCAAGAGGACAAACCCGCTCCGAAGGCTTCTGCTCCTTCAGCAGAGCCTACGGACGAGGGAACCAAGGTAGCCATCGCTATGTCTCTGGCCAAAGCGGGAGATGAGGACATCGCCGCTATTGCCTACGCGCTCTATCTGGCGCAGAATAAGAAACATGACATCCCCACGGCTATGATCTCGCTGCATAAACACGAGACTGCGTGGAACGAGAAGAGTGTGGGAATGAACAACGTGGGTTTTTAGCCCTCGTTACTCGTGCCCCATACGGGGTTAAGAATAACCAAAGGTTTTTAATTGATATTAAACGTACATTTATATGAAAGAATTTGCATTTAAGATCAACGGCGCTGAGTACAAATGCGCTGTAGAAGAAATTGAAGCCGGTAAGACCAAAGTAACCGTCAACGGCAAAGTATACGAAGTAGAGACAGAGGCACCGAAAGCGGCTCCTGTAGCAGCCAAACCGGCCGCTACTCCTGCTCCGAAGCCTGCAGCAGCTCCTGCAGCACCGAAGGCAGAGGCTAAACCGGCAGCTGCTCCTGCTGCCGGACTTCAAGTGAAGAGTCCGCTGCCCGGATCTGTTATCAAAGTGCTGGTAAGTGAAGGCCAGGCTGTCAAGAAAGGTGACACCCTGCTGACACTTGAGTCCATGAAAATGGAGAACGCAATTATGGCAGAGGCCGATGGTACAGTTAAGCAAATCGCTGTTACTCCGGGTCAGAACGTGATGCAGGATGACCTGCTGATCGTGCTGGGATAAATCATAAAATTGAAATCAAAAATCACAAATAAAAAATTCAAATGGAAATACTTGAATTTTTTACAAGCATGGGATTCATGCAGATGACGTGGCAACAGGGTATCATGCTGCTGGTGTCGTTCGTCCTGCTGTACCTTGCCATCCACAAAAAATACGAGCCGCTATTGTTACTTCCGATAGCTTTTGGTATGTTGCTCACCAACTTACCGGGTGCTGGAATGTTCCATAGCGAGTTATGGTCGGCGTTCCTGGACCCCAATAGTCCTGCTTATCACTCTTACGGAGCCATTCTCAAAGAAGGCGGTCTACTCGACGTACTTTATATTGGTGTGAAGGCCGGTGTATATCCTTGCCTTATCTTCATCGGAGTAGGTGCTATGACGGATTTCGGTCCGCTGATTGCCAATCCCAAGTCTCTCCTTCTCGGTGCTGCAGCGCAGATAGGTATCTTCGTTACCTTCCTCTGCGCTTACGCGATGGGCTTTACTCCCGCAGAAGCCGGTTCCATCGGTATCATCGGTGGTGCAGATGGTCCGACGTCTATCTTCCTGACTTCCAAACTGGCGCCGCATCTCTTGGGCCCGATTGCTATCGCCGCCTATAGTTACATGGCTCTCGTTCCGGTTATCCAGCCGCCAATCATGCGCGCGCTCACGACTAAAAAGGAACGCGCTATCAAGATGGGCCAGCTCCGTCCGGTTTCCAAGACCGAGAAGATCGTCTTCCCGATCATCATCACGGCTATCGTAGCCCTCATCCTGCCGGACGCAGCACCGCTGATCGGCTGCCTGATGCTCGGTAACCTGATGAAGGAGTGTGGAGTAGTGGATCGTCTGTCCAAGACAGCCCAGAACGAACTGATGAACATCGTAGTCATTTTCCTCGGCCTCTCTGTCGGTGCTACGGCTACTGCCGGAAGCTTCCTGAACTGGCAGACATTGATGATTCTCGCGATGGGAATTGTGGCCTTCGGTTTGGGTAGCGCAGGAGGTGTACTGTTAGCTAAGTTCATGAACTTGTTCCTCAAGGAGAAGATCAACCCGCTCATCGGTTCCGCAGGCGTTTCGGCGGTGCCGATGGCGGCACGTGTATCGCAGACCGTTGGTCAGGAAGAGAACCCGTCTAACTTCCTTCTCATGCATGCTATGGGCCCGAATGTAGCCGGTGTGATCGGTTCTGCTGTCGCAGCAGGTGTGTTGCTCACGATGCTCGGATAATATATGTCTAACAGACGCATTGCAACAATCGTATTGGTAATAGCCATGTTAATCGTGGCTATTTCCGTACTATTTACCAATAATCTGGCTCGTTCGCTACAGGAAGAAGAGCAGAAGAACATGGCGATTTGGGCAGAAGCAACCCAACAACTCATCCTTGCAGATGAGGATGCGGACATCGATTTCTTCATGTCTATCATAGAGAAGAACACAACTATTCCTGTGTATATCTGCGATAAAGAAGGGAACGTGCTCTCCAGCCGTAACGTCACTTCTGCAGGTAAACCAGGCGATCACGGCCCGATAGAACTGAAGATTGACGATACTACGACGCAGTATATCTACTGGGATGACAGTAATCTTCTTACCCGCCTACGGTATGTTCCTTATGCGCAGTTTGCGCTGATCTTTATCTTTATTGCCATCGCAGTCATCACGATGCTGACCGGTCAACGAAGTGAAGAGAACCGCTTATGGGTGGGGTTGAGTAAAGAGACGGCTCATCAACTTGGCACTCCTATCTCTTCCCTCAACGCTTGGCAACAGATATTGGCAGAGAAATATCCGGAAGACGAATATGTACCGCAGATGAAGCGGGATATAGACCGTTTGCAGATGATTGCTGATCGCTTCCAGAAGATAGGTTCAGAACCTACTTTGCAGGCGGAGAACTTGATTCCGGTTGTACAAAACGCTGTGACTTATATGCGCGCGCGTATATCTAATAGGATTACGATTGATGATAGTTGTCTGAATGAGGTCAATCGTACGGTGATGCTGAATGCTCCGCTTCTTCAATGGGTGGTTGAAAATCTGCTCAAGAATGCGATAGATGCTATCTCCGGAGAGGGCGCAATTACCATCCAGCTTCATGAGAACGAGCACGATGTGATGATTGATGTTTCGGATACAGGCAAGGGAATTGACAACAAAACCCAGCGTCGCATCTTCGAGCCGGGTTTCACTTCCAAGGAAAGAGGATGGGGTTTAGGCCTTCCACTCGCCAAACGTATCATCGAGCAGTACCATGGAGGCAAACTCCTGCTTAAGAGCAGCCAAGTGGGTGTTGGTACCACTTTCCGCATCATTCTTAAAAAACCCGAAAACAGTTGAACCACTTCCGCTCATGGAAGCATAGAAAGCGCCTGCGTCCAGCAGACGCTTTTTTATGTAAGCAATAATAGGGTGATGAGGGAAAACCGTTGCCTCGAAATCGTTGATGAAAAGAGTAGAAAGTAGAAAGTCAAAAGACAAAAGACTTTTCTTTTTACTTTGAGCGATAGCGGTCTTTATACTTTGAGCAACCTCCGGACGCGGTCTCATTCCCGAATAAGCTTCTCGGGTAGATACCCCCTCGTCCGGCTTGATCATCACGATACGTACACCTTTCAAATCCAAGTCGATCGGAGTGAGGATATCTCCGATGCCTTCGGCAAAACAGGGTACATTATAGATAAAAAACGGGCAATCAGCTCCTAAGGACGCCACCTCTGCGGCTAACTGTGCCTTATTTAATCTTAAGCCAAACAACTCATTCAAGGCGATGGCCATGTGCGCTGCGTCGCTACTTCCTCCGCCTAATCCTGCGCCAAAGGGTATATTCTTCTTAAAACGGATAGAAACAGGACCTATCTGCGGGTATTTAGCAGCCAAATGACGGTAACACTTGATAATAAGATTGTCCTCCGGAGCACAATCCACCGTTATTCCTTCTTGCGTAAAGGCAAATGAGGGGGCAGGAACGACTTCGAGTTCATCATGTAAACCATAAACAGGCACAAATATTGTCTCCAGATCGTGGTATCCGTCCGGTCGTTTACGTACAACACGCAAACCCATATTTACCTTGCAATTCGGATAGAGTAGCATCGTATAATAAAAAATTTGCTGCAAAGGTACAATATTTTTAGGAAATATGCAAGCCTTTACAGCAAATACTGAGAAATAATTCGAATTAATGACGCTTCCTGAAGGTCCCACATCGGGAACAGGTGTAATAATACGAATCGGATGGAGTAGCATCTGGTAGAGCCTCCACAAACAAATGCATGAGAAAATCCTGCGTTTGTTGTTTGATAGTGTAAACATTCATTTTCATAACAGGTAAAGTTTAATGGCAATAGTTACTGAATTGTTCATCTCAAATCGAGTGCAAAGGTAGTATATTTTTGTGAATTATGCAAGCAAAAAATCAAAAATGTTAGCAGAATAAGTGTGAACACAAATTAGGTATTGTTTGCTCACAAACCAAACGTTCACAAACCGCATAAAAGAATCTCCGAACCTCGAACTTTTGATTTATGATTCTAAGAGAGTAGAGTAGAATTCATTTTGCAGAAATGCACGAATCTTAATAATCGTATATGCCTTCAAAATCAAGCAAATTACACAATTTGTTATAATATAACTATCTATATATGAGCATTTTACGTATTTAATTAAAGTAATACTATGAAGATATCACGGTATATGAAGAAATAGAGACATAAAGAAGTTAAAATACGTTTAATAATTACTATAACTTGCTTATTATAAGGCATATATACGTACTACACAAAGTAAAATAAGTATGACTATTTGAATAGTTTGTTGAACATAGACAGGGATGAGTGAGATGACTTTGTAAAAATGTTCCACGGCTTGTTGCTGATAAATAAATTTCATAATTGCAAATTTCATATATTCACAAATGTGAAAATATTTTTAAAAATAATTGTGCAAACATTTGTGTATTTCACATTTTTTTTGTAATTTTGCACTCGCTTACGTTAAGGCTCGTGTGAGTCGCTACCTCGTAGCTCCTTAAACACTCCGCCTTACGCTACGCTCTCCCCATAGCAAACAGCCTTAGGCTTAGTTTACTCTGGGGGCCCATTTAAATAGTAAATTATTATTTTATGAATGAGAGAGAACGTATAGAGAAGGTAAAAGATGCCTTAGGACTAACAGCAAGGCAGTTTGCTGCAGAGATTCATGTGCAACCCGGTACTATCAGTAATATGATGGCTGGACGTAATAATCCCAGTTTAGAAGTGATGAAACGCATTATGGAGCGCTATCCTACCTTGAATCCGGAGTGGTTAATTGCCGGAAGAGGTGATATGTGGCGTTCTGTACCCGGTAAAGATGCCGGTTTATTTGATATATTACCACCGGATCCGAAGGAAAAAACAGTGCGTACGGCACAAAAAGAAGAGCCGCAAGTAGTTGCAGCTCCTTCAAAACAGATTAAGAATATAGTAGTGTACTATACGGATGGTACGTACGAAGAGTTTATAAATCAAAAATCATAAACCCTACATCATAATACATGAAAAAGCGCTTATTTTGTAAGCGCTTTTTCGATCACCTCGCTGATATCGTGCACGAAGTGCAGTTTCAGCCCTTTCAGGTAGATGTCGTTGATCTCAGCGACATCTTTTCTGTTGTCCTCGCAGAGGATGATATCCGTGATACCTGCTCGTTTAGCTGCGAGCAGTTTTTCTTTTACTCCGCCAATAGGTAATACCTTACCTCGTAGAGTCATCTCTCCGGTCATGGCGATGCGTGGTTTAACGAGGCGTTTGGTGAAGGCACTTACTAAAGCCGTTGTCATCGTGATGCCGGCAGAAGGTCCGTCCTTCGGAATCGCTCCTTCGGGCACATGGATATGTACGGCTGTTTTCTCGAATACATCGGGTTTGATGCCGAGTTCTTTAGCATGGGCCTTGACATATCCGAGTGCCAAAGTGGCGGATTCTTTCATCACATCGCCTAAGTTACCCGTGAGGGTAAGTGTCGGGGCTTTGGCGGCAGAGAGGCTGGTCTCGATGAAGAGTATCTCGCCTCCGACTTGTGTCCACGCCAGGCCTGTTACCACACCGACGTATTTGTTTGTCTCCCAGCTATCGCGGCTATAACGTGCTTGCCCGAGGTAGGTACGCAGGTCATCAAGGGTGATAGAAACGTTATATTCTTCTCCTAAAGCCAGTTTGGTATCTATCTTCCGACAGATCGTCGCAATCTGACGTTCCAGGGAGCGCACACCGGATTCACGGGTATAATCATCGATGATATGGGCAAGAATTTCCTTCTTGAACTTGAGTTGCGAGGCTTTCAGGCCATGGTTCGCGAGTTCCTTGGGGATGAGGTGTTTCTTCGCGATTTCTTCTTTCTCTTCCTGCAAGTATCCGGTCATCTCGATCAACTCCATTCGGTCGAGTAGGGGTCGAGGAACGGTCTCCAGACTATTGGCGGTAGCGATGAAAAGCACTTTGCTCAGATCGTAATCCACATCCAGGTAGTTGTCATGGAAGGCATTGTTCTGTTCCGGATCGAGTACTTCGAGTAAAGCAGCAGTCGGATCACCTTTGTAGTCGGCGCCGATCTTGTCGATCTCATCGAGCACAAAGACGGGGTTGGAAGTTCCGCATTTCTTGATGCCGTCTATGATTCTACCGGGCAGCGCACCTATGTAGGTACGACGATGGCCGCGCACTTCCGCTTCATCGTGCAGACCACCTAAAGAGACGCGTGCATACTTTCGTCCGAGGGCTTCAGCCACACTCTTTCCGAGGCTTGTTTTTCCGACTCCCGGAGGGCCATAGAGACATAAAATCGGCGATTTCACCGGGTGATTTTCCTTCTCTTTTTTGCTACGAAGCGCCAATTGACGTTGTACCGCCAGGTATTCGACAATTCTTTCCTTCACTTTATCCAATCCGAAGTGATCACGATTCAGCACTTCTTGCGCGTGCGCCATGTCGTAATTATCTTCGGAATAAGCACCCCAAGGGAGGTCCAACATGAACTCCAGATAGTCGAGTTGAGTGGAGTAGTCCGGAGCATGCACATGCATGTGTTCGAGGCGGGCTAACTCTTTCTCAAAGCGTTCAGCCACCTCTGCAGACCATTTCATCTCTTTGCTTCGTTCGCGCAGTTCACTGACTTTTTGTGCCGATGAATCCGTGTCACCCAGGTCATTTTTGATGGTCTCCAACTCTTGTTGCAGGAAGTATTCACGCTGCTGTTTATCCATCTTCTCGACGGTACGACGCCGAATATCTTCCTTGATATTCAGTTCCTCCAGGTCTTTCTCGAGAATACGTAGCAGGGCATTAGCACGTTCAGTTAAGTCGTGAATAGCCAGCAATCCTTGCTTGGTCTCCGTCGGCATAATATAGATGGAGCACACATAATTCAAGAAAGAAGGCGAGGAAGTAAGATTTTTCAAAGAGGATTGAAGCGCAGACTGCAATCCGGCAGGGGAGTCTTCTCGTTTCGGCAATATCTTCTGTACCGTCTCACGAATGGTTTCGATGGTCGCGTTGAACTGTTTATCGTCCTTCCGCGGCATATTTTCGTCCATTTCAACGGCACTGGCCATTAATCCGCCGTTCTCAGCAGTTGTGAAATCCATGGCCTGTACACGATGAAGACCCTCGAAGATGGTCATCATCGTATCTTTTCCCATTTCCGGAACAGGAATTACTTGTACCACATGCGCCAAGGTGCCCAGAGGGTACAGGTCTTTCTCCGTGGGTTCTTTGGCCTTGTTGTCTTTCTGGGTCAGCAGAATTATCGGCTCATCTGTTTTTTCAGCTTCTTTGATGAGCTTCAGACTGCTTTTCTTTGAAACAGCAATAGGTAAGAGTACTCCCGGAAAGATCACAGTATTCTTAATAGGGAGTACTTTGTAAAGCTTGTTTTCTGATTGATACTTATCTTCCATTTTATAAACGTTGTTTGCGTAGTTAGGGTTGTTTGTGTAGTTAAGGTTGTTTTTGAAATGTGCTATTTTACATAATGCCGATTAGGTTTAAAAGGCACACATTTCGTGCTATAGTATTAGTACAATAATTATACCATAATAATGAAAAGAAATAAATCTGCCATAATGTCAGTAAATTATGTAAACGTAGTATGCGTAGTTTATGTAGTTTACGTGATTTTCGTAAACGATGTTATTATAGTTGTTTTTGAAGTCTCTCACGTATGATCGCTTGAATGAAGTTATCGAGTTTAGCATATTGTTTTTGCCGGAGAACCGATGAGCCTGGTCTTAGTTTCTTTTCGAACGGTGCTTCCGGATCCGGATGTTTGAATTGCGCGTAGAAACGATTTCTGAAGTTTTCCAGTTCTGCGCGCAGTTCAAGCGTTTTTTGGCGCTCCTCTGGTGTCATGGTTGCGAGTTCCTCGTCAGTAAGTTTGCCGGAATTGATAATCTCGGAAGTCTGGCGTTTAGAATCGCTAAACAGCTGAATATTAGCGAGTTCAGCTCCTTTAGGCGGGTTCTTATCGTAATCACGCGGATGAACGATTTTGTACGATTCCTGAACACCTTCTCTAAGGACGGCTCCATTCGGTGCGCGATATTTCTTTTTTCTCATGACAATACCGCTTCCTTTTTCGAATTCACCGTTCATTTCTTTAACCGGTGCATAAAATTTAATTTGAGTCATTTATTGGCACGATTTTTGCTGTGTATATTATAGTATTTCTATAAGTCTGCCAGTTTGGCAGTTCTTTTGGGCGTTCTTAGCCCGGCGTCGTATAAACATTCCCCTAATCACGCAGTAATTACCCGGTAATCGCCCCGTAATCACCCCCTTCAACCATTATTTTGGACTGTAAAAACCTCGGTTTTGCACCGAGGGGATTGTTGGGGGATTACAACTCAGAAAACTGGTCCTTGCCTACACCGCAAATTGGGCATGTCCAATCTTCCGGGAGTTCATTAAACGCTTTTCCTGTTTCGCTGGGGTCATATTCGTACCCGCAGACATCACAAATGTACTTTGCCATAGTTATAAAATTTTATGTGAATAAGTTATTATTTATTTGTGGAGTATAGCGGACTCGAACCGCTCACCTCGACACTGCCAGTGTCGCGCTCTAGCCAGATGAGCTAATACCCCTACTCTTTTATTATTTTGACAATCTGCCGTTGTCTGTCGGTCAGTTTTTCTATAACATTTTCTGTAACATTTGTCACTTTTTCTGTAACATTTGTCACTTTTTCTGTAACCCTTGACGGATATATTCCTCAAAATCCGGTGTGTATGTTGGTAATTCTTTCATAAGAACCTTTGCGGCTGCAAAGGTACAAAAAATATTTGATATATGCAAATTTTGGAGGTTTTTTAGTCAAAAACACAAAAAAGGGCGAGGCACTGCCCCACCCTAAATGTTTACACATCGGAATAATCCTTATTGTGTATGTCATAACCTCGTTGGTGTAGTTCGTGTACTATCAGCACAAGGTCACAAGCGCCCCAATTTTCATTTAATGTTTGCATCAGCCTTCAATTACTTTGATTTCATCTTCCGTTAGTCCGTAGAGGGCATAGACGCGTGTGTCGATCTCGGCATCCGTGGCGGAGATAGCAGAGGTGAGTTCAGTACAAGCCGCTTTATAATCGTTGAAATAGTCCTCCCATTCGTCCTGCTGAACGAGGGATAGTTTGATTTTCTGCTTTTTGAGTTCGGCAACAAAGCCAGCAAAATCCAAGGAATCGAAGGTCTCTAACGTGCCGGTAATTTTAATGTCCGGCATGTTATCTTGCAAACGACGGATAAACCTTGCCCGCTTGGCTTGGAGGTCTTTATTCAAGGAGAGCATTTTGTCGGCGAGGTCAATAAAGGGCTGTTGGTCTTCTGTTGGTACATGAAGTTTCTCAAAATAGACCTTACCTATTTCTCGTCTATCCTCACCTAATTCCGGACATATACACCGAATCCATAATTTGCACAATTTGGAATTAAAGATAGCCATTAAATAGAGCAAACTAATAGTGTCATCCTTAGCCGTAAGAATATAGCATTTCTGATTTGCTAAAGAGCCTGTATCATCATAACTGAATGGTAAATATTTAGTCATGTTCGGATATACGATCTTGTGCTTCGCAAACTCTTCTACATATGCACAATTTCGTAAGTTATAAGGAGTGTCGCCTTTATCGCCTCGTTTAGTTAAAGGAACGATATATTGATCCAAGAAGGCTTTAATGGCTGGATATTCATTAATATTCACAGGCGGAATACCCTTTTCTTTTAATCCATTATGCGGATTAATCATAAATAAATCTTGATTAGCCGTGTGCCACGCCGTCATATCTCTACCACGTAAAAGCGGTCTTATTAACTCTGCGCTCTTTGGATCTTCTGCAATAAGACGGTCTTTTGTCGCTCCATCAATATAAAAGGCATCATTAAAACCTGTAAGTATTCCACGATAAATATCAATGGGCAAATCTTTGAGAGCTTTACCGCAAGAATCCATCTTTGTGAGAATACCAGAAATACGACTATCTCTTATTGTCCAAGGATTAGATGTTAGATTGAGAGCCATTTTGTTTGACTCAACAAAATCGGATATATTTTCATTCTTGGCTTTGATAGCACATCCCTGAGTGGTTCCTTTATATTGATTCTTCTGAATAATAAGAATCTGCGGATCTACGGTTGCGTCTTCAAACACAGGCACTCCAGGGAAATCAATGAGCAATAACGGGTTCATCTTTGTAACCAGATACTTGCGCAAAGACTCCCCATAATTTATTTTTAGCCATTTATTAGAAGCGATAAAGCCTAAATAGCCATTATCTTTTAACAGTCTACAGCCTTGTTCATAGAACAAGCAATATAAATCAGCACTTTTATTATAGACCTCATAGCCGCATTTGGCATACACATCGCTCATTTCGCCCATCGATTGTAACTGCACATACGGTGGATTTCCGATGACGACATCGAAACCGCCTTTGGCGAAGACTTGCGGGAATTCGGCTTGCCAATTGAAGGCTTTTTCTCCGGCTATTTCGGGATCGGAGATAAGCGAGTTACCGCATTTGATGTTGTTATTGAGCGAGGAGAGTTTGCGGTGAGGTTTAGCGGTACGCAGCCACAAGGCAAGACGGGCTATCTCCACACTCTCTTCGTTGATATCCACGCCGTAGAGGTTGTTTTCGAGGATGCTGTTTTCTACACCGGGGAACTCTATGGTAGAGCCGGTCAGTTTGGCTTCCATCTCATCAATGAGCTTATGCTCCGCCATGAGGAACTGGAGTGCGGCATTGAGGAAAGCCCCCGAACCGCAAGCAGGGTCGCAGATAGTGATACCAAGTAACCATTCGCGGTAAGCAGTCAGTTGGTCCAGAAGCCTTTTCTTCGTTGCCGTCTGGCGGTTCTTATCGGCGAAATATTCGGCTTCATCAATACCCATCTCAGCTTTCTTCTCGGCACAGAGCCGACCGACGGTGTTCTCGACGATGTATTTGGTGATATACTGCGGTGTGTAGAAGACTCCATCGCGTTTGCGTTTGGAGACGGAAGAAACCCCTCCCGACCTCCCCTCAAGGGAGGAGAGTTTACCCTCGTTGATTTGAGAAGAGATCTCTTCTATTTCGTTGAGGGAGTTTTCGAAAATATGTCCGAGGATGTTGACATCGACATCCGTTGAGTAGTCGTAGTCCGCAAGTTTGCGTGTAAACTGCGCCAGGAGCTCATCGCTGATCTTGATGCTATCGAGCACCTCGTCGGGTTTGAACAGACCGCCGTTATAGGCGAAGATCTCGTATTTCTTACCCTGCCAGCCGGTGTTCATGTAGCCGAAATACTTCTTGATACGGTTGTAGAGCGGCACGTACTCGTCCATCTCTTTGAGCTGCTCCCATTGGTTGAGGATCTCCACCATAGAGTTCGGCGGCAGCAATCCGCTGTCCTCGGCAAAGAAGATAAACAGCAGACGATCCAGCAGTTTCTGGGTCTTTTTGAAGAGAAGGAGGATTTGTTCCTTAGGCGTCTCTTCGGTTGTGTTGTTCTTGAGTATATCCGCGAAGATCTCGCGTTTGAAGGCAGAGTAGTCTTTGTATAGTTTTTGGGTGACTTCGTCCTCGTTGCTCACACTGTCCTGTTTGGCTTGGAGGGGTTTGTCGGCTTGTATATTCGCCCATGACAAGCAGAAATAGAGCAACCGGAACTGCTCTTGGTTTATCGTGAAGAGGTTCCATTCGATATGCTCGACGGCATTGTCAATATAAAAACGAAGTTTCTCGAAATTGGAGATGACGACGTATTTGGTGTCCTTGTGTTGGCTCTTATAGCCGAAAGCCTGCCGCTCCACGTGGCTGAGGTCTGTGGTCTTATGGTCTTTGAGTTCGATGACACCGATGACTTTGCCGTCTCTCAGAATAGCACCGTCGGCTTTCTTGGCGTCGGTCTCGTTCTTCTGCTCGGTAATGAGGTTGAAATCGGGCATCGGATTGAGGGTGTAGCCAAAGACCTTGACGAAGAGTTCGCGCAGAAAGCCCTCTTGGAACTGCTCCTCTTTGGACGCGCGGATATTCTCCTGCACGGCAGGATTGAGGAAATAGGCTTTGTAGGTTTCCCACGCTTTGGCAATCAGCTCAGCATCTTGCGATGCAAGGTATTTCTTGATGACACTATTCTGAAAAAACATAGTAAAGATAAATTTTGCTTGCAAAATTACCACTTTTTTCTGATATATGCAAATAAATATAGAAAAATCGCGGATTTTTCGTTAAAGGGTTAAAATGGTCGAACAAGTTCGACGTTAAATAGTTAAGATGTTATAGCCGGGAATTAGTATAAGAAGCCTATCATCCAAAGCGGTAGTTTGTGCCCATAAGGAAACTCCATATCATCGGCAAGGATGTATGAGTTAGGTAAATCGGCTATTTGTTCGTAATCCTTATCTACTCCACCCACTTCAAAGGTATATTTACCATCCACCTTGAAGTCACCGTGATTCTTACCATACTCCACTAAATGACTGAATGATAGTTGATTGGAAGCAAAGCACTCTCGTACAGTGCCGATATTTGGAACTTGTACCGCTAAAGTATAAAGCATATTGCTATTATCCATAAGAACCTTGTCCGGTTTCTGCATTTTTTTTGCATTTACATAATCGGAATAAACCAAGCGAATGATCTTAGCCTTATCCAAGTAATTTAGGTACTCCAAAATCGTAGCTCGCTGCAACTCACTTTGAACGGACAGACGTTTGATGTCAATATCGTACGGAACAGAATTGGCAAAGATATTAACAAGCGCCTTTATTTTCCGCGTGTTTTCCACCGACACTTTACATATCCGAGGCAGTTCATCATCTATAATATAACTGATGGTGTTCTCTATTGCCGAATAATAATCCACCGTGTTCTTAAGTTGCATGAAATACGGATAATAGCCATATTGCAAGTACTCTGCAAAATACTGAAGTGGTCGGCATTGATTATTCACTTCTTCTGCTAAGGTCCAAGGATTGGCAAGAATTTGTTCCAAGGTATATTTTGGAAGGTCAATATTCTTATAAAAAAGCAAAAATTCCCGGAAACTAAGCCCCTGTATGTCATGATTGATGCATCGTCTGCTTAAATCAGCATCTCCTTGCTGCAAGCTCAGCAACGAACTACCGCTAATTACGATTCGCATATCTGAATACAAGTCGGTCATCTCCTTTATCTCGCGACTCCAATTAGGATACTTGTGGATTTCGTCTAAGAACAAGTGTTTTCCGCCAGTTTTATAGAACTGATCCGCCAAATCCAATAAAGTATGTGAAGCAAAGTATGCCCCATCACATGAGCAATAGAGCACCGACCTATCCGAGACAGAGTAATGAAGTCGAATATATTGGCGCATAATCGTACTCTTCCCCACTCCCTTTGGACCTCGTAAAGCTAGCAATGGGACATTCCAGTTGATCTCGGAACCGCACTGACGAATGATCGTCATGGGCGTTTGTTTATAATAACGAACGTGCTTGTCAATTAGATTCTTCATATTGTAATTTGTTTGATTCAATGAGCAAAAATATTGTATTTGTGTTTTTTACAATGAACACAATACTTTCATTTGTGTTTTTAATATTGAACACGATTTCGGCTGCAAAGGTACAACATTTTTTTGATATATGCAAGAATTTTTTCAAATAATTGTTCCTTAGAATAAGAAAAATCTAAGATTTTTAGCTTAGAGTTTGTTGTTTAGTGCTAAGAGGCACAAAAAAAACGGACCGAAGTCCGTCTTTCTTATGATTGCATTTGATTCAGGCGCAACGCATCGATGCTTTCGAAGGTTTGCCAATGAACCGTTTGCTCGGCGGCAATACGATTAGCCTGTAAGTCATCAATAAAAATGATGTGTGATTGTTGATTTTTGCTTGTTGATTTTTGATTGATGGCCGCTTGTACAGCTTCAAAGATCTGCGGTTCGGGTTTGGAAAGATGCATTTCCTGGGACAAGAAAAGACCGTCAAAATGGCTGTCTAAGCCGTACGTGCGGTTGATGAAGTCAAAATGAAGTTCATTCCCATTGGATAACAGATAGACGCGATGTCCTTTGGCACGCAGGTCGTCCACTACTTGTAAGCGTTCTGCGGGCAGTTCGTCCAACATCGTCATCCAGGCATCTATGATCTCTTGTCTGGTAGTCCCCGGACGGCAATACGTCTGCACCTCGGAAAGGAATTTGTCCGTTGAGATGAGACCTTTTTCAAAATCCACCATGAGCTGTTTGGATGCAATACTGACGGCTTTAACGCCTTCTCCGTTGGCGTCCATACCAAGAACGGCGCGCATGTTCTGCTCACCCATCAATGCCTCAAACGCCCGCATACATCGAGCCACATTGAGCTTGATCAGCACTCCTCCCAGATCAAAGACAAAGATCGTTTTCATGGACGATTATCCCACAGTTACGGTTGCATCGATCTTACGAATCAGACCTTTAAGGACGTCTCCGGGGCCGAATTCATAGAACTCGTTTGCGCCGTCAGCAATCATATTTTGCACGGACTGCGTCCAGCGAACGGGGCTTGTGAGTTGTTTCAACAGGTTTTCGCGGATTTCATCCGGATTCATCGAAGGTTTTGCAGTCACGTTCTGGTAGATCGGACAGAACGGTTTGCGGAACTCTGTCTTGCGTATAGCCTCTGCCAATGCTTCGGCGGCAGGAGCCATGAGCGGCGAGTGGAAAGCGCCCCCAACCGGTAAACGCAAGGCACGTCGAGCACCTGCTTCTTTGAGGGCGACACAGGCTGTCTCAACGGCGTCTATCTCACCGGAGATGACCACTTGTCCCGGACAATTGAAGTTGGCAGCGATAACAACCCCACCCCCTGCCCTCCCCTCAAGGGAGGGAGCCTCATTAGATGAGATTTGTTCACAGATCTCTACTACTTGATCATCGGGCAGACCGAGGACGGCGGCCATCGTGCCTGGATTGGCTTCACAGGCTTCCTGCATAGCTTGTGCACGTGCGGAGACGAGTAATAAGGCGTCCTCGAAACGAAGTGCGCCACAGGCCACTAAAGCGCTGAATTCACCGAGACTATGTCCGGCGACCATGTCCGGTTTCTCGATCGTCATAAGACGTTGAGCTACTACGGAGTGCAGGAATACGGCAGGTTGCGTCACTTTGGTCTGTTTGAGATCATCCGCAGTACCATTGAACATCACATCCGTCAGCGAGAAGCCAAGCAGCCTATTGGCTGCCTGGCACATCTCGCGGGCTTCAGTATGTGCATCGTACAGGTCTTTGCACATTCCCGGAAATTGACTTCCCTGTCCCGGGAATACAAAGGCTTTCATCATGATTAGAGAATAACCGGCTCACCCATCAAACCACCCATCAGGATTACAACGAGCAATGCCAAGATAGCGTAGAACTCAGGGAAAGCAGCCATAATCATGGTACCTGCCGTTACATTGTGACCACTTCCTGTTGCAGCTACACCGTTTGCGCAAACCTGACCTTGACGGATAGCGGACAACAGGGCAACGAGACCCAGTGCGATACCACCACCAAGGATAGCTGCAGCTTGAAGAGTGGTAATACCTGCAGTAAGGTACTTTTGAACCATGAAGTAACCTACGAAGCCGTAGATACCCTGCGTAGAAGGCAGTGCGGACAAAAGGATGTAGACACCCATAGCGTCCGGGCGTTTCTTCAATGCACCAACAACGGCGTTACCGCACATCGTCAGACCATACACACTACCAACGCCGGACAGACCGACCATGAAAGCGATGCCAATAAAGGCAATAATCAAATTTAATGTCATAACTGTAATTTATTTTGTTGATTTATAATTTTTTAAAAGGTTTGTACTCCCTACCGCCACCTTCGAAGCCTGCATTCTTGTAGAATTCAACGAATGTCAGACGCATCGGGTGAACAACAGAAGAGATTAGACAAAGTGCAAAGTTCAGCGTGTGACCGAACACCAGAATGAGCAACGTCGGCAGCCATCCTATCCAACTCGGGCATGCGCCACCTGCCTGCAATGCTAGAGCATTGAACACGTTTCCGAGAATACCTCCGGCGAGACCGAGCGCGAACAAACGGATATACGACAGCACATCGCCCAACAGGCCGCTGACCATATTATACGTGCCCCATAAACCGCCACCGATATTCACCAGCAGAATCTTGCGATCCGGATTGCTGTAGAACAGGATGAACAGCGCGCATATACCCAAAATCGCATAAATGCAATAGAGCCCGATGGTAGATAGCGAACTTGCGGTTGCTGCCCAGACGATGAGCGTCACCAAAGCAACAAGCCATGCACAATCATACGCCGCGTATTTGAAGCCGTCGCGTAAGGTGATCTTCACTACCTTGAAGCCCATAGCAAACAAGATTTGGAATATACCAATGAGGATGGCAAACACCATCATAGGATGGTACGAACCGCCCATGAAATGCACCGTGGCGTTCGTCTCCGTGATGAAATACTGCTTCACAGGAGCAAGGAATGCCACTTCCTCCAGATTGATTCCGAAGAACATGCCGGTCAGAATACCGACAATCATAGTCGTTGCGCCCATGAACACGCCTAACCATCCCCACTCTTTTAGTTTCGGAGCTTTGAGAATGACTGCGAGACCCGCCAAAAGGATCACGAGACCATAGCCGCCATCTCCTAAGCATAGACCGAAGAATAGCATAAAGAAGGGTGCAAAGAATGGTGTCGGGTCCAATTCGGCATAGTTAGGCAGCGAATAGAGCCGCGTGATAGGTTCGAACAAACGGGTGAAGAAATTATTCTTCAACTCAATTGGCGTAGCATCCTCTTTCTCCGGGTCGGTCTCTTCGTAATACACCTGTGCCTCTGCCAACATGGCATTCAGTTCAGGTTCTTTATCTATCGGGCAGAAACCTTCGAACAGACAAAGGGCTCCTTCAGCCAGTTTATCGGTAGAAAGGGTCACTTTCTCCCAATCAATCTGCTGACGTGCTTCGGTGAGTTGTGCCTGCAGGTCGTCCATGTTGGCTTTTTGCCAAGCGACGATACGTGTTTCCGCCGCGGCATAGAGGCCTTTGAGGTGCTCTATTTCTTGCAACCAAGCTGCCTCCGACTTCTCAGGAGCCGGGAGCTCAGAAGCAGTTGTCTCCGATAGGTCGAGTCCTTCTCCTATTTGTACGAAATACGTCTTACCGCCCTTTTCGTTGACGGCAATACCCCACTCCGGTTGGAATGCTTTGGTGGCACACTCGAAGAAACGAAGCGCATAGCCGGCGGCTTTGAGTTCCGCAATACGTGCGGCATCGAACTCACCCCAGACAGCGGCTTGTTTCGCGGCTTCTTGGGCGGCAGCGATACGTTCTTGGATGTTTGAACGTTCGTTGATTAACTGGTCGGGCGCACCTTGTTTAAGCAGACGACGCAGTTCATCTTCATGCTGCAAGGCCGCTTGTAAAGCTTCATTATCCTCGATGAGACCGGCGGCTTTCTGGGTGATGTGTACTACTCCGAGTTCACGAAGTTGCTCCAAGAAAGGCTCGTAATCACGATGGAACACCAAGAAGGTGTATTTCTTCATTTGTGTAATCATGCGTTACCCCCTTCCTCTTGTGCGCGGGCTTCTTTCTCGCGTTTGGATTTCACGATCTTCTGGCTCGATTTATTGAGGTTTTCCTCGTCTTCCATAAAGCGTTTAATCTTACGGATGGCATCTTGATAGCCAGGAATCTGCACTTTCTCAAAGAGGTTCACTTTCTGCGTCGTTTTCTTCCGCGCATACTCGAGCAAGTCCACTTTGCGGCGCACAAACTCCTGCCGGATACCTACATCGGCGATGGCTTTGAGTTGCTCAAACCCATCCGCGAACCACTTGGGGCTGGAGAAAAGCGAGAACTCTTTGGTGGAATAGACGACCTCATCGAGCACGGGTACGCGTACGCCTGCGATCTTTTTAATAGACATACGTACGTCGTCTACATGAATGAGCGAGGTGTCAAATTCGCCCCAAAGCGCAATCATCTGATCATAGTCCTTGATTCGGCGGTTCACTTCCTCGTCGAGATCAGCCAGTTCTTTCTTGGCTTTCTTGACCTCGAGACGGAGTGCCGTTTCCTTGCTTTGCAGCGTAGGAAGCGTTCTTTGCCGCATCTTCAAGTCCTTCTCCAGACTCTGCAATGAGGTTTTATTGAATTGATAAGTTATAGCCATAACCTGTTATGCTTTTGGCCAGTATTTCTCTACTAATGCTGCTTTGATGTTGACCTCTTCGGGTTTGAAGTACTTACCGAAGAGTTGCCAAGCGATGTCGAGCATCTGCACGGTGTTGATATTGACATCGATAGCGAGGATCTCGCGGCTGTAATCGCGTGCGAAATCGAGACAACGGAGGTCGTAGTCGGTGAGGTCGAAACCGTTCTCTTTCTTGGTCTTGGCGTTCGCTGCATCGGCGTACAGACGCACGGCAGCGTTCATGACCTGCGGGTGATCCTCACGGGTCTTCTTACCTGCTACGAGCTGTTTCAGACGCGAGAGCGAACGGAACGGATCGACGATGACTTTACCGATCTCGGAGTCACGACGGAGGTACAACTGACCCTCAGTGATATATCCGGTGTTATCGGGGATAGCGTGTGTAATATCGCCTCCGGAAAGGGTTGTTACGGCGATGATGGTGATGGAACCGCCACCTGCCTGCTCGGGGAACTGTACGGCTTTCTCGTAGATCTTAGCAAGGTCCGAATAGAGCGAACCCGGCATAGAGTCTTTGGACGGGATCTGGTCCATACGGTTCGAGACGATAGCGAGTGCATCGGCGTAGAGCGTCATATCGGTCAGTAGGACAAGCACTTTCTCGTGTTTCTCTACTGCGAAATACTCAGCTGCTGTCAGCGCCATATCCGGGATGAGGAGTCGCTCAACAGGCGGGTTCTCGGTCGTGTTGACGAAGGAGATGATGTGGTCGAGCACACCGGCATTGGTGAAGACATTCTTGAAATAGAGGTAGTCGTCGTTGGTCAGACCCATACCGCCGAGGATGATCTTATCTGCCTCTGCACGCAGGGCTACGTTCGCCATCACTTGGTTGTAGGGTTGGTCCGGATCCGCAAAGAACGGAATCTTCTGACCGGATACCAGGGTGTTGTTCAGGTCGATACCTGCAATACCCGTAGCGATCAGTTCCGACGGTTGTTTACGACGTACGGGGTTCACAGAAGGACCACCGATCTCCACTTCTTTTCCTTCGATAGCAGGACCGCCATCAATCGGGTCACCATAGGCGTTAAAGAAACGTCCGGCCAGTTGATCGGATACCTTAAGTGACGGCGCCTTACCGAGGAAGACTACTTCGGCATTGGTAGGGATACCTTCGGTACCTTGGAACACCTGAAGCGTCACCTCGTCGCCGATGATCTTCACTACCTGCGCCAGTTTACCATTTACGGTTGCCAATTCGTCATTACCTACTCCTTCGGCTTTGAGGGAACAGGTCGCTTTCGTAATCGCAGTAATCTGCGTATATATTTTTTGAAATGCCTTAGCCATAGTACTTAATCTTTAATTTGTTTTTCTGCTAACAGTTCATCGAGTTTCTTGCGGTAGTCTTCGAAATCAGCCGAGTGGAACTCGCAGTAGTTCATCTGCTTGCAGAGGTTGATGACACGCTTGAAATAGTCGATGACATCGAGGAAGTTATCGAAGTCATAATCGTGCTTGCAGATATCCATCACCAGACGCAGCATATATTGCTGACGCTCAAGCGGGCAAACGGCATCGATCTTATCGAAGGCATCTTGCTGGAGGATGACGAAGTCGATCACTTCGGCTTTCCAGAAGGCCTCATGGTAATCTACCGGTACACCGTCATCACCGAGGATATTAATCTGCTCCTGGATCTCCTTACCGCGCTGCAGATAGGTCTTCATATCGTTGACCATCGGCAACCAGTCTTTATCAATCAGTTGGCTGATATATGCTTCAAACTCCGGATACTCCACATATTTGGAGTACGAATCAATCGGGTTGACAGCCGGATAACGCTTACGGTCCGCACGTGCCTGCTCCAAGGCATAGAAACAACGTGCCACTTTCTTCGTACCTTCGGTAACCGGCTCTTTGAGGTTACCACCGGCCGGCGAAACGGTACCGAGGAAAGTAACAGAACCTGTAGCGCCATTATTAAGGTACACGTAACCTGCGCGCGCATAGAACGCACCGATGATGGCCGAGAGGTCCATTGGGAACGCATCCTGACCAGGAAGCTCCTCCAGACGGTTCGACATCTCACGGAGCGCTTGTGCCCAACGAGAGGTGGAGTCCGCCATCAGGAGGACACGCAGACCCATCGAGCGGTAATACTCCGCGATGGTCATAGACGTATAAACAGAAGCCTCACGGGATGCCACAGGCATATTAGATGTGTTGGCGATGATGATCGTACGCTCCATGAGCTTGCGGCCTGTGTGCGGGTCGTCGAGTTCAGGGAACTCCGTAAAGGTCTCTACGACCTCGTTCGCACGCTCACCGCAGGCAGCGATGATCACGATGTCTGCTTCGGCCTGTTTTGAGATAGCGTGCTGAAGCACGGTCTTACCGGTTCCGAACGGTCCCGGGATAAAGCCTGTACCACCCTCGCAGAGCGGGTTCGCCGTGTCGATCGTACGCACACCGGTCTCGAGCAGTTTGAATGGACGCGGTTTCTCGCGGTACGCCAGGATGGCTTTCTTCACCGGCCATTTCTGAACCATCGTCACTTTGTGATCCATACCCTCGGCATCGGTCAGAACAGCGATCTCATCGTTGATCGTGTACTCGCCGGCTTTGGCGATGGACTTCACGGTGTAGGTTCCTTCGAAGACGAAAGGCACCATGATCTTGTGCGGCTGGTGATTTTCATCCACTTCTCCGAGCCAAGTAGCAGCCTCTACTTTATCGCCAATTTTGGCGATAGGAGTAAAGGACCATTTCTTCTCTTGGTCGAGCGGGAAGTTGTACTCACCGCGCTTGAGGAACACACCCGTCAGTTTATCGAGGTCGTTCTGCAGACCGTCATAGTTACGGCTAAGCAGACCCGGACCGAGCGTCACTTCAAGCATGTGTCCCGTAAACTCCACTTTGTTGCCCACTTTGAGGCCACGCGTGGACTCGAACACCTGCGCGTACACATTTGCGCCGATGACCTTGATGACCTCTGCCATCAGTTTGGTCTCATTGACGTAAATGTAACAGATTTCGTTTTGCGCAACCGGGCCGTCTACTGCAACGGTCACCAAGTTGGCAATAATTCCTTTTACTTTTCCAGTTGTCATATTTTAGTTTTTTAATTATCAATTATCAAATTACAATGAACAAAGCGTCCTAAAAGTGTTGTGCAAATTTATTTGTCCGTACGGATTCTGTCAGTTTGTCCCCAACTCCATGAGTCCTTTGTAAATTGTGAATTGTGAATTGTGAATTAGTCAAGTTTTACGCCCTGTTTCATTTCGGAAACAAGCTGGCGGAAAACTTTCTCTCCTTCTTCGATGGTGAGGATAGACCAGCGGTGCAGCATCACGGCTTCGAGATAGTATGCAAAAACCATCTCGGGCGAGAAGAAATCGAACTCCGTGCGGTCTTGTAGCCATGTGAAGCGAATCGCATCCTGCGCTTTCTCGCGTTGCATGAGGTCCTCGATGCCGGCCAAAGCCAGTATCTCGGTCCAGTCCCCGGTGACTTCATTCAGACCGAAGTCTTTTTGGTTCACGTGCGTGCGCAGTTGTTCCGCCACTTCGCCTTCTCCGACGATCTGGGTCTTGGCATCAAAACCGTGCTTACGGCAGATCTGCGCCACGAGGACGTTATTCATGTCCTGATTGAACGCAAACCACTCCCGCACGAAACGGTTGCGTGCCTTCAGACCTTCGGCCAGCGTAGCTTCGTCCATCGGAGCACGCAGCAGCGCCAGGTATTTCTTATCCGACGCGGACAGCTGTTCATCCAGCAGTTCGTCCAATTTCTCCAGGGAGATCGGACTATCACTACCCGCCTTCAGTTCCGGCAGTCCCGCCAATAAATATTCGTAAGTCATAATTCAATTTTCAATTATCAAATTACAATTAACAAAGCGTCCTAAAAGTGTTGTACAAATTTATTTGTCCGTACGGATTCTGTTATTTGCCCCCAACTCCATGAGCCCTTTGTAAATTGTGAATTGTGAATTGTGAATTAGAACAGTTGTTCAACCAACTGTGGTCTCAGCATTTCCTTGAAGTATGCGATGAATTCAGCGTCACCGAAGGCAAGTTTGTACCCACCCTTTGCCGGCTGAATGGTGAAGTCGGTCTTGATGCCCTTCACTTCGTTGATCTTCACGCCCTTATCCAAGAGCCCCTTGGCATTGGCAGCGAAATATTTCTTCAATGCCTCGGCATCCTTGGTCTCGATGAGCACCTCGCCGTTCTTAGCCATTGATTCCGCCAACTTAGCGATGAGGCCCTGCATGAATTTCGCATCCGCTGTAGCTGCCTTCACGCTGTCTGCCGCGATCTTATCGGCCAGCAGGTTCACAATCTCGGTCTTCACGGCATTGACACTCTGCTCTGCGTACAGTTTCAGTTCCGCACGGGTCTTCTTGTCCAGGTCAGCCGATTTCGACTCCGCCTCTGCCACCAATGCAGCGGCTTTCTTCTGCGCCTCTGCCACGATAGCCTCTGCTTTTTTCTGCGCCTCCGCGATGATCTCTTGCGCCTGCGCATTTCCTTTTTCTACGCCTTCCGCATAGATTTTCTCAGTAATCTCTGATAAGTTCATTTTGTATAGTTGTTTTAGTTTATGCCTTTCAAAACGCCTTTACAGCGAAAATCGCTGCAAAGTTACTACAAAAATTGCATATATGCAAGTTTTTGCGCATTTTTATACAAAAAAAAGCGCCCCGAAGGACGCTTCTACACGTTCCGTAGGAACAATACACGTTGCGTAGCAACTCTACACGTTCCGTAGGAACACTACACGGCTCATTAGCCTTGGTGCGCTCGGTCGTACTCATCTCCGCAGACTTTCCAGAGGTAAGCCTTCATGGTCTTTTTGCCACCGGCCGTGTCCTTCTGTGCCGCAAAGTTCTGTTGGTCCGTGGTGATCTTGTTGAGATCGCTCTTACGAGCCTTCACAGCAGCTGCGACAGCGGTGAAGCGAGCGCGTGCATCCAACTCATTGGACGTCAGCGGAGTGGAACGTTTGTAGACGTCGGCTTCGCGGATGTACAGGCGGGTGCAGCTCGGATTCTCCGTAGCAGCGACACGGTGGGTGCCGGTCAGATACGTGCCACAAGAGTGACCGTCTTTCTTTTTCGGCTTGGACAACGAACCGGATACATAATCAATACCGGTAGCGTATTTTACTTTTCCCATAGTGTTTGCGGTTAACATAACTCCTAACCGCTTGGAGGAATAGTGAGTAAGTAGATGTGTGCGCTTTCTTTTGAGCCGAGCGCCCTTTGCGGCTTAAAACCCCTCTCCCTTGAGCGGGTGAAGAGCTCTGCTCGATCGGACTGCCGGTGGCCGTCCGTAGAACTCCCCGGAGAGGGGTTTTGGTTTTTTACTTCTTCTTAACGCCTTGATACTCCTCTACCGTCTTGGTAGTGATGGTCGAGGTCGTCTGGTTCTTGACCGAGTCGTTCTGCTGAACGTAAGTGGCGGTAGTGGTGATAGTCCGCCAAGCCTTGCAACTACAGACGCCGATGGCTACGGCGCTAAGCACAACCATCAAGAGAATCAATGATTTCAATTTGAACTTTTTCATCTTCGTAATTGTGTTCTATATAGTTAAACATTACATCCAGATTGCTAATTGCAGCAAAGTTGGACAGGATACATCCTTGGCTGTGTTCGGGTTTGGTGCCCATATGGATACGGATACCTTCTCTTTCGGGGACTTCCTCAATGATGGGAAGCAGTTTCTTGAACTTGGGCGACCACGTTCGGTTGAGGGGGTATATCCCTGCCGGAATGATAAAGTCGGCATTCTCGAGGGTCGGATAAGAGAAGGTCTTTTCGCCGATAGGGAAGGTGATAGTTCCGTTAACGGCTTTTCCTTTCTTATTTCGACGGATTAGTGTTACGGTTATCATTGTTGTTACGTTGTTTATAGTGGTAATCTATACCCATGATAGATCCGGCAAAGGTAGCAGCTTCTCCGAAGGCGACGAGGACGGTCTCGTGAATTTCTCCGGCGGGGTCGATTTGTATGCCTACATGTAGCAATACCATACCACCGAGGACGACCAGTGCGGCGATGATCAATTGGGCAATATTTTCGGGTAATTTGTTCATATGTTTTCGTTTGACGATGCAAAAGTAGTACAAAAAAACGAACCCACCAAGAAAGTGAGTTCGCGAAGTATAAGAACCTTATATTTTTCTCAATCGTGGGTCAAATCGTACCCGCAATACTTAGAAAAATGTTCGGCTTCGGACGGAGACAACCAATATTCTCCATCGGCTTTTTTGCGCATGGCAAATTGTGCTCTCGAACATCTGCCGTGTTTGGTAATCCATCCGTAGAGTAGGATTTGAAGACCTTTCAAGCCTACGTCCGCATGGATGGCTCTTTCAAGTCGCGCGGTTAGTTGCGCGAATGTTACTGCGTTTTTTTTCATAAGCCTCTTTCGTTTTTAAATTGTAACACTTCGGCGGCGCTGTACTCGTTATCCACGTCTACACAGAGAGCCGAGGCGATATACACGGCTTCATATAACGCGGCTTTGAGTTCGTAGCCAGAGACACGGATGTCGGAGATGTGTAGTTTCGCTTGAGCCATTTCGGCGCAGAGGACGATAAATCGCCAATGACCGTCAGGCGGGATAGCGCCTTTGGCGTCGCGTTTGGCGAAGAAGCCTTTTTTGCGTCTTTGGATGTGATACCCGAAGCCGCGTCCAAGACTACCTGTTAAAGACTCGCATTGTTTTGATAAGATGATTTCCATAATTAATGTGATTAAAATGATTTCTGAACAGGTAATAAGTAGTACTTAAGTAGTACATAACCAGTACTTAGGTAGTATTTAGATAATCGTATCACCGGCATAGAAACGCGCTATGATATAACCCTTGAGAGTGGCATATTCCTTACCGTTGAAAAAATAGCTCGAGCGCTTCCACTCGTCATAGTACTGTTTGCGCTGCTCGTCTGTTAAGCTAGCGAAATAGGCTCCAGCTGCGGCGAACCTTACTCGGCAAGCTATCTCGTTCTCAGAGAGGGGCTTTGTGCGCTGTTGTTTTTTCGAGAGATACACGCGAGTTTCGGTTTTCTCCTTGCGGTTGACAGAGGGTCTCTTATATGTCTTAAAGATAAGACGCGTGCCGTTTTTACCTTTGACAGATCCGGAAATTGACTCAATACCGGGCATTAAAATACATTTCATAATGTTTTGTTTTTTTAAGAGTTAATATGATCAATCGGTTTGATGGAGACTTCACCATCGTAGTCGAAATCGAAGTCGGAGTAGGAAGCCCAGTAATGGTCGTCCGTTTCGGGCAGGGAATTCTGATAGATCTCGTTGAACTTCTTGTCAGCTATTTTGTCGTCAATTCCGCAATCAAAGGAAGTAGCGATACTTGAGAAAGCGGCAGCGGTAGTCGGGTCTTCTAGGATGGCTGCGGCTCCTTCACAGGAAAGTCCCATTGTGTTGGCGAAGGCGACATCAGCTTGGTGCTCGTTGCCGATAATGAGGAAGAAGAACGCGCCACGATTAGCGGTTACAGCCTCCATAAGGGGGATGACGATGAATTTCGCCAATAACTCTACGGCGAAGGTTTTCATTTGGGATGTGATTTTAGTTTTTTTCATAATTTTTTTAGGTTTTTATGCGGTCATACCGCGTATTAAACATTAAAAATTTGTTTGTGGATTTTTGCGGCGGGAGAGCACCGCAGGTAAACACTTTTGATCACCAGTCGCGGACCCATTCAAGCCCGAATAGTTCCATTGTGGCTCTTGTGCAGAGTTTGAACGTGCCGTTGTATTTCACTTGCACGATATCTTCGTCTTCATCTCCCTTGAGGAAGACGGGTTGTGAACTTTTTGCCTGCCAACTGTTTTCCTTGATAGCACGAATCGGATCATAGTGCACGAAGTCGCGCGTTGCTAACTTGCGGGAGATGTTTTGGAAGGCGAACTGCTGTTGCTCGTTGCTGATGGTAAGCCAATAGCGGCGGGTGCCTTCTTCTTTTTTGGGACTTGCTCCGTTCTGTAGAAGCAATTGCCATATGTTATTAAATTCAATCATAATTTTAAAAATAGGTGGTGGTGGTAAAGATCCGAATGGGGATTTAGGGGCGTAGTATACACTCTACCACCACCAACTTTTTTTCTTATTCTTTTGCTTCTTTTCTTTTATCGGTTTTCTTTTACCCTCGCCTCCAGGTATTAGCATGGTACATTTTTGCTCAAAAAAGTACCAAGCTATGAGAGGGAACCTGCGGGGGTAGTTGAGGGGGAATTGAACGTCCAGACGTGGTCGATGCGGTCGAGGGAATAGAAGTAAAACGAACGCCAGCCGTCCTTATCGAGGTCGTAATAGGTAATGAGTCCGAGGCGCTCTTTGGGCAGGTCGAGGTCGGTCGATTTGGGTATCGCAGCCGCCGGAATGAGCAGCGGATTGGTCGTACCGAGCGCGGTGCGGCAGTCCCCATTGACTTTGGCATAGGAGAAGGCCACGAGGCCGGAGCGGAGGTATTCACGGATCTTTTCGATCTCCCACGCGACACGCATGGCGTAGGCTTTGTTGCCGTTGGCGGGAGATTGGTTGGTCAGATAGTTTGCTTGGCGCATGATGCGCTTAAGTTTTTTCAAATCGTTTGGCATAATTTTTTTTGGTTTTTAGGGTTTGTATTAATGATTTGATCTGCAGTTCCTCATCGGGCAGGAAGAGGATGGAACGAAGTTGCTCTTTGGTGAGTTTTTCGTAGCGACGGCGGGAGATGTTGGCTTTGATATACGCCATCCTTTCATAGAATCGCAGGAGGTAGGCTCGTTCTATACGTGCGGGATTAAAGCCCCTGTGTTGCAGTTTGGTTAAGAAGCCGCCGTCACGGCAATTTTCATCATTTGAGATACATCGCAGGTTACGAAAATCGTTATTGAATGTCATTCCGTCTATATGGTCTATGGTCATGCCGTCAGGTATGGTTTTTTCGTGCCACGCGGTATAGACGGCACGTGAGGCTAAGATTGATTTCCCTCTCCCCCAAGCGTTATTGAATTTTAAATATGGCTTTCCACGATTTTTATCTCTTTTCGACCCGTCTGTGATGGTTTTTGTGGGATTAACCGCCACTTTGCGTCCGTCCGGATAGACGCGTACGCCGATGACGCCGCCTTGCCCGTTGTTGACGTAGAAGGCCACTCCGTTCGGGTGCGTGTCCTGTCCTTTGTAGGGTACAAGTTTCATTAAAACAGCTCCGTGATAGAACTTCTTTACAACCTCTTTTCGTGGGATTTCAGCGCACATAACCGTTGGGAATTTGGATGCCGAAGATCACGGCAAGGATGAAACAAAAAGCGGCGATAGAAGCCAGGATGATGACGGTCTTGTAGTTCTTCCATGTGAGGGAATAGTACAACCGCCAGAGTTCGAGAAATCCAAAAAAGGACCAAGTGCCAAGAAGAAAGGCAATGGTGATAAACACCAGAGATAAAAAAGTATAAATCATAAGCATCGGATCTTTAGTGCAGCGACGTTGCTACAGCTCAAATCCGATGCAAAAGTAGAGGTTTAGGATGAGGTGTGTGTTCCGCGGTTGCGGAACGATTAGGTAAGTTGCTGATTCATAAACGATAAGGCTCTAAAAATAGTTGATTTAGTTCCGGAGAAATGATAGGAAATCTCGGCGAGACTTTCATGGGGATGGGTGAGCGCGTGGGCCTCTATCTCCATCCATTGTACGAGGTGGGAGGAGATGATGCCATTGGTAATTAGGGGTTTAAGGTAGCCCAACTCATCGAGTTCGAGCAGACATTGATAAATTGTCATGGTTTGTTGTAAATTTGTAGGTTTTGGGGCAAAATCGCCCAAAAGACAAAGATACAACAATTTTTCGGTTTAGGTATAAAAAAAGACGAAGCAACTAGTGCTTCGCCTAGAATTAATAATCTATTACACAACGGCAAGGATAAGAAGAATGTCGAGAATGAGAAGGTGATGCTTTTGGGCCTCCAACGTTAAATAGAATTGAAAAACGGAGTCCACAAATGAGATTATGGACAGGGGACGTAGGAGAGATCGAAGAGGAATATATGTGGTTCATATTCACATGCATATATTCCGTAAGATTAGGCGTTAGAAGAGCAATATTATTGGATGACTTTCTCACGTTGAGGAGTCCGTATTCCGCAAAGACTCCTATTCGATATTTCATGGAGCGGTTGGAGGAATAGAATACGGTTCCTATTTCGGCCGCCACTCTTACATCCAGTTTACAGTTCATGGTCCCTCGAGATTCTTCTTTAATATAATCATGAAAACCATGAGTCGGCACATCCTCGATTGTCTCATAGTAGATGTCATAGTCTCCAGTTGTAGCAAGTTGAGCCGTTTGTTTTGTGCGACTAAGTAAAGTATAGTTGAGTTTAGCGCCAACGAGACCATAGAAATAGTTATATTCCACTCCAAGCATAAGAGGAAGGCTGACGGATAGATTCTTTGAGGCATCTATTCTGTCCTTAAGATAGCCGTTATAAACGAATGGCGTGCCTTTGGTGTCGATCATATTGAAATGCAAGAGAGAATCTGCAACTCCAACGGGATTGTATGTGAACTTGCCTTCAAGACCTGTTTCGAGGATGAAATGATTGAGTTGGAATTGGTATACGAAGCCTATTCCTCCACCTCCTCCGAGTTTGGTTTTTGTTTCCGGCATTTTATCGAGTTGCCAAGCAATACCCGCATCAGCCGACACACCAATCCATTGTTGCGACCAAATAGCGCCCCAACACAGAAGGGATACTATGAAGACGAATGCTTTTCTCATCTGACAATCAGTTTCTTTGTTTCGGATTTGCCTTGCTCTCCCGTTTGTTGGATCTTGACGATATAGATACCATGATCTTGCGGTGCAGCAAATTGGCTATCTCCACGCTCAAAGGAATTGGTGTATAGCAGTTTGCCAAGACTATCGTACAGCCAAATGGTTACATCTTCCGAACTATGCAGACGAATGATTTGATTAGGTTGCAACAAAGTCGGATAGAGCGATATTTCCGTTTGATGCGTAGCGATTATTTCGCAGGTCATCAGTTTGGTACCATCAGACTCTTCCAGCATAGCCGAATAAGGAGAACCCATTTCCAAAGGTTGGTAGAGATATGAGTGGTTTTCTCCGGTAATTGGAGAGCCGCTCTTGTACCATTGGAATCCAACGAAGTCATAACCTCCGTTGTATGGGTTCGTAAGTACACCGATGAAGTCATCCCAATGTTGATCTAAGACAGAGGATGGATAGAGGAGCGTGAACTGGTAGTTGCGTGTGTCTAATAATTGTTGGTCAAACAGGGGGCTAATAGCCACGTCGTATATTCCGGCACGAGCACTATTCGGGATTTGGATTAGGGACGTAGTTATAGTTACCGTTGTGTCAGGGAAATGTTGATCCAATGCCTTTTGAGAGAATGCGAATTGGAGTTGGTGGATAAGTCCGTCATCTGCTTGAAGTTCGAATTCTACGAACGGATCATCTGCACACTGAGCACGCATAAGGATGTCGTAGATGAGCGGATTGACTGTTAGATGGAGCGTAACGATACTATCGCAACCATCATCAGTAGTGAGAGTCTGTGTATACTCTCCTTCACTTCCATATGGTTGACCATTCCATATATACGTGGCTCCTTCAGTTATGGTAGCAGTTGTAGTTCCTGTTAGAACCGGTAAAATCGTTAAGTTAAGTGTGCAGACACTATCACAACCAACAGAGTTGGTAATAGTCTCGGTTTCGTTAGTAGAAGTTGTGTATGTCCTTCCATGCCAAATATAAGAACCTCCGGCACATAGTGTAGCCGTTTCAATACTATCAGTTGGTTCTAATTGCGTTAGGCTGAGCGTGACTATCGAGTCACAATATGGTGCTACTTTGGATGTGTATGTATATTGATAGTCACCACCGATTGGGTATTGATTATCATGCCATACAAATGGTGCTCCGTTGCAGAAAGTGGCTGATGTATCTCCAGTTAACTCAGGCACAACCGTTAACTGAAGTGTGCAAACTGAATCGCAGCCAACAGCATTATCAATAGTTATCGTTTTTGTGATAGAGGTTGAATATGTGTTACCATGCCATGTATGAGATTCTCCATGACAGATAGTAACGATTTCAATACTATCTGAATGTGATAATATAGATAGATGTAATGTGACTATAGAATCGCCTTTTATGTGACTTGTATAGGTATATTGATAGTCGCCACTTTCGGAGTAGGTTCTACCATCCCAAATGTATGGTTTTCCACAAGTAGATTCAAAAAACTCGTGGTATACAGGTTCTGCCACAAATAGATCAAGTGTAACCACAGAGTCGCAATTATTATCGGCTACGTAGCCTTTGATATAGGAACCGGACACGTCGTAAACATCACCATTCCAAGTGTATGTTTGTCCTTGTTTGATGGTATCCTTTAGCGTCCTAACATACGTTTCTTTGTGTGTCAGCGTAATAGTTACAACACTATCACAACCTTCGGCAGATGTGTAAGTATACGTATAGTCCCTAGCTTCAGATAGTTTGTCTGACCCGTATCGATAATAGTCACCTTCACAAATCTCTATTGATAAGTTTTTTTGCTTGATTGAGCCAAGTGTTACATGCAGAATAGCGACACTATCGCAACCGGACAAGGAAGTTGTTTGATAGGCATACTCTTTGGCTTCATCAACCGTTTGATTATTCCAAATGAAGGAATTCCCTGGACATAGCACCACGCTTTCTTGAGAAGTAATTACACAGTTCTCATCGATGCCCAAATATAACGTCAATATACTATCGCAACCAGCAGCATTAGTTAGTTTCTGAACGTACGTCCCCGATTCGGTATATGTTTGTCCGTTGAGCGTGTAAGAACCGGTTGTGGTGATATACATATTTTCATATGTGCGACTATCGGTTAGTGTCAATTGGTATATTCCGACAATACCAGCATCTGTGAAAGCCGTGTCGCGATAAACTCCAGGCTCGGTGTATGTTTTTCCTCTAAATTCATATGGTGCGTCGGTACATAATGTAGCTTCTGTTTTTACAAATGGGAAAGGAAGAACGACCAAATTGAGAATGTACTCTTGCGTACATTCATAGCCACTTGAAATCGTCTTAGTGAACGTTCCTGTTTCCGTATACTGCTCTCCTATCCAAGTGTATGGTGTGCCAAATTGAATAGTATCATTGGTGATGTATGTACCATCTGCTATCGTACTAATTGCAAGGTTGAGAATATAAGAAACACATTCAACTTTATCTCTAAATTCTAAAGTATAGTCAATATAATCCTGACTTTCATAGCCATCAACAGGTGGAAGAGGGAAACTATACCCATGAAATTCATAATACGGTTTCCAACAGATAGTATCATAAATCTCCGTATATGAATCTACGACGTTGAGTTTCAATTCAAAAATACTATCACAGCCGTTTATAGTAGGTATTGTGCAGCGATAAACTCCTGCATCTCGATACCAATTGTTTTGCCATCTATATGAAGATCCAGCATTTATGATCTGTTCTTCTTGGGCAAAATACGAGTTATGAACATTTAATTTCAAAGTAACTATGCTGTCACAACCGGCCTCGGAATTTAGCACCTGTGTATATTCTCCGGACGTATTATATGAAATACCATTCAATGTATACGTATTGCCCTCGCATATATCTGCGTTTATCGTATCATTATATATATCCTTAAGCACCAATGTGGTCCTAGCAGTATCCCTTACCGTTCCGCTGGTTATTATCATTTGGATGCTATACGTCCCGGCAGAAGGGAAATTATGTGTTAAAATAGGTAGATTGCTTGTAGTACCATCTCCAAACTTCCATTGTATTGATTCGTATGCAACGCTTACATTGGGAGAGAACTCTATTCCTTTTTTGTAACAACGATTCTCATCATACACCAAGTCTTCATGTGGCACATCGTCCACAAGAATACCCGCGTTAAAATTTATAATAGCCGAACCTATAGAATATGCGTAACTTTCACACCATCCTAAACCATACACATAACCACTAAAACCATCTTTTGAGGACGTAATGGTATGTGTGCCATGCTCAATGTTAACTTGTGCATATTGATAAGAAGGATTACCCGAAACGGGATTAAATTGAGCGGCAATTGGAACTCCATCTAACAATAGAGATGCCGCTCCTGCTGTAGTAGTAACGATGTTGACATAGTGCGTTCTGCTAATATCCGATTGGAATGTCGCAAATGTGAGCCGTTGTATCTGCTGTTCGACGGGAGTTATTAATACACTACTTGGATCACCGACCATTTTGTTATATCGTGCCCCCTCAACATAAAGGATGCATTCAATAGGTTCTGAGGATTCAATAAACGCGCTATTGTCAGTTAGACGGAAAACATATGACTCAAAAGCAGATATTGTGGTTTCAACTATACCATTAACCTTCACTTGGGTATTATCTTTTGCGGCTGAAACTATGATGTGATTCCCCTCTTGTTCACTTGTTTTAGTAACAACAAATTGTTTACCCCACATTGAAACCGGCATCAATTGCTCAACAATATGGTCGCACCATCCATTAGGAATATCTATACAACTATGCCCTGCAAAAACTGCAATAGGCTTATTAGATTCAATTTTAGTTCCAGAAAAATCTTCTCCCTTTTCCGAAGACATCACTTGATATGTTTCACCCGCGTTTAGAGTGACTTGAAATGGGACATCCTTTATTTTCCCGTTAATCGTACGAGCGTGGGGAGTAATTGTTACTATGGTATGATCTTTGGTAGCGACAATAGCGAACTCCTTCGGATACGAATCATCTTCGTAGACTTGAAAAATATAATTACATCCCAATGCAGTTGTAGGAAGGATATTCGTTGCATCATAAGAGTGAGGAGAGTAGTTAGAAGCATACAGAGATATCGGTGCAGATGATGTTACCTTCACGCCTCTAGGGGAAATTACTTCAGACGCATTCGTATATGTTTGTTCAGCAGGAACTATCATTTCTGCTATTATTCCCGATTGCACAGAAAATGTTTGAGACCAATTGGTTTGTGGATTTAATACTGTTATATTTGCATCTTGGTTGGAAGACGCTATAAGCTTTAGTTGAAGACCATCATATTCATCCAGATTGTTCATGAATGTCACATAGAACTCCGTTCCTTCGGTTGTAGGAATAGAATTAAGAGCACAGAGAGACGTGCAGTAAAATATCAAGAATAATATGGTGAGTCTTGTTCTCATTTATTCCTCTACAATTCTAACTAGCCTTACAGATGCCCCCATATATCTATATAATGTAGAAAATGTCAAACTACTATGAAAAAGAAAATCATGTGCGTCAGTATAAACTTTCTTGGAATTTTCCATATAGTAACTATTATCCGTAGTTGTTGTCCAATAGTAACCTGTAGAATTACAATCATCAACTTGTGTCCCGTTTCTTAGACCTGCTTGCGGCAAGAAAACAGCTCCATGATTCTCCATATCTTGCCACTGTTCTAAAGTATAAAAATTATAAGCGGCATATGTTTTTGAAGGAGTAAAATTGATTCCTGGAATATCTTGCCAATTATCAGGAAGCAAAATACATCCATCAACTCCATTTACGGTTCCAAATCCACATAAATTTGCAGAATTTGGTCTTGTGTTTATTAAGTAGTTCCATTGTTCCTTGGACAATGTACTCCATGTACCTGTTGGGTCTGATCCAATTTGATTATATACTCCCCAATCAGCATTTGTCCCGTCTAAATTAGCTAACCCATCTCCATTAATATAATACGGGTAGCCACGCACTTCGGAAGAACTATATGGCAAATAATCTTCTACGGTTACTCTCGGCCATCCACTTGTTCCCCATGCATACAAATCTATCCAACCATTATAGTTAGAACTAATTAATTCGTTATTGCACTTCACCCCATTCTCGTAGACATTACCATTTGTAGCATCTCCCACATAATCCCATTGATGCTCTGCAAAACGCCATGTGCCAGGCTGTGTTGTGCCGTCTGCACAGTGATGTGTGCCTTTGGCAGCGTTGTATTGCAAGTTGCCGGGAGAGAATACGACCTTGCGCCCTTGTGCATCTATTGTGAATCCAAACAACTCAGAATTACACTTCATCTGCGGAATGCTGTTTTTGAGTTGTGTCGGGTATGCCACAAATGTCGGATTCATGGCTTGTTGCTCGGGAGTTAAGGTCGTAGTATTATATGGCAATAGTAGCACCTCATTCTCGTCCGCAAACAAGAATGATACAGAGAATAAGGCGATTATGAAAAGGAGAGGCTTCCTCATTCAGGCTTTGTATTTTATTTGAATTTCATATTCTAGCTTGCATAAACATCTATGCACACCTCTTCTTTCTTCGTCCTGCCACCCATTTTCACAAAACATTATATCTTTTCGTAATGTTTCGAGGTGAGTTACCATGTCACTAATAACGGTATCTAAATAAAAATAACCTTCTGTACAATCTTGGTTAAGACATTCAACCGTTACCATAGATGAATCTTCTGAAATATTTACCCGTTGAGTATGAGGCGTAGGGTCAGAAAAGTTCCCTCCCGGTCCATCTGCGATTCGTGTATAAATTATTGTACATGATTCAACATTAGGATAGAGTATATGAAATTTTGGTAAGCATTGTTTAACCTTGTACATCCTAAGGAATTTTTGATCTTTCGTCATAAGCGTATTTTCGACTTATATTAATTATAACAAAAAGCGCAAACTATTTGTTTGTTTATTTAGGAATCGAGGTTACGACCAAGTGACCTTACACGTAAATAAACACAAATAGTTCACGCTGAACGTGAACTTTGCATGCTTATTCTCTCGTGTTGAAAAATTGGTCGTATTTCGATTCCCGAGAAATAAGAGCAATAGCTCAATATCTATGTGGCGCACGTTTGCGCCTGTCCTTGCTGTTTTACGTCGGCAAGCGACGAGGGGTTATAAGGCGATTTCTAATCGATGCCCGATTAGCTGGTTATTACCTAAATATATTATACTATACACATTTTCCAATTCCTCGAAGAACGCGTACCAAGTCGTGTGACTACTTTTTCGATAGCGAACATAGAACACTTCCTTTCCGTCAACTTTATAGCGATCAAAGTAGTCAGGCGCTTTTACTCGAATTGAATTTTGCAGGTTAAGCGAGAAATAGCGGAAAATATCACGCATATAATCTACTGCGTAATCTTCTTCGCTAAAATACCGCTGTTCTACTAACTCCTTTACGCTCTCTTCGAACTGCAAAAGAGCCTGCCGTGTATAGACGACTTCTTTCATCTAAACATAGCACGAATACGGGGTTCAAGATAAGCCATTGCTTCATCCGCCGTGAAGTACTCTTTCTGCGGCAGACCAGCTCCGTTCTTTTCGGAGCCTAATGGCATTTGTTGTGGTTCTTGCTGTTTCATAATCGTGTTATTTTTGATTTTGCGCTGCAAAATTACAGAAAATTTTTGATATATGCAAATAAAATCGCAGATTTTTAGGGATTAGAGGTTATAGATTAGGGTTTAGGGGCATAAAAAAAGCACCGCAGGAGCGATGCTTATTTCGTTTTGAGCCAGAGAATGGCATCGGACTCGAGGGTCCAGGCGGAGAGAGGAGAAGAAGGGGTGTAGCCTGCGGAGCGGAAGAGAGCTGAACAGGGTGCGTTCGACGTAGCGATCACAGCATAGAGGACGCGGAGGTTCAAATGGTCAAAGGCGTATTGCTCGAGTTGTTCCAAGGCTTGACGCCCTACTCCATTGCCTCGGGCTTCCGGCGCGATATACATACCAATCGCCGCACGGCGGTTACGAGGATCGAAATCGAAGAGATCTAAACAACCTGCGGTTGTATTTGAGATTTTAGATTTTTGATTTTTGATTTCTATGATTAAACGCAATTGGCCATCGCGGTAGATATCGCCGGTAGTAGAAGCGATGTAATCGCGCAGGTCCTGCTGGGAAAGCGGGTTATGGTTGGCGCCGTCGGCCCAAGAAGCTGCATCGTTCTCCCATTGGTAAAGGAACGGTAAATCAGAGGGTTCTATTTTACGAAGTAAAATATTCACCATTTGTAATTGGTGATTTTAGTCAAATAATTTGGCGAAGAAGCCTTTTTTCTTCTTAGGACTGAGGTCTTCCATATTGCCTTGCGGAGCGGGTTCGTAGGGATGACCGGTATGAATCATATTATAGATCACGCCCCAGTCCGGCAGGCCACCTAAATTACGATCGTCAATCCAGAGATCTGCCACCAGTTTACGAGCTGTACCATGCGCCGGTTCTTCCTCCGGATAATTGGAGTTAACGGCATAGAACTCAAGTCCTTTAGACTTGCAGTAATCGACTGCTTCTTGCAACAAAGCACCCTCGCGTACTGTCCAGAGGATGATCTGATGATGGTCCTCCTCCTGCAGTTTTTTCAGGGTCTGGATGGCAAAAGGAATGGGTTTTCCGATTCTCGGATATTCATGCGTGACGATAGTACCGTCAAAATCACAGGCGATGATCATAGGTGATTGGTAATTGGTAATTGGTAATTGGTAATTGGTAATTTGTGATTTAGTAGGTCTCTTGGTTGGGGTCATCGGGGGTCATTTCTTTGTCCATCTTCCCCAGCGTGGGTTTGGAGAAATACCAGGCGATGGCCGAGATAGCGGCAATCCACAGCATGGACTGATAACCCGCCATCCAATAGAAGGCAAAGATACCAATGGGCATGCAGTTGCTGACCAAGAGGATGCGTGCTGCAGCCAGTTTGAAATATTTCTCATTGGTCAGCGGTTTGAACCACTTGATGAGGTAAAGACCCAACGGAATGGTGATCAGAGCATCGAAGATAACGATATACTGCACAATCTTACCCAGTTGCGACATGGTGTCGAGGGGTTCGTACAAGCCCTTGCGGGCAGCAAACTCCATCGCTCCGCACACGATGCAGGCAATAGCCATCTGGCTATAATAAATCCAATTGAGTCGACGAATAACTTGTTTTTCTTCCATATTATCCTTTAAATTCTGTTCTGTTCACAATAGAGCGACCGAGCGTGATCTCGTCCGTGTATTCGAGTTGGTTGCCGACAGCAACACCACGGGCGATTTGAGTGATTCTCAAATCGCATTGGTGATTGGTGATTTCTAATCTCGCTTCGCTCGAACGATTATTCGCAAGCGAATTTTGTGATTGGTGATTTTGTATTCTTCTATAGATATAGAAGTTCGTCGTATCGCCCTCCATAGTGGTAGGAAGAGCGAGGATGACCTCGGCGATATCTCCTTTTGAGATACGTTCGATCAGGCTATCAATCTCCAGTTCCTTGGGTCCTATGCCTTCCATGGGTGAGATCACGCCGCCTAAGACATGATAGACGCCGTTATACTGGCCGGTGTTCTCAATGGACATCACATCCTGGACGTTCTCCACGACACAAATCGTCGAATGGTCGCGACGCGTAGAAGCGCAGATAGGACAGAGTTCGCTATCGGAGATATTATGACATACGCGGCAATAGATGATCTCTTTCTTGAGTCGCGCAAACGCCGAAGCAAACGCCTCTACGTCCTGGTCCGACTGCCGAAGCAGATGCAAGACGAGGCGTAAGGCGGTTCTGCGCCCTACTCCGGGAAGCGATGCCAGTTGGTTCACCGCTTGCTCCAATACTATGGATGGATAGTCGGACAATTAATTTATGATTTATGATTTTTGATTTTTGATTTCAAATTTGTAATTTAACTTTTTTTACTCCAGCGGGCGGGGATCATACGATAGGGATAGCGCTCGCGGATATTATCGGCATTGGGGCAGTCGCAGCGATGGATACGGATACCTTTGGTAACCGAGACGAAAGCGAAGATAGGGTCACCCGGTTGCGGATTACAGCACTTAGAGAGGTTATAATCCACATTCTTCACATTCATATCCACTTCGATGGCCAGTCCCTGCAGTTCCGAACGGTCCACATACTCCGTATGTTCCCGCGGCAAGGTCGGTTGCTCTTCAGGTTCGAGCAGCACATCACGCAAGCGCTGGACATCTTCCTTACCGTTCGCGACGGACTGATACATATCCGAGACGGCTTTGTAACCCAAGCGGGTAGCCATCTTGGTGATATCGGCTTCGGTATAATTGATCTTCCAGTTCTTGAACTTCCGGTCGATGATCTCCTTACCTTCCGCCGCCTGTTTGTACTCGATCTCTTTGAGCGCCTGACGAATCTTACTCTTCGCTTTGGATGACGCCACAAAGTTCAACCAATCGGCATTCGGGTGCTGGTTCGGAGAGGTCAAAATAGACACCTGGTCACCGTTCTCGAGTTTCTGGCGAATGGACACATTTTGATTACGAATAGTACCTCCGACACAGTGCGCACCTACTTCGCTATGAATCGAATACGCAAAATCAAGCACCGTGGCGCCCTCCGGCAGACGTCTTAAATCACCCGTAGGCGTGAAGACATAGACGTCTCCTTTATTCTGTACGATGGAGCCTTTGACGCCTTTGTAGGACCAGTGAGCCGCCACTCCCTGCTCCGCCACTTCATCCATTCGTTTGGTACGAATCTGCACCTCCACCCATCGTTGATCGGGACCCAAGACGGTAGTATGAAGCGACTCATATCCGTTCTCTTTGGGCACGGAGAGCCAGTCGCGCAAACGCTTGGGATTGGGCGTGAAGATATCGGTAATGAGGGAATAGACTTGCCAGCAATCGGACTTCTCGGTCTCGAGCGGCGAATCGAGGATGATTCGGATCGCAAAGAGATCGTAAATCTTATCGACATCACAATGCTGGGCCTGCATCTTATGGTAAATCGAGTGAATCGATTTAGGACGTCCTTTGATGGTAAATTTGAAGCCCGCATCGGTGAGTTTTTTCTCCAGCGGGGCTATGAACCGCGCGATATACTCTTCCCGCTCGGCTTTCTTGGCGTTCAGCGCGTGCGCGATATACTTATAGGTATCGTATTCGAGGAACTTGAGCGCAAGATCCTCCATCTCGGTTTTAATCTGATATAAACCGAGTCGGTGGGCCATAGGCGCATGGAGCATTTGGGTCTCTCGGGCGATATGACGCCGACGTTCGCTATCTCCCTCCGCATCGAGCTGCCGCAGGAGCTCCAGGCGCTCATTGAGTATCGAATACAGGACTTTATTGCTATCTTCCATAGGTTGAATTCCAAAAAACGGTGCAAATTTAGCAAAATTTTTCCATTTATCAAAATAAATACGATTTATTTTTTATAAAAACTTGCATATATGAAAAAAAAATTGTAATTTTGCGCCAAATTTGTGAATATAATTAAATTTAATCTATAATGAAAGCAACAAGAATTTGTGTTATCTGTACGCTTATCTGCGCAGCCGTTATAATGGCGGTGTTCTGCGTCCAGAGCGTTACCACCCCGATTAAGTTCGAGGACACTCGTGCTGCCCGTGAGGTAGAAGTGATCAAGCATTTGGTTGATTTGCGTACCGCAGAGGTGGAGTATCATCACCAGAACGGTAAGTTCACCGCGAGTGCGGACACGCTGCTCATCTTCCTGAAGACCGCTCCGAAGAAAGAAGTGCTGAAGGAAGGTAGTTTGACGGATAAGCAATTAGAGGGCGGTTTGACGGAGACGAAAGCCGTTAAGATTATCGAGGCTGCTAAGGCGAAAGCGCTGAAGAACAAGAAATTGAATCTGGATCCGGCTGACAAAGATGCGCTGTACGCATATATCTGGGCCAACGATGCCGATATCAAGAAGAACGACCTGCAGGGTTTCCGTCGTGATACGATTGAGTTGAACATGCTCCAAGCTTTGTACAAAGGCAAATACGACGAGAATACCATTGACACAATCGTTAAGATCCCGTACGGCAATGGCACTTTGTTTGAGATTGAGGTGAACAACGACTATAAGACGAGTCAAGGTATCCGTGTTCCTCTGTTCGAGGCACGCGCTCCGTTTGAGAGCTATCTGAGTGACCTGAACGAGCAAGAATTGGTTAACCTCATTGACCGTGAGAAGAAATTGGATCACTACGCTGGTTTGAAGGTTGGTGATATCTATTCTCCGAACAACAACGCAGGAAACTGGGAATAAACGCGTAGCGTTTAGTTGAAAGTTGAAAGTTGAAAGTTGAAAGTTTAGAGATGCGCATTATCTCTGGTACATATGGGGGGCGGCGATTGTCGCCCCCTAAAAATATCACCGCGAGGCCCACGACGGACTTCGCCAAGGAGAGTCTATTCAATCTGCTCAATAACCGCATGGATTTTGAGGGGATTGATGTGCTGGATCTCTTTGCCGGAACAGGTGGTATCGGGATTGAGTGCATCAGTCGTGGAGCACGGGAAGTGACAGCGGTAGAGATCGCGCATGTGCAGCAGAACTGGATTATCTCGTGCTGCAGGCAGTTAGGCATCAAGAACCTGAGTGTGATTCGAGGCGATGTATTTAAGTTCCTTAGCGCTTGCAAACAGCGGTATGACCTGATCTTTGCCGACCCGCCCTATGCCTTAGAGCAGTTACCTACTCTGCCGGACCTGATTCTTAAGAGTGGAGAGTCTATTCTGAAAGAAGACGGATGGCTGGTGATCGAGCACGGAAAGGATACGGATTTCACGCAGCATCCGCGGCACGTAGAGACACGCACATACGGAAGTGTACACTTCAGTTTCTTCCAATAAAAAAAAGAGGCACGCGCCTCTTTTTCTTTAGCATTCAGCATTCAGCATTCAGAAGTCAGAGTTCAACGTAAACCTCTATCAGTTTGCAAGAGCCATTAGGCGTGATGAGGATATCGTTGAGGGTGGCAGGGATAAGAACCGCTTCACCCATTTTGATGGATACGTTTTTATCCTCCGTCTCGCAATCCAGAGCGGTCACCTCACATTGTCCTTCTACGCACATATAAGCCACGAACGAATCGAGCGGCGCATAGTCGCGTTGTACGGGTCGTGTGGGCGACAAGAGATTGGCCGTGAAGTACGGTGTTTTCTTGAGGTTCACTACCCCATCAATACGCGGCATAGTAGGTGCATAGGACGCTTCGTTATCCGGATTGAAGTCCATCACCTGCAGGGCTTTATCCAATTTGAGCGGACGTTTCTTACCGTCATTACCGACGCGGTTATAGTCATAGAGACGATAGGTGATATCTGAGTTCTCTTGGATCTCCGCTACGATGGTATTGCGTCGCATCGCATGGACGGTTCCGGCCGGGATATAGGCCACATCGCCTTCATGTACCTTATATTCGCGCAGGTATTCCGCTAACGAGCCATCGGCAATAGCGGCATGGATGAGCGAGACATTCATCTGCTGGTTCCAACCCAGATAGATAGCTGCGTCGCCTTTGGAAGGCAAGACGTACCACATCTCGGTTTTACCCAGGCTCTTCTCGTTCTCCAGCGCATAGTCATCATCCGGGTGCACCTGAATAGATAGGTCATCGGTCGCATCGATAAACTTCAGCAGCAGCGGGAAGTGGTTTCCGAAGACATCGTACACTTTCTCGCCCACGAGTTCATCCATATAGACCTCGAGCAGGTCCTGCAGGCTATCGCCGGTATGGGCGCCATTGGACACTTCGGTCGGATATTTCTCCACATCGGACATCACCCAGGCTTCTCCGACGTTCTCATAGTCCGCCGGAACATAGTCATACCATTTCTCTATGGAATGTCCTCCCCAGATCTTATGGAAGAGATGTGCCCGAAATTTAAAAGGATAGAGCATAAATCTGTGATTGGTGATTGGTGATTGGTGATTGGTGATTGGTGATTTATTTAATGTTACGGATATGTTTCTCCCATTTCCAAGCCGAAGCGAGGACATCGCGGATGGGGGTATCGGCTTTCCAACCAAGGATTTTATTAGCTTTCTCGGGTGCGGCCCAAACCTGCTCGATGTCTCCTTCACGACGACCGACGATGGTATACGGGATCTTCACGCCGGTAGCGGCTTCGAACTCTTTGATGAGCGTGAGCACACTCAGTCCGGTTCCTGTACCGAGGTTGAAGACCTCCACCTGCTGACGATCTTTGGCGTTGAGCATGCGATCGATGGCTTTGACGTGCGCTTTTGCGAGATCTACTACGTAGATATAATCGCGGATGCAGGAGCCATCGGGCGTGTTATAATCATTACCAAAGACTTTCAGTTCCGGACGTAATCCGGCAGCCGTCTGAGTGATAAACGGCAGCAAGTTCTGCGGTACGCCATTGGGCAGTTCACCAATCAAGGCCGACGGATGTGCTCCAATCGGGTTGAAATAACGTAAGATAGTCGCATTCAATGACTTATCGGCATGTGCCTCATCACAGATGATCTCTTCGTTAATCTGCTTGGTGTTGCCATAGGGCGAGAGGGCTTTCTGGATAGGAGCCGTCTCATCTACAGGCAGATGCTGCGCATCCGGTTGACCATAGACGGTGCAGGAGGACGAGAAAACGAGATTTTTCACCCCATGCAGACGCATCACTTCGAGCAGCGTGACAAGGCTGCCTAAGTTATTACGATAGTACAGCAGCGGTTTCTCTACCGATTCTCCTACGGCTTTGCTGGCCGCAAAATGGATGACTCCTTCGATATCGGAGTACTGCTTGAAGACCTGGTCGAGGTCCATGAAGTTACCGCAGTCCACATTAGCAAACTCAGGTTTACGTCCCACGATCTCGGCGATACCATCCAAGACATCGATAGACGAGTTACTGAGGTTATCGACGATAGTAACGTCATAGCCCTGCTGCATGAGTTCTACGGCTGTATGCGAACCTATATATCCGGTTCCTCCGGTGACAAGTATACGTGACATTTAGGATTTTTGATTTGTAATTTTTGATTTGTAATTTGTGATTTAGAAGAGTTTCTCGGGGTATTCGCCGGCTGCGATGAGTTGACGAATCTTCTCCACTACCTGCGGACGATCTTCGGCATAGGTGACACCGAACCACTTCGACGGAGTATCGAGTACCTTACAGGTAACTTTCCCTTCTCCGATGAGTTGGTTGACGAGCGTCGGGATATAGAACTCCGATTTGAGTTCCTGTCCATGTTCCGCCAAGAAAGCACGGAAAGCGGCTTCGCTATACTGGAAATACTCCGGCGTGAAGCCCCACATATTCATAGAAACCGGTGTATGCGGGTCGAGCGGTGTGTCTACATCCCCTTCGGTGAAGACGATAGTACCGTTCTTATTCTCGATCTTCGTACGCTCTACGACGTCAGTGAGGTGACCTTCTGCATCCGTAGCACATACACCACGGCTGACAGCACCGTTCTCGCTGAGGGTATTGCAAACACGATAGCCGACCATGCAGTATTGACCTTGTTTTCCTTCTACCGAGCGAAGGAAGTCCGCAAGTACCTGGTACGACTCTTTACCATAGAAATCATCGGCATTGATGACGGCAAAGGGTTCTTTAATCAGGTCCTTACCCATCAGCACGGCGTGGTTAGTGCCCCACGGTTTGCTGCGCTCGGGGTTATAGGTACAACCGGCCGGCACTTTATCTACCGATTGAAAACACAATTCGCAGTCCACTTTTCCGGCATATTTGCTGAGCACGACGCGGCGGAAGTCTTCTTCGAAATCCTTGCGGATGACAAAGACGATCTTACCAAAGCCTGCGCGTAAGGCATCAAACACACTATAATCCAGAATGGCCTCCCCATTGGGGCCCAGTCCATCCATCTGTTTGAGTCCGCCGTAACGGCTACCCATTCCTGCAGCTAAAATAAACAAAGTTGGTTTTTTCATATCTTATTAAGTATTCAGTTTTCAGTATTCAGTTTTATTCGTTTACGGCGATGACTTTACCGTTTACCTTCTTATGACGGAGCCAGAGGCCATATACCTCGGAGCAGTTACCCGCCGTGATGAAGGCATGAATCTTATTGTTTCGGATAAAAGCCATGAGACTGGAGAACTCATTTTGGGTGAGCAGCACTTGTATCTCGAGGTGCTCTTCTCCGCTGTAACCGCCTTGTACCTTATAGATCGAGCAGCCGCGCACGAGGCTCTCTACGATATATTTGCGAATCACTTCGGGTTGATCCGAGATAATGCAGACACGTTTGCGTTTATTGAGCGAAGCGGTGAAGTAATCGATGGCTAAGCCGTTGATCCAGGTACCGATGATACCAATGACCACCATGCGGAAGTCGTTGATCAGGAACGCCGTGCAGCAGATGATAATACCGCCAATGGCTACAGACGAACCGATATCGAAATGGAGGTATTTATTGACGATCTTACCCAAAATATCGAGTCCTCCGGTGGAGGCATTGATGCGGAAGAGGAAAGCCTGGCAAGCGCTCAACAAGAGCACAAAGCAGATGAGGTCAAACCATACATCGCCCAGGCCCAGACCACCACTCATCACACTCTCGCGTACTTGCTCGAGCACTTCGCCCGAGCGGCTGAGCAGATAGGGATTACCGTTAGCATCAAGGACCGTCTGGCCGGCTTGCAGTTGCGTAAGGATTTCCGGGTTCTCAATCACTTTATGCGTAAGGTTGGTATACGGATAGATACGATCCCATACTTGGGTCAACGGACCGAGGATCATCGCCGTATAGACCGTCTTGGCGCCGAACTCATTACCGATGAGCACAAAAGCAAGCAAGAGCAGGAAGGCGTTGATACCCATCACCCAATAGGAGAAGGTGTCGGCCGTACCGCCGAACATGGTATTGAGTACGATAGAAAGACCGGAGATAGAACCAACAATCAGATGACTCGGCATCAAGAAATAATAGACGGCAGCAGCACCAAGACTCATACCAATGGTCATCATCAGCAGTTCTTTCCAGAACTTAAACGTACACAGGGCGTGTCCAAAAGCAAGGACTTGATCACGCCAATAGGAATAAGTAAAATATTCTTTCATTCTTTTACGACGAGCCTTGCAGTTCGTCTGGTTGTTTGACTTAACATGATAGTACGACCGGCCTTGGCCTGCTCCAGTATCTCGGGTGTTGTACCGCGGATGGTAAGCAAAGAAAGATGGTCATTATACGACACGTTAAAGTGTGTTTGTAGCGCCTCGATGGCTGCCGGTACAAAACGTGTGTTATCGACGCACACGGAGATCGTAACAGCCGAAGACTGGATGAGCGATACTTTGAGTCGATGCTGATGAATGATTTCGAATATCTCACTCAGACTGGACTCCAAAGCAAAGGCAAAGTCTTTGGCGCGCATGGTGATTAGAATTTGGTTCTTTCGCCAGATATAAACCGGCACATTGATGGGTCCCACTCCATCCTCGGCAATACGCGAACCTTCTGCCGTTGGGTCGCCGAAGGGCTTTACTAACAACGGGATGCGCTTATTCTCAAGCGGACGAATCGTTTTCGGATGAATAATCTGGGCTCCGCTGTAACTGAGTTCGACCGCATCCTGATAGCGTAGAGAGGGAATGAGAATCGTATTGGGTTCGATACGCGGATCGGCATTGAGGATACCAGGCACATCTTTCCAGATGGTAACCGACTCGGCATTGAGGTAATTGCCCAACAGGGCCGCCGTATAGTCCGATCCTTCTCGACCGAGGGTCGTACGATAACCATCTGCCGTACCGCCGATAAAGCCTTGCGTAACGACAACCTGCGGACGGTTGGTTCTCTCCCACCCTGCCCGGATAGCCGCACTACTGGTGGCATCATCCACTACCGCTTCACGCCAGGTAGCATCCGTACGCAGCAGTTTCGGCATATTCCACCACTCGACCGACAAACCTTGCTTGAGCAGATAGACCGCGATGATCTGGGTGGACATAATCTCACCCAACGAGACGATCTGGTCATAGTTCTGGTCGTACGGCAGAGCGGGATCAAAAGGAATCTCTCCTTGCAGGCGGATGTCCGAACCGGGTTGCAGCCCCAGTTCCTTCATGATCGCTACATGGTGATCGATGATATCGACCCATTGGGTCAACGCCATCTCTTCCTTACCGGTCTCCAGATAATCCACAACCCGCTCCAGGGCATTTGTTGTCTTTCCCATCGCGGAGACCACCACCATGAGGCCATCGGACGTACTATTCATACGCACGATTCGCTCCAGGTTTCGAACGCCTGATGCGTCCTTGACCGAGGCTCCTCCGAATTTGAAGACTTTCATGGGGACGAGGGGTTAGTGGTTAGTGGTTAGGGGATTAGAGGTTAGGGGATTAGAGGTTAGGGGATTAGAGGTTGGCCATGCGGATGGCGGTATAAGCGCCTTCTACGCCTTTATTACCCAGTTTACCGCCACATCGGTCGAGCGCCTGCTGTTTATTAAGGACCGTAAGCACGGAGAAGACCACCGGCACGTTTCCTTGTGAATTGAGGATGGTGACTCCTTGGGTGACAGACTGGCAGACGTAATCGAAGTGCGGGGTATCGCCCTGGATGACACAGCCAATCACAATAACGGCATGCAGGCGTTCTTCCTCTATCACGCGGGCAGCAGCAAAAGTCAGTTCGACTGTACCGGGCACGTGACGGATATCGATATTATCCGGATCGACGCCGTTTTGGAGCAAGGTATCCAGCGCGCCCTGCGCCATAGCATAGGTAATCTCGCTATTCCAATCCGCTACTATAATCGCATAGCGCTGGCGTCCGAGAACGTCAGCGCTAGGGAGTTGACTTGCGTCATATTTCGACAAATCTGTTGTCATTTCTCTGCAATTGCAATATATTTATCAATTGCCTGAGCTTCTGTAGCAGTAGGATACTCCTCTTTAATCGTCTTGAAAGCCTTGAGCGCCTTTGCATTCTCGCCCTCATGCAGATACACGATACCCGCCTTCATCAGACTCATCGGAGCAAATACCTTGTTACCGGACTTAGCCGCTTTGTCGTACGCCTTAACAGCTGCAGCATAGTCCTGCAACTCCACATAGGTGTCGCCAAGCAGTTGGTTAGCAGCCGCATCGATGTTGATGTCGTCCGCAGAGAACTTCTTAAGGAACTCAGCAGCCTCCTCGTACTTACCTAACTCATAGTAGCAAACGCCTGCATAGAGAGCAGCGAGTTTACCCTGCTGGTTATGATAGCTGTCAGCGGTAGCCTCAAAACCGGCGCACTCAGCGTTGTCGCCCTCGAGGGCTGTTTGGAAATCACCGGCCATGAAGTACGCAATCGCTTTTGCGTTCTCTGTACCGGCCTCTACCTGCTTCGGCTCAATCACTTTGGTCTTGATCAGCATCACGCCCATCACGAGGACAGCGATGATACAAATTGCCCAGCTGATTGCATTCGAGTGGTCCTCGATCCATTTACCGGCACCGGTCAGCGCCTCATTTACTTCTTGCAACTGTTCGTCCTGTTTAACGAATTCGTCTTTCTTCTTAGTTTTTGCCATTTTATTTGATAATTTTATTGTTTACAATAAGGAATTTTTCCGAAATCGGCTGCAAAGGTACAACAAAAATTGCATATATGCAAGTTTTTGGGCACAAAAAAAGCGTCCACATAACATTTTACTCGAGAAAACATCCATTGAATAGGATTTGAGGCCTGCTTTTTCCTTTGTAATCCGACTACCTCATCGCTACCGTTTCCGGGTCTCGGCGTAGAGTATCGGCACGCCATTAGTGAAGCAATTGCACTCGGTTAATTGATTTTTGTTGAGTTTTCCGGTCTCTAATTGTTATGGGACGCTGTATGTTAATATTGATGCCACCCTAAGGTGATGACAATCCGATGAGTATTTGTTGTCATATCGTATGGTTCTGCCCACTCGTGCGCATAGAGCAAGTTGTTTTGCCAACGGAATTGATACGCCGCTTGCACCATGAAATAGGTTCCTCTATACCCTACTGCCACCGAGGCGTATTGGGACCATTTCGGACAAATCGAATACGTATCCTGACGATCGAATGTAGGATCCATAACAGCCGGTGTATAGGTCTTCTTAAACGTACTTTCGTACGCGTATCCGGCATTGATATACAGACCCATCACAGGAATCACTTCAAGTCCTGCTTTAAGTGTATGCACATCATCGCGATGGTTACCATGCGCGAAATCATATTGGAAGGCCAACATACCATATGCGCCGCATTGGAAGGCTATAGAAGCCGAAGTACGCCAAGGTAGGCGGAAACTGCGATCCACAGACGAGAGGTTCGGTGCATAGGAGAAGCGCACGGAGTCTGTTCGAGCGCTAAAGGTACCTGAAGTATAGGTGCGTAAGACGCCGAAAGAAGGAGTATGCATGCTAAGGCCCAGACGCAACCATTTCGTAGGACGATAGATGAGACCCAGCGAGAAATTACAACTGATGCCTTTGAGAATCAGTCCGGTCTCGTTTTCAATATCAAAATATTCACCTGCTACGTTGGTTGAATCGAAGGTCTCATAATAATCGCCGCTGGAGTTCAGCAAGTAGGATTGCACACCCAGCCCCACTCCGATATACCATTGGTTGGAGATATTCATCGACCAATCAAAAGCGAACTCATCCACATAGCCTGATTCACGCAATTTCATTTGGTGCGTGCGGTTAAGCAGGTCCGTACAGAACGGAATATTCCAAGGGATAGTAGGAGAATCGACCAAAGCGCCAAGCGAGACACCATTGGTTCCCTTCGCCAGATACGAACGATTGAATGAATTCAAACGGCGATAAGAAAGCATGAGGTTATGGAACTGGATTCCTTCGTCGCTCAGCGTTGGTGTTGGGAGAGAAAAGACCACAGAGGCTTGCGGCAGTCTAAAGGTAGTATACGACGCATTATTGGCTGTAGCCGTCTGCCAGGTCTTATCGATATTCACCTCTAAGGACATCATTGCCTCGAAGCGGCGGTATAAACCTAATCCAGCAGGGTTATCATGTACGGCAGAAGGATCTCCTCCAATAGCCGTCATAGCTCCGCCAAACCCCACATAACGTGCCGTACCATAGATACCCTGCTCCGAAAGGCGGGTATAGTCCTGGGAATTGTCCTGAGCAAAACCTACCCCAACCATCCCAATAAGGAGGGCGACAAGAACCACTATGTATCGGTAGGCTTTCATCGTTTAATCCGGACGGTGATGGTAGTGTCTTGGATATTGGTGTATTCCAGTGTCGGACCGGTAGAAACGGGTTCGTTTACAACCTCTGCAGCAGGGGTTGCAGCAGGGGTATTTACCGACGCAGTTTTATCCGGCCAGATATAGGCATCGTCCACCGCGATGGTCGATGTCGAACCGCAGGCGGTAAGCCCGAGCACACAGCATACTATGTAGCTTAATCGCTTCATTAAATCTTTCTGAAACCGATTATTTCGCGAACTTCTTCAATGGTTTTCTCTGCACGAGCAGCTGCCTTCTCCGCACCCTGTCTCATTACTTTTTCAAGTAATGCATCGTCGGAAGAGTAAGCGAGAATGCGCTCACGAATAGGTGCGAGCAGTGTATTCGCATCTGCCGCCATCTGTTTTTTCATATCGCCGTAACGAATCTGCATGTTGTTATACAGGTCGTTATAATAGTCGGCTGCTTCTTTACCGGAAAGGAGTTCGCAGAGGGTGAAGAGGTTCTGGATGACCTCCGGTTTCTCTTGGTTGAGTTGCGTCGGTCCCTGGTCGGTAACGGCACGCATGATTTTCTTGGTGACGGTCTTCTCATCGTCACAGAGATAGAGGCAGTTTCCTTCGGATTTACCCATTTTACCCGTACCATCGAGACCCGGCACTTTGACGGCCTTGTCTGCGAAATGGAAGGAAGCGGGTTCTCTGAAGTACTCTACTCCGTAGATGCGGTTAAAACGACGCGCAAAAAGACGAGCCATTTCCATATTTTGCTCCTGGTCCTTACCTACAGGCACTTTATCGGCCTTGTGCATGAGGATATCAGCCGCCATGAGGCAGGGGTATGTGAGCAGACCGGCATTGACGTTATCGGGTTGCTTGCGCACTTTCTCTTTAAATGAAGTGACGCGTTCGAGTTCTCCCAGATACGCATTCATATTGAGGTACAGATAGAGCTCCAGCACTTGCTTCACATCGGATTGCACGTAGATAGGTGCTTTCTCAGGATCGATACCACACGCAAGGTATTCCGATAAGATGGTCTTAACCGAATTGCGTATATTCTCCGGCGTCGGATGGGTGGTCAATGAATGCCAGTCGGCGATGAAGAACATACAATCGTACTCGTCCTGCATCTTCACAAAACTCTTCACTGCCCCGAAATAGTTCCCCAGATGCAGATTTCCGGTCGGACGTATTCCACTAATTACTCTTTCCATTGCAACGTACGTTAGATTTTAATAGGAATTTGACGATAGATCGGTTGAGCCAGCGCCGTTAAGGTGGTGGTATTGGCTACTCCCGGGATCTCTTGAATTTGGGTATTGAGCAACTTCAACAAGTGTTCATTGTCATGCGCATACACCTTGATCAGCAAACCGAAAGCGCCCAGGGTATATTGTGCTTCAACCACTTCGGGTATCTTCTGCAAGGCTGCAATTACCTGATTGTACATCGAAGCCTTCTCCATCGTGATTCCAATATAAACACAAAGCTGGTAGCCCAAAGTCTTCGGCTGGACATGATAACTGGAACCGGTAATGACACCATTGTCAAACATTTTTTGTACACGTTGATGCACCGCTGCTCTACTCACCCCACACTGCTCTGCTACTTCCTTAAACGGGATACGTGCACTTTGTGTAATAATCTTCAAAATTTTACGATCTAATTCGTCTAACTTTTCCATTATTGTGATAAAATGATTTAATTTGAGTGCAAAATTACAATATTTTTTTGATATGTGCAAAAAAAAGTGTACTTTTGTAGCGATTTTTATAACATTATGACACTTGACGAGTATATTTCTTTACACACCACTCCGGAAAATGAAGCATTACAATCGATCACGCGCGACACGCATGTACATATTTTAAACCCGCATATGTTGAGCGGGCACGTGCAAGGGCGTGCACTGAGTATGATTAGTCATATGATTCGTCCGAAGCGGATTCTGGAATTAGGTACATTCACCGGTTACAGCGCTTTATGCTTGGCGGAAGGCTTGGCAGAGGGCGGTCAATTGGTGACGATTGAGCACAATGACGAGTTGGAGGAGACAATCAAACGCAATCTGTCCAGGTCACCATTGAGTGACCGGATAGATTTACATATTGGAGATTGTAAATTGGTGATTGGAGGATTGGATGGCCCTTATGACCTTGTGTTTATTGATGCGGATAAACGGGAATATTGTGCTTATTTGGATTTGGTGTATCCGCTGGTACCGGTAGGTGGATTTATACTGGCAGATAACACACTTTGGGACGGTCATATCATCGATGCAGCATATGACAAAGATAAGCAAACTTTAGGTTTGCGTGCCTTCAATGATCGGTTGGCTGCTGACGAGCGCTTCGAGCAAGTGATTCTACCCATCCGCGATGGGTTGACCATTATAAGGAAGATAAAGTGAGAAGGGGCGAGAAGGCTTGCGGAGAGTGAGGGATTCGGACGCCGCCTTGCTTAGCAATTCCCCCGAAACCCTAATGCCTGCCGGCGGCATCCTGGGCAAAGCTACAGTTCTTACAACCGATTTAACGCACACAAGAAACAGACTAACGTCCGCTATTTATTTGCCCGTCAATAGGGCAATATGAGTAAACTCCTATGCCCCGCTGACGTACAAATAAAAATGAGAGCCATATGACTCTCATTTTCTTGTTTCGCGTCACCTCGGTTTCCCGAACTCGACGCTTTGCGGAGAGTGAGGGATTCGAACCCCCGGTACGACGTAATGCGTACACCGCATTTCGAGTGCGGCTCTTTCGACCACTCAGACAACTCTCCTTCGCTTGAACTTAAAATTTTCGGGGGCCCCAATTAAGGGGTTCAGCGAAAAAGCGTGCAAAAGTACTGCTTTTTTTTGAATTGTGCAAATAATTATGCATTTTTTTGCACAAAGAGCACTATTTTACTTTAATTTTATCAAATCCGGAGCCAAAAACACCACCTACATCTGCAATAGAGACAAGGGCATCAGGGTCTATATCATGAATCAGACTAAAGACCAACGAACTCTCCGGTTTGCGCACAAGAACGGAAATGACTTTTACGGGTTTCTTAGAATACCATCCTGTTCCATCCAACACCGTTACACCTCGGTTAACTGTAGTATTAATGGCCGTTGCTAATTCATCATATTTGGTAGAGTAAATCAGGAAATGGACGGATCGGTGAATACGCGCCATGAGCCAATCCACAGCTGCCGTGTACGAGATAGTCATACAGACACCGTATAAGACACGTTTTATTTGCAGATAAGTCGGATTCACATCCTCTTGCAGCATCGATTCGGGTATCGGTAAGAAGAAGGCAGAAGCGATAATCAGTATATCGCAAGCAAGCATAATATTTCCTAAAGAAATATCGCGATAGTGATTCACGATCATCGCTACGATATCTGTTCCTCCCGAGGAGCCATTTACGGTCAATACACAACCAAGACTGAGTCCGAAGACGAAGCCGCCGATGATGGCTCCCAGCCACGGATCCTCGATGATCGGTTCTGGCAGGATAGGTATCACGCGGTACCAGAACGTGATTGCCGCAACGCCTACCATCGTCCGGATGCAGAACCGCCAGCCGACCGTGAGACCTGCTATCAAAAGCAGTATGGCGTTGAACACGAAAGTCGTCAGCCAGACCGGGACCGCCCCCCCGTATTCGGGAAAGAGCGAGGGAAAGAGTCCGCCGGTGACATAATAGATCGCGGAGCAGATACCCGTCAGTCCGCCGCCGACGAAGGCGTGCGGCAGGAGTACCCAGTTGACCATCAGCGCCATGGGGGCAATACCGATGATAATCACCATATAATCAAACGACGTACGCAGAGGTGACGCAGAGTGCGCATTGTGGGGATTCACCATCCTACTATATCGGGGCAGAAAACGCATTTTTGCAATCGTTAAACTATTAAATTGTTAAACTGTTATTTGCCGTTAGCCATAGGATCGAAGCCCTGTCCGAAGACTCCGCGAACCTGACTCTGACTGACAAAAGCGTTCGGGTCAATTGCCCGTACAAGACGGAATATCGTAGCCGACTCATAAGAACGAGCAATCGTGGTGACCACTTTCATCGGCTGTTTGTTATAGCCGCCTTCCGCCTCCAGAAACGTACATCCGCGGTGTGCCTGCGTGATGATCGCTTCGGCTATCTCATCGGGTTTCTGGGTGAAGATCATAAACTGGACAGACTGCCGCATCCTGTTCATCACCCAGTCCACAGCCGTCGAGCTCATGAACGTATAGGTAAGACCGAAGAGTATCTTCTCTATCGCGCCTTGTGTACCTGCCGCCTGAATGGTAGGCAGGAAGAAAGCCGAGGATATCACCATCATATCCGTCATCAGCAGTACCCTTCCCATCGGCAGATGGTGGTACTTGTTGACGATCATGGCGACGATATCCGTACCTCCGGTAGAACCGTTGTTGAGGAAGCATATCCCTAAGAAACAGCCCGTGAACAGACCTCCTATCACCACCGCCATGAACGAATCCGTGAGCAGCGGCACCGGAGCGATAGGGATCACTTTGAGCCAGATCGTGAGCCACAGTACGCCCCAGATGGTGCGTAACGCGTACCGCCAACCTACCGTAACTGCCGCCAGAATGAGCAGTAGTATGTTGATCAACGCGCTGCTGAGCCATATAGGTACGTATGTTTCCGTCGCGAAATAGATGATCTCGCACAGACCCGTCACGCCGCCGCCTACGATAGCGTGCGGCACTAACAGCTGGTTCACAGTCAGGGCATAAGGGATCGTACTGAGGGCGATCATGAACAGCTCCTTGAGCATGATCCACGGCAAGGTACGCCTGTACTCTTTCAGATGCTCGCGGAGGTTGGACTTTTGTTTTATATTCTCTCTCACAGGATGCCTGTTTAGAATTTAGCAACGAGGTTACGGTCACCGAAGCCGTTATCTACGCGACCTACGGGGCACCAGAACTTGGTAGCGGCCACCCACTCCGTCGGGTATGCGGCCTCACGACGCGAATAGACGTGATTCCACTCGTCGGCTACTACTTCGTATTCAGGGTGCGGCGCGTTAACTAACACATTATCAGTCTTATCCGCTTTACCAGATTCGATATCAGCGATCTCTTGACGAATCTGCAATAAGACATCACAGAAACGGTCAATTTCTTGCAACGACTCAGACTCCGTAGGTTCTACCATCAAGGTACCATGTACCGGGAAGGAGAGCGTAGGTGCGTGATAGCCATAGTCCATCAGACGCTTCGCGATATCGGCTTCGGTAATGCCGATGGCATGGAATTGGCGGCAGTCAAGAATCAGTTCATGTCCTACTCTACCTGTAGCACCTGTATAAACGATGCCATAGGCATCTTTCAGACGTTTCGCCATGTAGTTGGCAGAGAGGATAGCCGCTGCTGTAGCATGGCGTAAACCGTCAGCACCCATCATGGCGATATACGCCCAAGAGATAAGGGCCATGTTGGCATTACCATACAAGGCAGCACTTACACGGTTCTTATCCTCCGTAGGTAGGCAGTCGGCCAAGGCAGCCGTACAGCATACGGCTCCGGCTCCCGGTCCGCCTCCTCCGTGAGGAGAAGCAAAGGACTTATGGAGATTGAGGTGGCATACATCGGCGCCAATGAAGGCAGGATTGGTCCAACCTATCTGCGCATTCATATTGGCTCCATCCATATAAACCAGTCCACCATTATCGTGCACAGCAGCGATCATTTCACGAATTGCCTGCTCGAAGATACCATGCGTGGACGGATACGTAATCATACAGCCGGCCAGAACGTCTTTGTTCTCTTCCGCTTTGGCTTTCCAATCCGTCAGGTCGGTGTTTCCTTGTTCATCGCATTTTACGACGCATGGTGTAAAGCCGGCCTGCACGCAAGAAGCAGGGTTCGTACCATGCGCAGAAGCAGGAATAAGAAGAACCTTACGTTGAGATTGACCTTGACGCTCCAGGAACTCGCGAATCACTACGAGGCCTGTATATTCTCCTGCTGCACCGGATGTGGGCTGCAGGGTGCAGGCATCAAAACCGGTAATCGCACAGAGTTGACTTTGGAGTTCCTCCATAATATTGAGGTATCCGGTTACCTGCTCTTCCGGTGCCAGAGGATGCACGTTCATGGCTCCACTGAAAGTGATAGGAATCATAGCTGCAGCCGGGTTAAGCTTCATCGTACAGCTGCCCAGAGGGATCATCGAGGTTGCGAGGGATATATCCTTGCGGTCGAGGCGCTTGAGATAGCGCATCAGTTCCGTCTCTGTATGATAGAGTTGGAAGACCGGTGCTTGGAGATAGTCCACTTCGCGTACCCGGTTCTCCTCGATAGCCCAAAGGCCTTCAAACGCCTCATCGGACTCTTCGTATTGCGGTACATTTCCCGAAGCCTCTGCGAAGAGTTCAATCAGGTCATTCATATCATCGATATCGACCGTCTCGTCAATGGAGAGGCCTACCCAACCCTGCGGATCGTAATAGAGGTTTATGCCGAGGTCTTCCGCCTTCTCACGCAAGTCATTTATCCAGTTCTCTCCGGCTTCGCTGGCTGTGATCTTCAGGGTATCGAAGAACTCCGCATTCTCTTGGGTATAGCCATAAGCCTGCAACATCTCGCTAAGGTAAGCAGCTTTGGAATGGATACCTTCCGCAATCTCACGAATTCCTTCCGCACCGTGAAAAACGCCATACATACCTGCCATCATGGCGGACAAGGCCTCTGCTGTACAGATATTCGATGTGGCCTTCTCGCGTTTGATGTGTTGCTCACGAGTCTGCAAAGCCAGACGATAAGCCGGACGCTCGTATTTATCTTTGCTAAGACCGATGATTCGACCCGGCATATCGCGTTTATACTCATCGCGCGTAGCCATATAACCGGCAGTAGGTCCACCAAAGCCCATCGGCAAACCAAAACGCTGGGCAGTACCGCACATAATATCTGCATCAAGCGGTTTGAGCAGCGCCAAAGCCATGAGATCCGCCACAACCGTCACTTTCAATCCGGCGGCATGGCAATCCTCGATAAAGGCATCATATTCCTCGATAGAGCCATCGCTATTGGGCCACTGCACGAGTGCTCCAAAGAACTCTGCAGAAGGCGTAAAATCGGCATAACTACCGGTAACGATCTCGATATCTTGTCCTTTCGCGCGTGTGCGCATAACAGATAAGGTATTCGGCCAGATTTTCTCATCCACAAAGACCTTCCGTACGTTCGCTTTTATCTGGTCGCGTGAACGCAAATTACGCATCATCGTGACGGACTCCGCTGCTGCGGTTGCTTCATCGAGCAGCGAGCAGTTAGCCAGAGGCAGCCCGGTGAGGTCGCTAATCATCGTTTGGAACACAAACAATGCCTCCAAACGGCCTTGACTGACCTCAGCCTGGTACGGGGTATACGAGGTATACCAAACCGGGTTCTCGAGGATATTACGACGAATGACGGCAGGGGTGATTGCCCCATACCATCCGCGACCGATATACGAGCGAGCAGGGGCGTTGTCCGCCAGACTCATCTCTGCGATGTCCAGCATCTTCTGCTCCGTATAGGGTTCATCCAAATCGATGGATTCCGGCAGCAAGATATCTGCCGGCATTGTTTCGCGCACCAAAGCCTCTATTGACTCTGCGCCGATCGCCTCAAGCATCTTTTTCTCGTCTTCCGACCTGAGTCCAATATGCCGAGACTCCAAATAGTTTACCTTCATATCCAGATAGTTCTTATTATTTTCGTAAAAATCGCTGCAAAGTTACACTTTTTTTTGCATATATCAAAATTATTTTGTATTTTTGCAACAAATTTCAATAACCCATTAAATTTTAAGTACTATGAACTTGACTATTAATGCCGTAAATTTCGAAATGGCAGACAAACTGGAGCAGTTTATCGAGAAGAAAATGAATCGTTTTGAGCGTCACCTCAACGGCGATGACAAAGTAGAGATTCGTATGTCGGTAGTAAAGCCGCAGACCAATCTGAACAAAGAAGTAAAGATTCGTATTGCAGGCTTATTTGCAGAGAAGACGGCTGATACCTTTGAAGAAGGTATTGATGCGTGTCTGAATGCACTTGAGACTCAATTAGAACGTCGTAAGAACGGATAAAACCATTCTCTCCCCCGCCCTATGACTGACGAACGTTATCTTCGCCTCCTGAGCGAGAAATTTCCTAATGCGCAAGCTGTTATTACGGAGTTAATCAATCTTCGTGCTATTCTATCTTTGCCCAAAGGTACCGAACATTTCGTGAGTGACCTTCATGGTGCATCGATGGCCTTCATTCATATGATTAAGAATGCCTCGGGAGTAGTACGCAGGAAAGTGGACGAGGTATATGGCGACACCATGGCGGAGGAAGAGAAACGGGCTCTCTGTGCGCTTATCTATTATCCGGATGAGCGCATAGAGATTATCAAACGCTTTTATGCGGGCGAGCAAGTAGATGGTATTATCAGTCTTAATTCACAGATTTGCGAATTGAAGACGCTGGAGGATTGGTATCGTACACGCTTGCATCAGGTAGTAGATATTGCACGCGCGGTTACGATCAAGTACAGTCGCTCTAAAGTGGAGAAACTGCTGCTGCCTCAGTACGCATATATCATCCGCGAGTTGCTGCATGAGTCACGTCTGGAGCAAAAAGACAGACAGACCTACTATAATGCGATCATTGATGCCATTATTGAGACCGGCTGTGCGGATCAATTGATTATTGTCATCAGTTACCTGATTCACTCGCTGACAATAGATACGCTTCATATCGTAGGTGATATCTTCGATAGAGGTTCCGGTGCGGCTAAGATATTAGACGTGCTCTCCACGGTACGCGATTACGATATCCAATGGGGTAATCACGATATCGAATGGATGGGTGCGATGGCCGGTAACTGGGCTTTGATTGCTACAGTGCTGCGCGTTAGTATTCGCTATGCCAATATCGAAACCCTCGAAGAGGGTTATGGTATCAACTTGTTGCCTTTGGCTAACTTCGCTATGACGGTATATGGGGATGATCCATGTACGATTTGGCAGACGAAAGATTTTGAGAACAATCCGCGTCTGACACGTTCGGCTCAATTGATGGCAAAGATGCACAAAGCCATCTCGATCATCCAGTTTAAGTTAGAAGGTCAAACGGTTCTTCGTCATCCAGAATGGCACATGAATCACCGTGCGCTGTTAGACAAGATTGATTTCGAGGCCGGTACGATCACTATAGAGGGCAAGACTTATCCGTTAACGGATACCAATCTGCCGACTATAGACCCTGCTCAACCGTATGAGTTAAGTCAATATGAATTGGATCTGATGAATCAGTTAGCGCGTTCCTTCCGTAAGAGCGAGAAGATGCAACGTCACTTGCGCTTATTGTATGAACACGGATCACTCTATTTGGTTCGTAACGGCTTCCTACTCTACCATGCGGCTATTCCATTAAATGCCGACGGATCGTTCTCCGAGGCAGAAGTGTTTGGTAAACGCGTGTCCGGCAAGGCGCTTATGGACCGCACGGATGAGATTATTCGGCAGGCCTATTATGGTGTTGGTAAAACCAAGCAAAATGCACTGGACTATCTGCTTTATCTTTGGGAGGGAGAATTCTCGCCGCTGTATAACAAGGATAAGATGACTACCTTCGAACGCTACTTTATTGCAGACAAGGCGCCGCAAGAGGAGAAGAAGGGAGCCTATTTCACTTTATCGGATGACGAGAAGGTATGTGAAGCTATTTTGAAAGAGTTCGGTTTAGATCCTACAACGGGACGAATCATCAACGGTCACGTGCCCGTGCGCACTATAAAAGGAGAGACTCCGATTCGCGCGAATGGCAAGCGATTTGTAATTGACGGAGGCTTCTCAAAGCCTTATCAAGAGAAAACAGGTATTGCCGGCTATACGCTGATATACAACAGTCATGGTATTCAGTTAGTTGAGCACGAGTCGTTTGAGAGTCGGGAACAGGCTATTTTATCCGGCAGTGATATTCATAGCCGCACCCTGTTGCAGGACTTCAGCGGACAACGCATGCATATTAAAGACACGGATAAAGGAAAAGAGTTGCTCGAGCAGATTAACAGTCTCGAACAACTCCTTCAAGCGTACCGTTCCGGTACATTAAGAGAGCGTTTATCTTAACAGCTCTCAAACTGTTTCAAGAAACGGACATCGTTTTCAGAGAACAAGCGGAGGTCTTTTACTCGGTACTTGAGGTTGGTAATACGTTCCACACCCATTCCAAAGGCATATCCGCTATATTCTTTGCTATCTATACCACAAGATTCCAACACATTCGGGTCCACCATTCCGCATCCAAGAATCTCCACCCAACCGGTGTTCTTACAGAACGAGCAGCCCTTACCACCACAGATATTACAACTGATATCCATCTCAGCGCTGGGTTCTGTGAAGGGGAAATAGGACGGACGTAGACGAATCTTGGTCTCCGGTCCAAACATCTCCTTACTGAAATACAGCAGGGCTTCGCGCAAGTCAGCAAAGCTGACATTCTTATCAATATAGAGTCCTTCTACCTGATGGAAGAAACAGTGTGCACGGGCAGAGATGGCTTCATTACGATACACACGACCCGGACAAAGCACACGAATCGGCGGTTTTTGGCTCGTCATCACACGTGTCTGTACGGAAGAGGTGTGAGAACGCAGCAGCACGTCTGTGGGTTTTTGTACCCCAATCTCTTTCTCAATAAAGAACGTATCCTGCATGTCTCGAGCCGGGTGTTCGGGTGCGAAATTCAGCATGCCATAGACGTGTTTATCGTCCTCTACTTCCGGTCCTTCTGCTACGGTAAAACCAATACGAGAGAAGATATCGATAATCTCTTCTCTTACCAAGGACAAAGGATGACGTGTGCCTAACGCGATCGGATCGGGTGTACGCGTCAGGTCGAGTTTCTCTGCGTTGGCTTCCTGGCTTTCGGCCAGTTTCTCGCGTAACTCATTAATACGTCCTTCCGTCTCTTGACGTAATTGGTTCAATAACTGACCCAGTTCACGTTTCTGCTCAGAAGGCACCGTACGGAACTCATTGAAAAGCGTCGTGATCTCACCTTTCTTACTGAGATATTTGATACGCAGCGCTTCCAACTCTTCCGCGTTAGCTGCGTTCATTTCACGCACTTGACCTAATAATTTTTGAATTGAATCTTTTAACATATATCTATTTTTATTCTTAAATGCTTCTTATCTATAATACCCCAAGGCTATTGAGGAAGATCAGTATAATAGCAATCGGGACCAACCATCGCAGGGCAACAAGATACACTTTTCCCAGAGCGTTTACCGACGAGGAACTCCGTCATAATAAGCGGAAGACCAAACAAGAGGACGCAAAGAAATGATAAGACCTACTTTCGATGAGAAGCCTCCGCTCTTCATGTGCTTATTCCAAGAAATAATCTACAGTTGTGACTACACGTACGTGTTTTACCCAAGGCTGATAATTATCTGACTCAATGGAGAACTGGCCCTGACTAGCGCGACGGATAGAGCCTAATGAGCATTGTGCATCGTCCGCGAACTTCTGCGCCACGGCACGTGCATTTTGGGTAGCCTCCTCAATCATCGACGGTTTCAACTCCGGCAGGCCATTGTACTGATAATCCAGATTCCACTTCTCCGTGGTAACAATGATACCTTCTTTGAGCAAAGAAGACTCCTTGCCTTGGCTGGCTACAACCAATTGCACTTTGTCGGTAGAGACGATGAGCGAAGTGCTGAGCGTATATTTAAACTCAGGACGCGTACCATAGTAACCATCCCAGTTATTGCTTACCGACACACTACCCTGACGAAAATCAGACTCCTCAAAACCTAAAGACAGGAGATGTTTCTTCACGCGTGCAGTAACCGTTTCCAGTTGCGTATACAAAGCCGGCAGATCATTTCCACTCCATGCATATGACAAGGGCCAAACCGCATAATCCGCTTCAACTTCGCGTGTGCTGAGACCTTTGACGCTTACTGCGCGATCTTTGTTCGCGAACTTGTTAATTCCAAGATAAATGAACAGACCGGCAAGGGTCAAACCAATGGCGATACATGCGCCTGCTAAAATATTATTTTTCATGTCTGTAAATGTAAGATATTATTTGTCGTGCTTGTGCTCGTAGATGGCTTCGTCCACATTGATGATGTAGTCGCCCATCTTCTCGAGTTCAAGGATGATATCCATATAATTGACACCGGTGGTGTAGTCGTACTCATGCTCAGTGATATCCTGCATGTTTTGGTTCTTGAGTTCGTCGCGGAAATTATTGATTTCGTTCTCCATGTTGGTCATCTCAAAGAACTCGTCCTGCGTGATGTTCTCGTGCTCCAGCGCATCCACCATTTTTGCCTGCGCGCCGGTGAGGAGATAAATCATCTGCTCGACGTTCTTCTCCTGCTCCGCCGTAAAGGTGATATTACCGTCGTGCTTGTGACGGATATAGCGCGAGAGGTTGTAGTTGGCGTCGCCCACGGACTCCAGCTCGCTGACGATACGGAGCATCTTGTGCACCTCGTGCTTGGACTGGTCGGAGAGACGACCGTCGGCTACCTGATTGAGGTACTGCGCAATCTCATATTCCATACGGTCGCAGATGCCTTCGTATTTCTCAATACGTGAGAAGATTTTGGTGAACTGCGTATTGTCTTTCTCATAGAAGAGCTCATGCACCATGCCAATCATACGTTGTGCACGGAGAGCGAAAACATGTACCTCTTTCCATGCCTGGAGGATAGAGAGCTCGGAGGTAGACATCAGACCGCCGGAGATAAACTTGAGCTGGCTGTCCGTATCTTTCTGTTCCGGTTTGGGCGGGATGATAGTGCTCACTACGCGCTCCAGAACCGGCACGAACCAGATTAGAATCATCGTATTCGTTACGTTGAACGCCGTGTGGAAGGTAGCCAGGACGGCATTCAGCTTGTCCGGCGACACGTCAGACGGTATGCCCGGCGTGAAATCTACGCCCCACAGCCGACATACACCGCCTACAAACCAGCGGAAGATGCACAGCACCCACACAACGCCGAATAGGTTGAACACCAGGTGCGCAAGGGCGGCACGGCGTGCCTGTACCGAGGCGGAGAGCGCCACCACATTGGAGGTGATGGTCGTACCGATGTTCTCACCCAGCACCAGTGCGATACCCATATCGACAGGCAGTACGTGGGTTGAACAGAGCGTCATCGTGATAGCCATGATAGCCGCCGAACTCTGTACCGCAAAAGTCAGTATGCCGCCTACTAACAGATAGAGGAAATAGCTTCCGTAACCCCAGGACGAAGTAGCAATGAAGAAATTGCGAACCGGAGTCATTTCGTCCAAGTGCATGTCGGTGGCGTTGATCTTCAGGGTTGTCAGACCAAGCAGCATGAGCGACAGACCGATAAGGAAATCGCCGAGGTTGGCGTTCTTCTTGGTGTAGATAAGCGCTACAGCCAGTACGATAGTGGCATATACGACCAAGCGGAGGTCGAACGATCCGCCGCCGAGCACCATGATCCATGCCGTGAACGTCGTACCGATGTTGGCACCCATGATGACCGAGATAGCCTGCGCCAGCGAGAGAATACCCGCCGAGACGAAGCTGACGGTCATGACCGTTGTAGCCGTGGAAGACTGGACCGCCGCGGTGATGAAAGCACCGGTGAGCACGCCGGAGAAACGGTTGGTAGTCATCGTTCCAAGCACGTTGGACAGCTTGCTACCCGCCATCTTCTGCAGGCCTTCACTCATCACCTTCATTCCGTACATCAGCATTGCCACGGAACCGATGAGTGTAATAATCTGGAGTAATAAAGTCATATAGATTGTTTGCTATTTTCGCGCATATACGAATTTGGGTACAAAATTACAACAAAAATTGCACATATGCAAGCGTTCGGGTGTTTTTTCGTCCAATAAAATGAAATTTTATGGATTAAATGGGCATATGGGGCGTTTATGCTCGCATAAAAACGACCTATAGGCACATTTAATACGAGAGCCGTCAGGCTGGACGAAAAAACACCCGCCGTTGCACATATGCCCCGCAAGATGCGGCTGTAAATTCGAAGGGGTCCCCATTTAATGGGGGAGGAGGTCGAAATTACTACAAAAAATCCAAATATGCAAATTTTTCTATTCTTTTCTTTCTGCCACCAATACCGAGCGGACAAAATTCGGAAACTGCTTGTACGGCTTGTCATCTCGCAACTGCGCACGCCATCTGTAATACAACTCCATATATCGCGGATGAGATTTATCCTTCAGTATTTCCGATGCTTCCTTGCATGCCTCACGCCATTTCTCGCGCTGAAATTTCTCTTTTTCGGTCATCGGATGGAGTTTGTAATCACGCTTGTCCTGCACATAAATCTCCTTCGGTCCAAGACCTACCACCTCTCCTGTTATCGGATCTTTCACACGCTTGATACGCGTTACGGTCAACCGTTCCGCTTTCTTTTCTTTCTTCAATGCACCGGAGAAATTATCAAAACCGGTTGTTGCTGTATATCGTGCCATAATAGTAGATGCTTTTTTCGAACGCACTGTTCAAAAATCAAACGTTAGTGATTCTTAGTGATACTTAGTGATACTTAGTGGTTATCGAGGGTATTTCGGGAGCATTGCCTTACTGAGTCCTTACTATCGCCTGTTCATTCCTTTATCATTGCTTTGTTCTCGAAGCCGTCTATGTACATCTCCAGGGCCTTATCCAGCCGCACATGGCGCACCAACTCTGTCTCTTCTACTGCCGGCAGGGCATCGAGAACGGACTGGTCGTACGCATCCGTCAGGGGGCGTGCCCACGGATCCACATTCATATAGCCTACATTGAAAGAAGTCATGTTCTGGAAGAAATGGGAACCTTGGGACGGCTCGATGCGGAAGTTCTCCAGACTGCACTCGGCTATCGCTTTGGCCTCGCTGATATCACTCCACTGGACGGGCACACCTAGCGTAGGAATCTGCGAACCCCAGCGGCCGTAACCGATAAGCAGATATTGCCGTCCTTCGGTACGCAGGCGGTTGTTCCACTCGCGGAGAGTAGCCGCCATCTCACGCGTCCGGAGCACGTCGAATGCCTCTTTCTTCAGATAGATGACATCCGTCACTTCTTCTATCTTCCCCACGCCGAGCGCACTGCCCGAACGCAGGAAAGCGCCGGTCTCATCGATACTCTCCCACTCCACCTTGGCAGAGAGCGAGTCCGATGAAATCGGGCGGATCTGCAGCACGTGGAAGATCTGCGGCTCGTGCTCTAAATTGACCGCAAACTCAATCTCTACGGGGCATTTTATTTCCTGCTGCGCGATGTCAAGCAGCGTGCGGATGATCTCTGCCAACGGGAAAGTGTTGAACTTCAGTTGCGGCGCAAAAGTGACGATTCGCGGTCCGTCGGGATAGCACGAATCGACGATACGCATGTTCTCGCGGTCGTATGTCGAGGCAATGAGTTTGAGACTCTCGAACTGTCCGCAGTCGTGTATCGGAATACGCTCCAGGTTGACGGCATCATCAATGGAAGTCTTGAATTTCTCCGGGCTGAGCGAGAGCGCAAGCATCGATTGCTGGGTCTCCCGCATTGCCAGATCCACCGTCGAAGTCTGCATCACATTCTTCGGGTATTTGGGCGAGAAACGCAGCACCTGTTCGCCATCAACCACCACTTTGCCTAAACCGTAAGCGACCTTGACGATGCCATCTTCAGGTTTTTCCTTGCCCACCGGATAGAAATTGACACTCCGTGCGACACCTGAGATGACCGGGAAATAGTAGTTTCCTTCGGTTTCACCGCTTACTTCTTGCAGCACAATGGCCATTTTCTCTTCGCTAATCACATTTCCCGTTGACGTGATATATCCACGTGCCGCGGCGAAATAAACACTGGCATAAACAGATTTAATAGCCTTGCCAAGCAATCGTAACTGCTGGTCCTCATTCTCGGTGTGCGGAATCATATAGGTGCTGTACACCCCAGCAAAAGGTTGATAATAACTATCTTCCAATTTACTGGACGAACGAATAGCCAGCGGCTTTTGAGTTACACGAATGAAATGCCGAAGGGCATCACGTAACTCTATAGGCAGCATCGCAGCAACGAACTCGGAGAGAATCTCTTCGTCTGTGAGGTCGGCATTGATTACATATTGCAGACCATTGTCGTGAATGAAACGGTCGAAATAATCCGTAGTAATGACCATAGTACGCGGCACTAATACACGCAATTGCGGCCAGTGGTCATACAAGTCATGTTTCTGCAACGTATGATTCAAGAAAGCGAGTCCTCTACCCTTTCCTCCCATCGCTCCATCGCCACAACGAGCAAACCAAATCGTATCATTATAAGTCTGCGGCGAATAGCGCGCTACGACACCCAGAGCCTGGTTGATACGGTAGTCATGAATGAGGCGTATATTAGTCAGGCGGATATTTTCAATATCCGTATCGTCCTGAATCTGCAATTGTTGCACATGTCTGCCTATTGCGAACAGACCACGTGCAAAGAGCCATTTCGATAAGTAGTTATTATCACTTAACCGACGGAAAGCAGCCGATGAAATGGTGGATATCACGCGTTCAAAGGCTTCTAAGTCGCTTGCACGCGCAATTTCTTTGCCAGAACGGGGATCTATTGCCACGAAATCGCCAAAACCGAACTCCCGCTCGATGTATGCGCTCAATTCCTGCGTGAGGGTCTTCGAGGTCTTAACGACAAAGCCTACTTTTAGTTGCTTGGCAATAGAGCTCATCGCCTCTTGCGAACTCTGCATGAGGAAAGGCATCGTGGGGTTTTCCTTCCGAATTAATCGGCACAAATCGATACCTGCGTCTAATTTCTCCGTGCTGGACGGATCGCCTTTATGCAACACAAAACCTATATCGGAAATGACGCCTATGATATTCGTTTCATAACGGCGGTATGTCTCGATGGCTTCGTCGTAACAAGTGGCCAAAAGCACTTTCGGGCGCGCACGTTTTCGCAGTAGCTGCTGTTTCTCGTTCAGGGCATCACGAATCGCTATCTGGTTCTGTTGGAGCACCAATTTGTAAAGGAGCGGCAGGTAGGTTGAGTAATAACGGACGCTGTCTTCAACCAACAATATTGCCCGCACGCCCTCTTCGAGGATATCGTGTGGCGCGTTCATACGGTCCTCTATCAGTTTGATGATTGCAATGATGAGGTCAGTAGAGTTATTCCAATTGAAGAAATAATCAATGTCAGAGCGGTTATGCTGCTCGATACGATTGTATATCTCCTTGCTGAACGCTGACAGCAGCACGATCGGACAATCCGGCAGCAGCCTTTTGCTCTCCGCCGCAAAATCAAACACATCGAGTTCCCCCACGCTATACATGGTAAGAATGAGGTCAAAGGGAAGTTTAGGGGCCGCTTTGCGTTCCTCAATGATTGCTAAGGCCTCTTTCGTGGTCTCCGCACGGGTAATAGAAGGCGGATTCGAGAGGTTCAATTCCGCATACTCCTGCGCGATTTGCACGTCTATACGACCATCCTCCTCGAGTGCAAAGCTATCGTAGTTGTTGCACACGAGTAGAATTCGCTTCACGCGCTTCTCCATCAACGATGTATAGTTGCTTTCCATTCGATGAATCAACAGGTATTAAACTAATCCCTGCTCAATTGCTAAAGCACTTTCTCACAGGTATTAAACCAATCCCTGCTCGACCATGGCATTAGCCACTTTCATAAAGCCGGCGATGTTGGCTCCTTTGACGTAGTTGATATAACCGTCTTCTTCTGTACCGTATTTGAGGCAGGCAGCGTTGATGTCAGCCATAATCGTACGTAAACGCAGGTCCACTTCCTCGGCTGTCCATTTCAGACGCATAGAGTTTTGTGTCATTTCCAAACCGGAAGTAGCCACACCACCGGCATTGGATGCCTTACCGGGGCTGTAAAGGATCTTAGCATTTTGGAAGAGGGCGATCGCTTCCGGTGTAGAAGGCATGTTTGCTCCTTCTGTAACGCAGAAACAACCGTTCTTGAGCAGGTTCTCTGCATCGGCTTTCTCTATCTCGTTCTGGGTAGCACACGGCATGGCGATGTCGCAAGGAATGCGCCAAGGACGCTCACCCGGGAAATATTGGGCCTGCGGATATTTAGTAGCGTACTCTTTGATACGACCGCGACGGACATTCTTGAGTTCAAACACGTATGCCATCTTCTCTTCGTTCAATCCTTCCGGGTCATAAATGAAACCGTCGGAGTCGCTGAGCGTGAGTACTTTTGCACCGAGACGCATGGCTTTTTGTGCCGCAAACTGCGCTACATTTCCTGCTCCGGAGATGCAGACCTTCTTGCCATCGAATGACTCGCCACGTGTAGCCAGCATGGCTTCAGCGAAGTAACAAGCTCCATAGCCAGTAGCTTCAGGACGCATGAGCGAACCACCCCATTGTTGACCTTTACCGGTAAGGGTGCCCGTGAACTCGTCACGCAAGCGCTTGTATTGCCCGAACATATAACCGATTTCACGCCCTCCGACGCCGATATCTCCGGCTGGAACGTCTGTGTCAGCGCCAATATGACGTTGGAGTTCGGTCATAAAACTCTGGCAGAAACGCATCACTTCGGCGTCTGATTTTCCACGCGGCGAGAAGTCCGATCCTCCCTTGGCACCGCCCATCGGCAAAGTTGTAAGGGCATTCTTGAAGGTCTGCTCAAAGGCAAGGAACTTCATAATGGAGAGGTTAACAGACGCATGGAAACGAATACCTCCTTTATAGGGACCTATGGCGCTATTCATCTGGATGCGGAAACCGCGGTTGATTTGCACCTCACCTTGATCGTCCATCCAAGGAACTCGGAACATGATGACACGCTCGGGTTCAACGATACGCTCCATTACTTTCTGCTCGCGCAGGTAAGGATATGCCATGATCATCGGTGCAACCGATTCTATTACTTCTTGTACCGCTTGGTGAAATTCATTTTCACCAGGATTCTTTGCTTTGAGATCAGCCATGAAGCTGTCCACATACGCTTGTGTTTGTTTGTCCATAAGACTAATACTTTTGTGGTTTAACGATTTGTGATTCGCATTTTGTACCTTTTACGGCAAACTAAAATCGGCTACAAAAGTACAAAAAAAATCTCATTCAAGCAAGCGCGTATATATTTTTTATTAAAAAATTTGCATATATGGAAAAAATGTATTACCTTTGCACCGAAAATGGGTACTATGCGTCAAAATGCACATAACGCCTTACAAACAGGACTAAATATAAAAGATAATGGAAAATTTAAGTGAACAAGAACAAGTACGGCGGCAGAGTCTGCAAGCCATGCGTGATATGGGCATCGATCCCTACCCTGCAGCCGAGTACGAAGTAACGGGGTATTCAACGGATATCAAGAAGGAGTTTGTGGACCGCGCAGAAGGCGAACCGGAACCGGAGGCAAAATGGTTTACGGGCAAACAGGTGCGTATTGCCGGTCGTCTGATGAGCAAACGTATCATGGGAAAGGCCTCTTTCATCGAGATTCAGGACTCCAAAGGACGTATCCAAGTGTATGTCAGCCGGGACGACATTCAGGAGGCTGTCGCCGAGGGCGAAGCTGCGCCTTTGACTGTGGAGCAGCAGATGTACAATGTAGTATTTAAGAAACTGCTGGATATCGGCGATTTCATCGGTATAGAAGGTTTTGTTTTCCGTACTCAGATGGGTGAGATCTCGGTACATGCGAAGAAACTGACGGTTTTGGCCAAGAGTCTGAAGCCGCTGCCTATTGTGAAATACAAAGACGGTGTGGCTTATGACGGCTTTAATGATCCGGAGCAACGTTATCGTCAGCGCTATGTGGATTTGATCGTAAATGAGGGCGTGAAGGATACGTTCCTGAAGCGTGCAGCCATCTTACGTACCATGCGTCAAGTATTTGACGAGGCAGGCTACACCGAGGTAGAAACCCCTATTCTTCAGCAGATTGCAGGAGGCGCATCAGCTCGTCCGTTTATCACGCATCATAACTCTCTGAACGTAGATATGTACTTGCGTATTGCGACGGAGTTGTACTTGAAGCGACTTATCGTAGGTGGTTTTGAAGGTGTTTATGAGATCGGCCGTAACTTTCGTAACGAAGGAATGGACCGCAATCACAACCCGGAGTTCACTTGCATGGAGCTGTACGTGCAATACAAGGACTACAACTGGATGATGAGTTTCACGGAGCAGTTATTGGAGAAGATTGCGATTGCTGTGAACGGTAGCACGAAGGTGCAGATCGGTGATCACGAAGTGGATTTCAAAGCACCGTATCGTCGTCTGCCGATTTTGGATGCTATCAAAGAGAAGACGGGTTTGGACTTGGCTTCGATGGACGAGGATGCGATCCGCGCAGAGGCGAAGAAACTGGGTGTAGAAGATACGGAACATATGGGTAAGGGTAAGTTGATTGATGAGATCTTCGGCGAGACGTGCGAAGGTACGTTCATTCAACCGACCTTTATCACGGATTATCCGGTTGAGATGAGTCCGCTGACGAAGATGCACCGCTCAAAGCCCGGATTGACCGAGCGTTTTGAGTTGATGGTGAACGGCAAAGAGTTAGCGAACGCGTATAGCGAGTTAAATGACCCGATCGACCAATACAACCGCTTTGTGGAGCAGATGAAGTTGGCCGACAAGGGTGACGACGAGGCTATGGTAATTGACCACGACTTTATGCGCGCGCTGGAATACGGTATGCCTCCTACGTCGGGTATCGGTATTGGTATCGACCGTTTGGCGATGTTTATGACCGGTCAGCCGACCATTCAAGAAGTATTGTTATTCCCGACGATGAAGCCGGAAGTGAATTAGAATTGGTAATTTCTATGTATAGAAAAATTGCTATATTGGGTTCAGGTTCCTGGGCGACCGCTTTGGCAAAAATTGTGATGCAAAACCAAAGTGAGATCAACTGGTTCATTCGCCGTCAAGAGGTGATTGATGAGTTTATCTCGACCGGAAAGAACCCTTCGTATTTAGGAGCCGCAGAGTTTGATGTGAGCCGTATTCATTTTTCGGCAGACATCAATCAGACGGTAGCTCAATCGGATGTACTGATTCTCGCCATCCCATCTCCCTATGTGAAGTTGACGCTGAATAAGATTCGTCGCGACATGACGCATAAGGTAGTTATCTCCGCCGTGAAAGGAATGATTCCCGATGAAAACGTCATTGTTACCGACTATCTTCACAACCGTTTTGGTATCTCGTTTGACCAATTAGGTGTGATTGCAGGTCCGTGTCACGCCGAGGAGATAGCCTTGGAACGACTCAGTTATTTGACGATCGGTTGCGAGAACCGTCAGAACGCGGAGGTATGGTCGAAACTATTCCAGACAGCCTATGTGCACACCACGATTTCGAGCGATGTCATCGGGCTGGAATACAGTTCTGTGATGAAAAATATCTATGCTATCGCGGCTGGCATGTGTCAGGCGCTGCACTATGGCGATAACTTCCAGGCAGTGCTGCTGTCGAATGCTATTCAGGAGATTCAGCGTTTTGCTACGGCAATGAGTAATGTGCCTCGTGACATCACGGCATCGGGCTATCTGGGCGACGTGCTGGTGACCGGCTATTCGCAGTTCAGCAGGAACCGTCAATTCGGTCAGATGTTGGGTCTCGGATACTCGGTGAAAGCGGCCCAAATGGAGATGGAGATGATAGCCGAGGGTTTCTACGGGACCAAGGCCATTTATGAGGCAAATCAACGCATCAAAGTGTCGCTGCCTATTGTCGATGCGATGTATGAGATTCTTTATAACCGCCAGAAAGCGAAACTTATTATTAAGTCATTAACAACTAAATTACAATAATATGCAAATCTGTTTAAAGAATGCAACGAGCTTTGTTAAAGCTGATGCATTAAAACAATTAGAGTCAGCCACAGAGGCTGCAAACCAACTGTTAGAGAACGGAAAGGGTGCCGGAAATGACTACATCGGTTGGGTTCATCTCCCCTCCTCTATCACCGATGCTTTCCTGGCAGAAGTGCAAGCCTGTGCAGATGAATTGCGTAAACGCTGCGAGGTAGTGATCGTAGCAGGAATCGGAGGTTCGTACCTCGGTGCGCGCGCGGTGAATGAGGCTTTGGCTTCGGCATTCGATGCGTTTGTAGCCAAGGATCGCAAGAACCCGTACGTAGTGTACGCAGGAAACAATATCGGTGAGGACTATCTGGCTGAGTTGATGGAGTTCCTGGCTGACAAGCAGTTTGGTATCATCAATATCTCGAAGTCCGGAACGACGACCGAGACCGCTCTGGCTTTCCGTCTGTTGAAGACGATGCTGGAGAAGCAAGTAGGCAAAGAAGAGGCCAAACATCGTATTGTTGCTGTTACCGACCGCGCAAAAGGTGCTTTACGCAGTTTGTCTACCAAAGAGGGCTACAAGACCTTCGTTATTCCGGATAATGTAGGTGGTCGTTTCTCTGTTCTGACGCCAGTTGGTCTGCTGCCTATTGCTGTAGCAGGCGGTGACATCAAAGCGCTGGTAAAGGGTGCGCAAGACATGGAGAAAGCGACGGATGTAAGCGTGAAATACGCGGAGAACCCGGCTTGCCAGTATGCCGCTATTCGTAACGCCCTCTATCGCAGCGGAAAGAAGATCGAGATCCTCGTGAACTTCAACCCGAAGTTGCACTACTTCAGCGAGTGGTGGAAACAATTGTACGGAGAGAGCGAAGGTAAGGATCATAAGGGTATTTTCCCGGCTTCCGTTGACTTTACGACCGATCTGCATTCGATGGGTCAGTGGATTCAGGACGGCGAGCGTACGATCTTCGAGACCGTTATCTCGATTGAGAAAGCCAACAAGAAAGTGCTCGTTCCGACGGACGAGGAAAACCTGGACGGTTTGAATTTCTTGGCAGGTAAACGTGTAGATGAGGTAAATAAGATGGCTGAATTAGGTACGCAGCTCGCTCACGTAGACGGCGGTGTGCCCAATATTCATATTACCTTCGAGAAGATCGACGAGTATAACATCGGTCAATTCATCTATTTCTTCGAGCGCGGTTGCGGTATCTCGGGCTATGTACTGGACGTTAATCCGTTCAATCAGCCGGGTGTAGAGGCATATAAGAAGAATATGTTTGCTTTGCTCGACAAACCGGGCTATGAGGCTGAGAGTAAGGCAATTAAGGCAAGACTTGCTTAATTAGAAAGAATATAAAATCAACATAAGAATGAAGAAATTTGCATTTATTGCACTGTTGAGCATGGTATGTCTCACAGTGTCGGCACGCGGTAAACAACCGATTGCTTTTGACGCTCTGCCGAAGATCGTACAGGAAGAGATTCATAAGAACTTCGAAACGGAGCAGATTCAATTCATCACGAGTGAGAAAGGAATCGGCCGTCATTATCATTACACGTTCTCCATCGACGATGGTACGAAGATTGAATTGGATGAGAAAGCCGGTTTGATCGGAGTAAGCAACAAAATGGGTATCGACAGCGTCTTTGTACCTGCAAAAATCAAAGAGTACGTACAGAGGACCTTCCCGAATGCAACCATCACCGAGTACAAGTACGAGACGATGAAGCAGGAGGTAGAGTTAAATAATAAACTCGACCTGATTTTCGATAAACGCGGTGCGTTTATTAGAATAGATGATTAATTACTTTTGAAGACTTTGACGCCGACTAAGCGATCGTGGCGAGCACCGAAAGGACGCCAGTAAACATATACAGCGTATTCATTTTCGGTTTGCCAATAACTACCATCCACACGTTGGGTGGTAGTTTTGTTTTGCGTTCCTTTGCCAGAGAACCAATACTGATAATCATAACCGCCTTGTTTTACAAGGGCTGTGAGCCAGTAGCATTTTGCTTCGGCATCGTATTGCATTCTATTGCGCAGGGAGAGTTCATTTTCGAAGATATCGCCGCCTATATAGAGCGCTCCATCCAGCCAAGGTTTCTCCACAGGAAGCGTCCAGTGCACCCACATATATTCGGCTTCGGTGTCGCTGTCGTTCGTGCGCTCCGCATTCACAACAAAGCGGCCATCCGAGTCGAACTCATGGATATACTCCCCTTTTGCCACTTCGTTCGGGAAAAGCAGTGCATTATAGTCGCCCATCTCATGATAGACGCGGTCGATACCATAGCCGGCATAGAAACAGGAGAACGCATCGAAATGATGGTACTCGTTGCCGGCTTCGAAGATGAGTGCTTGCTGATTAATATAACGCAGACGGTTGGGTTCAACAAATGTAGGTTGCGAGAGATACACCGCATTGTCCTTGCGGTTATTTTGCGTTACAACGATGCGTATTTCCTTCGGATCTCGGATATCGAGCGCCGAAGTATTGACATCGATGTCCACCTGTTGATAACGGCCGTTAAATTCCTTATCTGTATTCGTGCGCACGCGCGCATCAATCTTCACGAGCGGGTCTACAACACGGAACTGCACTTGAGCGATGCGATTGTCTGGATTGCCGTCTTCATAGATGGTCAACTGATAGTCGCCGCTTTGCGTGAGGGCCATGTCCTCGTTAGGAAAATCAAAACGATAGTGAGTATATTCGCGACTGGTGTTCATGGAGTGGTCATACTCCGTTATATCGCGCGTCGTGAAGCCCTGCAGATACTCATTGCTCAAAAGATTGCTATGGAGCATCTCTACTGTATAGGTATAGAAATGCACGTCGTGGCTCATCTCATCGAACGAGATATGTAATGTATTATCGGGATTCGAACCATCGACGATACCGTTTTCCAAAAGCAGCACTTGCCGCTCCACATGCAGTGTACGGATATTCTCGTTGTAAGTGCGCGTGTGCGTCTGGGCGTGCATGTGGGAGATGCAGGCAAAAAGGAGTACTATGAAGGCAAAACGTTTCATTTCCGGCTGCAAAAGTACAAAAATTATACCAATTATGCAAAATATTTGCTAAAAAATTTGCGTATATCAAAAAAAAGCAGTACTTTTGCACCCGCTTTTGCCACTTTGGCTCAGTTGGTAGAGCAACGCATTCGTAATGCGTAGGTCCCCGGTTCGAGTCCGGGAAGTGGCTCAAGGGGAACATCCAGTTCCCCTTTGCTATTTTAAATCGTATATTGCCAATCGTTAAAAACACATGAATCGAGACACTGAGATTTTTGACGTGATCCGCCGCGAACGCGAACGTCAGACCAAAGGAATTGAGTTAATCGCAAGTGAAAACTTCGTGAGTGACCAAGTGATGGAAGCCATGGGCAGCGTGCTGACGAACAAGTACGCGGAAGGCTATCCCGGACACCGCTATTATGGAGGTTGTGAGGTAGTGGATATTGCAGAGAATATCGCTCGTGATCGTCTGAAAAAGCTGTATGACGCAGAGTATGTGAACGTACAGCCACACTCGGGAGCGCAGGCTAATATGGCGGTGTTTATGGCTTGTCTGAAGGCCGGAGATACGTTCATGGGCTTGAACCTCAGCCACGGTGGTCACCTGAGCCACGGTTCCGCCGTTAATTTCAGCGGTTTGATGTTTAATGCTATCGGCTATGATCTGGACGAAGCGACAGGTCGTGTCAACTACGATGATCTGGAGTTGAAGGCGCGTACACATAAACCGAAACTTATTATTGCGGGAGCGAGTGCGTATAGTCGTGAATGGGATTATGCCCGTATTCGTCGTGTGGCGGATGAGATCGGTGCGATCTTCATGGTTGATATGGCCCACCCGGCAGGACTGATTGCAGCCGGATTGCTGGACAATCCGTTGAAATATGCGCACATCGTTACCAGCACGACGCACAAGACACTTCGTGGTCCGCGTGGAGGTGTGATTCTGATGGGTAAAGACTTCGATAATCCTTGGGGCAAGACGACTCCAAAGGGTGAGATCAAGAAGATGAGTGCCCTACTCGACTCGGCCGTTTTCCCTGGTACTCAAGGTGGTCCGTTAGAGCACGTGATTGCAGCTAAGGCTGTTGCCTTCGGCGAGGCGTTGACGGAGGATTTCAAGACCTATCAGAAGCAAGTGAAGATCAATGCCGCCGTAATGGCTCAGGCTTTCATGGACAAAGGATATAAAGTGATCAGTGGCGGAACAGACAACCACTCGATGCTGATTGATTTGCGTACGAAATTCCCGGAGTTGACCGGTAAGGTAGCTGAGTTGGCATTAGTGAGCGCCGATATCACGACCAATAAGAACATGGTGCCTTTTGACAGCCGTAGTGCCTTCCAGACGAGCGGTCTGCGTTTCGGTACGCCGGCTATCACGACGCGTGGTCTGAAGGAAGACAAGATGGGCTGGATCGTTGAGCTCATAGACCGCGTGCTGCAAGACCCGACGAGCGAAGCTGTGATTGCTTCTGTTCGTGCCGAAGTTAATCGCGAGATGACGCAACATCCGCTCTTCGCATGGTAATGACAGATGAAACAAAAAAAGAAAGGCTGCCGAGTGGCAGCCTTTTCTTATGCTTTCTTCTCTTTTCGGAAATGATTTGGGGTGAGACCCGTATGTTTTTTAGTGTATTGGCAGAAGAAACTGGCATTCGGGAACTCCATCACGCGGGCAATCTCACGAATTGGCATCGTCGTGTCGCGCAACAGATGTCTTAACTCCGCTACCGTCACCTCGGCAATCCATTCACTTGCGGACTTACCGCTACGTGCTTTGCAAATCTCCGACAGGTATTTCGGCGTGATTTTGAGTTTCTCTGCGTACCACTGCACCTCGCGCTCGTGCGGATACTGGTGCAACAGGCGCGTGAACTCAAGGAAGGTGTAATCGCTCTGATTAACAGACAGACGTCCCTTTCCTAACTTTGGAATAACAGCCAACTTATCCAAATAGTTGAGCATCTCCATTGTTGCACCACGAGCAATCATGTTGAGAACCTGCAAGCGATATTGGGTCTGCTGATCCTCCAGCTGCAAGGTTAACAACTTGAAATAGGTATGGAAAAACTCCTTGCTTACCGTGTTCAGAGGATAGATGGGATGCGCTTTGACATACTCCTGCTTTGCGTACCAATTCGGCTCCACGCGCAAGTGATCGAACATAATTTTCTCAAAGATCTCCGCACCTACGGTAATCTGCTTGAATTCCAGATCTTCCGATAACTCATACGGACCTAATTTATGATCCGGGTCAGGGATACGAACAAACATATCTCCGGCATTAATGCGGAGCATCTTCTCATGGAAATAGACATCCATATATCCTTTTTCAACATATAGAACGGTCATCGTAGCAGTAGACGTAGTACGCGTCTCCCGGCAGATACGAAAGCCCTCTTTCTCGTCTGTAAGGAAGATGAAATCTGTGAATAAAATCATACAAAGTAAGTATTAGATGGTCAAATGATGGCGCAAAATTACTACTTTTTTTGGAAATATACAAATTTTTTGAGGACTTTTTTGCAAATTTAAGAAATTTATTGTAATTTTGCAGCGAAAATCTTATTGCAATGAAAAAAATCAGCCTTTTCATTTTAGCAGCCCTCACGCTGTTGGGTTGCAGTAATTCGGGTGAGCGTCTGCTTACTTCTGCGACCGGTAGTATCTATGAGTGTCTTATTGTCAGCGATGCCTCGGTGAAAGCCGCGGTGTGTGAGACGATGGGCGGTGACATGTACGGTTTACCCCAGATGGAGCCCTATTTCACGGTTTCGCATGTGACGGCCGGCCAGTTTGACGACCTGCTCAAAGCGACTCGAAATATTCTCTATATCGATATCAATCCGCAGAAATACACCCAGATTAAGGTGCTCAACTCCCGCAACGTGTGGTCCAAACCGCAAGCGTATATCCGTATTCAGGCGCCGAATGAGGAGCAGTTTTTGAATTATTGGAAGGATCACGGCGAGATGATTCGCGATTGGTTTGTACGGGAAGAATTGGCGCGTCAAGTGCAATTTTATCGGGTAAGCACCAGTAAAGAAGTGCGTATGGCCTTGAAGAAACAGGGTTATGACCTGCTTGTTCCGGAAGATTTTATCCTCATCAAAAATGAGCAGATAGACTCGGTGGATGTAGTATGGTGCTGCAACAACAAAGGCCCGATGCGCAAAGATATCGTGGTGTACAGCTATCCGTACACGTCGCAAGAGCAATTCAGTAATGCCTCTATTATTGCTACGCGTGATGCGGTGTTGGGAAAGTTAATCACAGCCCAGGTGCCGGGTAGTCATATGGGTACAGAATTCAAACATTTCCCGCCTGTTTCCCGCAGTGTAGCGGCTTTGCGCGACAGCGTAGGAGGTTTTTATGCCGTGGAGACCAGGGGGCTTTGGAAGATACTGGACGGTGAAGCGATGGGTGGTCCGTTCGTCAGTCTCACCCGTTTGGATCAAGTGAACGGACGTGTCGTGACGGCCGAAGCTTTCCTCTATGCAGCGGGTCAAAAGAAACGGAATGCGTTGAGACAGATTGAAGCCATCCTCTATTCGCTGAAGATGCCGAATGAGCAGACAGCGTCTGCCCGCAAATAAGAAGCGATTAGGCCTCCGAAGCGATGGACTTCCAGCGGCGAAGACCGTAGATGCAGTTAGCGCACCAGAAGATATACTGCGCGGCCATGCAATAGTCCCCTACCCGCAGCCAAAGGATCACGTTTAATATATCTACCGCGAGCCAAATGAACCAATGTTCGCGGAAAGCAAGAATCATCAATACCTGCGCCACAAGTGCAGGTATTGATGTAAGTGCATCCAAGTACGGTTGTGGATTGCCGGTCCATGTGCTTAACCCCCACCCGGCTAAGGCCGAGAAAAGAAGCATACCCACTCCGATGGGAAGGATCGCGCGGAGAGATAAACGACGCGGAGTAACCGTGCGGGTGTTCTCGTGCAGACGTTGACGCCAGACGTACACGCCATAGACCATCGTGATGAGATAGAAGACATTGAGTGCAACCTGGCCCAAGAGACGATTCGCGATGACCAGAATCATATAGGTACCTACCTGCGCAAAGCCGAACGCATAGGTGAGAATATTACCCTGCGAGGCCAGACAGACGGAACAGATACCCAGACAGCCGCTTAACAGAGACAGCCAAGGCTGATGATTCGTCGTCGTCAGATAGCGGTTCGCTATCCAAAACGTGATTACCTGCACCAAAAGACCGATGGCCAGAAAGCTATAGTCAAAGACCCGCCGTTTCATGTTTATTTCTTCTTAGAAGAAGCCTTAATCAACTCTTTGGGTTTGGCCTCCATACGCGGTTTGGCCGTATAATCCCATACTTCCTCAAAGTCCCAGTTAGACTTTGTTTGTACCTTCCCCGGGAAATAATACACTTCTTCGGGTTGGCGATGCTCCTCCCATGAACCGGTTGTCCATTTCCCATCGCCATTGCTATCGATGTACAGACGCAGATAATAGGTGTCCGCCTTGAGGTACTCGAAGAAAGCACCCTCTTCCGCAGCTGGCAGTTCGCGAAGCACTTTATCTTTGTTATTGAGCAGTTGTATACGGGCATTCGGGTCAAAGGGCGTGATCTTCACATTCAGCGTCGCGTAATCGGAGTTGGCCTTCACCTGCAGCGCGTAGTTGGCATCGATATGTGTGATACCATAGACGTCGTGCAGGGCACCGCTATCCAAGTGCAACTCGTATTCTTTGGCCGGTTCAAGCGGCGCGATGAAACGTAGGCACACCGTTAACGAATCATACGGAGCGAACGTAAACGGAACACTCTTTCGCGTGGTATCCACCCGCTCGTAGATAGCGATAGCTGTGGTATCAATGTCGCGCAGAGGCGTCGTGGACACCAACTGCAAAGTATCATATACCTCAAAATCTTTGCGCGCATTGCATTTCAGTTCCAACCGTCTATTGCGGTTCTTACGGTCCTGCGCTTCCTGCATCTTCGCCGTCATTCGGGGTGCTCGCCAGATAGCACGCAGCGTATCGGTATGCCACTCGAGGTGATTCAATGAATCGGTCTGACGATATCGTGCCTCGAAGAACAGAGAGTCTATACCGATGGACGTGCTGTCCGTCAGCCATATGGTCACCGTATCGCCCTTGGTGGAATACTGCACATGATGATGCAGCGTGTCTATTAACGGACGAATAGACGGCAGACTGTCCGGAGCCGAAGAGAAGAGGAGCACTACCCTATGTTGCTCATCGCGCAAGGTACGCTGCAGATAGAGTTTCTGCTGCTGTTCCTTAAAAAGGAAGAGCGTTGAGAGCGGTCCGACATAAGGGACTGTATCCGTGGTATCGCGAACTACCGGATAGACAGATATCGGTTCTTGCGTGAAAGCCAATGCCTCACCCACCGTTAATCGATAGTCACGGCTGATATCTTCCACGGCATACAAACGATACGTACCTGCATGCACATTGCCAATGCGGAAGAAACCGACCGAATCAGTCTTGGCGATGCGCGTAAACGGATGCTTCACAAAAGCAGTATCGGATTGGTCTGTATGAATACCTACGGTAATACCCGACAACGGGTTGAGCGTCTCGGCATCATAGACGAAGCCCATCGTCTCTAGGGTATCTATCTCCGACCAGGTAGAGAAATAAAACGAATAGCCGTGTAGCGGCACTTTTTCGCGGAAGTCACACACCGCGTTTCCGAAATCAATCGTATAGGTCGTGCTATCGCGCAGCGAGTCCTGAAACTGTATAATCAGTCGTTTACCGCGCGCTTTGACGTCCGGTGGATTCTGTTGAGGCGGCGACATCATCATATTCGCCGCGATATTATCGAGTTGGATATACTCATCGAAGGTCACCTCGATGCGTTTTCCTTTCCATTCCAGCACACCTATCTCCGGCTCCGACTTCAAGGGAACAGGAGGGATGGAGTCTTTTGGACCCCCTTGCGGACCGATGCCCCTGTTAGCACAACTCGCCAGCAGCATCGCCGCAAAAACAACATATAATGTTTTACGCAGTAAAACCATCTTAACTATTTAACGTGCGCAGCGTATAGCCCTGCGCTTGCAGCCATTCGATGGCTTGTGGTAGCACTTCTAACATCCGCTCGTTTGACTTCAACGAGTCGTGAAAATTGATGATACTGCCCGGGCGTGTCTCCCGTTGTATTAACTGCAGCATCGCCTTTGGAGTCACCGACGCATCATAATCGCGCGTTAAGATATCCCAATAAATCAACCGGTACCCTCTCTTATGCAGCGCCCTCCGTTGACGAAGCGTCGCTTTGCCGTAAGGCGGCCTGAACCGGTTTAGAACCGGAGCAGGATAGCCTTGGGGCATATTACGAGACACAGCTTCTTCCCATTTTTCCACATTCGCCATGTATTCACCGAAACTTGTCTTCCATCCTTTGAGGTGATTATAGGTGTGATTAGCAATAGAATGACCGGCTGCCAACACCTGAGCAAACACTTCAGGATGCTTGTCAATATTCTCTCCTACCATGAAGAATGTGGCCTTAATGCCGTACTTATCCAGGATGGCTAACACTTTTGGTGTTACTTCCGGTATAGGGCCGTCATCAAAGGTCAGGTAAACATCTTTACCCGCACGGAATACACCATACGGGTAAAGTGTTTGCCATATATCGCGTAGTTTTACCAAGCCAGTGAAGAAGCACCGAGGATAGCGGCGTCGCTGTCTTTGAGAACGGAGATCGATACAGGGATCTTACCCTTCCATATAGGCATCAGGTTTGCATCAAGCGCCTCACGAATCGGATCCATAATCCAGTGACCGGATTTGGTAAGACCACCAAAGAGGATGATTGCCTCCGGGCTGGAGAAATGAACGAAGTCAGCCAGTTTCTCTCCTAACAGACGACCGGTGTAATCAAAGATCTCCTTCGCTACCAGATCACCCTTCTCTGCGGCATCAAATACATCTTTGGAGGTGATGTTATTGATGTCTGCTACTTGGCGCAGTAAGGTCGGCTGGGTGGTAGAAGTAACAATCTCTTTGGCCGTACGTGCCACGCCTGTAGCCGAAGCATAAGCCTCAATACAGCCCTTTTGACCACAACCGCAGAGACGTCCGTTACCGCTATGATCGATCTTGCAGTGCCCCAACTCACCGGCAAAACCGTCGTGTCCGTAGAGCAACTTACCGTCGATCACAATACCCGAACCTACACCGGTACCGAGCGTGATGACGATGAAGTTCTTCATACCACGCGCAGAGCCGTAGATCATCTCACCCTGCGCCGCTGCGTTAGCGTCGTTCGTGATCGTGCACTTCACTCCCATGCGCTCGCTGATGAGTTTAGCGAACGGTACCACACCCTTCCACGGAAGGTTCGGAGCCTGTTCGATACAACCCGAATAGAAATTGGCGTTGGGCGCACCACAGCCGATACCCACGATATCGGAGAGTTCAAGCCCTTCGTCTGCCACCAGACGCTTGAGTCCTTCGCACAGCACATCGCAATACTCGTCAATATCCGGATATTGCTGCGTCGGGATTGAATTACTGCGAAGAACCTGTCCGTCTTCGTTTACTAAACCGAACTTGGTTCCTGTTCCTCCCAAGTCGATACCTAAAGCATACTTTTTCATGGTTAATCAATTTTAATATCTTTGTTTACATTTTTGCTTCCCCAAAGGGCGTAGAAGAGGATGTACGCTACGCCGATGATAGGTACGATATAACTCAAGAGATGGTCTGCAATTGAACTCTGAACCAACGGAACTATACCACCTCCGACGACCATCATCATGAAGATACCGGAAGCCTTAGCAGTATATTTACCAAGTCCCTCTGTTGCCATATTGAATATACTACCCCACATCACAGACGTACATAAACCACAGAGAACCAAAAGGGTGGATGCCAACGGAACTTCAATCACTTCGCCTTGCGCAAAGGTCTTAACCATGATGCTATCACCTATTGCCATAGCGGCCGCCATCAATCCGATCGCCACAACAGAGACACAAATCACCATCGTGCGGCTGCTAACTTTACCGCCAATTGCCGAGCCGATAAAACGGCCGATGAGCATCAACAGCCAGTATCGACCGGCAATAAATCCGGCAGCTGCAAAACCTACCATCGGTTTCAAATAACTAATCAACGTAGCAGGAATGCCCACCTCAACGCCGACATAGAAGAAGATTGCGATCACGCCTAACGTCAAATGACGAAAAGCCCAAGGCGAACGCTCGTACACTACTGTCTGTCCGGCACCGGCAGGCTCAGCAAGCGGAGTCAGACGGATCACAAGATAAATAATCGCAAAGACAGCCATTGCAATATACAGCACAACATTCACGTTATCAATTGATTTCCCTTCGAGACTCTGACCAACGAGCGCACCAACAAGCATCGGCGTTAACGAACCGGAGAGCGAGTTTAATGTACCGCCAACCATGTTCAATTGGTTTCCTCTCTTTCCTCCACCACCAAGGAGGTTCAACATAGGGTTAACTACCGTGTTCAGCATACATACGCAGAAACCGCCAAGTAACGCACCGAACAGATAAACAAAGAAACTGTCAAACACTCCGCTCAACCACTGGATTGCAATACCAATAAATCCAAGGAAAATAGCTGTCAGCGCAGTTTTCTTGTAGCCCTTCGTAGCCAAGAAATTACCAGCAGGAATACCCATGATCAAATAGGCTAGGAAATTACAGAAGTTACCCATCATGCCCATTACGCCAGCATGCGCGCTCCCCTCGAACGTCTGCTCCCAGATCTTACCCACCGGAGCCGCCAGGTTCGTCACAAATGCAATCATCGCATAGAGAAACATCATCGCGACAATTGTGATAATTCGCAAAGAATTAGATTGTTTTGTACTCATAGTATTTATTTTAAATGAAATTAAAATTTCTAATTATAGGTTTTGCTCAAAAAAACGAAGCACTCTTTTATGCATATGTATGGAGTTATTGCCTTTCTTGAGGAAATGATTGTCGTCCGGATAGAGTTGCATCTCAAAATCCTTATCGGCTTGCACTAACGCATCGATATATTGCATCGTCTGCTGCACATGTACATTATCATCCCCGGTACCGTGAATAATCAGCACTTGCCCCGTCAAATCCTTCGCTCTGGGAATCAACGACGCTTCCTTATAACCGCGTGCATTCACCTGCGGACGACGCATATAACGCTCCGTGTACGCACTGTCATACAGTTTCCAATCGGTCACCGGCGCAATTGCCACTCCGGCTTTAAACGGATGTCCCTTCTGACTCATCGTCATCAGCGTCTGATAACCACCGTAACTCCATCCCATAATAGCCATCCTGTCCCCATCTATATCATCCCGTTCAGCCATGTAGTTAGCAGCCGTGATAAGATCCTCTGCCTCTTTCACTCCCAGACTCATATAGGTCTCATTCCGCCATGCTCTACCCTTGCAGTCACTGCCCCTCGGGTCCACGATCAACACGGCATAGCCGGCCTCCACCAAAGCGTACTCAAAACGTTTACGCCATCTGTTAAGCACGCGCTGACTTGCAGGACCACTATAATGCATCACAACGAGGGGAGATTGAGTCAATTGGGAATTGGGTAACATCAGCATAGCCTCCAACTCTTGCCCTTTGCCATTCGGAATAGTCATCAACTGCGGCTCCGGTAACTGATTGACCTGCCATGCCTCGCGCAGGGTTTTATTATCCTCCAACACGCGTTCCTGCTTCCATTTTCCTTTCTCGGCCTTGCACAAGGTATACGTATTCGGTGTCTGGAACGACTGATAACATTCGATCATATAGCGTGCATCGTGCGAGAAACGGGCACTGTGCATGCCTTCTCCTTCAGAAATCTGAACAGGAGTCGCACCGGCTTTCAGACTCACACCGTAGATTTGTCGGGTAGCCGGAGTCGGAGCCGCCTGATAATAGAGGATCTGCGCTTTCTCATCCGCAGCATAGAGTGCCGTCACATCGATACCTTCCGGCGTCAGAACACGGGTCTTCACACCATCGCTACCATACAGATACGCCCGACGCCAACCCTCCTGTTCGCTCAACACGATCATCTTACCGTCGCTCAACCATATCCACTGGTCAAACAGACTGTAATCCACGAAGTATTTCTTACTCTCCTCGCTGTACCAGGGATAGGAAACCGTCGATTTAGCATTACAAGAGAAGATCTCCATCTTATTCTGGTCCCTATTCACCCGCTGCACAAAGAGTGTGGTGGCATTATACCATCTCAGACGAGGGAAATAGACGTCCGCTTTCTCGGAGTTCACCTGCATCGTCACAATCGTTTTCGCCGCCACATCATAGACGCACACCGAAGCTTTGGCATTCTTATAACCCGCTTTCGGATAGCGTAGACTCTCGCTCGTCGGGTATTGGGTATCACCATATACATCCCACGAAAACGTGGGCACTTCGGTCTCGTCCAGACGCACAAACGCCAACATCTTCGAGTCGGGACTCCAAGCGAAAAGCGCGGTTGTTCCGAACTCTTCTTCGTACAACCAATCGGCTACACCATTGATGATATCCGGGTTCTCATCCTTCGTCACCGCCACCTCTGTACCGAAATCCAATTTATGAATATAGAGGTTGTTATCTTTGGCGAACGCTACATATCGTCCGTTCGGACTCATCTTCGCATCGCGAACTTGACCCAATTGCAAACCTTCGCCAAGTGCTTTGCGTTTGTTCTTTTGAGTGTCAAAGATATACCAATCGGCTACTTGAGAACGACGGAACAACTGCTCTTCATTCTCTTTCTCCAAGCGATAACGGGTGCTCACGCCCTCCTCTTCTACGACAGGACAGAGAGCAGTTAAGATACTGTCCTGCTCGGCCGAAGAAAGCGTTTTCGCATTATACTCTCCGGATAGGATTCCGGATAAAACAGATAATATCAATAATAGTTTCATCGTTGACGAATCATTTTTTGTCCGTTAATCAATAGCAAGTCATATTGACCGAGATGCATCAAAAACCGTGCCTTATCTTGCACTCCACTCTGGTCTTCGGCTGTACGATCCATTCCCTGCGCCCACTCGGGATGACAGGTAAAGGTATTCTCCCCGGTCGTCTGAACGTACTGCAGGTGCATCGGAGAAGTGCCCGGCGTAGCAGGCAACAAACCGGCATAAGTAGTACTTTCCGTTTTGTCTTGAATATTCAGCCAGAGGACATAGGTCTTGTTTTCGTACGTCATATAGAACAGGGTCTGGTCACCTTCGTGATATACCTGCCAGGCAGAAGCCGTAGCAGCCATCTCCGTGCCCGAATATCCTATCGATGTACCGGTCGCTACATGCGTGATATAAGCCGTCTGTGCGTCAGTAAAATGCACATAATAATGCAAGTTCAGGTTTTTGTTATCCACATCCGCTGCAGCCATCTTGCCCTCCAACGGTACACCACTCAAGGCTTGGTTACTCATGCTATTCACATACAGATACGTACCCGATTGCAATTCCGTCATATAGCCTTCTTCCTTCAGCGGTTGCCAAGCGAAGACAGCCCAGAGGCTGCAGTCCGCAGAAGGATAGAACCGTTCACCGGCCGCATAGAGCGTGTGGGATTTGGATGTGCTGGAACCGAAATCCGAATCACTCCATCCGGCGAAATACCAGTTCGCTGTGTCCGATACCAACGGCAGAACAACACCGGCCCCACCCTGCACTTCAGTTAACTGTCCACACTCACGCGCGCCGTAAAACAATGTCACCGTGCGCGGCGCTACAGGTGTGTAGGTAATGACGTATTTCTCGATATATAACGAGTTCTCCGTACCGTCCAATCGAATCTCCATCTCCCGCGCTCCGTCCACGGCCGTCGAGAGAAGCGAAATCGCGTGAAAGTTCTCGTTATCGTAATCGCCGGTCCAATCCTTGAACGTACCCGACTTAGTAACTACTGTCTGCTCATTCACTTTCAAGGTTAGCACACCCGCACCGGAACTCTTATTCGAACGCATGTACACCTCTACGCCCTCTATGGTAATACCACCCAGGGACGTCAATTGAAGCGTCGCTACATCGTTCTCACGAACGGTGCCTTTTTGATAAGAACAGGAATAGTACGCAGAACAAGACTCCGGAGGAGTACCCTGACAGCTTACCGAATTCTTGGATTCCACGACCCAAGACATCACGGCGAGTATAATGCACAGCAATTTCATACGCACATACTAAGACGCCGCAAAGGTAGTAAAAATTTTTGATATACGCAAATAAAAAGTGAAAAATCTTTGCTTAATGCAAAGGAATATGCTGAGATTGCTTCCAACGCTTATGTTGAAGCACCATTTCATTCTGCGTTTGGGTGCTGCAGAACGCAGTTACAAACCGCTCCCAGATATAGTTCACCGCCATGCTGGAAGGATGCACCAGATCATCGGCAAAGAAACGATAATCGCGCAGTTCGTCCAATAGAATTTCGTAAGAGGGGAAATAACTGATGGATGATTGGTGAGTCTTGAGTTCTTCTATCGCAAGCAACAAAGTAGCTTTACTCAACTGATTCTCATGCAAACCGTCTTTGATGTGACGAATCGGAGAAACGGTAAAGAGCCAGTGTTTATCAGGATATTGCTGCAAGATGGGTTGCCATGCCGCAACAATCTCCTCTACTGTCAGACGTCTTCTTTTAAAACAACTCTCCGGTAACTTATGGCAATTGCCTACCACCCCGCAACCCGTAACCTGTAACCCTTCATCCTTTAATTCATAAATCCACGCCGTACCGAAGGTAACGATGACAACCGTCGCTTCTTGAATGGCTTGTTGCATCGTCTCGATGGATTGCCGAATAGCCAGTTCCGCTTCGGACTTATCCGCACGAGAGAACGAACCGTGATGCGCCATAGAATGCCAGAGACCGTCGTGCTGCACCAATTCCGGCAGCTCTTTCATCTGCATGGCCTGTGCAATAGAAAGCGGGTTATAGAGTGTACCGAAGGGATTACAGGTCACAGATAAGTGGCGCTGCATCATCTGCGCACCTATCTCGTCCGAGAAACACGAACCCAGCAGGAGGATTTTATCCTCATACCCGATTTGCCATTTTGAAGGCTTGATATCTACAGTCGTCTGCAGTTTCATTACTCAAAATGCATTACACGTGCCGGGTTAATCTTTGTAATAATCATCGATGGCAGCAGCAGAATCAACAGGGACAGACCTATCGTCAAAGCGTTCAGCACGATGATCCAGGTCCATGCAAACGCAATAGGTACCGCATCTACGTAGTACGTAGCGGCCTCCAAGGGTACGACATGACCGAAATACTGCAGGGCCGCCAAAGCCAAACCGATGATATTGCCCCATAGTACCCCTTTGCCGATCAGCAGGGCCGCCTGAATGAGGAATATCCGACGCACGAAACGGTTGTCTGCGCCTAAAGCTTTTAAAGTACCGATTAACTGAATTCCATCCAGTATCAAGATAATCAAACCCGAGACGATATTAAAACCGGCCACAAGCAACATCAGCACGATGATCACCACCACATTCATATCCAACAAATCCAACCAAGAGAAGATCGCCGGGTTCTGGTCCTGCAGGGTCTCCACGAAGTACGCTTTGTACCCGTTTTCGTCCAGTTTGTTCACTACCGCGAAGTAAATTTCGTCTGCCGTCTCATCCAGATTTTTTATATCATCAATGAGGATTTCCACTCCCGAATAGGTGTTCAAATTCCACGATTGCAGTCTTCGCGCCGTTTCGAGCGGTGTTAGTACAAATAAGTCATCAAACTGCAAAAAGCCTGTATCGTATATTCCGGAGATGGAAAAACGACGAGCTCGTACATCCGATTCGTCCACAAAATAACCCGTGATCGCCTCTCCTACATGGAGCTGTAAACGGTTAGCAGCGACACGAGAGATTAGCACCTCTTGCGGTTTCGCCGGCAGCGCACCTTCCACAATATTGCGGGCAAAAAAATCCCAATAGTCGGTACCCTTCAACACGATCCCTTTGAACGCACTGTCGGTCTTCAGCATGCCCGGTTTGGTGATAAACGGTGCAGCAGCTACTACATGCTCATAACTCCCTAATTGCGTCAGCATGCTGTCACTCACCTCGATCGGTTGCAGGTCATAGGTGTTGTTATTATCGAACGAAACGACCTGAATATGCGCTCCGAAACCCGCTACTTTCTTCGTGATGGTCTGTTTAAAACCGACCACAATACAGATCGTCAGAATCATCACCACTACACCCACAATCATACCTGCCAAAGCCACCCGAACGGCCGGTCGGGAAGTGCGCTCTTTACCCTGTTGCGAGAAATATAGACGCGAGGCTATTTTAAAGGCGTTATTTGGCATAATTTTTGTAGTGAAATTATTGGGTTTTACCCGCTAATTTGGTATATGATTAAAAAATTATCTCTTTTTCTGTTCTGTACCCTTTTGGGGGGTATGTTATGGGCGCAAGATCCCATCGATAATCGACCTCAACGCACTCCCGAGGAGGAGGCCTTAAGTCAAACGAGACGACTGGTGCGCGAACTCGAAATCAAAGACTCTGTGCGTATTGACACGATTTATAAGATGCATCTTAAGTACGCTCGTTATCGTCAGAAGGGTCTTTCCCGTGCTGAAAACATGGAGCGCATGCAAGCTATATATAATGAACTCCGGGTGCTGTTGACGCCGGAGGAGTTTGAGCGCTTTATGAACCACCCTGCGGAGTTGCCAAGGCGTCCACGTGGCACCAACGCGTTAATGCCAGCCAAATCAGAACAGACCATAGAGATCCAATCAGAAGACCGGCCATGATATCCGTCGGATAGTGTGCCCCTTCGTACATTCGACTATAGCAGTTCAAAGCTACCCATGTCATCATACATGAGGTAGCTATTTTATTGCGGAACAGCAGACTGAAGAGCAAACCGATTGCCATCGTGTTGGCGGCATGACTGCTGCAAAATCCGTATAATCCGCCTACATATCCGTTCACTAAGTGCATCGGACCAATCGCCGGTTCATGCGTGGGACGTAAACGACAAACCAAAGGTTTGAGGATACCGCTGCAAGTGAAATCACTCAGGCCAACTGCTAACACGAGTCCCAGAATGATTAACGCCATCGACTCGATACTACGGTAACGCCAGGCCAATAGCCCCAACAGCACCACATACAGCGGAATCCAGGTCGTCGGCCAACTGATCGTCCACATCACCGTGTCCAACCAGTCCGCATAATGCCCGTTGATCCATTCTAATATGTAAAAATCCAAATTCACCAATCACCAATCACCATCACTCGTTCACGAGTACCGCCGTATGGCATGCTACCACACCGGCTGTCTCCGTGCGCAGACGGCTGTTACCTAAACTAACCGGAATAAAACCGGCTGCCAGAGCATCCGCCACTTCCTGTTCGCTGAAATCCCCTTCCGGACCAATCAGCACCAGTACGTCTCTACCCTGCTCTATCTCGTTTTTCAGCACCCGTTTATCTTCTTTGTAACAATGCGCGATGAAGCATTGTTGGTCTTTATCGGCTTGTTCGCGAATAAAGTCGTCGTACGGCGTCAACTCATGCAGCACCGGCAGATAGGGCGTCAGACTCTGTTTGGCCGCCGAGAGGATGATTTTCTCCAGTCGGTCGGTACGTAACTGTTTGCGTTCGGAGAAACGGCATAAGAGCGGTGTGATCTCGTTCACACCAATCTCCACGCATTTCTCGATGGCCCATTCCAGGCGCTCGATATTCTTGGTCGGCGCGATAGCGATGTGCAGGTGAAAAGCGTGATGCGGTTGCTGTTTCTCGCGGCTTATAATCTCAAAATCACAATGCTTCGGATGCGGATTGGTGATACGTGCCGTATAGGTCGTACCCTTTCCGTCTGTAATCAAGATCTCATCCCCTACGCTATAGCGTAGCACCCGCACGCAGTGTCCGCTCTCTTCTTCAGAAAGCGTCTGCTTCGTTTCAATATCCGGACAATAAAAAAGATACATTTACCATTTACCAATCACCAATTACCAATCACCAATTACCAATCACAACTCACTCTCCTTTAAGCGCTCCGCATTTTCGGCTACTTGCAGCGCATCGATCACGCCTTGTATATCGCCGTCCATGAAGGCAGCGAGGTTATAGACCGTATATCCGATACGATGGTCGGTGATACGTCCCTGCGGGTAGTTATACGTGCGGATCTTTGCACTTCGGTCACCGGTCGAGACCATCGTCTTACGTCGGGCAGCGATGTCATCGATATATTTCTGATGCTCCTTATCATATATCTGCGTACGCAGGCGCGAGAGGGCCCGTTCTTTGTTCTTCGGCTGGTCACGCGTCTCGGTACACTCGATCAGTATCTCCTGCACTTCACCCGTGTTGGGATTTTTCCAGTTATAACGCAAGCGCACACCGGACTCCACCTTATTGACGTTCTGTCCACCCGCACCGCCGGAACGGAAGGTCTCCCATTTGATCTCCCCTTCGTTGATGTGCACTTCAAACTCATCGGCCTCGGGCAACACCGCTACGGTAGCGGCGGAAGTATGTACGCGTCCTTGGGTCTCGGTCACCGGTACACGCTGCACACGGTGAACGCCACTCTCATATTTGAGCGTACCATATACGTTCTGACCGGTTACATTGAAGATGATCTCCTTGTATCCGCCGGCTGCACCTTCGGTGAAGGAAGAGATCGTATATTTGAATCCTTTGAGTTCGAAATACTTTGTGTACATACGGAAGAGATCGCCGGCGAAGATAGCTGCCTCGTCTCCTCCCGTACCGCCACGGATCTCCATCACCACGTTCTTTCCGTCTTCCGGGTCCTGCGGCAACAGTTGCAACTTCAGTTCCTCTTCCAGTTTAGGTATCTGCGGCTCGAGTTCATCGATCTCCGCTTTTGCCATCTCCTTCATCTCCGGGTCGGACTCATTGAAGAACAAGTCCTTCGCGTCCTGCAGGTCCGTCACCGCTTTCTTATAACGATGGGCGCATTCTAACACACGCTCCAAATCGTGATAGTCACGATTCAGACGCACATACCGCGCCTGATCGGCTATCACCGCAGGGTCCGTGATTAACAGACTCACCTCATGGAACTTCGCCTCTAATCCGTCTATTTTATCGAGAATGTTCATCTTTCACTTTACACCTTACACCTTACACTTTACACCATACACCTTACACCTTACACCTTACACCTTACACCTTACACCTTACACTCATACGCCTGCAGCGTATTCTGCAATAGGCTTACGATCGTCATCGGACCTACGCCACCGGGTACGGGGGTTATATAGGCGGCTTTGGGTGCTACGTGCTCAAAGTCCACATCACCGACAAGTTTACCGTCCACGCGGTTGATACCTACGTCAATAATAGTCACCCCTTCTTTCACCATGTCTGCCGTCAGTAACTTCGGGCATCCGGCAGCTACGATGATGATATCGGCGGTGAGGCAGATTGACTTCAGGTCGCGGGTCTTGGAGTGACAGATCGTCACGGTGGCGTCGCCTAATGAAGCGGCACTCATGCTCGGCAGACTCAGGTACGGCCGTTGCATCAGCAGCATCGCGATGGGTTTGCCGACGATATTAGACCTACCGATCACCACCACATGTCTGCCTTCCGTCGGTATCAGATAATACGCCAACAGTTCGCGTATGCCGCGCGGCGTAGCGCTGATGATAGACGGCAGACCTTGTACGGTGCGTCCTACGTTCTCCGGCGTGAGACCATCTACATCTTTTCGGCGATCGATAGCACTCATGATCGTGGTCTCCGAGATATGTTCCGGCAGCGGTAACTGCACGATGAAGCCGTCGATGGTAGCATCGTGGTTCAGTCGGCTCACCTCGGCCAATAACTGCTGCTCGGTGATATCGGCTTCGAAGGCGATCTTCTCGGCTTCGATACCTACTTCCCCGCAGGCTTTGATCTTATTGGCCACATAGGTCTCGCTCGCAGGGTTATGTCCTACGATGACGATGGCTAACTTGGGGGCTCGTTTGCCTGCTGCCTGCAGCTGTGCGATCGTCTCGCGCAACTCAGCCCGTTTCTCGGCCGCTACTTTCTTTCCGTCTAATAGTATCATTCTTCTTGGTCTTTTCTCCAGCGTTTCATGTTTTCGAATATATCGCGCCACTCTCGCCGCGTGATATACCATTCGGTATTTTTGCGAGGCGGACGATACACCGGTCGTGTCTCTATCTGCACGTGACGAATCATCGCAGAGTCCATCTCCATGGCTTGCGCCAGACTGTCTCCGGCGATGAGCGCATCCTGTTCCGCCACTTTATGAATACGTAACTCATCCACGGCCAGTTCGCTCTTCGGGTCATCCATCGGCATGGCTTTCACCTCGCGGATGATGAGCGTCAGCAGGGAATAGAGACCCACTAATGCCACGACCACACAAACGGCAATCAGCCCGTAGTACGCCTGTTTGTCGCGCATACGTAGTTCGCCACCCCATCTCCGGTTGTTTTCTTTCTCCCCCTGATAATGGTGATGATGGTGATGATGTTTCTTCTGATCTTCACCCCACCCGGGCTGATATGTATTCGGTGTCTCCGACACGCTAAACTCTAAACTCTAAACTCTAAACTCTAAACTTTCAACCAAATGAAACGCCTATCTGCGTTTCATTTGCTGCACCTTCCGCATCATCTTCGAGGTCTGCTCGAATTGCTTGAGGAAGCGGTTGAGTGCTACGATATCTACACCTGCGCCTTTGGCGATACGGGCTTTGCGACTTCCGTTCAGCAGACTCGGGTTCGCACGCTCAGCAGGCGTCATACTATTGATCATCGCCTCGATGGGTTTGAACGCATCGTCACTCACCTCCACGCCTTTCAACGCTTTGTCCATACCCGGGATCATACCCATCAACTCCTTCATCGAACCCATCTTCTTGATCTGGTTCAACTGACCTAAGAAGTCATTGAAGTCGAATTGGTTCTTGGCAATCTTCTTACTGATGCGACGTGCCTCCTCTTCGTCGTACTGCTCTTGCGCTCGCTCCACGAGGCTCACCACGTCACCCATTCCTAAGATACGATCGGCCATACGCGCGGGATGGAACACATCCAGCGCTTCCATCTTCTCGCCCGTACCGATGAACTTAATCGGCTTATTCACTACCGAGCGGATAGACAGCGCCGCACCACCGCGGGCATCGCCGTCGAGTTTCGTCAGTACCACGCCGTCGAAATCCAGACGATCGTTGAACTCCTTGGCGGTGTTCACAGCGTCCTGACCGGTCATGGCATCGACCACGAACAAGGTCTCGCTCGGCGTGATAGCCTGCTTGATAGCCGATATCTCCTGCATCATCTGCTCATCCACAGCCAGACGACCGGCCGTATCGACGATCACGACGTCATAGCCGAACTTTCGTGCCTCCGAGATAGCGTCCTGCGCCTTCTTAACGGGGTTCGACTCGTTCTCACCGGTATATACTTTCGCGTTGATCTGCTCGCCTAATACACGCAACTGCTCGATAGCAGCCGGACGATAGACGTCGCAGGCCACGAGCATCACTTTCTTGCCCTTCTTTGTCTGCAGATAATTGGCTAATTTTGATGCGAAGGTTGTCTTACCGCTACCTTGGAGACCCGCCATGAGGATGACTGCCGGCGTACCTTTGAGGTTAATCTCCTGCGCTTCGCCGCCCATCAAGGCCGCCAACTCATCGTGGGTGATCTTGACCATCAACTGGCCGGGACGTACCGCCGTGATGACGTTCTGACCCAGCGCTTTCTCTTTCACCTGGTCGGTAAACTGCTTCGCCGTCTTGTAGTTCACATCGGCTTCCAACAGCGCTTTGCGGATATCTTTTACGGTCTCCGCGATGTTAATCTCCGTGATGCGGCCTTCGCCTTTAAGAATCTTAAAACTTCGTTCTAATCGTTCCGATAAATTATCAAACATATATCTTTTGTGATTTATTCTACATACATATATCCAAAATCGGGCGCAAAAGTACAAAAAAATAATGACATACACAAGCGTGTATGCCATTTTTTGCAGATTTTACTGCATTTTGCGGCTCATTAGCCTTGATGCTCGGCATCATACGCCTCGCCGCAAATTTTCCACAAGTACGCCTTCATGGTCTTTTTGCCATTGGCTTGATCCTTCTGTGCCGCGAAGTTGACCTGGTCCGTGGTGATCTTGTTGAGATCGCTCTTACGAGCCTTCACAGCAGCTGCCACAGCGGCGAAACGTGCGCGAGCATCCAACTCGTCGGACGTCAGCGGAGTGGAACGTTTGTAACGGTCTGCTTCGAAGGAGTAGATGCGTTGACAGTTGGGGTTCGAGGATGCCGCAGTGCGGTGGGTGGTAACGAGATAGTTACCGTGGTTGTGACCATCTTGTTTTTTCGGTCGTTTCAATGCGCCGGAGATGGTTTCGATACCCGCCGGACCTACTTTCATAATTGCCATTTCTTGCCGACCATGTTTCACCTCCGGTCGGCGTAGAGGGGTTTAGGTTGAACATTAAAGTTTTTTGGTCGCGTCGTAGGTTTCTACGGTGCGTGTCTGGATGACGGCGGAGGTGTCTCCGCGTTGCCAATACTCGGACTTGGTCGTCACCGTCCGCGTCACATTGCAAGAGCTCAGCCCAAAGGCAGCTCCCAATGCGGTCAGTGCCGCAATGAGCACTGAGATGATGATTTTAATGATTTGTTGTTTGGACATAAAGTTTAGGTTTTTGATTGACGTGCACGGTCTTTCAGAATCTCCCTTTCTGAACCCTTGGAACTGAGGGGAAGGCGATAGACGCTCCGCAGGTTCATTATCCTATCTTTCTGAAAGACGGTGCAAAATTACAACATCTCTGCGATATATGCAAATTTCCGCCTTTGCAAAACACCTTCAAAAGTGTTTCAGACAAGTTCGTAACCGCAATACTCCGCAAAATCGTGCGCCATCGTCTGACTTATCCAACCGCGTCGCTTCACGTCGCTCAACCAGTTGGTGCGATGACCTCGATGCTTGCTCCAGCCGTATAGTAGCACCTCAAACGCAAAATCCGGATCATCGTAATGCAAGCGGGATTGCAAACGGTCGCGAAGAACGGTTAGACTGATTTTAGTTTCCTTTTTCATAATCCCAATAGTTCGTTTTTACGGGCTTTCTTGCTCAAATAACACACATACTCGCCCTGCTTATTCTTCCGCCGTGTCAGCGTGATTCCGCTTTGATTGGCTTGCTGCCTTGCTTTGCACCATTGCATTTTCTCTTCTTTCATAATCATTTGATTTTCAGTGGTTTACAAACATGTTATCGGACTCAATACGTACTCACCTCGGACTAATCTCGGAGGCAACACGGACATACATTATCTGATTTCCGGTGGGGTTGGTCATTTTCCATCCGTCTCGCTCCGCCGTCGTCCCATACAGCTTGTAATACTCATTAAAAGAGAGTGTCTGCGTACGTGGACGGCCGTAGTCCTGAACGAAGAAATAGGGGTTGCGGTTGGGCGGCGGTCCGTAGCGCTCCAGTTCCTCGATAATAGCACTCCGTTTCTCTTGGGGCATTTTCATCCAGAGGTTGAGCGTACAGGCCCGTCGGTGCGGGTATAGTCGCTCATTCACGGCAAAAAGTTCCCAGAAACGATTAAATTCCTCTACGATTAAATAGTCCATAATCCTTTAAACATTAAACTGTCCTGTCTTGTCCTGTCCTATTATCGGTAGACGTATGGGACAGGACAGGACTTTTCTTTTTAATTTTCTTTTGCTTCTTTTCTTTTGCTTTTCTTTTTCGAAAGCGAGTGCAAAGGTACGGAAAATTTTCTCAATAAAAGTCTATTTTTTAGACTTAGAATTGTTGTTTTTTGTTATGAAGTAGGCGGAAAGTAAAAAAATATCCACTTTTTTACCTCAAAATTTGGTTATTTCAAATAAAAGTAGTACTTTTGCAACGTCAAAAGGTCGAAAATGTGTAGTGAAACACAATTCCTAAGTCCTTGAAAATGTGTATTGAAATGCACTTTTGTAGTCCTGGAAAATGTGTATGATAGATCATGAAACGTAAGATTTACAGCCAGTTATTAGATTGGAAAAACACCCGAAAAGGAGAGGTGGCACTATTGATTGAAGGTGCGAGACGTATAGGCAAGAGCTATATCGTTGAGGAATTTGCCAAAAACGAATATACCTCTTATATCCTCATTGATTTCAACCAAGTAAGCAATCGAGTAAAAAAATGGTTTGATGATTACATTGAGGATTTGGATATCTTTTTCGAATTATTAGAGCAGCATTATCATGTTAAATTAGTGCCTCGTCAGTCAGTGATCATCTTTGACGAAGTGCAATTATGCCCAAGGGCACGGGCTGCCATCAAATATCTGGTAGCCGATGGGCGATACGATTATCTGGAGACAGGTTCGCTCATCAGCATCAAGCGCAATGTCAAGAATATTGTTATACCCTCAGAGGAACGCGCTATTGAGATGTATCCTATGGATTTTGAAGAGTTCCTTTGGGCAATGGGGAACGAAACGCTGATGCCGTTTATAGAGCAACATTTCACTACCGGTGCTCCCCTCAAAGATATTCATCGCGAGGCTATGGATATGTTCCGGCGATATATGATTGTAGGAGGTATGCCGCAAGCAGTGGAGAAATATGTTCAAACACATGATTTGGAGCAAGTTGATGCTGTTAAACGCGACATTCTAAGCATCTATCGCAATGACATCCGCAAGTATGCCGGAAGGCTGGCGATGAAAGTAGAGAGCGTGTTTGACGAGATACCATCTCAGTTACAGCGCAACGAGAGAAAGTTCCGCTTGGCAGACCTTAAAAAAGATGCTCGTATGCGTGATTATGAAACGGCATTTATGTGGCTTAGTGATGCAAAGATTGTCAATTGCTGTTACAATACTACAGCTCCAAATATCGGTCTGAAGCTGAATATGGAGCGTACAACGCTCAAATGTTACATGGCAGATACCGGTCTTCTAATCTCGCACGCCTTCGATGAGAAGCGAATCGTCAGTGACGAATTATACCGCAAGTTGCTTATAGATAAGCTGGAGGTGAATGCCGGTATGTTGATAGAGAATATTGTAGCACAGATGTTGGTGGCAGCCGGGCATAAATTGTATTTCTATTCCAACACCGATAAAGAGGATGCCAATAATCGTATGGAGATTGATTTTCTGATTCGCAAAGACACAGTCACGTCGCGTCATAACATCATTCCAATAGAAGCCAAATCGTCATCAGGATATACGATTACATCCTTGCAGAAATGCGTGCGCAAGTTCGGCGGTTTCGTTATCTCGCCTACTGTTGTACACGCATCGGATAGCAGAATAGACGGAGACATACGTTATCTTCCGTTATATATGGTGCCTCTCTTTTAACTTCAGATAATCGGAGTGCCATTTCTCGTACCAATTATAATACGTCTGTCGGGAGTCGATCCCGAAATCCTGCAATGCCCGTTCTACCGGAGCGCGTTTCTTATGCTGCTGATACCACTCATGCCGTTGCTCAACTAAAAAATAGATGAGCCGTTTATAGCTCATCTTAGGTGGCAAATAAGGGATTGTAGTACTCTTGTGCCGGGTGTATTGTTGCGCTATGAATACCGCTTCATAACGCAAGATGGCATATTCTAATTCAGAAAATTCGATTTCTTTTTTTTGAGCAGAAATTGATACTTGGTCATAATGATTTGATTTTTTAAAGAGTTATTATATAAAATAACAGACCCACGATTAAGTTTCGTAGGTCTGTTTTTACTATTTCTCGTCGCCAAGGCGTCCCTTTTAAAGTGTACACCACGCCTTGGACACGCCCCGGTTATTACTTCTTTATGGCGACCACAGAAACGGTCCCGGAGCCTGTTGCTGCGTAACTCCCATATTATTTCTCCACACAATCGCCCATAAGACCATAGGTCTCTTTGCCGTTGCGGATAAGCACCCGGCCGTCTTTGATCATCTTCTGTGGTTCGGAAGAAAGCCCATTGTTTTTTATTCCTGTTGGCTCATTGCTTTGTGTTTCAAACGAACCGGTCTCTTCGTCAATGACTTCCGTTCCTTTCATGCTCTGGCGCGTGTAATAGTATTTTGTTTCAGGCGAGAGACCGGAGATAGTGAACGAATAATACTCCGCGAACCGCTTCTCCTCTTCGCCGTCCTCGTGGTACAGCGCAGGCATACGTGCGGGCATGTGACCGCTGTTGAGATCAATATGCGTCAGATGACCGTTGGCGTCAAACGTGAGCGACATAAACCGCTGTGTTCTGGCTTCGTCGGTATAGAGCGTCCACACATACCCCGTCGCTGAGAAGTTCTGAACCCAGCTTACAGACGCCGTGTCCACCCCCGTCACAATCGGCGGCTCGATAGGAAGGATACTGGCGCAATCTTTCCAGCCTGCTGCTTGTTGGTAAAGATGCAGCGATTTGCGCGGAACGTAGAGGTGGATATAGTGGTTACTAATAATGTTAACTTCTGCTGTATGCGCGGGAAGTTGTACTGCCGGAGGAAATAAGGTGTGGCACGTAATGTCAATATCATCCTCCCGTTGATTACCCAAAAAAGCATAATTTACTTCTTGGATTCTGTTTCCTAATGTTAGTTTATGAATTGTTTTGGAAATGGCAGATACACCTATTTTTTCTACGCTATCCTGCAAGATAACCTCTCGTAGCGATGACATATTAAAAAATGCTCTGTCTCCTATATCTTTAAGAGTATTGGGCAAAATTAATTTCTCGGTATATGCATTGCATGCAAAAGCATTTGTCCCTAATTGTACAACACCCTCTTTAAGTAGGAATACAGAATCTTTACGCATTGGGGGATATGCTACTAAAACCTTTTCTTCCTTGTCGAATAAAATCCCTTGTACTGATGAGTATTTCGGATTAGCCTTCTCTACATATATATTTACAAAAGATGAATGAGCAAATCCTGTAGTGGTAACACTTTCTATTTTCTCAAATGTAGTAGGTAAAGTGATGGATTTCACATGCTCCGGAATATAATGAAAAGCAGCTGCTACCATTCCGGTAACAACATGTATCTTCCCTTTATATAAAACAGTTGAAGGGATGACTAAACTATCCGTTTTAAATGGAGTAGATGTATTTTTCATCTCCCCTACCAGAACATTTTCTGATCCTATTTCATTCTGATAAAAATAATAAACCGTGTCACCAAATTCATTTTCTATGGCAAAGTCCACATCTCCTTGATAACTTTGTGCAGATACTATGTTATTGCTAAGCGCAAAAACGCTTAGCAATAACATATATAACAAATGTGTTCTCATATTCATATTAGTGCTGTATTATGACCTTTTTCATATCACGGTAATTTGCATCTCTTACTACAAAATAATACACTCCATTGGGTAAGTCTAATGTATTAATCTGGTGGTTTCCTGTTATTATCGGCATTGATGATACTAGTCCTCCTGAAATACTATAGATAAACAATTCTCCTTTTGATATTCCAGTTACGTCAATATTTAGTACTCCATTTGCAGGATTAGGGGAAATGTTTAATAGATTCTTTCTTGTTCTCTTTTGTGTTGGAGTAGTATGTTTGCGTGCTATATTATTTCCTTGCGAAGAAACCCATAAAGGTTCAATCTGACAGTGGTTTATTATAAATTCAGCTCTAACTGTTTGTGGCGGCCAGTCATATGAATCAATAGTTATTGTGGCTGTCGGATTCGTTGAAACAAGATATCCATCAACATACCATAAAGCTCTTTGCTTCGGGGAGTGTGGATTCAGTACACCATTTTTATATAAAGAGAATTTATAATTTTCATCGTCTTCTATATATTCATAATTTATTGACCATTCCATCGGCTTCACTTTTATCGTATATTCGACTGCTGGTGATAGAGGGCAATTTCCTGTCCCAGATGCCCGCACGGAAATGGGATATTCACCTTGTGAAGCATTTGCGTTGCTATACGTCACAACGCTGCTATCACTTACATCACACATCTTTGTCCATCCATTCAGTGTGCTCCAGTGATATGTTTGCCCTGGTATAGGCGTTTGTACGTACAAAGTAGTTTCTATCTCTCTTCCTGTAAATAAACAAGTATCAGTAGAAATGATACTGTCTGGTTCTATAGGACTGAACGACAGAGAAATTTGCGTAGAATCTGCATTCCACCCGTCTCGTCCAAGAGATCTAACTGCAATACTTTTCATGTTTGATGTAAACACGCCTGTGTATGTATCCGAACTGTTTTCTGCTACTGCATCGCCGTTTATATACCAAGTGTATCCGGTCGGTTCAGGTCCCACCTCCAAACTTTCCACGCTAAAAGTGTACGAATTTCCCGGCACAAGACATGTTATATTAGAAATAGAAGCTACTTTTGCAGGTGCCATATGCACTATTGCCAAACAACTGTCTTTTGAATTGCAAGTATTAGCCCATACCTCTATTGTATCTATATATTGGATACTGTTTTCCGGACGGGCAAAATATGTAAATTGGTGTTTTGTGGTTCCTGGCTTTTGTACCCATCCTCCACTATGCGGTAATTCCCATGTGGGAGCCATCTCCGGGACGCTATTTTCTGACAATTGAAATTTTATGAAATCTCCTCCATTTTTTGCATACACCACTTCAGGTGTTATTTTTGCACTTTCTCCCCATGATCGAGATAGATTAAATGTTGCTCTACCTGCCGATGAACACCCTTCATCGTTACCATATGACGCAGTCACTGTAACTACACCTCCCGAGCCGGAATCCGGATAAAGTACTACATGATACCTTTTTTGAGAGTTATCATCATGCGCAGGATAATCTGCCGGTTCCCATTTGGGATTATAATCCCATGTATATATCAAATCAGGATATTCTTCGTTATATATATTAACCTCAAGTATAGTTTGATCGAACGGAATACAGGTATCCCTTAATAATGGCTTTGGAGCAGCTTTCCCAAGAGCCTTACTTGCCTGCACTCCGGCATTTGCCAATCCTACTTGGACAGAAAGTGAGGAGTTCCCGTCAACTTCGCCTGCCACGAATGTAACCGAGCTATTATCTCCTGCTCTATATATCTGCTCTTGTACAAGTCCGGGAGTGAAGGTCCAGAAATATTCATCCACACCTATGCCTTGCGTTAGATTCTTTGTCAGAATAGGATCAATTGAATAAACGACAGTATCTCCTTCCAATACACAATCTGGACCGGAGATGTCAATATTATATGCCGATGGGCTGAATGATTTATATACATTTAATGATACAGCCTTTATGCCGCATTTACAATCTGCAGAAGGATTATCGTCGTAATAGTAGTAGATACGTCCCTTCCCGGGTCCTGTAGAACGTATGCGGGCTGATGTTGCAGTAGAATCACCCTCTTCTATTGTCAAATCGCCAACGACACTCCATCTTACATATTCGGAAGTATGCTTTGTCATAGTTACGGTAAAATATCCGGAAGCTCCGGCTACAATAGAATCATATGTGTTAAGCCACTGACCACTGTACCGTAAGCCGGTATCGGCTGTATTGGCAAATATGCCACATGTTCCTGCAAACAAACAACATACAAAAAGTAAAATCTTTTTCATAACTATAAGTATTTTAAAGGTTATTGTACAACAAATTGTCCGGTGAGTGCGCCACCGGCTGTTTCAATGCGAAGCGCATAGACACCTTGGGCGCTGATTTGCTCTAAAAGCGAGTTCGTGAACTGTTGGTTCACAACGATTCCGCCGGTTGCTGCATTCACCACGATTGCCTGCGCAGAAGGAATAGCCGCCTCGCGCTTCTCAATAGATAAGGTGTTTCCGTTAATCGTTGCACGGAAACTTGTAGGACGTGTAGGAGTGTCGCCCATATGATCATTTCCGTCTAATGGATCATCTCCGGGAAGTGGAGTCATTTGAATAACTTCCATGAGTTGGATTTCAATTTCCTCTGCGCGTAGCACGCACGGTATTGTAAGGAGTGCGCCCAATACCAAAGCAATAAAAGTTCTTTTCATACTAACTTGAATTAAGAGGTTGTTTGTAATACAATAAATCATCGCCAAACTGACAATCGTTTGACGATGCAAAAGTACTGCTTTTACGCAATATGCACAAATTTTCAATTGGGAAATTTAAAAATGCAAAATGCTATAAATCAGCACTTTGCATTTTTGACGATTGGGAAATTTTAGTTTGAAGCACAATTAACTCAATAAATTTAGTAAAAAAGCACGCATTTCGCGGGTTGTTGTGCCCAATTTTCGCGCTGTAGTTAATTTAAATTTACCCAAACCACTTTTAGCATATGGGATGCTATCTACCATTTGTTCAGTACCTGCTTTTAACAGAATCAAGATACATAACCTAACTTCTTTCTCCGATAGACAGAAAGAGGATAAATGGGAGACGAAACCAAATAACCGCAGATTAACGACTTCGCACATCTCTGAATAATTATTCCAACGTAATTCTTTCTTCCAATTTTCGGATTCGTTCAGTTGTGCACATACTGCTTCTATCTCTTCGAGCAATTGAAGATGATGTTCTTCTTGACGTTGAGATAAAGTATCTATTTGATTTTGTTTAAATTCAATTTCTTCGGAAATCTTTTGGTGTAATTTTCGTTTTCGCCAGACATAAACTAAAACAAACGATGAACAAATAAATAGAATAAGGGCGATTAATGTATATATCCACCGCAAATCAGGTCTTCGCGCGATGTCTTGCGCTAAAACCTGAGTAGAAAGGAGCCACTTTTCTTTTAATGGCTCGTATTCATAATAGCGAATATCTTCCCTCTGTGAATATAGTGCCTCAATCTCTTCAGCACAAAGAGTAGAGTCACAATGCTTAACAATATACAATGCATTAAATCTATTTTGAAAGGACGCATAAGGGCTATCTAATATGATTTGCGCATAGCGGATTGCAGAATCTTTTTTTCCTAAATTATCATAAGCTTGAGCTTTTAATAGCAAGATAGCATTATCTAGATTACCTAACTCATATGATTTATCTGCATAAAAAATAGTAGAATCATATTGCCCTGTCTCTCTGTAGAAGACTGCCTTTGTTTCTAGTAGTTTGGCTAGTAAGTCCTGATTTTTGCATATACTATCTACTCGATTTATTAATGAGAAAGATTCCTTCTTCCCTTGCTCTGCCAATTCATATGCCATATTATTAAGGTCGTAGAAATATAGTAAGGAATCGCCATTGAGTAGGTACATTTGCCCGGAACGCTCGTACATATCGTACGAAAGTTGGAAATCTCCGGCTAAGTGGCATAAATCACCCATGTTGCTATACACGCGCCCTAAAATATGGAAGTCGTGCGTGCGGGAGTGGGTGGCGCGGATGAAAGCTTGCATCGCTTCTGCGGGATGGTCCTTGGCGCGCAGCAGTTTGCCGTAATGATAGCAGGCATGGGTAAAGGAAGATGAAGGGTGAAAGGTGAAAGGTGAAAGGAATTGATAGGCGCCGAGCGTCTCATACGCTTGCGCGAGGGAGAGGCTGTCGCCTTCATCCATACCGTACATCTTACCTGCCAGCCATAGGCTGTCTGCCTGCGCCACGACGGCTTCCGCCTCGTGTATAGCACGCGACGAACAGCCCTGTCCGACCATTCCGGCCAGCAACAGAAAGACTATGTATCCCCACCGCTTCATATCAAATCAGCCGCAAAAGTACAAAGATTTTTTGACATGTGCAAATAAATGCCCTATTTTTTTGAGCAAGGATTAGAAACAGACAAAAAAAACGCCCGTTGTTCCACGGACGCTTTCTTGGTATAGCATGGTACATTTTTGCTTAAATTTTTCCCTAAAAAGTACCATGCTTAAAGTGTTGGCATGGTACATTATTGCTTGAAGTTGTTCAAAAAAGTACCATGCTAAATGCGCCTCCAAAGGTACAACAAATAAACTCCCGCAGCTTCACAGTTGCGAGAGTCCCCAATTACATGAAAAATTTTTACAAAATTCGGGTGCAAAAATACTGCATTTAGCGCATATACACAATGACAATTTCGAAAAAAATAGTGACAAAAAAGGACGAATTAAAAAAAAAACATAAAAATTTGCATATATGCAATATTTTTTGTACTTTTGTGCCCGAATTTGGAAGAAAATATCAAAACAAGTATGACGAATCAATTTTTATTGGGACGAATATGACGGAATTAGTTAAACGAAGCCTTAGCGGCGCAGTATTCGTAGGATGCGTAGTGGGTTCTATCCTTTGGAATCCCTATGTATGCTGCGGATTATTCTTTATCATATGCCTGCTGGCGATCGATGAGTTTAACCGCTTGATGCAGTCGCCTCGCGCGCTGCGGATGTTCTCGCTATTGGCCACCATCGCGCTTTGGCTGGTGGTGTTCTGCTTCGCCTGGCGCAATCCGGAAGGGGAGCGGGAGTATTTTTCCATCGGGTTTATCATGAGTATCGCGTACTTGCCGATCGTAGTGATTACGCTGCTGGATGAGATATGGAACCACTCGGGCGACCCGCTGAAGAGTTGGGGTAATTTCTTGATTTCTCAAGTGATGATTGCCCTACCCTTGGCGACGCTGATGCTGCTCTATTTCTTGGATAAATGGTTGTTGTTAGCGCTGTTTGTGCTGATTTGGGTGAACGATACGGGTGCTTACTGCGTAGGTAGTCTGACGGCAAAACGCAAGAACGGGAATCATAAAATGATACCTCACGTGAGTCCCAAGAAGAGTTGGGAGGGTCTGTTTGGCGGCTTTGCCTTTACGATAGGTGTTGCCTTCATCCTCCATCGCTTCGGCTGGTTCGACGAGATTATTGTGGGTCAGTACGGTAAGCTGATTGCTGCGCTCTTCGGCTTTATGGTGAGTGCCTTCGGTACGTTAGGCGACCTGATGGAGAGTCTCATGAAACGGGCAATAGGCGTGAAAGACTCCGGAAACTTCCTTCCCGGACACGGCGGGGTATTAGATCGATTCGACAGTATCTTATTAGCGGCTCCGATTGTAACCGCTTTAAGTTATATATGCTACTTTCTTGCGCCTCTGTTCTGAGTAGATTGCCTTTAGGCGTGCATTATTGGTTCGCCGATTGGATCCTCTATCCGACGATGTACTACCTCGTACGTTATCGGAGGCGGATGGTAGCAAAGAATATCGCCGAGTGTTTTCCGGACAAGAGTCCGGCGGAACGCAAGACGATGGCCAAGGGGTTCTATCACCAGTTCTGCTATACGATCGTGGAGAGTATCTACGGCTATCGCTGTTCCGACGAGGAGATGCGGGAGCGGGTGCAGTTCGAACCTATGGAGGAAGTGAACCGCTTGGTGGATGCCGCCGGAGGCGGAATATTCATGTTAGCGCACTTAGGCAACTGGGAATGGATGGCGTCCGTGCAGCAGTGGGTGAGCCCGGGCGTAACGGAAGTAAATGTATATCGCAAGCAGAAGAATAGCGGTGCGGACAAACTGATGAACGCCATTCGCAGCAAACGCGGAGGGGTTTGTATCGAGAAACAGCGGATATTACGCGAGTTGGTAAAATACCGTCAGGAGGGGAAGCCCGTGACCATTGGCTTGATAAGCGACCAGAAGCCGCGACCGGAAGTGACGCGCACGTGGGTGGATTTTCTGCATCACGAGACGGGGTTCTTGGACGGCGGCGAGATGATCGGCAAACGATTCGGCTATCCGGTGTTCTATGCCTATATAACGCACGAGAAGAGAGGGTATTACCGCTGTGCGTTTCGGGTGCTGGCGGCTGAGCCGGGTAAGACGGCCGAAGGCGAGATCACACGGGCGTACGCCAAGGCGCTGGAGCAGAATATCCTGGAGCAGCCCGAACTATGGCTTTGGAGCCACAACCGATTTGCGTATCGTAAACAATGAAATGTAGTGTAATCATATTAAACTGGAATGGCGCAGAGATGCTTCGGACGTATCTGCCGTCGGTGGTGAAGAGTATTCAGCCATCAGACGTCAGTATTCAGTTGATCGTGGCGGACAACGGCAGTACGGATGAGAGTCTGGCGGTGCTGAGCAAGGAGTTTCCGAACGTGAAGACCATCGTGCTGGATCAGAACTACGGATTTGCCGAGGGGTATAACCGCGCCATAGAGCAGGTGGACAGCGAATATGTGGTGCTGCTCAATTCGGATGTGGAGACACCGGAAGGATGGCTTACTCCCCTACTCGACTATATGGATGCGCACCCGGAGGTGGCAGCCGTGCAGCCGAAGATCCGCAGTTGGCGAGACAAAGCGTATTTTGAGTACGCCGGTGCTGCCGGAGGATACCTCAGTTGGTTAGGCTATCCGTCCTGCAGGGGTCGTAAATGGGGACGCGTAGAGAAAGATAAAGGACAATACGATACGATCGCCGAGGTAGATTGGACCACGGGCGCTTGTATGTGCGTGCGTACGCAAGTATATAAGGAGTTAGGCGGCTTGGACGCTTCGTTCTTCGCTCATATGGAAGAGATCGACCTTTGCTGGCGGATGCGCAATAAGAAATGGAAATTGGCCTGCGTGCCGCAGAGTACGGTGTATCACTTGGGCGGCGGGAGTCTGAGTTACGACAATCCCCGGAAGACGTACCTCAATTTCCGCAATAATCTCGTGATGATCTATAAGAACCGGCGCTTCCCTTGGTGCGTGCTGGCGATACGCTGCGTATTGGATTATGTAGCGGCGCTGCATTTCCTGCTGCAGGGCAAGAAAGGAAGCGCCAAAGCCGTTCTCGAAGCGCGACGGGATTATAAAAAGATGCGAGTTAAAAGTGTAAAGTGTAAAGTGTAAGGTGTAAAGTGTAAGGTGTAAAGTGTAAAGTGTAAAGTGTAAAGTGTAAGTTGTAAAAAGATATGGGATTTTTTGGATTATTTAACAAAGAGAAGAAAGAGACACTCGACAGAGGTCTGGAGAAGAGCAAAGAGTCGGTACTCAGTAAGATCGGTCGCGCCATAGCGGGTAAGTCCACTATTGACGACGATGTGCTGGATAACTTAGAGGAAGCGTTGATCACTTCCGACGTAGGTGTGGAGACCACCCTGCGGATCATCGAGCGTGTACAAGAGCGTGTGAAACGCGATAAATATGTGAATACGAGCGAACTGAACGCCCTGCTGGTGGACGAGATCGCTTCGTTACTGCAAGAGAACAACGTAGCCGACGTACCTGATTTCTCCGCGCCGCTGCCCGCTAAGCCCTACGTGGTGATGGTGGTGGGTGTGAACGGCGTAGGTAAGACCACTACCATCGGAAAGTTGGCATACCAATACAAAGCAGCGGGGAAGAAGGTGTATTTAGGTGCAGCGGACACGTTCCGCGCAGCAGCCGTAGAGCAGTTATGTATCTGGGGTGAACGCGTAGGAGTGCCGGTGGTCAAGCAGCAACAGGGTTCAGACCCCGCTTCGGTGGCTTACGACACCTTGCAGTCCGCCAAAGCAAACGACGCGGATGTGGTACTGATTGACACCGCCGGACGTCTGCATAACAAGATCAACCTGATGAACGAGTTGACGAAGATCAAGAACGTGATGCAGAAAGTGGTGCCCGACGCACCGCACGACGTGATGTTGGTGCTGGACGGCAGTACAGGGCAGAATGCCTTCGAGCAGGCTCGTCAGTTCACCGCCGCCACCCAGGTTTCGTCCCTGGCTATTACAAAGTTAGACGGCACGGCCAAAGGTGGTGTCGTGATTGGTATCAGCGATCAGTTTAAGATTCCTGTTCGTTATATCGGTTTGGGCGAACAGATGACGGACCTGCAGGTCTTCAATCGCGTAGAGTTCGTAAAATCGCTAATGAATAATGATTAATGATTAATGATTATTTTTAATGAATATTTTTAAATAAACTATAATAACATGGGCAAATCATTTTTAAATTCAGACAAAGTTCATCAGGTACGCTTGGAGTCTGACCTGTTAGGTGAACTGGAAGTACCCTTAGAGGCGTACTACGGTGTACAAACACAACGCGGAATCAACAACTACAAGGTTTCGAACCTGAAGATGTCTGATTTTCCGGAGTACATCATCGCCATGGCCTATATCAAATTAGCCGCCGTAGAAGCCAACCATGAGTTAGGCGTCATCAACGATGAGATCTACGCCGCTATTGCACAGGCTTGCCGCGAACTGATTGATGGTAAGATGCATGACCAGTTCCCCACCGACATGGTTCAGGGAGGTGCCGGAACAACGATTAACATGAATGCCAACGAAGTGATTGCTAACCGTGCACTGGAACTCATGGGTCACGGTCGCGGCGAATACCAATACTGCTCGCCGAACGACCATGTCAACTGCGCGCAGAGTACCAATGACGCCTACCCCTCTGCTTTCCGCTATGCGTTCATCCGTATGAACCGCAGTATGGAGGCCGAACTGAAACAGCTTATTGATTCGCTCCGTAAGAAAGGCGATGAGTTCAGCGACTCCATCAAGATGGGTCGTACCCAGTTGCAGGATGCTGTACCTATGACGAGCGGACAGGAGTTCCATGCGTTCGCCAACAACCTCGAAGAGGAGATCGCGAACCTTGAGCGTAACGTGACGCTGCTCTATGAGATTAACATGGGCGGTACGGCTATCGGTACGGGTTTGAATGCCGTCGCAGGCTATGCCGAGTTGTGCATCAAGAAGATGTGCGAACTGACCGGCGAACCGTTCGTTTTAGCCAGCGACCTGATTGAGGCTACTCCTGATACAGGTGCGTACGTCAGCTATTCCGCTTCGCTCAAGCGCTTGGCTGTTAAACTGAGTAAGATGTGTAATGACCTGCGTCTGATGGCTTCCGGTCCTCGTTGCGGCTTGCATGAGATCAACCTGCCGCCGATGGCTCCAGGTAGTTCCATCATGCCGGGCAAGGTGAACCCTGTTATTCCGGAAGTAACGAACCAGGTTTGCTTCAAAGTGATCGGCAACGACACCGCTGTGACCTTTGCTGCCGAGGCAGGTCAGTTGCAACTCAACGTGATGGAACCGATCATCACCGAGTGTATCTTCGAGTCCATCACCTGGTTGCAGAACGTGATGAAGATCCTGCGCACGAAGTGTATCGACGGCATCACCATCAACCGTGAGCATAACTTAGAAACCGTTAAGCACTCCATCGGTATCGTCACCGCGCTGAACCCCGTCATCGGCTATAAAGCATCCACCAAGATCGCGAAAGAGGCCTTGGAGACCGGCAAGAGCGTATATAACTTAGTGCTCGAGCACGAATTGATGAGTAAAGAACAACTCGATCAACTCCTCGATCCGGCTAATATGCTGGCAGCACACTAATTAGACCGCTTCGCTCAAAGAAGAAAGAAAAAAGAAGAAAGAAAAAGGTGATCAATGTTGAATTGACCACCTTTTTTATGCTTAGCGTCTTACGCTACCGCCTCCTCGGCTACCACCGCCGCCACCGCGACTGCCGCCTCCGTAGGAACCTCCTCCACCTCGGCTGGAGCCACTATAGGTGCTGCCGCTGCTGCGAGAGCCTCCGTACGAGCTGCTGCTACTGCTTCGGCTGCTACCGTAGGAACTGCTGCTGGAGCTGCGAGAGGGCGAACTGCTACTGCTGCTCTTCGAACCGCTATAGGTGCTACGAGAAGCACTGGTACTGCGGCCGGATCCTGAACTGCCACTCGTGCTGCGTGTAGCTGCAGACTTCGTATAGGTCGAACTGCTCGAGTTGCCGGAACCGCGCGATGCAGTAGCACTGGTACTGCGGGTAGAACCGCCGGTACTACGCGTCGATGCACTGCTTGCCGAACTGCGGGTCGTCGTTACCGTTTGGCTGCGCTCCGAAGCCGATACGCGAGAAGCGGATGCACTCTCTGAACGGCTGGTACCACCTGTACGAACGGATGCGCTTTGTGAACGGCTAACTGCGGTGTTCGAACTGCCATAGGTGCGACCACTGGTAGCGGACTCACGAACCGAACTTGCGCCTTCGCGTCCTGCTACTGCTTGACGTGCACTACCGCCGGCTTTCTGCGAACGAACACTGTTACCACGGATCTCACGTGCGTTTACCAGACCTGCGTTACGGCGCTCGAACGAACGCTCCGGGTTTGCTGTAGCATAGTCTCTACGACTTACACCGCCGCGCAACTCATGATAGCCGTAGTAAACGTGACGTCCCGGACGGAAAGAGCACCAGTGGTGGTGATGATGCCATGCATAGCAGTGATGCCAGTACCAATCGTGTGCCCAACAGCTATGAGCGTACCACCAACCCGGCCAATAGCCCCAATACCAAGGACTATGCCAAGCATACCATGCGTCGCTCCAGAACCAATCGTAGATAACAGGACGGTAAACATATACCGGCTCGATGATATAGTTGGTACCATATACGTACTCATCGCCAATTACCTGAACGGAAACAACATCCGACTCATCCTTCTCTACATAGATCGAGGCAACATCCTGATAGATATCCTTTGCGAGGATCGCCTGCAGCACGATCAGACGCTTGTTGCCTTCACCCGTTTCTACCACGCGCAAGTAATCTACTTCACCGTCTCCGTTGAGATCGAGATTACAGAAAGCGCTGTCAGGGTTGTTGAGCATCGTCTCGAACTCTTCCAGGTTCTTAGCCTCTGCAAATAGCTTCGCTACAACCTTCAGATCGAGACCCTCAGAGATGTCAGAACTGTTGGCCGAAACCGTGATCGTTTCGTCTGCCCATAGCGCTGCACTCATCAGCATCAGCGCCATCAGAAGTGTAGTTAATCGTTTCATAATTGTAATGTTTTAAAGGGTTATTATAACTATGGCTCTATGGAAACTATGGTCATAGGGGCCTAGTTACTCTTCATTGTTCAAATACCGTGCCAAACACTATACCAGTTTCAAATCGTGGTGCATTTTTTCCTTTTTTGTTAGCATATAGCGTCTGTTCCATTTATTAGGCGCTATCTCCAAAGGTACATTCTCCACGATCTCGATGCCGTAACTCTCCAAGCCTACGCGCTTGACGGGATTATTGGTCAATAAACGAAGCTTATGAGCGTTCATTTGATTCAAAATCTGCGCGCCGATGCCGTAGTTGCGTTCATCGGGACGGAAACCCAAGTGTACATTTGCTTCCACCGTATCTTCTCCCTGCTCTTGCAACTTATACGCGCGTATCTTATTCATAAGGCCTATTCCACGACCCTCTTGGTTCATATAGACGATGATCCCCTTTCCTTCGGCCTGGATGAGTTGCATGGCTTTGGTGAGTTGTTCGCCGCACTCGCAGCGCAGGGAGCCGAATATATCGCCCGTCATACAACTGGAGTGTACACGGCATAAGACCGGTTCGTCTTTCGTCCACTCCCCTTTGGTGAGCACTACGTGCTCGAGACCCGTCGTCAGGTCACGGAAAGGCGTTAACATAAACTCACCATGTTGCGTAGGAAGGAACACTGTCTCGCCGCGCTCCACGAGCGAGCTTTCACTAATCACCTCTTCTCTTTCCCCATTTACCTTTAATCGTTCACCTTGATTTAAGCGGAACTCAATTAAATCTTTGATGGTGATGATCTTGAGGTCGAATTCGCGTGCTACTTCTTGCAGTTGGGGCATGCGTGCCATGGTGCCGTCGGCATTCATTATCTCGATGAGGGCAGCTGCCGGATAGAGTCCGGCTAAGCGCGCCAAGTCCACACCGGCTTCGGTATGTCCTGCCCGCTGCAGCACACCTCCTGCTTTCGCATAAAGCGGGTTGATATGGCCCGGTCGACCAAAGGTCTCGGGTTTAGACTTCGGGTCCGCCAAAGCGCGTATCGTAGCGGCTCTGTCGGCCGCAGACACACCTGTGGTACAACCTTTGAGTTTATCTACCGTCACCGTGAACGGTGTACCTAACATCGAGGTGTTATTAGCTACCTGGTGCATCAGGTCCAATTCCGCACAACGCTGTTCTGTAATCGGACAACAGAGGACACCTCGTCCGTGCTGCAGCATGAAATTCACCTTCTCCGGGGTGATCTTCTCTGCCGCGATGATGAAATCGCCTTCATTCTCGCGATCCTCATCGTCCACCACAATGACGAACTTACCTTCGCGGAAGTCCTCTAATGCTTCTTGTATCGTGTTTATTTTCATAAGCTTTTCTTTTGTCGTTTCACTTGGTGAAACCATTTTGACTCTTGCACCTTGTTCACCATCTTCTTCCACGCGATCACCCATGCGTCGGGGTTAAAGAGCGGCGAGTCGGTCGCGGCTTTGTAGGTAAGGAAGATACCCGTAGGCAGCAGCACAAACGAACTGAGCCACATACCCGCCCAACAGGGCCACAAGGCCTCACGCGCCATCTTATATCCCGTGTTATCGATGATATAATAGATAATAAACAGGATGACCGAGATCACCACCGGTGCGCCTAACCCACCCTTCCGTATGATGGCTCCGAGCGGAGCACCAATGAAGAAGAAGATGAGGCACGCAAAGGCCAGCGTGAACTTACGGTAGAGTTCTATCTCATGCTTGCGTACATAGCGCTCGGTGTCCTCTAACAAGATGGCATTGTACTCAATCTGGTCCCTGTAATTACGTGCTTTCTCCTGCGCTATAGAATATACTTGTTTCTTTCTCGTCAGCGAGAGATGCGCCCACAGTGAGTCTAAATTATAGCGCTCTACATCCTCCGAAGAGAGTGTGGTCGGAAGAATAACATCTGTTCGCGTACCTTCGCGGCCAAAATAACGCTCTTTGATCAGTTTGTCACTTTGTTCTTTACAACGCGCATCGGACACATGTTCGACCGAGTCGATGGAGTGCAACAATTGCGCTACATTCTTACTTACATGCTGGTCATCGAGGATGGATTCGTCATAGCGATTGAAATCGGTATTGAAATCGATGATGAGTCGTTTATGACTGAACGTCTCGCGCCGATACGGTATATTTTGGGTGGTACGGGTGGCACGTTGTTGCTTCTGATTGAGGTTCTCAAAGGCTTCGCCGTTGATAAGATCCAGCACCAAAAATCGTTTATCCGTACTGGTGCGTAAACGCCCTGTATCGGCTACCATCACCTTCGCATCCTCAAATCCGGAAGAATAATCATAGATCATCAAATTCAGCAGGTCACCGTCTCTCGTCTTATTGCGCACATAGATATTATATCCGCGTATCTCATCGTAGAACTCCCCTACCGGTATCTGCAGTTCCGGACTCTTCTGGCGCAGGGAGAAGATGAGTGCCCATAGTTTGGCTTGCGACTTAGGCAGCACGTTATTGCTGAAATAGAACGCCCCGACGCTGAGGATGGCAACTGCAATGGCCAAAGGACGTAAGATACGGAACAGGGATATTCCCGCGGCTTTCATCGCCGTCAGTTCGCTTTTCTCCGCCAAGTTACCAAAGGCTATCAGAGAACTGAGCAAGATCGCCAAGGGCAGCGCAAGAGGTACTACAGAAGCCGTAGCATAGATGAAAAACTCTGAGAGGACGCCGAGACTGATGCCTTTACCTACCAGGTCATTCACATGCATCCACATGAACTGCATGAGCAGGATGAAGATTGCAATGAAGAAAGTAGCCAAGAAGAGCCACAGAAAATTCCGCAGCAGATAGATATCTATTTTCTTAACTACTCTCACCTATGTCGGGTACACCTTAACCTTTCAGATTCTCGCTGACAAAGATCAACGGAAGCAGGTCTGCTGCAGAGTCAAAGACGAATATCTCATCCTCGCCGTACAACAGCACTTCCATCTTCCCACCATAGCGGTGCTCTGTCTCCAGCATCACTTGACGGCATGCGCCGCAAGGAGAACCGGGTTCCTTGGTGAAATGGCCATCGGTATAGCACGCAATAGCCAAACGTACAACAGGTTGATCCGGATACTGAGCGCCGGCTGCAAAAAGAGCAGTACGCTCTGCGCACAGACCACTCGGATAAGCAGCGTTCTCTTGGTTCGCACCGCGCATCACTACGCCGTTCGCTAACTTAGCCGCTGCTCCTACATGGAAATGACTGTACGGACAATAGCTATGCTGGATTTGCTCCTTGGCGATAGCTACTACTTCGCGCTGTTCTTCTGACAACTCGTCCCACTGATAGGACTTCATCTTGGTTTTCAATTGGTACTCTTTCATATTGATTGGGTTAAATAAATTTATATCGTGTCAATAAAATATTTCTGCTTTCGATTAAACATCGCGATGCCGACAAACAGCAATATCGCGATACATGCCGCACTGAAGCCCAGGGACGACCAGGAGAACTGTCCGGCACCGAAAGCACCGTATTTAAAGGTCTCAATGATAGCCGTCATCGGATTGAAAAGCATAATTTTATGCAGGGTCGGATTCGTGACGTACGAAAGCGGATAGACGATCGGCGTAGCGTACATCCAGAGGGATACAAAGACGCCGAAGAAATTGGTCAAGTCGCGGTATTTGGTAGTGAGCGACGAGACAATCAATCCGAGGCCTAAGGCCATACACTGCATCATCAGGATCAGCACCGGAAAGAGCAGCAGGTAGATATTCGGATGCAGGTCCACGCCGCGAATGACGAAATAGAGGTATACGAAGACGAAGGTACTTAACTGCAGCGAGAAGCGGAAAAGTTTGGAGATCACCTTCGATACCGGTGTCACCAAACGCGGGAAATAGACTTTTCCAAACAGACCGGCGTTCGTCTGGAACGTAGCCGCCGTATCCGTGAGACAGGTCGAGAAATACTCCCAAAGACAGATACCGCTCAGGTAGAACACCGGCTGCGGTATATCATCCGTAGGGATACCGGCAATACGGCCGAAGACGACGATATACATAAACATCGTAAAGAGCGGCGAGATAAAATACCATCCCATACCAAAGATCGTCTGTTTGTATTGCACCGTGATATCGCGCTTCACAAACAGCCAAATCAGGTACTTCTTCTGCCAAAGTTCCTTCAAACCCAAGCCCTTCGCAAATGTCGTCGGGCTGATCTCCGTGGTCCAATATGAGTGTTCAGTATTCAGCATTCAGTATTCAGACGGTATCCATGAATGATTTTTGTACTTTATTGAAGAGCATCAGGCCGATGATTAACAATATCAGCGTGAACAGCGCGCTATAGCCTAACCAAAGCCAGCTGAACTGCCCCTGTCCCAATAACGAGTATTTAATTGCCTCCATCACGGGGGTGACGGGATTGAGACTCATCGCGAGGTGCAGTTTCTCGTTCGACACCATGCTCAACGGATAGATGACAGGCGTGATATACACCCACAGCGAAATGATTTTCGCCAACATAATTTGCAAGTCGCGATACTTCGTCGTCATTGAAGAGAAAATCATTCCGAAGCCTACAGCCATGAATGCAAGCATGGCTACGAAAAGCGGGAACAGCACGATCTGCCAATGAATAACGAGTTCCGTTCCTGTGGCTACATAATAGATGTATAGCACCGCGAAGATCGCCAACTGAATAGCAAACGACAAGAGGTTAGTCGTCACCGCCACCAGCGGCATGATAATACGCGGGAAATAAACCTTACCGAATATATCCGCATTGGAGACGAACGAATTGGATGTAGCGCTGACGCAGCTGGCGAAATACCCCCACACGGAGATACCCAAGAGATAGAACAACATCGGCGGCACACCATCCGTAGGGATATTCGCAATACCTCCAAACACCGTTACATAAACAATAACGGACAGCACCGGGGTGATGATAAACCACAGCGGACCCAGGATGGTCTGTTTGTACGCCGTACGGAAATTACGCGCCACAAACAGCAGGAACATATCGCGGTAGCGCCATATCTCCTTCCAGTCCACCGTCAGCAGTCGATCTTTCGGTGTGATGGTCAGGTCCCATTGTTTATTTTGACTCTGCATGCTCTGCTTCTGTATTTTCGGGATTTTCCGTATTTTCCTTATTCACTTCCGGTATCTCGCCGTTAAAACGATTCTTCTTGCCGTACACCACCCATTTATCCAAGGCCACCAATACGGCCGGAACGACAGTCATAGTCAGCACGACAGCCATGAAGGCACCTACGGCCAGACAGCCGACGATATTACTGATCATCAGGTCGTCAATAAAGAGCGCCATCGCTCCCGGACCGATCACCATGATGAGGCCGGAGGTAAGGATCGTACGGATCGAGCCGCGATAAGCCGCACATACCGCATCGACCTGCAGCATCGTCTTGCGGTTCTCGCGATAATAATTGGCGAAGAGGATACCATAGTCGATTGTAGCACCCATGAGGATCGCTTGCACAATGAGGTACGCCAAGTATAACATTTGGCCGGTCACCAACCCTGCTACCACAACATTCACATATACCGCCGTCATCACCGTCACCACCAGGATCGTCGGCACGATAACCGAACGGAAGGTGATCGCCACAATGAGGAAGATAGCCAATATCGTCAGAAGCGAGACAACATTCATTTCGTGATCAAAACCACCTCGCATCTCTGCGTACATCACCGATTCTCCCACATAGTAGTGCGGTTTCTCCAGACGTGCATCCGCCAGAGCGGTTAGGGTATCCACGAAATCATAGGTCTCTTTCGACTCTTTCGGCAAGGACGAGAGCACCACTAAGAGCGAGTGCTGGTCTTTGCGCAACTGGCCTAAACCATCTTTCATCTGCGCTTTGATGCCGGAAGCCTGTGCACGCATCGTATCCGGCATCAGTTCTGCTATACGCGGGTCATTGATCAGCGTATCACAGATATACACCAACAGCGGTTCGAAGCCCATACGTAAGGTATCGCACTGTGAGTGCACCGAGCCGTAATAATCGTACAGAAGCGACATCTGAGCCGCCGTTACAGGGGCAGCCTTCACGTTCGATAACTTCATCAGTCTCGCCAGTTTATCTGCCATCGCAGCTGGCGTATAGGTCTTGCCGCCGAACACCAGTTCGGTAAACAACTCGGCTTGCAGGTCTTCACGACTCGGACGATGTGACTTCACCGTCGTCGGTTCTTCTTTCTTCTCCGAAACAGCTACTACGGCACGTGTCGTATCGGTGCTATGCAGTGCACGCTGCACTTGCGCCACCGAATGAACGATGTCCTCCGTATTCAAAGAACTCGGAAGATTCGCAAGAAGCGGATCTTCTTTCTTCGGCGGGTTGGCTATTGCGATGATCTCTTCCTCGGTGAGGTTCTCCACGCCAAAGGCGCGCAGTAAGATATTGAGATCCGAAGGCGTGAGCGATGCATTCTTATCCGCCAAGTCCATCAGGTATGCGCGCTGTCCTAACAACGTACGCTGTTCTTCGGAAACCATACCCGCCAGACCTTTGCGCTTGAACAGGTCATCTACCAATAGATGCACGTACTCCAGCGGAGACAGTTTCTTGGCACTCCCCGGTGCATAACTGTATACCAAACGCGTCTGGATCGGCGTAGAACCCATGAAGACCGACATCTCGTTGACGGACATCGGCAGACGAATCGCCGTAGTGTCAGCCAGTTTATGCATCTCCACCGTCACGGCTGATGTCTGGCGCTGATACAAGCGCTCGATGAAGGGCACAATAGCAATCTTATCCAGTGGCATTTCCGGCACCGAAAGCGTATCTTCTGTCACAGCCAGCGTAGAGGGTTCTATTTGGATCGGTGCAATAGTCTCGCGGGAGAGGACTGTGATGGTATCTTCCAGTTCGACAGGTTCCTCAGCGGCAACTACCGCTACAGATTTTGCCTCCTTCGGTTCTTCTTTGGCCGGCGCAGGGAGTTCCAGCATCGACTGCAGGTCCTCTATCTGCTGCTTCATATCCGCATCGATCATATCGGCCATCAGCGGATTGCTCACTACATGAGAATGCAGGAAACGAGCTACCTCAGGGAAACTCAGTTTCTTTTCGATGGAGTCTTTCGCATGGATATAATAGAGCACCTTCACCAACTCAGGATTCAGGGCGTCTAACGCTTCTTGGGGTACCGTCGTACCTTCCGGCATGAAATCCGAGAAATCCGTCAGTAGCGATCGCACGTGCGCCGTCATCTCTGTCGGCGTGAGCGGTTGTCTCATCAGCGTAGGATACGAAATCACCAATTCGATACCCGGCTGCGCCATCAGTCGATCCGCCAAACCATACACCGAGTCTTCTTCTTGCGTGTCATACACCAGCACAAAAGGATTCGGAGACGGAAATACTTTCTCTATCTCTGATTCAGCTTCAGCCGAGAAGAATATCGTTGTCTGACGGGACAGATACCAGGATCCGAAGAACAGGATCACTGCTCCGATAGCCATCGGTAACTTATGACGCGCGACAAACTGAGCTAACTTATCCGTAGGAGGTACATACGCCGGTTTGGCTGTTTTATTGATCACACGACGGAAGAGCAACATCAGCGACGGCATCACCGTAAATGTACAGATCAACGAACAAACCACACCCTTAGCCAACACGATACCCATATCTGCACCGATCTTCAGGCGCATGAAACAGAGCATCAGCAGTCCTACTACCGTCGTTAAAGCCGAAGATAAGACGGACGGCGCTGCTTTGCGAATGGCGTTATTGGCTGCAATAATAGCCGTTCGCTTATCCGTGTGCTCATCCTGTTCCTGACGATACCGATTCAACAACACGATACAGTAATCCAGCGAAAGCACGGCTTGCAGGATTGATCCAATAAAATTGGTCGTGATGGAGACGGACGGCATGAGTGCGTTCGTACCCATGTTGAGCACGATAGCCAGACCGGACGCCACTAAGATAACGACCGGTTCAAACCAAGACTGCGCCATCACAAACAGCACGACCATGATAAGTACCGCGGCAAAAATCATCACCGAGATAGGCGGTGTAGCACCATCTTGGCTGGTCTCTACCACACAGTTGCCGCCGAAACGGGAACTGATTTGTTTACCTAATGCCTTCTGGTCCACCGATTTGGGCACATCCAGATCAAAGACTGTATGCGCACTATCCGTACTATACCGATAGGTGACGCCATTCACGTCCGGATATGCCTGAAGTAGCGTGCGGATACCGGGCACCTCTTGCGTCGAGACGCCCTCGAACATTACATGCACGTCTGCTCCACTCATCTGAGCCGAAGAGCCGAACTCGTCCATAACGATTTCGAGACCACTCTTCATCTGAGAGTCGTCCGGCAAATACTTGGTCATATCGGCATTGACATTCACATGGAACATCAAGATACCGCTAACCACAGCCAAGGCTATCGTTACTGCAAATAAAATATAATGAAAGCTACGCTTCAAAACGTTCGATTTTAAAAATTACCCATTTTCAAGAAGGCTACCTCTTTCGGTGTCAAGAAACGCCATTTACCGCGACCTACGTTCTTCTTGGTCAAGCCGGCAAAGGACACACGGTCCAAGTTCACCACCTTATACCCCACCTTCTCGAAGATACGGCGTACCACACGGTTCTGGCCCGAGTGGATTTCCAACCCTATGTGACGGCGATCCGCTTTGGGGAACTCCATCGCATCCGGAATGATACGTTCGTCATCCAGTATCACACCGGCACGGATGATGGCTTCATCTACCTCGTCCAACTCTTTATCGAGCGTTACGGCATAAATTTTCTTCTTATGGAATTTCGGATGGGTCAGCTTAGCGGCCAGGTCGCCGTCGTTGGTGAGCAACAGCACACCGGTGGTATTACGGTCCAGACGGCCTACCGGATAAATACGTTCAGCACAAGCGTTACGAACGATATCGATTACCGTATGACGCTCTTGCGGATCATCCGTAGTGGTGACGGTATTCTTAGGCTTATTGAGCAGAATATACACCTTACGCTCACGGCGTACCGGCTGATCGTGGAAACGAACGTCATCCGTCGGCAGCACTTTTGCGCCTAAGTTATCTACCGTTACACCGTTCACCGTGATGACTCCTGCCTGAATGAAATCATCAGCTTCACGACGCGAGCAGATACCTGCGTTTGCCAGATATTTATTTAAACGAACCGGCTTTGTCGGATCTTCATGTTGCTCACGATACGTCTGCTGTTTACGAGCAGAATACAAGCCATTGTTACGGTTAGGTTTACCTTTAAACGGTCTATTCGGGCGCTCCGTACGCTCCCCGAATGCTCTCTGTGGGCGCTCTGCGCGCTCCGTATTGTAGCCGAACCCTCTGGGGCGGCTGTTCTCTCCGTCCTCACGACGGAAACGCGGACGAGCACTCACCGGCTCGTTCCCTTCTCTGTGAAAACGCGGACGAGGCCGACGTTCTCCCTCATTGTTCAAATTGTTGTTGTACATGTCTTTAAACATTCAAAATGTTTTGTAAAAAGTTTTTAACCAAGTGGCTCTCACGAGTCACGTACGTGCGTCGCGCACGCGTAATTAATTTAGGTGCGACAAAAGCTCCGAGTTTTCACTCAGAGCTTATATGTCAGCACCTACGCTTGCTTAAGCTTCAGCCTGCTCAATTGCCAATTTACCACGGTAATAGCCACAACTCGGGCAAACAGTGTGGTAGATGTGCAATGCGCCACAGTTCGGGCATGTTGCCAATGTCGGAGCCTTAACTACGTCATGAGTACGACGTTTCGCTTGACGGGTGTGGCTTTGTCTTCTTTTAGGATGTGCCATATTGTTTTACAATTTTAAGATTTCTAATTTCAAATTTACTTTTTATCAATTATCAATCTCGGGATCCGGTTCGTCACAAAGGTGATCTTGGAGGAGAAGTTCCATGTGCTTATTGCACTCACCCGCTTGGTGACTGTGAACGAGCGGAATATTGATACTTACTATTTCATAGGCGAGCCAGGATAAATCTAATTGGTGAGTGGTCATTGATGATTGATCATTGTCCTCTTCGTCAGAGAAAATCTCCTGTTCGTCATTTATGTCAATGGGCATGGGATCGAGACATCTATCGCATACAACAAATACAGTTCCATGAACTGCAATGTTGAGCTGATAGCTCTCCTCCCGGAGATTTAACACTACTTTAGCCGCCACATCACCGCTTAAGATTTCGGACTTCTCTAAGGATGCAAAGAAATCGCTATCTAGCTGAATTTCAAACACATTCGTGCCAATTGGAAGGCGCGAAAGGTCGATCATATAGTGGTCTTGCCGGCTCATTGTGCAAAATCGGGTGCAAAATTACTGCTTTTTTTTGGAATATGCAAATTTTTTTTGAAAAAAATATCCGATTTCTCTTTGGCATAGTATTTGTACCACATGTAATAAAATCAAAATAATGTCGCTTATGAAACGAATTTTATCGCTCGCATACATCGCTTTGGTCTGTGCAAGTAGTTTAACTGCCTGTATCAAAAAGGCGAATCCGGCACCTGAATTCCCGTTCGGAGATTCGATCACCCTCTTTATCATGGATACCACGCAGGCACTCTTACCTGAAGCAAAACTTCAAATCGGTAAGAAGAGCTTCACTTCGTCCTATGACGGACGTATCGTAGTGTCCGCGCAAGACCTGCTTAGCGTCAAATCAGCGTCCATCAGTTGCGAGGGCTATAACAGTAAGAGTATCAAGCCGCAGGACCTGAGTTCTGCGATGATAGATGTAGTTCTAACGCCGCAGAAACGTCCCAAAGAGCATGGCGCTTCTTACGCCTATGGCTCTTTACGCGGTCGCAAAGAAAAGGGAGAGATGGTTTACATGGCATCTATGGCTTCCATGGATGGTGCCATAGAAGCAGAAGTGGTGGTGGATGAGATGGAAATGCCGGCTATGTATGACGGGGCGGCGATGAATAATGCCATCTCGGCCGGTCAACTGACAGCCGGAGAAGTGAATGACTTCACGAAATGGTCCTTATGGGCACAGATCCTCGATAGCACCCATCGTCGTTTCATCAAGGATTGGTCCATCGAACCCAGAGAACGCTATACGGTGCAGGTGACGGATAAATATGGCTACCCTATTGCGAACTATCCTGTGTCGTTAAAAGACGTGAACGGGAACACCGTTTATCAGGCGCTGACGGATAACACGGGTAAAGCGGAGTTATGGAACGGGTTGACCGGAAAACGGGCCCAGGTACAGCAACCTGCATGGCAGAGCATTGTGATAGACGAGCCATGCGATCTCTCCTCCGATGTCGATGTACTCTTCGTCTTCGATGCGACCGGTTCGATGGGAGATGAACTAAGATATCTGCAGGCCGAGATGAAAGATGTGATTTCTCGTGCTGCGCAGGCCACCGGTGGGTTGGCTATTCGCACCGGTGCAGTTGTGTATCGCGACCATGGCGATGAGTACCTCACGCGTATATCGCGCTTGACGGACGATATTGCTACTACCCAAAACTTCATCGATAAGCAGGAAGCCGGAGGTGGTGGAGACTATCCTGAAGCTGTTCCTGAGGCTCTGATGGCGGCATTGAACAGTGCAGGATGGAATGAGAACGCACGGGCGCGTATCGCGTTCCTTATCTTAGATGCGCCTTGTCATCAAGACTCGGCTACCATCGCTTTGTTGCACGACCAGATCTTGAATGCCGCGGCGCAGGGTGTACGTCTTGTCCCGGTAGTATGCAGCGGTATCGACGAGAGTGCTGAGTATCTGTTGCGGGCTATGGCTTTAGCCACCAACGGTACCTCTTTCTTCCTCACCGACGACTCAGGTATCGGTAATACGCACCTGAAACCGACAACCGATAGTCTGAAAGTAGAGCACCTGAATGACATGTTGGTGCGCACCATAGTGGAGTTCAGTTATATGCCGGACTGCACCGGACACTGGCATGAGGAAGAGATAGCTAATGTACACGAAGAGTTCATTCCTTCACCATTCGATGCACAGGATATACAAAACGACCCGAGTATTCCACACGGACCAACTACGCTCTATCTCTTGGATGTAAGCGGAAAACTGATAACGATCTACCAAGGTGTTTTAGAGGAAGCCAGCGATCGCCAACTTGCTTCACTGGGCATCCCTCTCTCCACCGGTCTCTATTTCATCAAGGCCTTCTATGAGGGAGAATGGCACACGAAGAAGATACTCGTGCACTGATTACTGAACTTGTCTGCCGTAGGAGTCAAAGATTTGTTCTCCGCGGCGGATATACAGTTTGCCTTCTTGAATAAATTTATACGTGGAAACCTCAGGACTTTCGGTATTTTCAATTGCTTGATCTCCGCGCGGTTTATTCACGGTGAGTGTAAGATGCAGGTCGTCCGTACGATTTGCATCTTCTTTTTGTTTCCACTGCGTCTTATCTTCCACCAGCGATTGTACAGGCTCTTGGGCCATTTCCTTTGCAGCCGCGATGAGTAACTTTTGAAAACCACGGTAAATCATATTATCCATCTTCGGATCCGTCATCTCGTGCATCATACTTTCCATGCCGGCATAGATGGCTTGCGCCAACGAATCTCCCTCCGGGTACTCCGGTTCATTGCCATCGCTATGCAGTAGATACAGCTCCACTACCGTTGAGCCAAAGTGTTTCTGCACCAGAGCGATCTTGGCGGAGTCGGTTGTGGGTATACACTCCTGCAACATTGCCGCAATATTGTCTCCGAACATCTCGGCTACCAGATCCATATTATTCTCTATCTTACGCCATGCGCGCAGGGAAAGCTGGGGGATCATATTCGTCGCATGTTCGCTCATCCATTTGCGGCTATACTGATGCATGTTGTCCAGTTCAGGCAGCGACTCGACAAAAGCCGTCTCCACCTGTACATCGGCGCGATTCTCCGAAAGCATTAACCAGCGATACGGACAGGGATAGGTGATGGGCGAGCCGGTAGTGATCTCCACGAGGCTGTCCACTTTCTCGACACCCGGCGTACGATAGGTAGTGATACCGTTGACATGAAAATGGCCCGTTAAAACAAGGTGAACACCATGCGCCATCAGGCTGTCTCGCAAGTCATCCGCATTCTTAAAACGACATGCGCTCTCCAAGGTTCCCTGTTGATCGAAATGTTCCAAGATCTGCCAGTGCGCCATCGCGACTATCATATTTCCTTTCGCTACAGCGCTGTCGGCTTGCGCTAAGACAAAGGCCAAGGTCTTATCGGATAAGTTCCCTACTCCTGCATCGTTCTTCGCGCCATCGATAGCCAACACCGTCACGCCGACAAAGGGTTCGGCAGCATAGGAATGCGAGTCCTCATCCTTCGCGATCGCCTGTTCATACACCCATGGATAGGTGCTCTCCCAATTCTCGTTCGCCAGGGTCTCTACCGGGAAAGTCTCATCGCCGATATATGAATACGCTTTACCGCCTATATCGTGGTTGCCGGGGATGACGAGTACGTTGATCCCTGCTTCACGCAGTTTCTGCAGCGATCCGGCTATCAAGGTATGGCTCTCCAACTCTCCGTCCTTGGTCAGGTCGCCGGGGATGAGTACCAATTCCGGTTTATACAGCAAAGCTGTATCCATCAATGCCTCCCACACCGGTGCACTGAGATCGATCATCTTTCGCTGTCCGGTCATCATCTCATCAAAGGCCGTACCGGGCTCTACCAACGAAGGAGCCAATACATGCGGATCGGTGATCACCATAATACGCTCTTGGGCTTGCATTCCTACCCAACAAAGCGCGATAAGTCCTATAAGAAGAATTCTTTTCATATCTACTGTATCGTTATTTCTACACGTCTGTTTTGTTGTCTACCGTCTTCGGTTTCATTCGAAGCAACCGGTTTGGTATCGCCGTACCCTACGGCCTTGATCTGCTCGGGTTGGCAGCCGAAAGCAATCAACTGTTTTTTTACTGCTTCTGCACGGGCTTGCGACAAAGCCAGGTTATCTTCCGGCTTACCGATATTATCGGTATGTCCGGCTAAACGCACCTTATAGCCGTAGGTAGCGATATACGTAGCTATACGCTTGAGTTCGGGTAAAGAAGCCGGCATGATGACATCGCTGCCGGTTTCGAACAGCAGGTTATGAATCGCCACTGCCTCATTGGCCTTCAGCACGGTGATGGTCTCCGGCCGTTTATCCTCCGGCAAGGCGATGGAATAGATATCCTGTCTGCGCCCGTTCTTACGCGCGAAATAAGCTGTCTTACCGTCTGTAGCCACTTTATACCAGCAGTCGCGACCGGTCGTATTAATCGTCGCACCCATGTTTTCCGGTTCGGACCAACAGGTCCAACAGGTATCGCTTAAGCGCCGACTCACCCATACATCGAGTTCACCCATTGTACCTTCCCGATCTGAAGAGAAATAGAGGGTTTTCATATCGGGGTGCAGGAAAGGCGAACGCTCCATACCGGAGGTGTTGATGGTCTTGCCGATCGAGTACGGCATACCCCATCGTCCCTGCGCATCACGCTCCGAAACGAAGATATTCAAGGACGCACGCTCTTCTCCTTCCGCCGGGTAATTGGCAGCAAAGAGGATAGCCGAACCATCCGCTACGATCATCGCATCGGCCTGCCAGTTGCCTAACTGTAGGTACGAAGGAAAGGGACGGGGGTCAGACCAACCGCCTTGTATCTTCTGCGAGAAACACATACGGCCTTCTACAAAGACCAGCATCGTCTTTCCGTCGCCACTGATGGAGGTGGGTGCTTCGTTACGGTACGGGTTATTCAATCCCTGCACGACCATGGCGGAACCCCACTCACCTGTTCGGCGATCACGACGAGCCACAAACACATCTTCGGATATATTGCTCTCATAGCGGTTCAAACCCACAAAATACAGGGTGTTATCATCTATTGTAGGAGTCGGTCCGTACTCTTCACCTATTGTCGTATTGATAGTAGCAGGTAATAGTTTCGGTTGAATACTATCGGGTGTGGTGAACGAACAAAAGATAAGAACCATAAACTGACCTGCCATCACACGTAAGAAGGTGGTGAACGGACTTAAGGTAGCATAACCTACAGCTACTTCATTATTCTCATTAGAAAGCGATTGAGCGTACGGTAACGCCATCGCACAGGTCATTGAACCAACCATGAGGCCCACTACCTTGAAGTAATTCATGTGCAGCCATTTATAGGCGATGGCTCCCACGAGCAGCAGCGGTACAATGGTGATGATAAAACCATATCCGATCCATAGATATCCGCCGTTAAGTACGGTCGGCACGAAGGTCTCTCCTACGGAGAGGCCTAAGGCTGCCAGGAACAGGGTAAGACCTACCTGACGCAGCATCATATTGGCCGAGGTGGTAGAGAACGTCACCATGTTATAATACGGTCCGAAATGGCCGATGAGGATGGCTACGATGAGCGAACCGCCTACAAGACCTAATTTAAACGAAGAACCCATACCCGGAATAGGAATAGGTAACAATCCGATGCAGATACCCAATACGATACCGAAGAAGATCGGTAAGAGATGCGGAATATCGAGTCGTTTCAACTCATTTCCGAAGGTATCGGCTACACGTGCTACATCATCCTTGTCACCCACCACCATCAGTCGGTCACCCAACTGAATGATCATATCCGGCGTCGCCAACAGGTCGATACCCGCACGACTGACGCGTGTGATGGTAGCATGATATTGCTGACGGAGATTAAAGGAACGTATACGTTTTCCGTTGCACTCCGGCCGTGTCACAGCGATACGACGGGAGATGAGGTGAGCCGATTTCTCGGATTGCACATGCAGGTCGTAGTTCTGCAGCGGACCCAGCAGACGCAGCACACTCAGGTGTTTCTTATCCGTCAGTACACGTATGATATCGCCGTTGGAGAACTCCGTCTGCTCCTTGATCAACTCATCCGTACCATCCGGACGAATCACACGACTCACCACCATCTCTTTCACCGGGCAGAGCTGCTGCAGGTCCTTGATGGTCATACGTCCCAACTGCGGGTTATTAAGCGTGATATCGACGCAAACAGGTTCATCCGAAGCGTCTCTCGCCTCATCTCTCAAGCGTTTCTCTTCTTCCGGCAACTGAATACGAAATGCGCGGCGTACTAACTCAAAAGCTAATATCAGACCCACTATACTCAGAGGATAGGCCACCGCATAGCCGGTAGCAATATCGGGATTAGATGTACCGTGCAGGTCAAAATAGGCCTGTTGTGCAGCGGCCAGAGAAGGTGTGGACGTCGTAGCACCGGACATCACGCCCGCTAAGGTGGACATATCGATACCGGTGATATAATGAATGACAATAGTACACACGCATGCCAGCAATACGATAGCTGCTGCCAACATATTAAGGTGCAGCACACCTTTCTTAAACGGAGAGAAAGAAGGAGCGACCTGCAAACCGATGGAATAGACAAAGAGAATCAAACCGAAGTCTTTGGCAAACTGAGCGACCGAATGGTCTATCTTGATGCCGAAAGAAGCTAAGGCGATACCGATGAACAGCACCCATGTCACGCCCAAAGAGAATTGCTTGATCTTCGCCTTCTCTCCAAACCAAAGTCCGATGGTCATCACGATAGTCAGCCATAACATCGACTGCGTGATACTCGGATGGAATAAAAATGCCTCTACAGAACTCATGCTTTCTCTCCCTTATTCTTCTTTCAAAATACGCAACAATCCCACTAACGCTTTCTGGCAAGCCCGGTCGGTTACTTGCTCGCGTAATTTTCCTAAATGGAAACACTCGGCATAGGTGCCTTTGGGTGTAGCCCAAGCAATCCAAACGGTGCCTACAGGCTTCGTTTCAGAGCCTCCGGACGGACCGGCTATGCCGGACGTGGCAATACTATAATTAGTATTGAGTGTTTTGCGAACGGACTCCGCCATACAGCGCACCACTTCTTCGCTAACCACACCATGCATTTTTATCATTTCAGCCGGCACACCCAAAACGTGCTCTTTGACGCTGTTATCGTAACTGATGATCGAGCCCCAATAGAAGGCAGAAGAACCGGCATGTTTGTTCAGCAACGAGGCCAGTTTACCACCCGTACAAGACTCTGCCGTCGCGATCGTTTGGTGTCTTTCTGTAAGGATCTTTCCGACCAACACTTCCAGAGGTTCGTCTGTATCCGCGATCAGATAATTTGACACCAGTACCTTCAGTTTCTCGAACCAGCGATTCATCTCTTGTTCACTCAACGCACCGTAGGATGACAGACGCAGACGAATGATACCGTCTTTGGGCAGATACGCGAGGTGTAAGTCGGAAGGCATGGCGTTCTCAAAGTCCTCCAGTTCAATAGCCAGTTTACTCTCCGGAACACCTGTTACCTGCAGCGTTTTATGAATAATTTTTAATTTTTCATTTTTAATTTTCAATTCCAAAATATACGGCAGAATCTGTTCCTCCATACCGATCTTCATCTCATAAGGCACACCGGGCATGGAGACCAAGATTTGGTCACCCTTATGGAACACCATCAGCGGGGCACTTCCTACACGATTCTCCAATATCGTCGCACATGCCGGCACTTCCCACTGCGTAGCCGTGAGACGGTTCAGTACGTCCGGACGTTCCTTATACAGGTCGTATACATGTGCACGCACGTGCGAATCTTCAATAAGGTGGGTATCAAAATAAGCACAAAGCACATGCTTGGTGATGTCGTCCTTCGTGGGACCTAAACCTCCGGTGGTAAGCACAATATTCACACGGCTGAACGCTTCGTCCAGCGCATCCTTGATATGGGCCGCATCGTCGTGCACAGAGGTGATCTGGTATAACTCAATACCTATCTCATTCAAGCGTTCGGCGATCCAGGCGGAATTGGTATCCACCACCTGGCCGATTAACAATTCATCTCCTATCGTAATTACTTCTGCGCGCATTGTTTTTTCCATTCATTAGCCGTTAATTCCAATTCATTATACCACTCTTGTCCGAAACGCCGAATGAGGGGTTCTTTGAGGAATTGATAGAGCGGTATATGTTTTTTCTTTCCCAATATCCGGGCACAATGGCATATATCCCATCGATGGTACTCCAGACCGGTGTACTCCCCTACTTTCGTCAGACGAATCGGATAGAGATGACAACTGATGGGTTTCTTAAAATCGATTTTTCCGGCGTTGTATGCCTTTTCAATCAGGCAGTAGCACCATCCGTTATGATCCGTGCGAGCGAAGATACAATCCTTGTTATTGACGATCGATGTCACGCGCTCGTTCGAGGGATCGTTATAGGCTATTCCTTGCGCTTCTACAACGGCTTTTGCTTCCTTCGTCATATCCGGTAAGAGCACCGGTAAGATACTTAGTATCTTCTCTTCCTCTTCGGCCGTCAAGGGAGCCCCTGCATCCCCTTCGATGCAACAGCAGCCGCGACAGGTATCCAGGTCGCAACAGAACTCCTTCTCGAGTACGTCCAGCGAGACCAATGTGTTCTGTATCAGGAACATCTTTCAATTTTTAATTCTTAATTTTAAATTTTTAATTAAAAGAAGAACCCCTCTGCCCAGATTTTAATTCCCAAACCGATCAGCACGAGTCCACCTACCAACTCCATGTTGAGTTTCAGTTTCCCAACATAGACGCCGAGCAGGTAACCACCGAGGGAGAAGAGGGCCGTGATGCCGCCTATTGTAACAACAGACGGATAGAGCCATTCCGGATACGGCACGAAGAGCAGTCCTGTCGCTAAGACGTCGACACTTGTTGCAATAGCTAAGAAAAGCAGGTTCGTGACCTTCCAATTCGCACACTTCTCGCTTTCTTCATCTTTGTGATACGACTCCCAAATCATCTTTACGCCCAGAAAGCCCAACAAAGTGAGGGCGATCCAGGGTGCATAGGTCTGCATGAAATTAACGAAAAATGTACCTGCATAATAGCCAATAATCGGCATACCCATATGAAAACAGCCGAATATAGCGGCCATGAGTAGTGCCCGCGGGTGCCATTGACGATGCGTCAAACCCTGTACGGTAGAAACCGCACAGCAGTCCATCGCCAGACCCACCGCCATTACAATGACATTAATCCAATCCATCTCTAAACGCTAAATTCTAATTCCTCTTATATTTATAGCGAGCGACGGTTTTGCCTTTGGCAATAGACACGAGTTTATTGCGCACGAAGGTCTTGCGGATAGGTGAGATACGATCGGTGAAGACATGTCCCTCAAGATGGTCGTATTCATGCTGCACGATACGTGCACAGAAGCCTGTAAACACCTCTTCGTGTTCGTTAAAGTCCTCGTCCAGATAACGCATCTTGATGGTTGCAGGACGCACCACATTCTCGCTGATGCCGGGTAAAGAGAGACAGCCCTCCGAATAGGTACAGGTCTCTTCACTCTCCTCCAACAGTTCCGGATTGATAAAGGCGCGTTTGAAGTCCTTGCACTCCGGGTAGTCTTCCGCTAATTCATTGCCGTCCACCACAAACAGACGCCAGGGTCTGCCTACTTGCGGCGCGGCTAAACCACAGCCCTCGGCTTGCGTCAGCGTCTCATACATATCCGCTATGAATTGCTTCAGTTCCGGTGTGTTTTCAATCTCTTCAGCCTCTTTCCTAAGTACAGGCTGCCCGTATAAATAAATCGGTAATATCATAGTCTTTCAACTTTCAACTTTCAACTTTCAACTTGTCGAGGTATCCCTCGAGGATGATGCACGCGGCGATCTTATCCACCACGGCTTTGTTCTGTCGGTCTTTTTTCTTCATGCCCCCATCTATCATCGCTCGGTGCGCCAGAACCGACGTAAAGCGCTCGTCATACATAGTTATCGGTTTATCCGGAAATTGTTTCTTAAAATTTCCGATGAACGGACGGATATAGTTCATGCTCTCCGACTCTCCTCCGTTCATCTGTGTCGGATGACCGATGACTACCTCATCCACGGGTTCGTGGGCGAAGTAGTCCGTCAGCCAATTCATTAGTTCTTTGGTCTCTATCGTAAACAAGGGATTAGCCGTGATACGGAGCACATCCGTTACGGCTAATCCTGTTCGTTTACGACCGAAGTCAATAGCGAGAATTCTTCCCATTATTTCTCCAACTCTGCCACGATAGCATTGTACTTGGCTTCCATGCCCGGTTCGGACAAGAAACGATAGTACAATCCTTTGAGAATCATCATATACTGACGATCTTCCGGATTTATCTCGTGTGCTTTCTCGAAGAACGGCAGCGATTTGCGGAATACCTCTTTCATCTCCTCCATGGCTTTCTTGTATTCCTTGTTGTCGTTGATGAAAGCAGCCGCCTCGTTCAGTTTCACAGCCTGGTTGTAATATACACGACCCTTACCTGCCATTGCGTCAGCCAGCGTCGGATCACAACGGAGTGCCTCATCGAAGTCTTTGAGCGCAGCGTCGTAGTTACCTAAGTTCTCATCCAGGTTACCTTTGATGTGGTGGTATTGCGCTACGTTCGGTTCACGCTCGATAGCCTTAGCCAGATAGTCTACAGCAACCTGCTCCTGACCGGAGTAGATATAGTAGTTGATCAAGTTCTGCAGGAACCACGGCTCTTGCGGGAATCGTGCAACAGCGTTCTGAAGGGTGGCTAAGAAATTAGCGGTGTCCTTTACGGCAACGTACTCCTGATAGAGGAACTGGTTTACGGAGATCGCCTCGTATTCACCGTCCTTCATCTCGTTGAGCAACTCGATTGCCTCTGCGTGCAACTCGCTCTGTACTGCGAAGATAGCTGCGTAGTATTTATACTGCTCGTACGTGGTATCACGCGGCATCTCTTTCTGCAACTTCGGATCACTCATCATCACGAGGTTCGGCAGGTCTATGTGCAGTTTAAATGCACGGTAAGCACCTTCGTAGTCACGTTGTTCGTTCAGATAGATACCATATTTCACCAACTCCTGGTTCTTGTAGTACTCCAGCATCTTCTTGCTGACGTTGGCACGCATCTTCGGATCGGTAGGTACTTCTACACCTTTCTTGTTCAGAACGGGTACCTGCGCCAGTTCGTCGGCTTTGATCCAGTATTGGTAACTCTCCTCTACGGCTCTACCGGCTTTGGCTTGGTCCGCACTCTGACCCATCATCTGCTTGTAGTTCTCCTGACTCAACTCCTGATAGCCGATCATACCGGCCCAGTAATAAGTCTCAGCCGTCGGAGCTGTCTCGATTGCTTCAGCTATCGTGGCACGAGCGGCAGTGAAGTCTGCATTCTCAGAAGCCATCATGTAGCTTTTCGCTTTCTTTACCAGCGGGTTCTTTTGCGCCATGCAACCTGCGCTTATCAGCACAAGGGCTGCCAAAAACAATGATTTTCTCATATTATTCTTGATTTTCGTTGTTGTTTTCATCATTTTCACCATTTTCACCATTTTCACCATTGAGCGCAGCGTCACCATTCTCTTCTTCCTCCTTCGGAACGATACAACCGCTCATGAGCGTGTCGTTACGTTTCTGGAGCTCGATCAGTTTGACGCCCTGTGCGGCACGACCGGTTTGACGGATCGTCGAGATATCCATGCGGATCGCTGTTCCGGCCTTGGTGATGAGCATCAGGTCGTCTTCGTCCGTCACACCTTCGATACCAACCAGGTGGCCGGTCTTCTCGGTGATCTCGATGGTCTTAACACCCTTGCCGCCGCGGTTCGTGATACGATAGATCGGCTCGCCGTTCTCGTCATCCAACGGGGTTCGCTTGCCGTAACCGTTCTCTGAGATAACAAGGATCGTCTTGTCTGTATTCTTCTCTACACAAACCGTGCCAATTACGCGATCCTGACCATCTTCTTCCAATGTAATGGCTTTCACACCCGTTGCCGAACGTCCCATCGGACGTACGCCACCTTCGTTGAAACGTACCACTTTTCCGTTATACGAAGCGACTAACATCTCGCTCTGGCCGTCGGTAAGTGTTACACCGATCAACTCGTCGCCTTCACGCAAACCGAGCGCGATGATACCGTTTGCACGCGGACGGCTGTATGCCTCGAGCGTCGTCTTCTTCATGAGTCCGTTCTTGGTGATGAAGATCAGATAGTGGTTCTCTACGTACTCTTGGTCGTTGAGACCCTTCACGTTGATGCAGGTACGTACTTTATCACCCTTCTGAAGGTTGATCATATTCTGAATTGCACGGCCTTTGGATTGTTTGTTGCCTTCCGGCAGTTCATATACCTTGAGCCAGTACAGACGACCCATCTCGGTGAAGAACATCATCGTCGAGTGCATCGAAGCCTGGTGAACGTACTCGATGAAATCCTGATCACGAGCACTACCGGCTTTCGAACCGATACCGCCGCGTGTCTGCTGACGGAAGTCAGCCAGCGGCGTACGTTTGATATAACCGAGGTGCGAAATGGTGATGACCATATCATCGTCGGCATACATATCCTCCGGGTTGAACTCGGTAGCCATCTTCACGATCCGGGTACGACGCTCGTCGCCGTATTTCTCTTTGATCTCCACAAGCTCTTCGTTGATCACGTCGTAACGCATCTCTTCGCTGGCGAGCAGCTCGTTGAGGTGAGCGATGAGTTTCTCGATTTCCTCATACTCCTGCTTCAACTCGTCGATACGCAGGCCGGTAAGGGCACTCAGACGCATATCTACGATTGCTTTCGACTGCAGGTTGTCCAGGTTGAAACGTGCCTCGAGGTTCGCCTGAGCGTCCGCCGGAGTACGGCTGGCACGAATGATACGAACTACCTCGTCGATGTTATCTACGGCAATGATCAAGCCCTGTAAGATATGGGCTTTCTCCTCGGCTTTCTTCAACTCGAATTTCGTACGGCGCGTTACAACGTCCATGCGGTGCTCGATGAAGTTACCGATGAGCTGCTTGAGGTTCAGCAGCATCGGACGACCCTTCACAAGGGCGATGCTGTTAACCGCGAAACTGGACTGCAGGGCGGTGAACTTATAGAGTTTGTTCAGCACCACCTGTGCGTTCGCGTCGCGCTTCACGTCGATCACGATACGGATATCGCGCTTCGAGTGATCCTGGATATCGGAGATACCCTCGATCTTCTTGTCGTTCGCCAGTTCCGCGATAGCCTTGACGAGTTCGTTCTTCACCACTCCGTACGGCAGTTCGGTGATCACGATGCGCTCACGACCATTGTCGTCCGCCTCGATGTCGGCATTCGAACGGATGATCACACGGCCACGACCGGTCTCGTAAGCATCCTTCACGCCCTGGTAACCGTAGATCGTACCACCGGTCGGGAAATCCGGAGCCTTGATATACTCCATCAGGTCCTCCACCGTGATCTCCGGGCAGAACTCATCGTGCATGCGTGCCTTGATATTATTGATATACGCGCAGCAGCCGTCGATCACCTCCGAGAGGTTATGGGTCGGCATGTTCGTTGCCATACCAACTGCAATACCGCTGGCACCGTTCACCAACAGGTTCGGGAAACGGCAAGGCAGCACCGTCGGCTCTTTGAGCGAGTCATCGAAGTTATTCTGCATATCCACGGTATCCTTCTCGATATCACGCAGCATCTCTTCTGCGAGCTTCGAGAGGCGCGCCTCGGTATAACGCATCGCAGCAGCACCATCGCCGTCGACCGAACCGAAGTTACCTTGGCCGTCTACCAGGCAATAACGCATCGCCCAGGGCTGCGCCATACGCACCAGCGTACCGTAGATAGAACTGTCACCGTGCGGGTGATACTTACCCATTACCTCACCGACGATACGTGCAGATTTCTTGGTCGGCTTGTCGCTCGTGTTACCGAGTTCATTCATACCGAACAGCACACGGCGGTGAACAGGCTTGAAACCATCGCGCACATCGGGCAGCGCACGACTTACGATCACAGACATCGAGTAGTCGATATACGAGGACTTCATTTCCTCATCAATCTTCACCGGAATAATGTGATCATTCTTGATAATCTCGTTGTTTTCTTCCATTGTGTTATAATAGTTATTAATTTTAGTTGCTATGAAATTTATTTATGTTTATCGCCAGGCTCTGTCCCGGGCATTTACCTCCTTTAGAGGTGCGGTTTGTCTTTGTTTATTTTCTTAAGCCCCATATTTTGCGGCTGCAAAATTACTGCTTTTTTTTGACATATGCAAGCGTTTGGCTTATTTTTTTGCTTTTTTACGCATTTTTCTTAAAATTCGACATCCCCTCGATAGAAAAGCGCCATGCGCTCAAATCGCAAATAAATGCCCTTTCTGCCCCTTTCCATATCTCCCCCGCGCGCGACTATATGCGCTCATGCGAAGCGCATGGCTATCCTTTCTTCTTATATTCCGCTTATGCATGCCGCGTTCTTCGTTCATTTGCCGAGATTTTATCCGGCGCCTGCATTTTTTTTCCCATTTATTTGCATATGTCATTTTTTTGTTGTACCTTTGCACCCGCAAAGGTGTAGATAACAGATATGACCACATTATCGCATAGTGAAAAAGAAGCTATTATGAAGGACATGAAGTCCTTCGATGAGCCCATGCCTGCAGTCGGTATCTTCTGGTACGATCCGCAAGAGCACGACTTCTTCGGTGTCTATAAGAAAGAACTGACGCCGAAGATGGTAGAAGAAGCTGCAGATAAAGGGCTGCCCTATATCAACTATCAGACGCTGCATCGTTCGATTTGGCAGAAGCAGTATTTTAAAGCTTTGGCCAAACACGAACCTACTAAGTTTAGTGGCGATTACACCCAAGTGCCGCGTGGTCGCGTAGCATGGGCGGTTGATCATTTTGTGGTCTTTGTCGGCCAATGGGCAAAGGATATTGAAGAAGAACTAACTGCACTTTTGGAAAAGTACTTCGCCCTGCCGTATTTCGAGTTCCTATACGACGAACACTGGGATCTCGGTCACGGCTGGTCTGGCGATTTGTAGAATACCGTCGTTTGCCGACGTTAAACAGAAGGACATCGCGAATGTATGCGCGATGAAAGACAAAAAAAAGAGCGGCCTCGAAAGGTCGCTCTCTCATTTACCCATTGTGAGCTTGGTCGTACTCATCTCCGCAGACTTTCCAGAGGTAAGCCTTCATGGTCTTTTTGCCACCGGCTTGGTCCTTCTGTGCAGCGAAGTTCTGTTGGTCCGTGGTGATCTTGTTCAGATCGCTCTTACGAGCCTTCACAGCAGCTGCCACAGCGGTGAAGCGTGCACGAGCATCCAACTCGTTGGACGACAGCGGAGTGGAACGTTTGTAGACGTCGGCTTCGCGGATGTACAGGCGGGTGCAGTCCGGGCTCTGCGTTGCAGCGACACGGTGGGTGCCGGTCAGATACGTGCCACAAGAGTGACCGTCTTTCTTTTTCGGCTTAGACAACGAACCGGATACATAATCAATACCGGTAGCGTATTTTACTTTTCCCATAGTATATTGCGGTTAACATAACTCCTAACCGCTTGGAGGAATAGTGAATAAGTAGATGTGGGCGCTTTCTTTTGAGTCGTGCGTCTTTTGCGACTTAAAACCCCTCTCCGGCTCTCCCCTCAAGGGAGAGAGGTCCTCATGTGAGGGTGTATAAGTATATACCCCTCCCCCTGAGGGGAGGTCGGGTGGGGTTTGGGGTTTTTACTTTTTCTTGACTCCTTGATACTCCTCTACCGTCTTGGTTTGAATGGTCGAGGTCGTTTTGGTGGAGTCGTTCTGCTGAACGTAAGTGGCGGTAGTGGTGATGGTTCTCCAAGCCTTGCAACTACAGACGCCGATGGCTACAGCGCTAAGCAGAATAATCATCAATGATTTCGATTTGAACTTTTTCATCTTCGGTGTTTTTTTCTATATAGTTAAACATGATGTCGAGGTTGGCAGCTGCCATCGGGGTGACGAGTACACAACCAGTGGAGTGTTCGGGTTTGGTTCCGGTATGAATCCGGATGCCTTCTCTTTCGGGTACTTCCTCAATGATGGGAAGCAGTTTCTTGAACTTGGGCGACCATGTTCGGTTGAGGGGGTATGTCCCAGCCGGAATAATAAAGTCGGCATTCTCGATAGTCGGGTAAGAGAAGGATCTCTCGCCGATAGGGAAAGTGATGGTTCCGTTAACGGCTTTGCCTATCTTGCTCTTGCGGGTTAGTGTTACGGTTATCATTGTTGTTACGATATTTAAATTTATAGTTATAATCGATACCCATCAGGCTGCCGGAGAAGGTAAGTACCTCGCCATAGGCTACAAGGACGGTTTCGTGGATCTCGCCTTGCGGGTCGATATACATTCCGCAGAAGAGGAGCACCATTCCAATGATAGCCAAAAAGGCAGCTGTGATGAGTTGTATGTTTGCGTTATTTTTCATAGGCTGTTTTTAAAATCCGATGCAAAATTACTACAAAAAAACGAAGCCGGCAAGAAAATCCCCGAGCAAGTTCAGTTTACTCGGGGAGATTGTTCAGTTTACTCAAATTGGTGGTTTGAGCGGTGTCGGATTATCGAATCTCAAGTCATATTGGGCGTACTGCGAAAAGAGGATAACGTCATCCGTTGTGAGTTGTTTGGCATTGATGAGATCCGGGCGGTGATACCGTTCGCAGAACATCTGAAAGAACCATATAAAACGGTCTCTAGTGAATTCTTCTCCAACCGCGGTACAAAGCCGTTTATAAAGCACATCTTTGGAGGTCATAAGCTAAAGGTGATTTTGAGGTTAATGATGTCTCGGGCATTGTAAAGCGGGAGACGTAGGCTCCGGGCTGCTATCCAATGGTTCGCTTCGGTAAGCGCATCGTAAAGTTCTTCTTTTTTAACGCTAATGTCCGCGATATGTAGGTGACCTTTGGCCATTTCGGCACAGGCGAAGATGAACCGCAGGTGTCCGTCACGGGGGATGGGGGGATGTTTAGATCGTTGCGAGAAGAAACGGACGGATCCGTCTTTACGCGCTCTACGTATATAGTATCCGAAGCCTTTTCCGAGTGAGCCGGTCAGCGACTCACATTGTTTTGATAAGATGATTTCCATAATTTTTTCTTCGTCTTGTTCGCGGGTCTTTAGCCCCGCGTTGTTTCTTATTTTGTTTGTCTATTCCCCGGCATTGAATGCCGGCTTTCTCCGTCGTTCATTCCGCCGGATGTTATCCGGCTTGTGCTACTTATGTACTACTTATGTACTGGTTATATGCTGGTTATATGCTGTACACTTTGTTTTGTTTTTTTAAGAGTTAATATGATCAATCGGATTGAAGGAGACTTCACCATCGTAGTCGAAATCGAAGTCGGAGTAGGAAGCCCAGTAATGGTCGTCCGTT